>Ga0137396_10000556_pt1 | contig 18053 bp, 13 predicted proteins | sample czc16metaG_FD_108284 | JGI IMG/M metagenome (GOLD analysis project Ga0137396, IMG submission 108284) | Vadose zone soil microbial communities from Angelo Coast Range Reserve, California, USA - czcobulk3.16 metaG | ecosystem: Environmental > Terrestrial > Soil > Vadose zone | place: USA...
CCGAAGGGCTCACGCTGCGCAGAGTCACGCTTCGGAACGCGAAGCAGGTCCTGCCTTCCTCGCACGCGCCCGCGAGCCCCACCGTCGTGACGGTTCGGACGCGCTCGCCGCTCCGGCCAGGCGTCTACACCCTCGACGTCGACTTCACGAACCCGTTCAGCACGCGGGCCCAGGGTCTCTATCGCCTCGAGACGGGCGGGCAGTCCTACTGCTTCACCCAGTTCGAAGCGGACGACGCGCGAAAATCGTTTCCATGCTGGGATGAGCCTTCGTTCAAGATCCCCTATCAGCTCACCCTCACGATCCCCAGGGCGCACCGCGCCGTGGCGAACACGCCGATCGCGCGCACGGTGCCCGGCAAGACAACCAAGATCGTCGTCTTCCGCAAGACCAAGCCGCTCCCCTCCTACTTGCTCGCGATCGCGACCGGGCCGCTCGAGTTCGTCCCGATCACCGGCATGTCGGTGCCCGGGAACGTCGTCACCGCGAGGGGGAGCGCGGCGCTCGCCGCCACCGCGGCCAGGATGGCCCCGCCGATCCTGTCGGCGCTGGAGCGCTACTTCGGAAGGCCGTATCCGTACGAGAAGCTCGACGTGATCGCGGTGCCCGAGTTCTGGCCCGGCGCGATGGAGAACGCGGGGGCGGTGACGTTCCGCGACGACGTGTTGCTCGTGGAGCCGAAGACCGTCAGCGTGAGCCAGCTCTCGACCCTTTCCGTCTTCATGGCGCACGAGTTCGCCCACATGTGGTTCGGGGACCTGGTCACCATGGAGTGGTGGGATGATCTCTGGCTGAACGAAGCCTTCGCCGAGTGGATGGGAAACAAGATCTCCGACGAGGTCCACCCCGAATACAACCGCGGCGTGAAGGACCTGCGCGAGACCCAGGGGGCGATGGCCACCGACGCGCGTCTCTCCACGCGCGCGATCCGCCAGCCCGTGGACGCGCTCACCAACCTTCTCCAGGCGGCGGACGATCTCGCCTACAAGAAGGGGCAAGCGGTTCTCGGGATGTTCGAGCAGTGGCTCGGCCCCGAGGATTTCCGCGCCGGCGTGCTCGCCTATTTGAAAGAGCACGAGTGGGGGAACGCGGTCGGGTCCGACCTCTGGGCGTCGCTCTCCAAGGCTTCCGGAAAGGACGCTTCCGCGGCGATGACCACGTTCCTCGATCAGGGGGGAGTCCCGATCGTCGAGGCTTCGATCCTGCCGGACGGGCGCGTGAAGCTGAGTCAGAGGAGGTTCCTGAGCTATGGCGTGTCCGCGCCTCTGGAGGAGCTCTGGAAGATTCCGATCGCCCTCGAGTATTCGGACGGATCGGGGGTAAAGACACAGCGCGTGCTCCTGGCCGAGCGCGAGATGACGGTCGCGCTCGAGGGAGCCAAGGCGCCGCTCTGGGTGAATCCCAACGGCGCGGCCGCCGGATACTACCGGTGGAGCGTTCCGCCGGAGGGCATGCTCCGTCTCGCGGGGGGCGCCGCCGAGATCATGTCGCCGAAGGAGCGCGTCGGGTTCCTCGGCAACCTCCGGGCCCTCCTCAACGCCGGGATCCTCCATGGGGACGACTACCTCGAGCTCACCGCCCGTTTCGCGGATGATCCCGACCCCGAAGTGATCTCGGCGCTCATGGACAATGTCGACTTGGTGCGCCACGTTTTCGTGACCCGTGACCTTGCCGATCCCTACGCCGCCTATGTGCGTCGGACGTTGGGGCCGGCGCTCGGGCGCTTCGGGCTGACGCGGCGTCCCGGCGAGGTGGACGGCGTGTCGCTCGCTCGCGCCGGCTTGATCGGGGCCCTGGGGGACGACGGGAACGACGCGCGGGTGCTCGCGTACGCCGACTCGCTCGCCAAACGCCACATCGCTGAGCCCGGGTCGGTGGATCCGTCCCTGATCTCGGTCGCGCTCGAACTCTCGGCGCTGCACGCCGACGCCGCGCTCTTCGCGGATTACAAGGCACGCTTCGAGACGGCGAAGATCCCCGCCGAGCGCTCCCGCTATCTGAGCGCGCTGGGGCACTTCCGCGATCCCAGGATCGTCGACGATGCGGTCCGCTACTCGATCGAGGGGCCGCTGCGGCCGCAGGAGGTGTTCACGATCCCGGCGGAGCTGGCCCACTCGATCGAGTACGAGGACGTCCCCTACAAGTGGATGACCGGAAACTACGGGGCGATCGGGGCGAAGGTCCCGCCGATGTTCATGGTCTACATGCCGCGATTCGCGAGCGGATGCTCTCTCGCGCGGCTTGAGGCCGCGAAGGCCTTCTTCGCGGAAGCCTCGCATTCGGTCGCCGGGACCGACAAGGAGCTCGCGAGGGTGGCGGACAGCGTGCGCGATTGCGCGGGACTCAGGGAGCGGGAAGGCGCGGTCGTGGCTTCCTATCTGAGCGAGCTCGCCGGGTCGGGGAAGGGGCCGGGTACCGCGGCAGGCGCCGCGAGTCCGCGGTAGGTGAAAAAAAGGGACCCGGAATCGGGCCCCTGTGGCGTTTATGGTTGCGGGGAGAGGATTTGAACCTCTGACCTTCGGGTTATGAGCCCGACGAGCTACCAGGCTGCTCCACCCCGCGCGGGTATCTTGCCCTAGTCCACGGGGGGTTGTAAAGCGCCTACTTGAGCGAGTCCTCGTCGGCCTGGAAGCGGTAGAGAACCTCGTCCTTCTTGACCATGTGAAACCGCTCCCGCGCGACGCGCTCTTCGAGCAGCGGATCCTTCGTGGCGTCCCTGCGGTTTCGCTCCACGCGGTCGGCTTCAGCCGCCAGCATGAGCTTCCGCGTGCGCAGGTTCGCGGTATCGTGCTGCAGCGCGCGGATCCGGATCAGGCCGCTGTCCCCGCCCACGAACGAATAGACGAGGTATCCGAGCAAGAGCCCCGCGCCCCAGAAGAGCACCCGCCGCCTCTTCCGTTTCATCTCGGTGGGCGGCAGGCGAAGGAATCGCCGAGAAGGGGGCTCCTTCGGGCTCTTGTACGGGGATCGCATCAGCGGGGGAAGGTCCTCGCGCGGGCGCTCATCGCGCTCCCGCGGTCTCGCGCGAGCCGCCGGAGAGCTTCCGGAACGCGGCCGCGCCCGGGTAGATCGCCTCGTCCGCGAGCTGTTCCTCGATCCGGAGAAGCTGGTTGTACTTGGCGATCCGCTCGCTTCTCGAGAGCGACCCGGTCTTGATCTGCCCCGCGTTCACGGCCACCGCGAGGTCGGCGATCGTCACGTCCTCGGTCTCACCGGAGCGGTGCGAGATCACGGTGGTGTACCCGGCGCGCTTCGCGGTCTCGATCGTGTCGAGGGTCTCGGTGACGGTCCCGATCTGATTGAGCTTGATCAGGATGGAGTTCGCGATCCCCTCTTCGATGCCCCGGCGCAGGATCTCGGGGTTCGTGACGAACACGTCGTCCCCCACGAGCTGGGTCGTGGCCCCGAGGGTGCCGGTGAGATGCTTCCAGCCTTCCCAATCTCCCTCGGCGAGCCCGTCCTCGATCGAGACGATCGGGAAACGGTCCAGGAGACCCGCGAGGTACTGGGTCATGCCGCGCGCGTCGATGCCCGAGCGGCCGTCCAGGCTGTAGGAGCCGTTCCGGAACAGCTCCGAGGCCGCGACATCGAGCGCCAGCGCGACGTCCTCACCGGGCCGATAGCCCGCCTTCTCGATCGCCCGCATCAGAAAATCGAGCGCGTCCGCGTTCTTCCCGAGATTGGGGGCGAAGCCCCCCTCGTCCCCCACGGCGGTCACGAGCCCCTTGTCGTGGAGGAGTTTCTTCAGGGTGTGGAACACCTCCGAGCCGTAGCGCAACGCCTCCGAGAAGGACCCCGCTCCGACCGGGACGATCATGAATTCCTGGATGTCGAGATTGTTGTCCGCATGGGCCCCGCCGTTCACGACGTTCATGAGCGGAACCGGGAGGGTCTTCGCGCCGGCGCCGCCGAGGTACCGGTACAAGGGTAGTACGTGGGCGTCTGCCGCGGCCTTCGCGAGCGCCATCGACACCCCGAGGATCGCGTTCGCGCCGAGGTTTTTCTTGCTCGGGGTGCCGTCCAGCTCGATCAGGAGGTTGTCCAGGTAGGCCTGGTCGTCGGCGTCCTCGCCGACGAGGTGCCCCGCGATCGTCTCGTTGACGTTCGCGACGGCCTTGGTCACGCCTTTGCCCAGGTAGCGCTTCGGGTCTTGGTCGCGAAGCTCGAGCGCCTCGCGGGAGCCGGTCGAAGCGCCGGAGGGCACAGCGGCGCGGCCGATCGCTCCGCCGCGGAGGGCCACCTCGACCTCGACGGTCGGCATTCCCCTCGAGTCCAGGATCTCCCGGGCGTATATCGATTCGATCTCGGTCATGGAGGCATCGGACGCTAGAGTCGCGGGGGGCGAACCGTCAAGGGGAAAAGCCTTGACGGACGTAGGATAGGGCCACTAGCTTGCGCGCCCGATGCCTCAGGTCGACGAAACTTGGCACGGCGCCGCGACGTACAGATGGGTGAGAGGTATCGGGGACTCGAGGGCTTGAGTTGTCCGACGAACGAGACCTGGTCCGGCGATGCCTGGCGCGCGAAGAGCGCGCCTACCGTGAGCTGATACGCCGGTATCAGACCCCGGTCGTAAACCTCGCGTGGCGGATCACCGGAAACGCCGATGACGCCGCCGAGGTGGCGCAGGAGACCTTCATCCGCGTCTTGCGGTCGCTCCACACGTACGATCCGGGGCGCCCGCTCAAGACCTGGCTGTTCAAGATCGCCGCGAACCTGGCCCTGGACTCGATCCGGCGCAGGAAGCGCCGCCCGGTCTCGATCCAGGACCTCTTCGACGAGGATGAGGGTCCCCCGCTGGAAGCGGTCGACCCGGGACCCCGGCCCGACGCCGCGCACGGGATCCGGCGCTCCGCGGAGCGGTTCGACGAGCTGGTCCGGGAGATGCCGGAGCACTACCAGGCGATCCTGTTCCTCCGTTACCGTGAGGATCTCGCCTACGAGGAGATCGCCGAAACGCTCGACATCCCGCTGGGCACGGTGAAGGTGCGGCTCCACCGGGCGCACGAGATTCTGAGGCGCAAGTTGACCGCGCGAGGAACTAGGCCATGAAGGAAAACCTCACTTGCGAAGCGTATGAGCGCGAGCTCGTCGCGTTGCTCGACGGGGCGCTGCCGCCGGCGGTCGCGCACGCGGTCGAAAGCCATGCGGCCTCCTGCTCCTCGTGCGGCGATGCGCTCCGGGACTTTCGCCGGCAGGCGCTCGGGCTGAAGCAGCTCACGCTTCTCCCCGCGCCGGCCTTCCTCGAGGCCCGCGTCCTGCGAGAAGTCCTGGGCGCGCGCGGGTTCCTGACGGCGGGCTGGCAGCGATTCAGCGCCGCGCTGGGAGCGGTCTCTTTCGCGCTCACCGTGGCCCTCATCGTGAGTCTGCCGAAGATCACGAGAGCCCTCGGAATCCCCGACCCCCACGTCTGGATCGTATCCGCGATCGACTCCACGATCACGTGGATGACCGCGGCTTCGAAATGGCTCGGCTACGAGATCGCGTTCTACGTGCCGATCGCGCGTCAGATCTGGCTCGCGATGCACGCGCTGAAGACGATTCCACGTGCCGCGATCGTCTCGCTCAGGACGCCGGAAGTTCAGGTGGCCGGCGCCATCCTCATCACCCTGGGACTCGCGCTCTACGTCATGCTGCGACCATCCCGTCGCCACGAAGGGAGTGTGGGCCATGTTTGCCTGTCGCTCTGACATGATGGTGCGGACCAGACCGGTTTCCTGGATCGCGGCAACGTCGTTCCTCGTTCTGCTCCTGGCCGCGCTGCTCCTGCCGGCCCCGTCCGCGTCCGGGGCGTCGGCGCCCGCGAAGGCGGCAGCGAAGGCCGCGGCCGACAGCGCCTCCCGGTCGGGATCGCGGGACGAGGGGATCTCGGTCCGCGTGATCGAGGACGGGAAGTCCACGACCTCGAGGAGCGCGCACCCCATCCGCGCGAAGGTCCGGATCCACGCGGATGAGTCCGACGAGGCGAACGCACCGGAGCGGCCCGAGCCGCCGGAGAACAGCGGAAACGACCTCGTGCGCTTCGGGCAGGACATCGTCATCCCGGCCGGCAAGGTGATCGACGGCGACGTGGTCGCGTTCGGGGGCAATATCACCGTCCTCGGGCGCGTGAAGGGAAGCGCCACCGCCGTGGGGGGGAGCGTGTCGGTCGATGACAAGGGCGTCGTCGAGGGAGACGCCGTCAGCGTCGGCGGCGGCACGACGGTGGGCGACAGCGCGACGGTCTCGGGGCAAAACGTCTCCGTGGGCTCCTCGCCGTTCAAAGGGCACGGCGGCTGCATGCTGCCGATCTTGGGGATCATGGGGCTCGGTGCCCTCGCCGGGATCTTCGCGACGATCGTCCAGTTCCTGCTCACCCTTCTTTTCGCGTGGTTCTGCCTTCTTCTCGTGCGCGAGCGGCTGGAATACGCGGTGGCCAGGATGGGCGCCGATTTCTGGAAGTCCATCCTCTGGGGGCTGGTGGGGTGGATGGCGATGCTCGTGGCGATCCCGACCATCGCGGTCGTCTGCGCGATCGCCATGATCATCCTCGTGATCACGATCATCGGGATCCCCATCGCGGTCCTGCTCGCGATCGTGATGGTGTTCGCGCTGATCGCGGCGGTGCTCGGGATCATCGTCGCGACGTTCCTGGCCTACCTGAACGGCGCGATGTACCTGGGCCGCCGGGTCCTTTCGAGGAGAAGCCCCGGTGCCGCGGTGTCGCCGCTCCGGGCAATCCTCGTCGGCGCCCTGGTCATCCTCGGGCTCAAGGCGCTGGGTGCGGTCCTGAGCCTGATCGGCGTGGTCTTCGTGATGCCGATCGGAATCGCGCTCGGAATCATGGCGGGCGCGCTGCTCGCGATATTCACGACCGCTGGCCTCGGCGCGATGATCCTGACCCGCTTCTCGAAGGGGCCCGCAGCGCAGGCCGCGGCTCCGGCCCCGCCGGGGGCGGGCTGGTACTCCCCGCCGCCTCCCCCGGGTCCCGCGCCCTCCACGAGCCCCGCTCCCGAAGGGGGGACCTCGGACGCGCCGTAGGGCCCTCCCGCGTCGCTTTTCGTCACTGCGGCGCTTCGAGGAGCGCGGGCCTGAAGGACTCGCTCTTCGCGAGCGCCGTTCTTTCTCCCAGGCCCGAGATGTTCACGGCGATGCCGAGCAGATATCCAGGTACGCCTCGTTCCGGCTTGTCGGGATTCTTCGCCTCACCGGAGAGCCAATCCTCCACCTCATCCAGGTCCTCCGCCGTCAGTGGACGGATCGTGACCCGGACGGAGACGTAGTAGCGCGCATTCGGGTCGAGCGAGGCCGCGGCGACGAGCGGAAGCCGCCGCTCCGAGAAAAGGAACGTCGCGAGCGAGTCGAGCGTGGGCACCGTGCGCGCTTTACGCCGGACCGGGCCCGAGCGGACGCGGAAGGTCCGCTCCCAGGGATCGTAGAGCACCTTGTGCTCGCTCTTGATCGCGAGGACGAGCTTGTCGAACCAGAGCGCGCGCCGCTTCCACAGGCCCACCTCGAAGGTCACCGTCGCCGGCATTCCCCGGAGGAGGGTTTCCTCGAGGCGCGGGGTCCAGGGCGTTTCGGCGCGGTAGGAGACCGTGACGGCGCCGTCCACCAGCTCGACCGGGCCGACGCTCAAGCCGAGGTCGTTCGCGGCCGCGGGCCGCGCGAAGAGAAGGAATGCCAGAATCGCCCACGCCGCGCCGCGCCGCGTGACGTTCAAAATTTCCCCCCGAGGCGCACCCCGACGCGGGGCTTCGAATCGCCGTCGCGTAGGTTTTTCGCCAGCGTGACCGCCGCCGGCCCTTCGCCGATCCGCACTCCCAGCCCGCCGTCGAGCGCGGGGCGCTGGCGGTCCAGGTTTTCGCTTCCGAACCAGGCGGCGCCGCAGTCCAGGAGCGCGAACACGAAGACGTTCTTCCGCGCGCGCTGATAGAACTCGGCGCTGGCGACGAAGAATTGGTCTCCCGCGAACGACTTGAAGTCGTGGCCCCGAAGCGTTCCGATTCCGCCCACATACCAGATCTTCTGTGCCGGAAGGGTGCCTGTCAGCGTCGAGCCCGCGATGAGCCGGGCGCGGAAATCCTGCGCGGGGGAAAGACGGCTCCGGTGCCGAACCGCGCCGCGGACCCTTCCGTACTCGAAGTCTCCGTTGAGCGGCGGACCCGAACGTTCGTAGGTCGCCTCCCCGTGCGTGCCGCCCTGGACCGGAAGCTCCACCGGCCCGAGACGGAAGCCGGCCGTGAACGCCTGCTCGTCGCCGTCCTGGATCGGGGGATTCGGGCGGAACACGGGATGGCGTCCGGTCAAGGAGACTCGCGTCCGGACGGAGAGCGAGCGATGGGATTCGACACGCGCGCCGCCCCGGAGCTCGAAATCCGATCCTGGCGACCAGCTCACGTGCGCCTGTCCGCCCTCGGATTCGTAGTAGTCGCGATAGTCGGTGCGGGCGAAGAGCGCGAAAATCGTGTTCTCTCCCTCCGAGACGATCCACTCGTCCTCGGTGGCGGTGCGACGGAAGACGGACCCCCCGGCCGAGAAGAGCGGCCGGTCCCCGAAGGGCGCGGTGAATCCCGCCTCGTAGAGAAGCTTCTTCCTCGAATAGGCGTAGGTCGCTTGCGCGAAAAGCACGGGCGCGGGCCCGCGTCCCGTCTGGAAGGCGGCGCCGGCGGTCGGCGCGGGGCCGTCCACGCGGTTGTACCGCAAGTCCACGATGCGCCGGAAGCGCGCCTCTTCGGGGAGCCCCGTGACGAGAGTTTCCCATTCAGCGGCGCGGACGACCGGAGGCGGCGGGACCTCCCGTGTGGTCGTGGAGTCAGGCGGAAGCCACGCGGCTCGGGCCGGTTCCGTAGCAATGCCCGCGGCGAGGCATCCCATCCACATCGCGGCGGCGGCCAGGGCCGCGCTACGAAGTCTGGGCATCCCGTACCAGGCCGTACCGCTTGATCTTTCGATGGAGGTATCCGCGGTCCATGCCCAGCCGCTTCGCGGCTTCGGTGACGTTCCAGGAGCACTGCCGCAGGGTGGCCAGGATCGCGTCCCGCTCGGCGCGGTCCCGCGCGGCGCGGATCTCGCTCACCGGCTCCTCCTCGGAGCCCGCGGGGAGCGCGGCTTCGACTTCCCGAAGGCCGATCGATTCCCCTTCGGTCATGATGAGCAGCCGCTCGATCAGGTTCTTCAGCTCGCGGACGTTCCCGGGCCAGGAGTAGCCCGTGAGCCGGTCGATCGCCTCGGCACCGATCGTGCGCGGAGGGCGCCCGTGCTCCTGTCCGAATCGCGCCATGAAGTGGCGGATCAGGAGCGGGATGTCCTCGCGGCGCGCGCGCAGGGGCTGGACGTGGATCGGCACCACGCTGAGCCGGTAGTAGAGATCCTCCCGGAACCGGCCGGCCTGGATCTCCTCGGAGAGGTTCTTGTTCGTGGCGGCGACGATGCGCGTGTCGACTTGGATGGTCCGCGTGGCGCCCAGCCGCTCGATCTCACCGGTCTCGATCGCGCGGAGGAATTTGGCCTGGGTGTCGAGGCTCATGTCCCCCACCTCGTCGAGGAAGAGCGTCCCGCGGTCGGCGGCTTCGAGCCGGCCCCGCTTCATCTGGGCCGCCCCGGTGAAGGCGCCCTTCTCGTAGCCGAAGAGCTCGCTTTCCACCAGGTCTTTCGGGAGCGCGGCGCAGTTCAGTTTCTCGAAGGGGCCCCGGGAGCGGGGGCTCGCCCGGTGGATCGCGCGGGCCACGAGCTCCTTGCCCGCGCCGCTCTCTCCGGTGATGAGCACCTTCGCCTCTCTTTTCGCAACCTTGGCCACCTCGGCGCGCACCTGCTCCATCGCGTGGCTCTCGCCGATCATCTCGTCCGCGCGCCCCGCGAGCGTCCTCAGCGCCTCGTTCTCGCGCTTGAGCTCGCGCAGCTCGAGCGCGCGCTCGACGGTGACGTTCAACCGGTCGGGGCCGAACGGTTTCTCCACGAAGTCGGCGGCTCCCATCCGCGTCGCGCGGACCGCCTCCTCGATGGTTCCATGGCCGGACATGATGACGACCGGGAGGTCGGGGCTCGAGGTCTTGGCGACCTCGAGAAGATGAAGGCCGTCCTTCCCCGGCAGCCGAAGATCGGTGAGGAGGAGATCGATCCGTTCCTTGGCGAGGAGCGACTCGGCTTCCTCCGCGCTCTGGGCGGTGAGGACGTCGTAGTGGCGCTTGAGCGCGCCGGAAATCTCGAGGAGCACCGAGGGCTCGTCGTCGACCACGAGCACGCGGGTGCGCGGGCGCTGGCTCACGAGGAGCCCTCCGGGGCGAGAGGGAGCCGGAACCAGGCGCGCGTGCCGATGCCGGGGTGGCTCTCCAAGCCGAAGCGTCCGGCGTGCTGCTCCACGATGCGTTGCACCAAGGGCAGTCCCAATCCGCTCCCTGTAGACTTCGTCGTGAACCCGGGCGCCACCGCCCGCTCGAGCGTGGCGGGATCCATTCCGGGACCCGAGTCCTCGACCTCGACGCGAAGCTCGGGCTCGGAGCCGTTCGAATCGCGCATCGCGCGCAGCGTGATCGTCCCGCGGTCGCGCGAGGCTTCCATGGCGTTCTTGATGAGGTTCACGAGCACGCGTTGAATCTGCGCCTCGTCCGCCCAGGCTAACGGCAGCGGGGAGGCGCACTCAACGCGGAATTCGACCGGCGTCGATCCGCGGTAGAGCTTGGCCACGCTCTCGACGAGCGCTCCCACGTCGCACGGGGCGTACCGGGGCTCCGGGAGCTGGGCCACGGCGGAGAAGGCGTTCACGAATTCTTGCAGCGAGTGGACCTCGTTCAGGATCAGGTCCGCGTTCTCCTGGACCACCTGCCCCCGGGGGGACTCGGGCCGGCGCGCTTCGTCCCGGAGGCGCTCGAGCGCGAACTGGATCGGCGTGAGCGGATTTCGGATCTCGTGAGCCACCGCCCGCGCCACCTCGCGCCACGCCGCGAGGCGCTCCGCGCGGACCAGCGCGCGCCTCGAAGTCTGGAGCTCATCCACCATCTGGTTGAACGCGTTGCCCAGGAAGCGCACCTCCTTCGTGCCGGAAGGCGCGACGCGGTGCGAGAGGTCTCCGCCCCGGACCTGCTCCATGGCGCCGCGCAGCTCGAGGATCGGCCGCGCGGTGCCGCGCGAGACGAAGTAGGCGAGGACGAAGCTCATGAGTCCGAGCACCAGGGTCCAGAGCGCGGCGAAGATCCAGAGGCTCCGCTCCGAGATCCAGGTGTAGACGCCGAGCTTCCGGTACATGATGAGGTTCTTCTGGAGCGCGACGATCTCCTTCGAGATCTCGGGATCGAGCTGGTAGCCGGCGAGGAGCATGGATCCCTTCCCGAAGGGCGCGACCCCGCTCACCTGCCGGGGCGCCTCGCCGCCCGTGATCAGTCCGCCCTGCTCGAGAGCGCCGAGCAGCGATCCGTTCTCCGGCTCGGGGAGCGTGATCCGCGGGCCGAGCCGAGCCCCGAAGACCCGCTCGATCGGCGGCCCGATCCTGTACAGGCAGATGTAGTCGAGGCCGCGGCTCCGCGCCTCCTCGCGCAGTGCGCGCTCCAGATCCGTGATCTTGCCCGCGTCGAGAAGCCGACGCGTGGCCGGATCGAGCGCCATGACTTCGGCGTGCTGGCGGGCGTCGCTTCCGAGCCGCTCGATGCCCTCCCGGATCACCTCGAGCGATTGCGCGAGCGCGTGCTCCGTTTCCGGATTCCGCAGCGACGCGATGCTGCGCGAGAGATAGAAGGTGACCCCTAGGGTGAGGCCGAGCGACGGGATGAGCGAAACCAGAAGGAAGAGCGCCAGGAGGCGCTGGCGAAGCGTGCCGAGCATGTTCCCCGCGCTCCCGCCGAGACCTAGCGCGCCGATTCCGCTTCGCCCGCGAGCTGACCGCACGCCGCGCCGATCTCGACTCCCTGGCTGTAGCGGACGGTCACGGCCGGAACGCGCGGCCTCAAGTACTCGGCGAAGCGCTCGATTCGCTCGGGCGCGGGGCGCTTGAACCGGCCGGGGCCGATGGGATTGTAGGGGATGAGGTTGATCTTGCAGGGGAGCTGGGCGACGAGCTTCACGAGCCTCGAGGCGTCCGCGACCGTATCGTTCAGCTCCTCGAGCAGGATGTACTCGAAAGTGACCCGCCGTCCCGTGCGCTCGACGTGGTGGCGCACCGCGCGCATGAGCTGCTCGAGCGGATATCTCCGATTCACCGGCATGAGCTTCGAGCGCTGCGCGTCGGTCGCGGCATGGAGCGAGACCGCGAGCCGGAACCGATGCCCCTGGTCCGCGAGCCGGACGATCTGGGGCGCCAACCCGACGGTCGAGATCGTGATCCGCTTCGCCGGCACGGCCATTCCGAAAGGATCGCTCAGCACCGTGAGCGCCGCGAGGACCGCGTCGTAATTCTCGAGCGGCTCTCCCATACCCATCATGACGACGTTGTATTCGCTTCGTCCGGGTGGAAGCTCCTGCCTCAGGCGGAACGGCTGCTCCAGGATTTCGGCCGCGGTCAGGTTCCGTCCCCGGCCCATCCTCCCCGTGGCGCAAAAGCGGCAACCGAACGCGCAGCCGTGTTGGGACGATACGCAGAAGGTGAACCGGCGCGGGGTGGACATGTACACCGACTCGACGATCCCGCCGTCCGGAAGCTCATAGGCGACCTTGCGGGTCCTGCGATCAGGGGTCTCGCGCCGCGAGCGCTCCCTGAGGACCCCGACCACGCAGCGCTCCTTGAGCTTGGCGCGGAGTCCGACCGGGAGGTTGGTCATGGCGTCGAAGTCGGACACGCCGCGGCCGTAGAGCCATTCGGCGACCTGGCGGCCCCGGTAGGGCTTCTCTTCGAACGCGTACAAGAGCTTCTCCAGCTCGGGCACGCCCTGCCCGAGCAGGTTCTCCGGCGGCTCGGGCACCGAGAGAGACGCGCCATTTTTCGGCCTGGCAAGGGTTTCCGACTTTACTTCCATATCTGGCACATGGTAAGGTCCCGTTCTTGGCGGAGTCAATCGCGGGGGTCTTTCGCCCCCCTGATTCTTTCCTCGCAAGGAGGGCAGATCAGGCGCCACACCTGGCCCAAGTCATGGTGAGGATCGGTGCGGTCGACATCGGCACGAACTCTGTGCGGCTTCTGGTTGCCGATGTCGATGAGAAGGAACGCCTAAAGACAGCCCACCGGATGGGCGAGATTTCACGCCTCGGCGAAGGGCTCGATCGTACCGGCGTCATCGATGAGGCCGCCGCCGCGAGGACCCTCGACTGCCTCGAGCGCTTCGTCCACGAGGCGGAGTACAGCGGCGCGAGCCAGATCCGCGTCGCGGGAACGAACGCCTTCCGCGTCGCCCGCAACGGACGCGACGTGGCGGACCGCTACTCCCAGCGGGTTGGGTACCCCGTCGACATCCTGACAGGAGAAGAAGAGGCCCGGCTCGTCTTTCTCGCGGTCATGAGCGGTCTCAGCGCCCCGCACGGCAGGTCCGTCGTCGTGGACATCGGGGGCGGAAGCACCGAAATCATCTGCGGCGAAGGGGAAAAGGGCACCCAGCTCATCAGCCTCGAGCTTGGATGCGTCCGCCTGACCGAACGGCTCGTCCAGGGAGATCCTCCGGCCGACGCGGAGCTGGAGCGGATCCGCTCCCACGTCCGGGAGGTCTTCGCCGAGAAGCTGGCCGCCTTCGATGGCGACCGGATCGACCGTGCGGTCGGGGTCGGGGGCACGGTGACCGCCTTCGGCGCACTCGACCTGGGGCTCACGAAATACGACCCTTCCCGCATCGAGAACCACCTCCTGAGCCGCGAGCGCATCGCCTCCATCGAAAAGCACCTCTGCTCGATCCCCTTGGACCAGCGCCGCGACCTGGCCGGGGTGAGCCGGGGCAGGGCCGACATCATCCCCGCCGGGGCTGTGATCCTCTCCGAGTTCGTGAACCGCTTCCCGGTTCCCGGGGTGTATGTGTCGACCCGGGGCCTCCGGTATGGTCTCGTCTTGAGCGAGGCCAGGAAGGTCTGGCGGCCGCAAGGGGAGCCGGTCGGGAACTGACCGTAAGTCGTGCAAAAGGCGCGTATTTCCCTTGACGTAACGAATTAGACCAACTATATTCCATTTCAAAGGTAGTCTGTTTGCGTGGGGCCCCTCCCCAGGGACTCCCTCCCGGATTCCGGGCACTCGAACCGGAATCCCAAGCCGCGCGCGAACAGGGACCCCGAAAAATTGCTTTCGGGCGACCGATTTTGCCGGGTGTCATCTCTGAGGAGCGTTACATGAGGATCCGGGTTCCAGGTCGCTTCGTTGCCGTATGGGCAATCCTCGTCGCTTTCCTCTGCCTCCTCCCCGCGAGCACAAATGTCGCTGTCGCGAGACCGATCAGTTGGAACGATGTAGGTCCGCCGACGCCGCCTCCTGGCGACAACGATGGCATCGTGCTCAAGTCACGGTCCGCTCCTGGGTCGACGACGGAGGTGTACGGAGGGAAGACCGTAAACGCCACGACGCTGAGAAGCGTTCGGAGCGATTTCGGCAGCCTGAGGTTGTTCTTTGCGGTGACGAAACTGGATTACTGGTTGTTCTGGGTGCGGTAGACGAAGTCCGGTTCGCCGCTCAGAACGAACCTGAATCGGCAGTTGAGGGCCGGTATGGAAGGATTTGTTCCCAAAGACCGACCGAGCAATCCAAATCGGGCCCGAGGGGGTCCCCCGCCCCAGCCGCGTGACAAGGCGAGTGCGCACGGGGACCGAAAGGCCCAGGAACTCGGCGACCTCTATTTCGCGGCGGACAACTTCGCCGTAGCGCTCGAGTACTACCGCCGGGCCCTCGAGATCGAGGGCCTGCGCGGTGACTCCGCCAGCCAGGAAACGCTTCTCAAGACAGGCACGCAGATCGTCGAGTGCCTCCGGCACCGCGGTGATCTCAACGAAGCGGTCGAAGCGCTCCACGACCTCCACCGAAAGCTCCGCCCGCACGTGACGCGGGAGCAGATCGGCCGGCTTTCTTCCCGGCTCGGTATCCTGCTCTTCGAGCGTGGCCGCTATCGCGCGGGACACAGGGCCGCGTCGCTCGCCTACCGACTCCTCCGCGACACAACCCTCAACCTGGATCTCGGGCATACGGAGATGTGTCTCGGGGCGATCGCGCTTCGGACGGGCGAATGGAGCTCCGCGCGCGAGCACTTCGAGAGCGCGATCGCGACCTACCGCCGCGCCGACTACCAGAGCGGAATGGCCGCCGCGTACAACAATCTCGGGCTCCTGCACAAGAATCAGTGCCGCTTCAAGGAATCGGTTCGTTTTCTGGAGCAGGCACTCCGGATCAGCGAGCGGTCCGGCCATTTCCACGACGCGGCGACCTACGTGCACAATCTCGGCATCGTCCACGACAAGATGGGGGATTGGGACCTGGCCGAGGAGCACTACCGCCGCGGGCTTCAGATGTACACCGAGGTGGGTTCTGCCGCGGGCCGGGCCCGCGCGCTGAGCTGCCTGGGGAACCTGAAGCGCAAGCGGCGCGATTGGGCCCAGGCCGAGGAGCTGATCCGTGAGTCGCTGGCGCTCGCGGCCGAGCGCGGCTACCCGCGCGAGACCATCCTGGCGCGCGAGGCCCTCGGAGACTTCTATCTCGACCGAGGCTCCCTCGCCGAGGCGCGCGAGGAGTTCAAGACCGCCCTCGTGATGGCGGATCAGGTCGCGCCGGAATCGGACCTCACGGTCGAGCTCGTGCGCCGGCTCGGAGAGGTGCACCTGGCCGCGCTCGAATTGGATTCCGCCGTGCGGCTCGCCGAGCGCGCCCTCGCGATCGCGCGCCGTCTGGGAGACCGGCTCGAAGAGGCCTCCTCGCTCAAACTCATCGGGCTCGCCCGCGCGGAATCCGGCGACCTCGACCAGGGCCGTATCTATCTGGACCAGGCGGGCGAGATCCTGCACCAGATCGGAAAGCGCTACGAGCTCGCGCGGCTCTGTTTCGCCGCGGGCCTCGCCTGGCGCAAGAGAGCCCGCCGAGGGAAATCGCGCGCGATTCTGGACGAGTCGGTGAGCTACCTCCGCCGCGCGGCCGCCGGGTTCGAGAGCTTCGGATTGCACGAGCTGACCGGAAGCGCCCTCGTCGAGCTGGCGCGGAGCGAAATGCACCGGGGGCTCGTGGACGAAGCGGTCATCCACCTGGACCACGCCGCCTCGCTTTTCTCCGACCATCAGGAGCCCGCGCTCGAGCAGGAGATCGCCGCGCTGCGGCGCGAGGTCGAGCAGGGCCTCATCGAAGGAACCTCGGCGCAGAGCAACGAATTCGCCGCCTTCGACGAGATCCGCCGCGTGCTCCGCGTCGAAGAGGGGGAAGGATCGCTTCAGGAGATCCTTGGCCTTCTCGTGCGTCGTTCCGGCGCATCGCGCGGCTGCGTCGTGGCGCCGGACTCGGACGGCAACGCGACGGTCCTCGCCGCGACCGGATTCTCGCTCCGGGTGGCACAGGATCTCCTCCGCGACCTTCTCGCGCGCGTCGGAGCGGACCGGCTCGCCTCAGGACCCGTCGTATCGAGCAGAGCCGGCGTCGATCCCAGGTTCCGGGACTTCCCGGCGGCGCACGCGCTCCATGCGCGCACGAGCCTCGTGATCATGCCGCTCTCGCTTCCCTCCGGGCAGGCGGGATTCCTCTACCTGGACCGCCCCGCGGACGCGTCGCTCGGCACCTTCAAGCAGCGCGAGGTGAACCTGATCGCGGTGCTGAGCAATTACGTCGCGGTCGCGATTCTCGAAACGCAGCGCCGCGAGCTGGCCCGGGAGAACCTGTCGCTCCGCGGCCGCCTATTCGAGAGCGCCAACGACCACGGCATCGTCACGCGCAGCCGCGAGCTCCTCGAAATCCTCTCGCTCCTCGAGCGGGTGGGGCCGAGCGACGCCACGATCCTGATCGAAGGGGAGACCGGCAGCGGTAAGGGTCTCCTGGCCAGGGCGATCCACGCGTCGAGCAACCGCGCCTCGAAGCCCTTGATCCAGGTGAATTGCGCCGCTTTGCCCGAACCGCTCCTCGAGTCCGAGCTCTTCGGCCATGTCCAGGGCGCCTTCACGGGAGCCGTGCGCGAGAAGGCAGGACTCTTCGTCGAAGCGAACGGCGGCACGCTCTTCCTGGACGAGGTCGACAAGACGACCATCACGCTCCAGGGAAAGCTCCTGCAAGTCCTGGACAACCGCGAGGTCCGGCCGGTGGGCGGAAACAGGTCCACCAAGGTGGACGTGCGCGTGCTCTGCGCGACGAACGTGAATCTGAAGGCGCGGATCGCCAAGGGGGAATTCCTCGAGGACCTTTACTACCGCCTCAACGACATCTGCTTCCGCGTACCGCCGCTCCGAGAGCGCCCGGAAGACATTCCGCTCCTCGTCGATCACTACAGCCGCCGCTTCGCCGCCGAGATGGGGAAAAGCATCCGCGGCGTCGAGCCGGAGATGCTTCGCCTCTTCGCGGAGCTTCCGTGGCGTGGGAACGTGAGAGAGCTGGAAAAGGTCGTGAAGCGGATGGTGGTGCTCGCGAACGAAGGGGAGCCGCTTTCCTCGAGGCTGGTGCCCCGCGAGCTCCTTCGTGTGGAGGAGGAAACGAACGGCGATTCTCCGGCGACCCTCAGAGCCGAGGTGGCAAAGGTCGAGCGGAAGCTCATCGGGCAGGCGCTCGAACGCAGCAACTGGAACAAGCTGAAGGCCGCACGGGAGCTCTCGCTCAGCTACCCCACACTCCTCCAGAAGATCAAGCTCTACCAGCTGGATCGCCGCCAGGTAATTCGGCAAAGGTCTTAAGTTTTTGCTATAAAGCCTTTTTATCCCCCTAAAGCATTACATTCCTTCGGGTTTCTATAGCGACCCGCCGGCACTATTAAATCATCTGTAATATTCCTTGATAGCGGAGCGCCGCAACACAGCCGTGGCGCCTCATCTGAGATTCTGTAACTAGCTGTTGCACCGGGTCGTTACAGTCTTTACCCCCCCAAAGTGCTGCAGCCCAAATTTTTGGCATGCAGGGTGCAATGAGATAGCCCCCGGAGGGGGGGACCTCCAAGGAGCCCGCAGGTCCCGCCAGCGTTTGGTGGTGGGTTAGCTGCCCGATCGAGCACCGGCCTTGTTCG
>Ga0137396_10000557_pt1 | contig 18047 bp, 23 predicted proteins | sample czc16metaG_FD_108284 | JGI IMG/M metagenome (GOLD analysis project Ga0137396, IMG submission 108284) | Vadose zone soil microbial communities from Angelo Coast Range Reserve, California, USA - czcobulk3.16 metaG | ecosystem: Environmental > Terrestrial > Soil > Vadose zone | place: USA...
ATGCCGGAGCCATCCCATCGGCCGTCTGTTCCAGATCAGCCGCATCCATTCCCTGACTGCTGAACATACGTACGCGATGCATCTGCCGCATCTGGTCATGGATGGCTTTCTCTTTCTCACGCTGTGCGGGAGTCAGCACTGCATAGAGGTCGCGCTTGGCTTTGATCTCCATGAAATTCAGCTTGGCTTTGAACGATTCGCGCTCTTTGATCTTGGCTTCGATGACGGACAGCTCCGTCTTCTCATCCGCCACAAGCGCCCTGAACTCCCGCTCCGCCACCTGGACATCCGCGTGGGCCCGGATCTGCGCGCGGTCCTGGTCAAGAGCGAGGACCTTGAGCTTGGTGACTTGGTCGTCCGTCAGGCCAAAGTCCTGCTGATGCCGCAGGAGGTTGCGAAGGACATGTGACGTCATGCCTCCGTGACCCGACAGGCCATGCCGGGTCATGCCGAATGCATGGCCACCACCCCTGCAAGCTGCCCCTCCGTCCGCCCAGGCGAATGGAGTAGTTATTCCCAACAGAATCGTGCCCGCCGCAACCCCGAGAAGTATTTTCATTCTGCTATTCATAGGAATCTCCTTGGTGAAAGAGAGTGCCGTTGGAACCAACTCGTCTGTGTTGCCACTTCACCGCTTCATCCATCAAGTCGCTCCGACAAGGGAAAAGGTTACACGCACTAGCCAGGCGAGCAGGAACAGCGAAGGACGCGCTAGAAAAGGAGTTTGTCATCGGGCCGGGCGTTTCGTATCTGCGAGGTGTCAGGTCGTTGTCCGAACGAGGCAGGACCCGCGGCATATATGTCGCGTGGGTGGGGGCTCCTTCAATGCCTGGATGGAACGGATGCGCGGTGAGATGCGGACTGCGTGGTTCGCTTATGCGGCGGGATTAGGGGGGCAGGTTGTTACCGCGGCGCACTGACCCCGGTACCTCTGCCGGAAACCGGTATGGGACTGAGGTTCTTCTGTGGAATCAGTGCGGTGCTCCAAAACGAGCACCGCTACTACAAAATGATCCCTCCAAGCTTGCTCGTTTCCTTCTTTCGGGGGACTGCCTGGTTGGTGTCCCACTGCGCGCAACTTTTTCACACGCCCACCCACTGGCAGACACTTTTCACCCGCCCTACCCTCCGATTGCTTCGCAATCGATTTCCCGGGACGTGCCATTAGCCCGGGCGAGGGCCTTCCGATTTTCCCCGCTTTGCCTTAGGGGGAGCAGCCAGACTGTCCTTCACTGCGCGCATCGAGGGAGCACATTCTGATCGTGCGGCCCTCAGACATACAAATGATCCTGCCGAGCTTGCTGCTTCTTCCCCCAAGGGGCGGCGTGGTTTGGTTCCCAACTGCGCACGTCGAACGACCACAGCTTCATCGTGGGGGTTCCGTGAGCACGGGGAACCAACCAGGCTGCCCCCTCTTACGTTTCCATCATTTCCAATCGCGCATCGAATTCATGTCCGCAGGCCGTGCAACGGATGCAATCCGATTCGACCGTAAATTCGTCTGATCTGACTCCCATCCCACCGCAATCCGGGCAGCGCGCGAGTTGGATCCTCTGATCGTCTATGGTTTCGTATTGCGTGCCACGTAGACAATACACCGGCTTCCCATCAAGCAGCCATTGGTTCCCCGCGTTGTCGAGCACCGGCAACGTCACATAATGATGGTTCACGTAGTCCTCAAGTTCCTGCCGGCTGGCGAACCCGTCCTTAATCAGCTTTCCCCCCACCACCTCATAGAGCTTGTTCTCTTTCACAATGGCCTTGGTTGGACCCATATCTCACCTCCCGTTCTAATAGGAACGAATGGCTGAAAACAAGAGCAGATGGCATGAACCAGAAACGTATCTCGCAAGATGAACTGCGCTTTACGAACGACGCGCGACGTGTTGCTAGGCGACGCCCGAGTAGTACCGCAGAATATTGGAGACGGATATCACGCCGATGATCTGTCCATCTTGTGTCACAGCCAGATGCCGGGTGGCCTGCTCCTTCATCATACGCACGGCGTCGATAATCGGACGACCACCTTCAATGGCTACCACCGGCGTCCGCATGCAGGTTTTGACAACGGTCGTATTGGGATCCAGCCCCTTGGCCACCACCTCGCGGGCCAGGACCGAATCGGTAATGACACCGACAAAGGATTGGCTGTTTGTCACGAGCAGAGACCCCAGCTTCCATTGCTGCATCAGCTGCCCGGCCTGTCGCAGACTGGCATCGTGCGACACGCTCCGGACTTCGATAGACATGTGTTCGGCGATCTGCGGGCCGATGAGCGTCTGCGCAATCTTGACTTTCATCGGCTCGGCAGACCGGCGCGCTTCCAATTCCGACACGCAGCTCTCCAACACACGGCCGCGCTGCAACAGGCTTTGTCGCTGACTATCCATGCCGGTGCCTTCCGGCGCCTCGTCCGTCATGTTCACCAGTCCTGCCGCCTCGCCCAGTTCCGCATACTCATAGGCGTGCAGCAAGTTAGAGGCTTGCCCGAGCAGCTCTTCGATCAGTCGTTCGGTTTCCAGGTCGAATTCTTCCAGACTGCGCGTTTGCTTGCCCTTCCCCAGGAACGGGGCAAATTCGGCGAGCTGTTTTCGCATCCGTTCGATGCTTCGGTCGAGAGAAACCCGTGGTTTTGAGGGAGTGGTGCGGACAGCCATAGCAACTCCTATCGATGTAGGTGAGCAAGGACGGTCGATCTTACCCCCGTTGTACCAGCGAGAGCAAGCGGCCGGCAGGAGGAGCTGCTTTCCCTGGAGGAAAATCAACTGTCCGTCGCGGTGAGATGCTAGGAGCCTGTCCGAGTATTCAAAAATATGCCCGTTTCAGAGGTTCCGAACCCCTCACCGAAGTCCGATTGTTCATCCTGCGCCAAATGTGCACGTAGAGATTTTGCGAAACTAATTAATCGGACAGGCTCCTAGGCATCCCGTGCCAGTTATGCTACAAACCTGCCGAAGGATTGTCGGGCTCGCTCGAAGGTTGTTCACATGACGATGGGGCAGCGTTCAACATCCCCCGCGCGATTGACCCTGGCGGGAATCTTATGCAGCCTGGCCGTGACCGGGTGCTTCTCACCCATCACGCTGAATCGCGCCGTGATGACCTATGATGAGGCGATCACGGATGCCATCTCCAAACAACTGCTCATCAACATCGCCCGCGCCCATCAGCATCAACCGATTCACTTTACCGGCGTCTCGAATATCGCCGCGACTTTCGATTTCCGTGTCAACGCCGGTGCCGTTCCGGCACTCACGGGAGAGGCCAGCAGGGCGCTCATGCCGATCTTCGGCGGCAGCGTGGCGGAGAACCCCACCATCAGTATCGTGCCGATCGAAGGGGAAGAGTTTACCAAACGGCTTTTGACCCCCTTTCATGAAATCAAGTTCCTCCTCCTCCTCCGGCAGCGGTACGACATCGATCTGTTGCTCCGGCTGATGGCACAGGAAATGCGGATCACGGAGAATGGCCAGGAGGTCGCCTACCGCAATACGCCGGCAGATCGGATGGGCTACGAGATGTTCCGTCGCGTGGTGACGCACCTCTCGGCCATTCAGGACCAGAACCATCTCTATGCCGAACCGCTCGTCTACAATCGGACCTGGACCCTTCCCGCCGACTCGGTCACGGCCGAAGGCTTCCAGACGTTAGAGAAAGAGTATCTCGTGACCTACAGCCGAAAAGACAACAGCTACACCCTTCGGAAACAAATCACGGGACAAATTCTCATCACCAACTATGACCCCGCCACGCTCTCACCCGACGAACGAGCCAGGTTGATCGACGAAACGGAGGAAGGGCGCCTCAACGATGTGTCCTTCGACATCCGCCCGGGGCACGTCGGAGGGGAATACCCGCTCAAGGGAGATTTCCGGCTGCGGAGTTTCAATACCATTCTCAACTTTCTGGGCCGATCGCTGGAAGAAGACCCCGAATACCACGTCGACAAAGATCCGCGGACCCCATCGGTCCACGACAATCCCGTCCACACCATGGAACTCCTGCTGTCGGATGGAGCGCCCTCTGGAGCCGACCTGTCGATTCAGTCCCACGGAAAATATTACGCCGTGAACACCACGGGACCGTTGGCAAGCTGGAACCGCAAGGCCTTCCAAATGCTGTATCTATTGTTCCAGATGACCGTCAGCGAAATGCCTCGCGTCGGAGTCCCCAGCATCACAATTGCGAAGTGACCGGGCCACAGTCACCCGCGACCGCTGCACAGAAACGCGCCCACAGATCACCGCGGCATCTGCGCACGTACACCACGCCGCCAATACTCCAGCCTCCGGCCCCGCCATCATCCAGAACAGCAGCAGCCTTCTCGTGGAGAGAGAGGCATCACCGAATGCCTCCCTGCTTCCAAAACCGCTTGGGAACATCAAACGAGTACCGGAGTTGAACGGCCATATATTTTTGAACGAGTCCTGGCTTGTCCAATGGTTGGTCCTGTTCTCGATACACGCTTATTTCCATGTCCTCGCGAAACCGCAACGCCAGCCCTATAATCCAATCCAACTCGGTAGGGTTGAGCTTGTTTCCAGCCTCCCGGTCTGTAAAGAGATTCATATCCCCGTACAGCACGACCCTATTTTTGTAGAGGTCGAGGTCCGCGTGGGCCACATACCGAAAAAGGGCTTTCCCGGTATTATCTGGTCGCGCAAAGTAGTTACTGTTATGAAACAGCCAGCCGGCACCGGCATAGGCGGTCAGGTTCTGATTCGGGAAGATACCTTTCCACCAACTCAAATCTTCTGTAGCCTGAAATCGAGACGTCAGCAAGGTATCCGCATAGCCTTGTTTGGTTCCACTCTTATCGAGAGGAGCATCACGCTCATATTGGATACGCCAGCCAAATCGATCCACGAGGCCTGTTAGAGCGAAGGTACCATCCCATTCGCTCAGTTCGATCCATCCTTTTGTTCGATCTGAAAAGAAGTTTTGATCGGTGTAGAAGGTAAGGTATTGCTTATAGAGGTCGGTTTCCAGGTGAAGCATGTGCCGAAGGCCGACTAATCCCGTGTTATCGGGACGAGCAGCGAAAGTCGGGTTGGATACGAAGGCGGCCGTGAGGAAGTATCCCCCGAATAAGGTCTCTTCGGCTTCCCGTGCCGCCGCGCTGTCCGACTGCTCCATCGACGGCAACGGACGACCGTATTTTTCCAGCGCAAGGGACAAAGAAGGTGAGGCCAGAAGCCCAATGATACTCAGGACCAGGAGGCCAACCGCACGGGCGAGGGTGGTGATCTGTCGCTGTTCCAGGCGCTTCACTCTCCCTGATCGGGTAACAAGCAAAATTGAGTAAACAATGAGGTAAAACTGTGTGTGACGGACGATGAGAAACGTCATGATGTACCCCTTTCTCCCTGTCCCCGAGGACCGGGCCGGAGCCATCATCACGCTCGTTGGATTAGGCCACGAGAGGAGGGGCTACGCTGGGAGATTGGTATATGCTCAAGGGCATGGGATTCAAGCCGGCTTTGTCAGATTGGCTACTACCACCAGCATCCATATGAATCACCCCATGCAAATACGATCGTTCAGTATCTCTACGTTGTCGCGTGGCAACGTTCAAATAGCAGGAAGCTGGGGCCTTCTACCTCACTGAACAAGATGTGTCAACCGGAAATTTCGAACATGTGCCGCATGATCGACAGGACAGTCTTTACTGTACACAGGTGTGAAAAATCTCCTCGCAGTGATCCGTAGCGTCAACCGACCGCGGCACCGACCTATACTCTACCCCCACGACGCGATCATCTCCCATGAGGAGATGCGCCCAACACCCATGATGCGCTCCTGATCTACTGCCCTTGGAGAAGGAAAATGATTCCTCGAACATGGGCGCTTCCTTGTAGTATGCCAGCACTGTTCCCTCGGCTGTCTTCATTTCCTGAAAAGGGTTGCCGGCACAGGCAATGAGTTCTTGTTTACTTTTCCCAAGCAAAGCTTTCCCTATGGAGTTCGATTCAATCGGCTGAGATGCAGCACAGCCGATGAGCCAGGCAGCGGTGCATACAACAAGAACAGAGATGGCGCGGATCATGTTCGCCTGTATGGTTTTCTGAAGTGCACCGTATCACAAACCATAATTCTTTTTCTGCCATCCATTCAAGGCACTCACACAACTACCGTCGTAAACCCATGCCATAAGCGTTGCGGTTTAAGGGATGGCGCAGTTGGAAAGGGGACATTCTTATGCTCTCCGATGATCCCCAGATTTCTTAGGCACCGAGAAAGGACTTGTATCGGCGATCCACTCTATCGCGGGCTACGAGCCGCATGGGCACGTCCACGACCTCAACGATGAAGAGAACGCTGCTGGCCGGAGCGATCGGCAACGTGCTCGAATGGTATGACTTCGCGCTCTATGGATACTTCTCACCCGTGTTCGCCGCCTTGTACTTTCCGTCCAATTCTCCCTCGGTGTCGTTGATTGCCGCCTTCGGAGTCTTTGCCGTCGGATTTCTCGCACGGCCCCTAGGGGCCATGCTGTTCGGCTATTGGGGCGATACACTGGGACGACGCAAGGCCTTGGTCTGGTCGATCCTCCTCATGGCCATCCCGACTTGTCTGGTGGGACTTTTGCCGACATACGACACCATGGGGGTGATCGCCCCCATAGCCTTGACGCTCTGCCGGTTTCTCCAAGGATTGTCGGTTGGCGGAGAATTCACCGGGTCCGCCACGTTTCTCATCGAACATGCAGCGGCTTCGCAACGCGGCTATGTCGGGAGTTGGGCGGGCTTCAGTGCCCAGATCGGCGCGCTTTTGGGATCCGGCGTGGGGGCGCTGATCGCGTCAAACCTTGCGGACGAAACACTCCGTCAGTGGGGCTGGCGGATTCCCTTCATGCTGGGCGGCCTCATTGCCGTGGTGGGTTGGTACCTGCGAACCAGAGTTTCGGAGTCGCCGGCCTTCGAAACAGTCCGCCTGGCAGGAGGACTCGCCGCTTCCCCCGTCCGCGACGTGTTCACGATGCAGCGACTTGCCGTGGCAAAAGTCGTCGGCCTCGTGTGGCTGCACGGCGTGGCCTTCTACCTGCTGTACGTCTATCTGACGACCTACCTCGTGACGGTGACGACTGTTCCACTCGCCACCGTACTCGTTCTCAATACAGGCTGCATGGCGCTCCTGGCCCTGTTGATTCCCTTGATGGGTGCCTGGTCGGATCGTATCGGGCAAGCTCCTCTGCTGATGACGGGAGCTATGGGGATCGCGCTCCTGTCGTACCCGTGCTTTCTCTGGCTCACGAGCAATGACCTACCCCGCATGATCGCGGCGCAAATTCTGCTTTCGGTGCTGGTCGCCTGCTACATGGGACCGTTCTTTGCCGCTGTCGCCGACCTCTTCCCGACCGCGCAACGCTATACCGGCCTCTCGGTCGGCTACAACATCGGGGCAGCCTTGTTCGGCGGCACTGCCCCACTGATTGCCACGCTCCTCATCGAATGGAGCGGCAACGTCTTGGCGCCCTCCTTATACTTAATGTTTTGCGCGACCGTGTCCCTTGCCGTCACGCTCACGCTTCGAAACAAAGTGTCGACACCGCCGGCTCCGTAACAACACGGGCGGCGGTAGTCCGGAAAGCGTATGAGGCAGAAGGTAGCGATGGAGGACCCAAGACCAATCACCGCAATGAGCACTTGCGCAAAGTTCATCTTCTCCCAATCAAAGACCGCACACGGAAGAATTGATCAGAAAAGTCGAATGCCCCCCTGTTTCTCGTCCGTAACCACACCGGCAACGTCAACATGGCGCTTCCGATAGCCTTCACCAATGCTCATGAACGGGCAGGTCTGTCTCAACCATTGAATTTCAAGTGCGCAAAATCACAAGCAAAAGGGAAATCGCCATGGCTTCCAGTTGGGCACCGCATCTGCATACTCTCCTTAGTGGGAGCCCTTGCAAACGTCCCGCGGCAACAACGCAGAAAAGAACCACGTTATGGTGGTGCGACAATATCCCCGATTCCGAGCGACTTTTTCCGGCACCCTCGTCCACCAGGGTCACCTCCATCCGATTAACAAGGCGCTGGATCTATCGCGCAAAGGATGTCGGCTTGAAAGCCCCTTTCGAGCCTCCGCGGGAATGAAGGTGGATCTTCTGCTCTATCTCCCCGAAGCAGAGATCCCAATTCTGATCCAAGGGGCCGTTGTACGTTGGTCCGGCGCGCACGGGATCGGGATACAGTTTCAGTCCCTTGCCTCGCCCCACCAGGAACGCCTGAACAGCACCCTCAAGCAGCTCCAAACCACAGCCGGTCGCAGCTAACACCACACCGATAAGACAGCTCATAAACACATCCCGCGCGCATAGGCGAGTAAAATCGGCTCCTGCCACTCTTTTTTTCCTACGCGTAAGAATACCTGAAACCACCGAGGGGGGAGCTAGAAACGCGACAACAATCACCCTAGGCGCGCGAGCGAGGCGAAATGGTCCCTGACAGCTGTTTTTGTTCTCTGCGGGCTAGGGAGAGTCATGAGACGGAGCCGATACTATATCTCTGCACTTGATTGCTCGCTCAGCCAGGCTTCGAACGCTTTACGGAGCATGCGTTTATGGTTCGGTTGGTACCCGGGGATGCTGGAGTAATCTTCCAACTCCAGCATCTTCTGAATCATGCTCACAGTATACGACGCACCTTGAGCCTCATAATCCTTGTGCCATACGGCAAGACGACTCTCAGACTCGCCTTTCGCGCTCTCATCGAAGACATGCCAATCACAGTCTTGTGAATACCGAAGGTAGGCCATGGCGTTACTCATGAACTAAAACAATCCCGCGCGCGGATGAGGCAGTTTCAAAAACACTCCCGCCTCCTTTTTGCTTTATTCGGCTTTCTCTTCCCAACTCGATCAGCGCATCCGAACCCTCGAAACTGACATCTCCATCTTGAAAGCACGCATGGACCGCCTCGAGACCAACCGAGCCTAGCTTTCTTCCCGAGCAATCTATACCCCACCGCGTGTAGATGAGGAAAAACTGTTCCTGGTACCTTTTTCTCCCCACATACAGAGAGTTCTCTTTCACGGTGGTAATCCGTATTCGATTGGCTGCAGTTGCTAACCTCTGAGAAACTTTACGATCAGCTCGACGATGTGAATGCCAGTCACTACAGCCGCTGTATCACTCACAACAAACGATCCACCCCATACGTCAGATACGCGGGTTCTCGCCATGAATCGTTGACGCAGAGTATGGCACATGCCTTGCTCATTGCACATCGGTGATGTAGCTCACGAATGTCTCCCCTCGGGCCACCGCGTCAGCTGACCATCCTGAAACGGATTCGTGCATGAGAGATACGGGCTTCTCCGGAAGGTGTGTCCGTGTATGCGAAAAGAGAAAAGTAAGGTCAGGGCGGGAAACATTTCGTCTAGCCCAAGTCTCCAGATGAGCTGGGCACTCGCCATGGCCATTGTGCTGATGCTCTGGGGCACGACGACATGGGGAGCGACGTTATCGTGGACGGCAAACAATGAGCCTGATCTCGCAGGATACCACGTGTACCAATGCAGTCAGCAACCCTGCGGGCGAGCCTTTGGCTCAGCGACACTGCTCACGACATTGGGGGAAGTCACCAGTTTCAATATTGGGACACCCGCCGTCGTTCAGTACTATGTGATCACGGCGTACGACTTCACGAATAACGAATCGAGCGAGAGCAATGTCGCCACCTTTACCCCAACTGCCACTCCGCCACCCCCATCACCCCCATCACCGCTGCCCCCGTCACCGCCCCCTGCAACGGTGACGCTGGCCATCCTCGGATCGCCGAATCTGGGTGAGCCCTGGACAGTGCAGGCTACAACCAATGCATCCGGAACCGTTTCGGTGGAAGTTCGGATCAACGGAGATCTAGATCACACCGAAAGGCGAAACCCCTATTGCGCATTCGGCGAGAACAATGGGTCCTGCACCAGGATCCAGAGGCCGTCGGGAACCTACACGGTGGAGTTTCGCGTTCTCAGCAGTGGAACCGAAGTCACTCGTCAGTCAGTCGTGGTCACAGCAGCAGCGGCACCCGGCCCCCCTCCACCGGCACCTCCACCCGTTCCAGCCAACCTGCACCTGAGCTCCGTGCAATAGACAAACCGGCGCGGCCGTCTGTTGAAGGAATGGATGGGAAGCCAAGGCAGGATCGGGGGTTGAGCAGATCAATCCTACCCAGCTGAGCCATGAGGCGAGTGCCGTCTGGCAAATCAGGCCGTGATGAATCGCCGGCACTCGAAACTCGAGCATCCGTCGCGCGCGGACGAGGCGAAATGTTAAATGATGAATGGTGAATTGGAAGAGCAGATGGCGTTTGGGGAAGGCGCGGGGCAAGAGGCTGGGAACAAGATCTGATAACTAAGGCGCAAACAAGACGCGGCGCGGGCTAAATGGCCTCACCGTGCATGGTGCCGAAGTTCAGACGACAGCCAACGAGGTAGAGCGTCCCTTCCGCATCTTCTCGCAGTGGTTTCGTCCAACAGACTTCTAGGAGACAGATTGTACGCCCGCCCGTCGAATGGCTGGTTTGAATTTCCAAGAGCTGCCCTTTGGACGGAGCGACACCGAGTAGTAGTCGCATTCCCGTCGAACTATCGTTAACCGCGGTACCCTGCCCCTCTTCGAAAATGGCGCCATCGCGATCCACCGAGTGCGTCAAGCCATAGGTGCAGGGACTAATCCTCGGTCTTCGTATTTCCCGCCGACGTTCGGCCCGAAGAGGCCTTCCACCCCACCGTACGGTTTCATGGCGAGGGTGCTCCGCAACCAACAGGCCCATTTTCCGCAGCAGTGCCTTGCTGTATGACAGCATCCATTCAATAAACTGTTTCATTGAATTCACTCCAGCGTCGCGAGGACCTTTGTCGCCCACCACTTCCGGATTGTCGCCACCTGGTGTTTGAGAAGTTGTAATACATTGTCATCTTTATGTATAGGAGCCAAATGGGGGTATAGGACAGTCAGTCCATTTATAATATGCCTCGCATGGGGCGCCATCCACCTGAATGGGCGACAAAGAATTCATTATTGACCGATCGTTCCAGAATATGCTACCCTGCCGCAAGAGTTAGGAGTAGAGGAGAGCCTAGATGCCCCGCCCGAAAGAATTCAATCCAGACGACGCGATCGAGAAGGCCATGCAGGTCTTCTGGCACAAGGGCTATGAAGCCACGTCGATGGAAGATTTGCTGAGCGCTATGGATCTGAATCGCGGCTCGCTCTATGACACGTTCGGCGATAAGCGCCAACTGTTCCTGAAAGTGATGGACCGGTACTGCACCACCTTCGTCGGTTCGAAGTTTTCCTTCCTCGACCAACCGGGCCCGGCACTCCCGACCTTGCGTCAATTCATCAATGGCATGATCGAGGGCGGCCTGGCCGATCCGCAGCGCCGGGGGTGCCTGATCGCCAACACAGTTATGGAGCTGTCGCCGCATGAGAAAGAGATCGCAGGCATGGTCAGCCAGGCCCTGAAGATGGTTGAAGACACATTCTTCAACGTCTTGGCCCGCGCGAAGCAGCAGGGTGAATTGAAGAATGATAAAGATCCGCGTGCGCTGGCGCGCTTTCTCACGACGATGATGCAAGGAACAATTGTGATGATCAAAGCCGGATCACCGGCCGACGTAGTGAAGCAGACAGTGGAGACTGTGCTCTCGATCTTGGCCTGAACCGATCTCTTTTTTTGACCTATTATGGAACGCTCGTTCCACATGTGAAGGTACAGAGGCCATCCAAGAGAGGAGGTGCCGTATGATATGTCAACGTTGCGATGGGCTGATGGTTCGAGAGCGGTATGATGATCTTGAATTGGGCTCTGCGGAATATGAGATCTCCGCCTGGCGCTGTCTCAACTGTGGCGCGATCGTCGATCCTGTGATCGCGGCTCATCATCAAACCACTCACAAGACCGAGCCAGATCAGTTGTGGCGACAACGGCTGAAAGAACTTGTGATAGCTGCATAAGAGACTCGTCACCGTTCACTGCGTCACGGAGATATGAAGTGAGACATGCTCAACACAATTCTTTCAAGGAGGGTGCACCCATGAGACTCGACAATAAAGTTGCCATTGTCACGGGCGGAGGGACCGGCATTGGAGAAGCGATTGCGAAAGTCTTTGCGCGGGAAGGTGCAAAGGTCGCGATCACGGGTCGGCGGAAGGAGGAATTGGAGCGGGTCGTCAAAGACATTGAGCAACATGGCGGCCATGCACTGGCGCTTCAGGGAAGCGTGACAAATGAACCGAATGTACGGGAAGGAATAGAGGCTACGATCCGAACATTTGGCCGTCTCGACATCCTCGTGAACAACGCAGGCAACTTGTTTTATGCCGGTCCACTCCATGAGACGACGGATCAAATTTGGGACGACACATTTGACCTGTTTATGAAAGGCCCGTTCCGGTTCATTCGAGCGGCGATCCCGCACATGCTGAAACAAGGCGGAGGCTCAATCCTTAATATTTCGACGGTGGGCGCGCTCAAGGCCATCCCGAACTTTCAGGCCCATGCCTATCAGGCAGCCAAAGCCGGTGTCGTGATGCTGACGAAGACCGTGGCCATGCACTATGCCAAACAGCACATCAGGTGTAACTGTCTCTGCCCAGCCGGAGTTATTACCCCAGGGACTGCGAGCATACTGGAGGATCCTCAGACCAAGGCTTGGTTCGAAGGGATTCATCCAATGGGTCGCTTGGGGCAGCCGGAGGAAGTAGCAGAAGCTGCGATCTATTTTGCATCCGATGAGTCACGCTGGACGACCGGCAGCATTCTGCCTATCGACGGGGGAATGATGGCAGGATGAGTGCGCAGGAGACGCGCCAAGAAGATGTTCGACTTTCACCGTCAACGTATGGACGTCGAGATCAGAACAGACTGGCCATCACCACCATAAGAAAGAGGAGGAGGCATCATGACGACAATGGAGATCGGCAAGGAACTAGTCGCCCTGTGCAAACAGGGTAAGAATCAGGAGGCGATCGATCGATTCTACTCTCCGAATATCGAGAGCGTCGAACCCGTCGCTATGCCGGGCATGGAACAGACCCAGAGAGGGATCGCGAAGATCAAAGGCAAGAATCAATGGTGGGTGGATAACCACGAAGTCCATGGGAACGTAGCCGAAGGACCGTTCCCCCATGGCGACCGCTTCATCGTGCGATTCAAGTATGACGTCACTCCCAAGCATATGGGAAAACGTATGACCATGGACGAAACAGGTCTCTACACGGTTCAAAACGCGAAAATTGTGAAGGAGGAGTTCTTCTACTCGATGTCTGCGCCGGAGGCTGGGCCACATTGACCTGGGTTGGAGAAAGTGCTTGACTACAAATCGTACCGCTTACCCAAGGAGGTCTCCCATGAAATGGTTCATCACCCTTTCTCTCATCCTGTACGCTATCGCGGTGCCGCTCCAACGAGTGCAGGCTGATAACTCGACAGCTCCCGACTTCGGCCCCCTGGCTTCGCTCATTGGCGAATGGCAAGGCAAGGACCCGGAGGGGAAACCGATGAACGCGTCATATCAGTGGACCGGCGGCGGCACGAGTCTGGTGGAAACGATGACGAAGGCTCAGAAGCCGGTGATGATGACGATGTACCATGCCGACAAGGGCAGCCTTATGCTGACTCATTATTGTAAGCTCGGCAACCAGCCGCGTATGCGCGCCGATATGCCTAAGGGCGACGCCAAGACTCTGGCTTTCAACTTTGTCGACATCACAAATCTCGCCAACCCGACGGACGCGCACATGCGCAAAGTATCGTTCACCTTCCAGGATCAGGATCATTTCACCCAGGAATGGATGCTCAGCAAGGATGGGAAAGAACTGCCGCATCGGTTTGAATATTCTCGTGTGAAGTAGAGACCCTGTCATTCACCCCAATCATAAAGGAGGAGAAGATCATGGCGACCAAACAATATAAGCAACTGGGATGTCTGGATGTTGACCCCAAAGCCGGCTGCGCATTCCAAGTGCGGGCCGAAACGGAAGCGGAGATGTTGCAACAAGTGGCCCTGCACGCGAAGCAGTGCCATAAGTTGGAAGCACTGCCTCCAGAGATGGCGGCCAAAGTGAAGGCGGCGATCAAGACCGTGACCGTCACGGTCTAAATAGACATCTTGATACGGGTGAGACGCTTCCCCTGTGCTCATCAGCACACGGGGAGCATTTCTGTGTCTGTTTGATCAGGAACGAGCTCGCCATGGTGAACATGATCCATCAGAATGTATCGTTCACCGCGTCGTCGAGTGAACAATTCAATATCTATCTCGACTCGGCATTCACGATGACAGGGAGGCTCCCATGCAACGTATGATTGGATTGTTCGCTCTATCTATGCTGCTGGTCGGGCTCTCCGGCTGTAGCTATTTGTTCTATCCCCGAGCAGGAGACTATGCGACGCAAGCGAAAGGCGCAAGTGGGGTTGAGACCATGATCAACCTCACTACTATGATGGAGGCAACCGCTGCTAAGGCCAAGGGCGGGAAAGGCGTTGATACCGCCTTCGACGATCTGCACAATCAGTTCCATGCGCTCAGTGATGCGTTCTGCGGCGTGACAGACACGCAGGCGAAAATGCCGGCTTTCGACTTGGCTGTGACGCACAAGAAAGAATTGACGGCCATCTTCAAGCGGCTCTGGAAATTCAAGGGCGACCAGCCGCAGCGTGATCTGCATCTTGATCTCTTAAGCGTCGAGTTGAAGGAATTGCGCGACACATTGCAAACGATCAAGTAACCCCTCACAAAGGAGAGCACCGATGCTGACTTCGAGGAAGGCGACTTCACCGCAATCTGCCACCAGCTCTGTGGCGCTGCTGATCGGCACACGCAAGGGTGCGTTCATCTTGCGCAGCGACCGATCGCACCGGACTTGGAAGCTGACTGCCCCAATGTTCCTCGGTCACATCGTGCATCATCTGATGCTGGATCCTAGAGATCGCCGGACGATGCTCATGGCGGCCAGCACCGGCCACTTGGGGCCGACGATCTTTCGCTCAACCGACCTGGGCAAAACCTGGAAAGAAACGAATACTCCGCCGGCCTTTCCGAAAGTGCCGGAAGGCCAGAAAGGCCGGGTGGTGGATCACGTGTTCTGGCTCACGCCGGGACATCCCAGTGAACCGGGCTTGTGGTACGCCGGCACCTCGCCGCAGGGACTCTTCCGCTCCAACGATGGCGGTGTCACGTGGAAACCATTTTCGTACATCAACGACGATCCGCAGTACCGTGAATGGATGGGCACCGTGCAGGACGGCACCCCGGATGGACCGAAGCTTCATTCGATTCTCATCGACCCACGCGACCCAAGGCACCTCTATTTCGCCATGTCGGGAGGTGGTGTGCACGAATCGGTCGACGGCGGCCGAACCTGGACACCCATCGTGCAAGGGCTGGAAGTGGTCGAGGGGTTCAACACCGACAATATCACCTTCCACGACCCCCATTGCGTCCGGCTTTGTCCGACGAATCCGGACCGGTTGTATCAACAGAATCACTGCGGGATTTACAGGAGAGATCGATCTGAGGGCCGATGGATTCGCATCGGCAAGAGCATGCCGAATAAGGTCGGCGATATCGGCTTTCCAATGGTGCTGCACCCGCGCGATCCCGATACCGTCTGGGTGTTCCCGATGGACGGCTCGACGGTGTGGCCGCGTGTGAGTCCTGGGGGTAAACCCGCTGCCTATATCACCCGCAATGCCGGTAAAACTTGGACGAGACAGGACAAAGGCTTTCCGCGAGCGAATGCCTGGTGGACAGTGAAACGGCAGGCCATGACCGCCGACGCCCATGAACCGGTGGGACTGTATCTCGGCACGACTAGCGGCGAGGTCTGGGCAAGTCGGACAGGCGGCACGAGTTGGACTTGTATGGCACGGCACCTTCCTGAAATTTACTCGGTGGAAGCAGCGGGGCTCTGACCGTGACAGTCCACATCCCCAGTGCGCTTCGTTCTTACACCAAACAGAAAGGCGAAATAGAGGCCGAAGGCCAGACCCTGGCCGAAGTGATGTCAGCATTGGATCGTCGCTATCCCGGCCTGTGCTTTCGCATCATCACCGAACAGGACACGATTCGACGGCACATCAGAATCTTCGTCAATGAAGAACAGGCGCGGGATCTGTCTGTTGCGCTTCAACCAGAGGATCAGATCCACATCATCTGCGCCTTGAGCGGCGGCTGACGCGCCGACGACGGTTGTGCCGGAGCGGCACGGAAGAAAAACAGATGACACAGCAATCTTCCCAACAGATCATCGAAGGCCAACGGCAGGACTGGAACCGCGTCGCCGGCGGCTGGGAGAAGTGGGATCGATTCTTCGACGAGCAGATGGCGTTTTTGAATCACCGGCTCGTGGCCGATGCGAGGCTGCGATTCGGGATGCGCGTGCTCGATCTCGGTTCGGGCACCGGCTATCCCGCCCTGCTCGACGCACAAACAGTTGGGTTGAGTGGAGGCGTAATCGGGCTGGACCTCGCTGAGCAGATGCTCGCCGTCGCGCGACGCAAGGCCACGGCGCTGGGCCTCGCGAACGTGACGTTCCGCACGGGCGACGTGACCGCGCTTCCATTTGACGCGAACTGGTTCGATGCAGTGACCAGTCGCTTCTGCTTGATGTTTCTGCCAGAGATTCCGAAGACCGCAGCCGAGATCGCTCGCGTGCTGAGGCCCGGAGGGTGGGTCGCGGCGGCTGTCTGGTCTTCGCCAGAGAGGAATCCCTCGATCGGCCTCTCGATGGAGGTGATCAAGAGCGTGGTCGAACTGCCCCCGCCAGACCCCACTGCCCCAGGCATCTTTCGGCTAGCCAAGCCCGGCGATCTCGCCGGGATTTTGCAACAGGCCGGATTGGTCAATGTGACAGACCAGGAATTTCTCGCGGAATGGTCGTATGCGTCTGCCGATGAGTATTATACGAGCCTCCTGGAAATCGCGGCACCGATACAGAATCTCATGGCAAAACTTTCGGCGACACAAATACAAGAGGTGAGGCGCCTCATTACCCAGGCTGCGACCCAATACCAGCGTGGCAACAGAATTACCTTCCCCCTCGCCGTCCGAATGGTCGCGGCGCGCAAACCTCTGTGAGACTACCGTGGCGCCGAAACACGACGGGTTCAGAGATTTCGTGCTGGATCAACTCAGCGAACTATCCGGCCTGACCCATCGGGCGATGTTCGGCGGATATGGGCTGTACTGTGGTAGGGTGTTCTTCGGCATCGTCCATAAGAGCCGGCTCTATTTCAAGACGAATGCGACCACGGCACCACGATATCGCAAGCGCGAGATGAAACCATTCAGACCCAACGCCAAACAAACACTCAACACCTATTACGAAGTTCCGGTGGACGTCCTGGAAGATGCGGAAGAGCTGACGATATGGGCTCAGCAGGCTAGTACCCTCTGATGACTTTCACGTTGCACAGGCTCAACCGCGTGCCATACCGACACCTGCTTCTTGTCGGACTACTCGGTTGTTTGTGTTCTTTTCCTGTGTGGGCCGATGAGCGCCAGACACCAAAGAGCTTGTGGCAAACAGTACTTACTCCTCCCGCCGCTGATCAGCAACTGACACCGCGGAGGCCGTGGGTGCTCCGCGATCGGGAGATCGCCCTCGATCTCCCACTGCTTCAAGTCTTGAAGGATGCCGGCGCTAGACCCCATCCCCGGATAACCATTGAACTATTTGATGGCGCCAACCACGAGCTGGATATCACGTCGACGATCTCCCGTAGCAATGATAGCGCTATCATCCGTGGCACGTTCAAACCGCCTTCGAGGGGAGACTTTACCTTTGTCGTCAACGGCTCGCTCCTTGTAGGAACCATCCAACTGGGCGATCGCCTCTACAAGACCGAGCACATCGCCAACGGACGACTGCGGCTTCTCGAAATCGATCCCGAAAAAATGCCGCCGGATTGATCCTCTCCCCTACCCGCCCGTGGCGATTCCCTGCTCGCTATGCCACACTGCTCCATGCCTCGGCAACCGACACTTTGGACAATTGGCCATTCGACCAGACCGATCGATGAGTTCACCAATTTCTTG
>Ga0137396_10000558_pt1 | contig 18025 bp, 14 predicted proteins | sample czc16metaG_FD_108284 | JGI IMG/M metagenome (GOLD analysis project Ga0137396, IMG submission 108284) | Vadose zone soil microbial communities from Angelo Coast Range Reserve, California, USA - czcobulk3.16 metaG | ecosystem: Environmental > Terrestrial > Soil > Vadose zone | place: USA...
CGGCGCGCGGCCGGTCAAGGGGCTCGACACGGCCATCGAGATCTCCGAGCTCATCGGTGGCGCGCCGGCGCGCTCGCGGCTCCGGTCCGGCGACACCCAGCAGCTCTCGCGATTCATCGGGCGCCTCGCGGAGCTCGAACGGCTGCACGCGCTGCTCGAGCTCGCGCGGGCCGGCCAGGGTCAGGTCGCGGCGGTCAGCTCGGAAGCGGGCATTGGCAAGACCCGCCTCCTCTACGAGTTCCTCCGCTCGGCAAAGACGCAGACGTGGCGCATCCTCGAAGGACGCTCCCACTCCTACGAGCGCGCGGCCTCCTATCGCCCGATCATCGAGCTGCTGCGCGCGTACTTCGAGCTGGACGCGCTCGATCCGGCCTCGCGCGTGACCGAGAAGGTCGCCGCGACGGTCAGAGATCTCGATCCCGGGCTGGGGGACGCCGTCGCGCCGCTGCTGTCGCTGTTCGATGTGCTGCCGTCGGACGATCCGTTCCGCGCGCTCGACGCTCGCGAGCGGCACGAGCGGGTGGTCGACGCGCTCACGCACGTGCTCCTGAAGGAGACCGAGCGCCAGCCGCTCGTGCTGGTCCTCGAGAATCTCCAGTGGGCCGACGCCGAGACCCAGGGGTTCCTCGACAGCTTGCTCGATCGGATCCCGACCGCGAGGCTGCTGCTGCTGGTCGACTACCGGCCCGAGTACCAGCACGACTGGGCGGGGCGCCCCGGCTTCAACCAGATGGAGATCGACCCGCTCTCGTCGGCGGCGACCGACGAGCTGCTGCGCGCGCTGCTCGGCGACCACCGCTCGCTCCGCCCGCTTCGTGAGCTCCTGATCCAGCGGAGCAACGGCAACCCGTTCTTCCTCGAGGAGATCGTCCGGACCCTCGTCGAGACCAACGCCATCGCCGGCGACCGCGGGGCCTATCGGCTGGCCGGCGAGCTCAAGACGCTCCAGGTGCCGGCGACCGTGCAGGCCATCCTCGCCGCGCGCATCGATCGGCTCCCGACCGATGAGAAGCTCTTGCTCCAGTCGTCGGCCGTGGTCGGCTCGGACGTGCCGCAGGCGCTGCTCGAGGCGATCGTGGACGTGCCGACCGAGAGCGTCGGGCGCGCGCTGGCCAGTCTGCAAACCGCGGGGTTCCTCTACGAGGCGAGTCTGTTCCCGGACGTCGTGTACCGCTTCAGGAGCGCGCTCACCCGCGACGTCGCCTACACGAGCCTCTTGCGCGAGCAGCGCCGCGTCCTGCACGCGCGCATCGTGGAGGCGATCGAGCGGCTCTATCACGACCGGCACACGAGCCACGTCGACCAGCTCGCGTTCCACGCCTCGCGGGGCGAGGTGTGGGCGAAGGCGCTCGTCTACAACCGGCAGGTCGGCGCGCGTGCGGTGCTCCACGCGGCGAACGGCGAGGCGGTCCATGCCTTGCAGGATGCGCTCGCCGCGCTCAAGCGGCTCCCGGAAACGCGGGAGACGGTCGAGCAGGCGATCGACCTCCGGCTGGACCTGCGGCCGCCGTTGCTCCAGCTCGGCCGGCTCGACGACGTGCTGACGGTCTCGCGCGAGGCCGAGCGGCTGGCCGGTGACCTCGGCGATGAGCCGCGCCTGGCCCGCGTCTACACCTATCTGATCAACTATCACTACCTCAAGGGCGAGACGAGCCAGGCGATCGAGTACGGGCAGCGCTGTCTCGACGTTGGCCGCGCGATCGGCGATCCGGCACTCCAGGGGCTCGCGCGCCAGTACATGGGTCAGAGCTATCATGCGCAAGGCGACTACGCGCGGGCCGAGCGCTCGCTCCGGGAGAACATCGAGGCGTCCGCCGCCAACCAGGCCACGATCTCGTACGTCGCCTCGTGCGGCTGGCTCGCGTTCAGCCTCGCCGACCGCGGCGCGTTCGACGCGGCCAATTCCTATCTGGCCGAGGCGCAGCGCGCCGCCGAGACGACCCAGCACGCCTACAGCCGGCTCATCGCCTGGACCTTGATCGGGCTCGTCTGGATCCGACGCGGGCGGCTGGCGCGCGCCGTGTTGCCGCTCGAGCGCGGTCTGGAAGCGTGTCGCCGCAAGCACCTGACCGTGTGGCTGCCGATCCCGCTGTCGCTGCTCGGCCTCGCGTTCGTCCGCATGGGCCACGTCCACGAGGGGCTCCGCCTGCTCGAGGACGGCGTCGCCGTGAGCCGCGAGCTGGGGATCCGCGCGTATCTCGCCGCCTGGCTCGTCAATCTCGCTGAAGGTTACCTGCTGGACGGTCAGCACCCGCGGGCACTCGAGGCGGCGCGCGAGGCCCTCGACATGGCGCGCGAGCACGGCGAGCGCGGCCATGAGGCGCAGGCGCTTCAGGTGCTCGGTGACATCGCCGCGCGTGGGACGTCCCCGAACCCCGAGGAGGCACGCGCGCGGTACGAGGAGGCGCTGCGCCTGGCCGAAGCGCTCGGGCTTCGCCCGCTCGTGGCGTCCTGCGTCCTGAGCCTCGGCGCCCTCGCGGCGCGGCTGGGCGATGGCGCGGATGCCGTGCGGCGCCGGGTACAGGCCCAGCGGATCTTCGACGAGCTCGACATGCGTTCCGGACGGGAGCGGGCCGAGAAGGAAGTGACCGAGCTCGGTCACCTCTTCATCGTCGCCCGCTCGCAACCCGACCTGTACGACTTCTTGGCTCAGGAGCTGTCGGGAGCCGAGAGGATCCGGGTGCTCTTCGATCGACGGCGCGGCGAGCAACGCCAGCGGCTCGAGGAGCTGACCGAGGAGCGTCGGCGCGCCGAGCGCCGACGTGATCAGCTGGATCAGGACCTCCGCGACTGGGGCTTCGGGGTGGCCCCACGACGGCTCGGATGACCGCGCACTTCCTCGTCGAGCGCGACGGACCCATCGCGCTCCTCACCTTCAATCGCCCCGACGCCCGCAACTCGATGACGTTCGAGATGTACGAGGCGCTCCACGACACGTGCGCCGAGCTCGACGCCGACCCGACGGTGCGCGTGCTCGTGCTGCGCGGCGCGGGCGATCGGGCCTTCGCCAGCGGCACCGATATCCGGCAGTTCCTCGACTTCAAGACGCGCGACGACGCGCTCGGCTACGAGGCTCGGCTGACCCGCGTGCTCTCGCGCCTGGCCGGGCTGAGCAAGCCGACCATCGCGATGCTGCAGGGTGACGCGATCGGCGGCGGGCTCTTCATCGCGCTGGCCTGCGATCTGAGGCTCGCTGCACCCCACGCACGCTTCGGCGTCCCGGTGGCCCGCACGCTCGGCAACTTCCTGGCGCCGGTGAGTCTCTCCTTGCTGGTGGCCGCGCTCGGCCCCGGCCGGGCCCGCGAGCTCGTGCTCACGGCCCGCCTGCTGGACGCCGAGGAGGCCAAGGCGAGCGGCCTGATCGATCGCATCCATCCGGCGCCGGAGCTCGAGTCACGGACGCGAGAGCTCGCGGCGAGCCTCGCCGACATGGCCCCGCTCACGATCGCCGCGACGAAGGAGGCGACGCGCCGGATGCTGGCGGCGCTGACGCCGCGGGACCTCGACGACCTCATCGTGTCCTGCTATCTGAGCCGAGACTTCCACGAAGGCGTTCGCGCGTTCCTCGAAAAGCGAAAGCCCGACTGGCAGGGACGTTGACCCGCGACCGGCGCGGGCATGAGATCCATCGAAACGATTCAGCGTGTCGATCTGGGAGGGGGCGCGGAGAAACTAGACTGTCGACCGAGCGGCCGGCTGGTTGGCGGAGGATCCAGGCCGTTGCTGTGTCCGAGCCGCTGAAGCGTCGGCTCGAGCGTCGAGCGGCCTCGACCCAGCGCGCCGAACCAGCGTCTAGTTGTTGCTCGTCATGTTGAGGATGCGGCCCTCGAGCTGATGAAGAAGCGGGACGTACTCGTCGCTGCCGCAAGTCGGGCAGGTCGGGTCGCCCAGCTCGAAGCATTCTTCGCACGCCACGCAGACCGCGAGGCCACGGAGCGAGATCGGGACCCTCGAGAGCGTTCGAACCATCGTGCTGATCATCGCCTGTTCCTCCCGCACGGGTACTAACGCAAAGCCGATACCAGGCTGGGCCAGTCCACAACTATCTGTATCAGCGTCTGTTTTTTAGATTTCCGGACGCCCGTGACCACGAATGGCTCTTTTCTTACCGCCCCGAACCCGCCAGGTTTGATCAGCCCCGGTCCAGTCGCCGTCGAGCGTGGTAGCGCAGCGCGTCGTGCCGGTCTAGAGTGCTGCGAATGACCGGCCCCCTCGAGCAACGATGGGCACAGATCGCGGGGATCGCGCTCATCGTGCTGACGTCATTCATGGTCCTGCGCCCGTTCTTCACCCCGATCGCGTGGGCAGCGATCCTCGCCTATGCCAGCTGGCCCCTGCACGCAAGGATCGAGCAGCTCCTGCGCGGCCGAACAGGAGTCAGCGCCCTCCTGATGACCATCCTGATGGTCCTCGTCGTGATGGTTCCCGCCGTGCTGGTCTCCGCGGCGCTCGTGGTCGAGCTTCAGAGCGCCTTCGAGGAGCTCAGGGCCTGGCTGCCCGGCGGTCCCACGTCGCTCGCGGCGACGCTTCGCGACATCCCCTGGCTCGGCCATCGGGCGGCCGACTGGATCGAGGGCCTCGCGGCCGATCCGGCCCAGATGCAGCAATGGGTGCTCGCCCGAACCGGCCTCGTCGTCGGGTTCGTCGCGAGCACCGCGGGCGACATCGGGCGTCTGGCGCTCGACGCGATCCTGGCCCTCCTGACCTTGTTCTTCTTGTACCGGCACGGCCGCGAGCTCGTGCCACAGATCCACGGCGCGGCCCGGCGCCTCGCCGGCAGTGGCGTGGACACGGTGGTCCATACGCTCGGCGAGACCGTGCGCGCGGTGATGTATGGCACGCTCTCGACCGCGCTCACCCAGGCGGTGCTCCTGACGTTCGGTGTGTGGATCGTGGGGCTCGGCTCGCCGGTGCTGCTCGGAGCGGTCACCGGACTACTGGCGCTCACGCCAATCGGGCCGCCTCTCGTCTATATCCCCGCGGCCGCCTGGCTCCTCTTGCAGGGGCGGGTCGTCGCCGGCCTCGTGCTCCTGGGATGGGGCATCCTGGTGGTCAGCATGGTCGACAACGTGATCAAGTCGTGGTTTCTCAGCGGCGCCGCGCGCATCCCGTTCCTCCTCGGCTTCTTCGGCGTCCTCGGCGGCCTGTTGGCATTTGGACCGATCGGGCTCTTCGTGGGACCGGTCGCCATCGCCCTTCTCCTCGCCTTGTGGAGGGACTGGACGGCTGCACGGTAGCGGCGCGAGTCGGGCGCGCCTGCGTCCGCCTCGCCGAGACCTGGGCCAAGCGACACGTGCTAGAATTTCGCCAATGAGATCAGGCGGGCGCGTTCGGTGAGTCGCGGGGGGCACTACGGCTTCGAGCGGCGACGCCGGGCCGACATCCAGAAGGCAAAGCAGGAAGCGAAGCGACAGCGCAAGACCGAGCGCGCGGAGTCCGGCGTCACCGGGCCCGAGGTCGGCGAGGCCCAGGACACCGGCGCCCCCACCGGCATGTGGGAGTGGTTCTCACCGAGCCGCGGCCGCACCGTGACCTCGAACCCCGGCACGCGACCCGATCCAGAGCCGCCGGACGACTGGGTGCTACTGACCGACGTCAAGCCCGACACCCAGCCGGAGTAATTTCGAATTTACACGCACGCCTCGGCCGGCGGAGGCCCGGCCCCGCAGCGGCCTGGAGCGCACTGACCTACTTCTTGGCGGCCTCCGAGGCCTGAAAGCCGACCTTGTTGTGGGTGCCGTCGCACATCGGCTTGTTGGCGGATGAGCCACAGCGGCACAGCGCGATCTTCGCCTGGCCCGCCGTATTGATCGGGGCTCCGGTCGGATCGAACAGCTCGCACTCGCCCTCGATGAGATACGGACCATTCGGCCGGGTCGTGATCTTGACGGCCATCGCGTGAGTCCTCCTTAGGAAGTAGAGCGGCGCCCACCAAGATACCCCACATTTCATATGCGCGCCTCGGCCGGCGGGGCCCCAGCCCCGCGACGGCCTGCAGCGCGCACGACCTTTCATATGCGCGCCTCGGCCGGCGGGGCCCCAGCCCCTGCGGCGGCCGGCGGCGGGCGACCGCGGTACACTCTTGACGTGAACGAACCCGGCGCGATCTTGCTCGTGGCCTGTTACGAGCTCGGCCACCAGCCGCTGGCGGTCGCGTGGCCTGCCGCGTTCCTCGAGCGCGAGGGCTACGCGCCGGCGGTGATGGACGTGTCAGTCGAGCCCTTCGACGCCGAGCGCGTACGGCGGGCGAAGCTCGTCGCGATCTCGGTGCCGATGCACACGGCCCTCCGCCTCGGCGTCGCGGTCGCGCAGCGTGTACGCGCCGTGAACCCCGCCTGTCACATCGCGTTCTACGGGCTTTACGCGACGCTCAACGCGAGCCACCTGCTGGCGGGCATCGCCGACTCGGTGATGAGCGGCGAGATCGAGGCAGCGCTGGTCGATCTGGTTCGCAAGCTCGAGGGCGCGAGCCGACCGTCGGCTCCGACCCAGCCCCTGCGCGTCCTCGCGAAGCTCGACTTCCCCGCGCCGAGCCGGGCAAATCTTCCGTCGCTGAAGAAATATGCGCGTCTCGAGCGCGACGGCGCGCTCGAGCTCGTGGGCTACGTCGAGGCGAGCCGCGGCTGCAAGCACGTATGCCGTCACTGTCCGATCCCTCCGGTCTACGGCGGGCGTTTCTTCGTGGTGCCGCTCGAGGTGCTGCTCGCCGACATTCGCCAGCAGGTGGAAGCCGGCGCGACCCACATCACGTTCGGCGATCCGGACTTTCTCAACGGCCCGGGCCACGCCCTGGGCGTCGCGCGCGCGCTCCACGGGGCGTTTCCTGGGCTCACGTTCGACTTCACGGCGAAGATCGAGCATCTGCTGCGCCACCGCGACCGGCTGCCGGAGCTCGCGGGGCTCGGCTGCGCGTTCGTCGTCTCGGCTGCCGAGTCCCTGAACGAGACGATCCTGACGCACCTCGACAAGGGTCACACGCGCGCCGACATCGAGACGGCGGTGCGGCTCACCGCGGAGGCCGGCATCGCGCTGCGCCCGACCTGGGTGGCGTTCACGCCGTGGACGACGCTCGAAGACTACCGGGAGCTCCTGGATTTCGTCGAGGCTCACGGGCTCGTCGACGCGATCGATTCCGTTCAGTACTCGATCCGGCTCCTGGTGCCACCCGGCTCGCTCCTGCTCGAGAACGCCGCGCTGCGTCCGTTCCTGGGCGAGCTGGTCGCGGACCAGTTCTACTACCGCTGGACGCACCCCGATCCTCGCATGGAGACGCTTCACGCGGAGGTGGCGTCCGTGATCGCCGCGGCCGCCGACCGGCGCGAGGACGCCTCCGTCACCTTCCAGCGCGTGCGCGAGCTCGCGGATCGCCAGGCAGGCGTGGCGTCGAGGCCGCTCTCGGCGCCGGCCCCGGGTCGCAAGCGGGCGCCGAGGCTGACCGAGCCGTGGTTCTGCTGAGCGGAGCCCACTGAGGGCCAGTTGGCCCTGGGCGCAAACTCGGGTACAGTATCGATTTAGAGGTGCCGCATGAGCGCAGAACTCAAGACCCGAGTGCAGGAGCTGATCGACTCCATGATCAACCCCGCGGTCGCCGGCCACGGCGGCTTCGTCGAGTTGATCGACGTGCAGGATAACCGCGTCTATCTCCAGATGGGTGGCGGCTGCCAGGGCTGCGGCGCCGCGGACATCACGCTGAAGTCTGGCATCGAGCGGCTGATCAAGGAAGAGATCCCCGAAGTTACCGAAGTGCTCGACACGACCGACCACGCCGCCGGTCACAACCCCTACTACACGCCGGGCAAAGCGTAGTCCCACGCCTCGGCGTGGGGTGGGGTGACGCCAGTGCCGACGGCGAGCCGGTTACTGCTTCTCCTGCCCACGACGACGTACCGCACCGAAGCCTTCGTCGACGCCGCCGCCAAGCTCGGCGTCGAGCTCGTGTGCGCGTCCGAGCGACCGAGCACGCTCGAAGAGCTGTCGCCCGATTCGCTCGTCACCCTCGATTTCGCCGATCCTCTGGCAAGCGCGGAGACGATCGCGCGGTTCGCGCGTCGCCTCCCGATCGACGCGGTCGTCCCCGTGGACGACCAGACCACGGTCGTCGGCGCGGCGATCAGCCAGCGACTCGGCCTGAAGGCCAATTCCCTGCCCGCCGTCAGCGCCGCGCGCGACAAGCATGCGATGCGCCGCTGCCTAGCCGAGGCCGGCGTGCCGGTGCCTCGCTTCCGGCTCGTGCGGCTGTCGGACGATCCCGCCGCGCGCGCCGAAGAGGTCGAGTATCCGTGCGTCCTCAAGCCGCTCTCGCTCTCGGCCAGCCGCGGCGTGATCCGAGCGAACGACCGGCGGGAATTCGTCACGGCCTTTCATCGGATCGCGCGCATCCTGGAAAGCATGGACGCGTCGCCGTCTGACGAGGCGCGCCGTGCGTTGCTCGTCGAGGAGTTCATCCCGGGACGCGAGGTCGCGCTCGAGGGATTGCTGGTCGGTGGCACCCTGCACACTCTGGCGCTCTTCGACAAGCCGGACCCGCTCGACGGCCCGTTCTTCGAGGAGACGATCTACGTCACCCCATCGCGTGTGCCCGAGACCACGCAGGCCCGCGTCGCCGCGGTGACCCGCGATGCCTGCGCGGCTCTCGGGCTCACGGAAGGGCCGATCCACGCCGAGCTTCGCGTGAACGAGCGCGGCCCGTTCGTGCTGGAGGTCGCCGCGCGCTCGATCGGCGGGCTCTGCTCGCGCACCTTGACGTTCGGCACGGGCCTGAGCCTCGAAGAGCTCATCCTCTGCCATGCCCTCGGACGTCCCCTGCAATCGCTCGAGCGCGAGCGGCGCGCCGCCGGCGTCATGATGATTCCGATTCCGCGAGCCGGCCGGCTCGCGGCGGTCCACGGCGCAGACGACGCCGCCGCGATCGACGGCGTCGACGAAGTCGCCATCACCATGCACCCGGGCCAGGACGTGATTCCGCTCCCCGAGGGTTGGCAATACCTCGGCTTCATCTTCGCGCGCGCCGAGACGCCGGCGGCCGTCGAACAAGCGCTCCGTCGAGCGCACGCACGATTGCGCTTCGACATTGAGTAAGCGCGAGCGCCCCAAGCCCGCGCGACGGGCGCGCGTCGCCACCGATCCCCACGGCCGGGCGCTTCGACAGGCCGACGCGCGCGCCGAGCGCCTGACCACGCTCAGCCGGCTGACGCGCCTGATGACGTCGGCGACCGACAGCGCCGCGGCGTTTCACGGCATCGCCGAGGCCGCCACCCTCCTCTTGAAGGCGAAGATGGCCTACGTCTGGGTGGATCACGGCGCCGAGACCTTGCGCGAGGGCGGCAGCTTCTGGGCCGGGCCGGAGCGCGCGGGCCGCATCGTGCGTACCGTGCCCGTTCCGCGTGATCAGAGCATCGCCGGCGCGGTGCTCACCTCGCGCCGGCCCGAGTTCCTCGAAGACGTGCAACAGGATCCGCGGTGGCGACATCGCGCGCTCGCCGAGACGGGTGACCTGCATGCCTGCATCGCGCTGCCGCTGATCCACCACGATCGCGCGGTGGGTGCGCTGATCGTCGGATTCGGCCGCCGCGGCGATTTCACCCCAGAAGAAAAGAACCTCGCCGGCCTCCTCGCCGACCAGGCGGCCATCGTCATCGAGAACGCGCGTCTCCACGAAGACGCCGACCGGCGGCAGCGCGAGGCCGAGCTGCTGGCGGACGTGGTCCGAAGCGTCAACGCCTCGCTCGATCTCGCGACCGTGCTCCAGCGAATCGCCGAAGGGGCGCGAGAGGTCTGCCGCAGCGACATGGCATACATCGCGCTTCGCGATCCCGGCAGCGATACCGTCGTGTTCCGCCAGTGGCCCGGCGCGCGCTACGACTACCGCTCGCTCCGGATTGCGCCCGGTCAGGGCGCCGGCGGCCTGGTCCTCGCGACCGGTCGGCCCTTCCGCACGGACCGCTACCTCGAGGACACCCGGATCGGACCCGAGTTCCTGACGGTCGCCCGCATCGAAGACCTGCACGCGTACATGGCGGTGCCGATCAAGATCGAGGACCGCGTCGAGGGCTTCCTCTCCGTCGCCAACCGGGACGACCGTCTCCTCACCGACCGCGACGAGGAGATCTTGCTCGGGCTCGCCGACCACGCGGCGGCGGCGATCCACAACGCGCGGCTCTTCACCGACAACGCGGCCCGCCGGCGCGAGGCCGAGGCGCTCACCGAGCTCGGCGGCGCGATCGCGTCGTCCCTGGATCTCGAGAAGATCCTGTCACTGGTCGTCGACCGCGCGTGCGCGCTCCTGGGTACGCAGCGGTCCGCGGTCGCGCTCGTGAAAGCGGATCGGCCCACCACCGCCGTGCTCTTCGTGGCAAGCCGGGGCATGAGTCGAGCGTTTCAGGCGATGCGCCCGTTGCATCCGCGCGACGGCACGACGCCCACCGCGATCGCCGAACGACGCGCGGTCTGGTCGGCCGATCTGCTGAACGATCCGGCGTTCGACCTCACGCCGTCCACCCGCGCCGCCGTCGAGGCCGAAGGCTACCGGGCCGTGCTGTCGGTGCCGCTCCTCGTCGGCGACCGCGTGCTCGGCGCCCTCGTCACGTATCGCGACGACGTCGGACCGTTCTCCGACCGGCAGGTGGAGCTGATGCAGGCGTTCGCCCACCAGGCGGCGCTGGCCCTGGAGAATTCGCGCCTCTACGAGGAGAGCGAGCGGCGGCGCCGGGAGTCCGAGGTGTTCGCCGAGGTGGCCCAGGCGATCACCGCGTCCCTCGACATCGACACGGTGCTTCGTCGGATCACCGACAGCGCCAAGGAGCTGGTCGGAAGCGACCTGGCGATGATCGGCTTCCGCGAGGGCGAGGCCGCGGCCGTCACGATCCGCCATCGCGTCGGCTCGCGCTACACCCCGGACCGCACCTTCACCATCGAGCCCGGCAAGGGGTTCGGCGGCCAGGCGCTCCTGAGCGGCCGCCCGTTCCGGACCGACGACTACATGAACGATCCCGACTTCGGCAAGGACTATGTCGGCGCCATCGTGAAGGACGAGAGCGTCAGCGCCATGGTGGTGCCGATCAAGAGCGAGGAGCGCGTAGTCGGACTCCTCTACGTCGCGAACCGCTCGCGCCGCCCGTTCAGCGATCGCGACGAGGCCACCCTGCTGCGGCTGGCCGACGAAGCGGCCGTCGCCATCCGCAACGCTCAGCTCTTCGCGAGCGAGCGCGAGAGCGAGCGGCGCTATCGCACGCTGGTCGAGAGCTCGATCCAGGGCATCCACATCCAGCGGGATTGGGTCACGCTGTTCGTCAACCCGGCATTTGCGCGAATGCTCGGCTACGACCGCACGGCCGATCTCGTCGGCCTCGACGCGCGCCGCTGGATGGCGCCGCAAGAGCTCGCGCGGCTCGAAAGCGACCGCGTCGCGCGCCTGCGCGGCGAGCCCGTGTCCACGCAGTACGAGCTCCAGGCCATCCGGCGCGATGGCTCGCTCATCTGGGTCGACATCCAGACCGCCGAGATCCTCTGGGAAGGTGCGCCGGCGGTCCAGTCGACCGTGCTCGACATCACCGAGCGCAAGCGGGCCGAGCAGGCGCTCCGGCAGAGCGAGGCCCAGCTGCGTCAGGTCCAGAAGATGGAGGCCGTGGGTCAGCTCGCCGGCGGCGTCGCCCACGACTTCAACAACCTCCTGACGGTCATCACGGGCCGGACCGAGCTCCTGCTGCTCCGTCTGGCGGCGGACGATCCTCACCGGCGCGACGTCGAGCTGGTGCGGAAAACGGCTGATCGCGCGGCGTCCCTCACCCAGCAGCTCCTCGCGTTCAGCCGCAAGCAGATGCTCCAGCCGCGCGTGTTGGACCTCAACGGTGTCGTGGCCGGCATGGCGCAGATGCTCAAGCCGCTGATCGGCGAGACGATCGATCTGGTGACGGCGCTCGATCCGATCCTCGGCCGCGTCAAGGCCGACCCGGCGCAGATCGAGCAGATCGTCCTGAACCTCGCCGTCAACGCCCGGGACGCGATGCCGCAAGGCGGTCGGCTCACCATCGAGACCAGCAACGTCGAGCTCGACAGCGCGTTCGTCGAGACGCACCCGGGCGCCGGCGTTGGACCCCACGCGATGGTCGGCGTGCGCGATACCGGGACCGGCATGAGCCCGGAGGTTCAGGCACACCTGTTCGAGCCGTTCTTCACCACGAAGGGCGTGGGCAAGGGGACCGGGCTCGGCCTCGCGACCGTGTACGGCATCGTGAAGCAGCACGGCGGTTACATCCGGATCGAGAGCACCGCGGGCGCCGGCACCACCGTGAGAATCTACCTCGCGCGGATCCCGGTGGTGCCCGACGTCGCGGCGCCCGCGGCCGACGCGCCCGCGGTCGTCGGATCGGGAACCGTGCTCGTCGTGGAAGATGAGAGCGAGCTCCGCGACCTGGCCACCGAGGTCCTCGGTCTCGCCGGCTACTCCGTCCTGTCGGCCGGCAGCCCGAACGAGGCGCTGGAGATCGCGCGAGGTCACGCCGGACCGATTCACCTGCTCCTGACGGACGTCGTGATGCCGGAGATGAGCGGACGCGATCTCGCCGATCGTCTCGTTCAATCCCGTCCCGGATTGAAGATCCTCTACATGTCGGGCTATACCGACGACGCGATCGTCCACCACGGCGTGCTCGATCCCGGGACCGTGCTGCTTCAGAAGCCGTTCACGCCGGATCGCCTCACGCGCATGGTCGGCGACCTCCTGGCGGCCTGCTGAAAAGGCCGCTTGGGCCTAAGGTGGCTCGCGCGGCGGGAGTTATCCGGGGAGGCGGAGGTGAGCGAGCAGGCTCCAGCCGAGGGCGGCCGCGAGATCGCGTAGCTCGACTTCGGCGGCGATCGGAAGGCCGTGGGTCACGAGATAGAGCACGATCGCGCACTTCACGAGACGCTGCACCGCGATCAGCATGGCCCTCCCCTCCCGTCGGTTGGCTTCCCGATGATGGGACGCCGGGAGAGGGCCGGACGTTTACGCGGAAGGCCGCGGCTTGAGCTCGATCATGTGGCCGTCGGGATCGCGCAGGTAGATCGAGGGCCCGTCGCCCCACGCGCCGTAGCGCTGGACCACGTCACCCTCGAGCGCGACGGCCTTGCCGCGCAGCGCCTCGGCGACCGCCTTGAGATCGTCGCACTGGATCGACAGGCAAAAGTGATCGGGTCCGACCGGCCCCGCCTCGGTGGCGGGCAAGAGGTCGATCAGCGCCTCGCCGAACCGCAGGTGGATCAGCGAGATCCTCTCGTTGAACTTGGCGAGCGTGCAACCCAGCACATCTTCGTAGAAGCGACGCGACCGCGCCTGGTCGCGAACCCGCAGGACGACGTGATCGAGGCCGAGCGGCTTGAACATCGCCACCTCCGTAGTTTCAGCGGAGCCAGGGTATCACGCGGGGCTCATTCCTGTCGGAGCACCGACAACGGCCTGCGCCCGAGCAGCCGGACCGTCGCGAGCAACCCGACCGCGAGCGAGACCACCGTCGTCAGGAGCACGCCGAGGATCAACGTCTCGGGCTCGAGCGTCCACGGCGTGTCGAGCACGAATCGCAGGACGATCCACGCCAGGACCGCCGCCAGGCCCGTGCCGCCGAGGCCCGCCACCGCGCCCAGGCACGCGTACTCGACGGCGAACGCGCGCGCGATCGCCCAGCGGGTGGCGCCGAGCGTCTTGAGAATGACCGACTCGTAGAGCCGCTGATAGCGCGTCGCCGCCAGCGCGCCGGCCATGACCACGAGGCCCGCGGCGATGCTGAAGAGCGCCATGAACCTCACGGCGAACGAGATCTGGGCGAGGACCTCCGACACGCGCTCGAGGACGCCCCGCAGCGGAATCGCGGTGACGTTGGGAAACGCGGCCACCACGCGATCTTGAAGTGTGGTCTCGAGATCGGCCGGCACGCGGGTCGTCGCGAGGTAAACGGTCGGCGCGCCATCCAGGGCGCCCGGCGAGAGGATCATGAAGAAGTTGACGGTCAGGCTCTGCCAGTCGACCTTCCGGAGATTCATCACCTCGGCCTCGATCGGCACGCCCTGTACGTCGAACGTGAGTGTCCCGCCCACACGCACGCCGAAGTACTTCGCCGCTTCGTCCTCCACGGACACACGCGGCCGGGTCGACGCGTCGGCCGCGGTCCACCAGCGCCCGCGCGTGATCGGGTTCGCCGGCGGCGGCGCGGCCGACCACGTCAGCATGTACTCCCGCGTGAGATACCAGATCTTGTCCGGAGCCTCCCGCTTGCGCCGGTCGATGAGCTCGCGGGTCACCGGCTTGCCGTCGATCGCGGCGAGCCTGGCCCGCACGATCGGCGTCATCGCCGGCGCGACCCCCTGGCTCACGTCACCGACGAGCCGGCTGAACGGCTCTCGCTGGTCCGGCTGCACGTCGATGAAGAAGAATGCCGGGGCGTCGCGCTTCTGCTCGTACGCGAGCTGCCGTCCCAGATTCGCCTCGAGCAGCGCGATCGCGACCAGCAGCATGACGCCGAGACCGAGCGCCACGACCACCCTCGCGGTGTGGCCACCGGGACGATCGAGCCCGGCGAGCCCCTGGCGCCACGCGAGCCCGCGAGCCCGCGGTACCCACCGGGCGAGCTTCACGACCGCTCGCGAGAGCCCGAAGAGGATCGTGAGCGCGGCCAGCGCCGCGCCGGCGAAGATTCCGCCGAGCCGGAGCGAGCCGGCTTGCCAGATCGCGAGCGCGGCCAGGCCCGCGAGGATCGGCAGCGCCGCGGCCCATGGGCGCCGCGCGCGCCAGGCGCTCGTGTCGACGTCACGCCGCAGGATCAGCGACGGGGGCACGGCGCGCACCGCGAGCAGCGGCCAGAGCGCGCAGAGCAGCGCCGCGAGCAGACCGAGCGCGAGCCCGCGCGCGAGCGTCCCGACGTCAAAGCGCACCTCGAGCGCGAACGGCGCGAATGGGGCGAGTGCCCGGACCATCAGCGGCTGAGCCGCAAGACCCAGCGCGGCCCCGGCCAGGCTTCCCAGGAGCGCGAGCGTGAGCGTCTGGATCAGATACGTGGCGAGCAGCACGCGCGAACCGGCCCCGAGACACTTGAGGATCGCGATCGTCGCCAGCTGGCGCCGGAGGAACGTCGCGACCGACGACGCGATGCCGACTCCGCCGACCAGCAGGCTCGCCAGCCCGACCAGCCCGAGATAGGTCGCGAGCTGCGAGAAGAACCGCCGAAGGCCGGGCTGCGACTCGTCGAACGCCGCGATACGCACCGTCGGATCACCGATCGCGCGGGCCAGATCCGCCGCGGCCGCGCGGGCCGTGACCTCGGCCGGCAGGCGCACGAGCGTTCGATAGCGGACGCGACTGCCGATCTGAAGAAGTCCCGTCCGCTCGAGCGAGTGCGCCGCGACCAGCATGCGCGGCCCCAGGGTCACCAGCCCCGCCGACCGATCCGGCTCCCTCCGCAGCACACCGCTGACGGTGAAACGCGCGCTGCCGATCTCCACCGAATCGCCCACCGCGATTCCGAGCCTCTCCAGAAGCCGCGCCTCGACCAGCGCGCCGCCGGAATCGGCGCGGTCGGCGAGCAGGGCGTCGAGCGGTTGTGGCGGCGCCGTCTCGACGTGTCCGTACAGGGGATAGGCGCGCTCGACCGCTTTCAGCTCGACCAGGAGCGTCGCGCCACGCGCGGGCGTGCGCGCCATCGCGACCATCTCGCGAACGGTCGAGATGACGGCGCCCCTTTGCGCGAGCTCGTCGAGAGCCGTGCGCGCCGTGGCATCCAGCGGCTGCGCCGAGCGAAGCTCGAGGTCACCGCCCGTGAGGGTCCGCGCTTCTCGCGTCAGGGTTCGGTCGAGGTTCGCGGCGAAGGTGCCGACCGAGATGAGCGCGGCGACGCCGAGGGCGACACAGCCGAAGAGCACGGTGAAGTGGCGCGCGGCACCCCGGCTCTCGCGCCAGGCCATGCGGATGGCAAACGCGAGGCTCACGACGCGCCGTTGAGGATCCGGCCGTCGTGCAACCTCACGACGCGATCGGCCTGGCCCGCGAGCGCCTCGTCGTGGGTCACCAGCACCAGGGTGGATCCGCGCCGGCGATTCAACGCGAGCAGGAGGTCGATGATCTGTACACCCGTGGCGGAGTCGAGGTTGCCGGTCGGCTCGTCGGCCAGCAAGAGCCCGGGATCGAGCGCGACCGCGCGGGCGAGCGCGACGCGCTGCTGCTCACCGCCCGAGAGCTGAACCGGGTAGTGGTGCGCGCGCTCGCCGAGGTTGAAGTCTGAGAGCAAGGCGCGCGCGCGCCCGAGCGCGTCGGGGGCGCCGACGATCTCCAGCGGGACCGCGACGTTCTCCGCGGCCGTCAAGGTTGGGATCAGATGATAGGACTGAAAGACGTAGCCGAGCGTGTCGCGGCGGAACCGCGCCAGCGCGTCCTCGTCGAGCTCGGTGAGCTCGACGCCGGCGACGGTGATCGAGCCCGCGCTCGGGCGGTCGAGGCCCGCGATGAGCCCCAGCAAGGTCGACTTCCCGCTTCCGGAGGGTCCGGTGATCGCGCAGACCTCGCCCGCAGCGACGTCGAGCGTGACGCCGTCGAGAATCGTGAGCGATCGCCCGCCGCTCGGCAGGCGCATGACGACGTCGCGAATCCTGATCATCTCCGACCTCATACTACACTGGCCTGGTGAGACGTCTCCGCGCGGGCGCCCTCGTCCTCGTCCTGATGTCCGTCGCGTCGCTGGGCTTCGGGGCGGGCGCCGCGCGCGGCGAAGGCGTGGTGGTCGCGCTCGGCGATAGCCTCACCGCCGGGCTGGGTGTCGCCGCCGACGAGACGTTTCCCGCGCGACTGCAGGCGCGGCTTCGCGCCGAGGGTTATGACTACCGCGTGGTCAACGCGGGGGTGAGCGGCGACACCACGGCCGGCGGCCTGCGACGTGTCGACTGGGCGCTGCGGGCGCATCCCGACGTCGTCATCGTCGCGCTCGGCGCCAACGACGGCCTGCGCGGCCAGAGCCCGCCGGCGATCCGCGCCAACCTCGAGGAGATCGTCGCGAGGTTCCAGGCCGCGGGTGCGCGCGTGCTCCTGGCCGGCATGCGCCTGCCCCCGAACTACGGCGCCGAATACACGAGGGAGTTCGAGGCGCTATTTCCGGCGGTCGCCCGGCGCGCGAAGATCGCGCTGGTGCCGTTTCTGCTCGACGGCGTCGCCGCCGACCCGCGCCTGAACCAGGCCGACGGCATCCATCCGACCGCCGCCGGCCAGCAGATGATCGCCGATCGTCTCTGGCCCCATCTGCGTCCCCTGCTCCGGCCGGTCAAATAAGCGGCGCGCCTGCTTCGTCTGATCTGTCGATCGCGAAGCACCCCGAACGGCCGGTGCAGCCGAGACACCGCGGGCAGGACGCTCCGGATAGAAGTTCCGGCCGTGCCTCAGCCGCCGCCCGTGCCATGACGGACGCGCGGCCGATCGATACGGGGCGCGCCTTGCGTTAGTGGTCGCGCGCGAGGCGCGCCCCAAGGTGTAGAAGCTCCGGGTCACGGCGTTTATTTCCGCCGGATTCTCGCCGGTGCCTTCATAGGATGGACCGGCCATGGTCCGCTCACTAGCCCTTCTCGTCGGGCTGACCCTCGTCACCACCGGATGCGCGTTGATCCCGCCGTCGCATCCCGACCTCGCCTACTACCCCTCGCCGCGCGATCCGGGGACAATCAGAATCTCCCGGACGCTCTATCGCGCCGCGCAGGCCGCCGGCGACAATCCCACCCACTACTCGTTCGCGCTGATCCAGACGACGGCCGTCACGTCGTTCGCGACCGACGACGCCACCTTCTATTTTTCCGACGGCCTCGCGCGGCTACCCCAGCGTCACGTCGACGCGCTCGTCGCCCAGAAGGTCGCCCACGAGATCCTGGGACACGCCGGCAAGCGGCGCACCCTGTCGCTGTCGCTCACCGCGGCCTCGCCGAGCGGGACGTACGCGTGCTCGCCGAAGCGCTCCTCCCACTGCCGCGAGACCGCATCGCCCGGCAGGCGCCAGCGCTCGAGGAACTCGGCCGTGGCCGAGGC
>Ga0137396_10000559_pt1 | contig 18023 bp, 14 predicted proteins | sample czc16metaG_FD_108284 | JGI IMG/M metagenome (GOLD analysis project Ga0137396, IMG submission 108284) | Vadose zone soil microbial communities from Angelo Coast Range Reserve, California, USA - czcobulk3.16 metaG | ecosystem: Environmental > Terrestrial > Soil > Vadose zone | place: USA...
CGCGGTCGAACGCCCCGTCCTTCGGCGCGTAGGGCCGGCCGCGCAGATACTCGATGTTCGTCGCGTCGGGACTGACGTAGCCGCAGCGCGCGCCGCCCTCGATCGACATATTGCAGACCGTGAGTCGCTCCTCCATCGTCATCCGCTCGATCACTGGCCCCGCGTACTCGTAGGCGTAGCCGACGCCGCCCTTCACGCCCAGCTGGTTGATGATCGCAAGGATCACGTCCTTGGCGTAGACGCCCTTGGCGAGCGCGCCCTCCACTCGCACCTGGCGGAGCTTCGGCTTGGCCATGGCGAGGCACTGCGTGGCCAGCACGTCGCGGACCTGAGTGGTCCCGATGCCGAAGGCGATGGCGCCGACGGCGCCGTGAGTGGACGTGTGGCTGTCGCCACAGGCGATGGTCATACCCGGCTGGGAGAGACCGAGCTCGGGCCCGATCACGTGGACGATACCCTGCTTGCCGCTCGCCATGTCGAAGAGCGGCAGGCCGAACTCCTTCATGTTCCGGTACATGTGCTGGGCCATCTCCTCCGCCTCAGGGTCGGCGTAGGGACGGGTCTGGTCGGCCGTCGGAATGATGTGGTCGAGCGTGCCGAACGTGCGCTCGGGCATGCGCACCTTGAGCTTCAGCTCCTTCAGCATCTGGAAGGCCTGCGGCGTCGTCACCTCGTGGATGAGGTGCAGGCCGATGAGGAGCTGGGTCTGGCCGGACGGCAGCGTCCGGACCGTGTGAGCTTCCCACACCTTGTCGAGCAGCGTGCGCGCCATGAAGAATCCTCCGCCCGCGTATCGTGCCCCATCGAGGGCAGGGAGTCCAGCGGCGCAACCAGCGTCGCAAGACTGATACTCTTGCGGCGTCCCGGCCCGGGGACATACGCTGCCCAAGGGGGTGTGACCGATGGGAACGTTCTTCGTGGAGGCGAAGCTCGCCGCGCCGGAGAGACCCGAGCGTCGTCAGCCGGTCGAGCTGCTCGTGGACAGCGGCTCCACCTACACCTGGGTCAGCGCCGTCCTCCTCCGTTCGCTGTCCGTCGCGCCCACCGAACGACGACGCGTGGTGACGATCGATGGCCAGGTCGCCGAGCGCGACGCGGCGGAAGTGCTCATCACCTTCGAGGGACGCACCCTGCACACGGTCTGCCTCTTCGGCGATGCGGGCGATCTCGACGTGCTGGGCGCCTACACCCTGGAGGGATTCGGGCTAGCGGTCGATCCCGTCCAGCGCAAGCTCATCCCGGCCCTCCAGTACGGCGCAGCCACGGCGTAGCGAGTCGCCCCTGGACGTCGCCGCCGTCCTGAGGCATGCTCGCGGGTAGCAGGCCGAAACCCTCAACCTCATTCACGACCGGAGTCGCGAGCGACGGAGGCGCATCATGGCATTGCGGATCAACAGCGAGGCACCCAACTTCACAGCCGAGACGACGCAGGGCAAGATCAACTTCCACGAGTGGATCGGCAACGGCTGGGCCATTCTCTTTTCCCATCCGAAAGACTTCACGCCGGTCTGTACGACCGAGCTTGGCTACATGGCGGGGCTGAAGCCGCAGTTCGACAAGCGCAACTGCAAGATCGTCGGGCTCAGCGTCGACCCCGTCGCCGATCACCAGCGCTGGTCGAAGGACATCGAGGAGACGCAGGGCCACGCCGTGACGTACCCGATGATCGGCGATCCCGAGCTGAAGGTGGCCAAGGCCTACGACATGCTGCCGGAAGCGTCCGGCGCCACCTCGCAGGGCCGCACCGCCGCCGACAACGCGACGGTGCGCTCGGTGTTCGTGATCGGGCCGGACAAGAAGATCAAGGCGATGCTCACCTATCCGATGACCACGGGCCGAAACTTCGACGAGGTGCTACGGGTCCTCGACTCCTGCCAGCTCACGGCCAAGCACAAGGTGGCCACGCCGGTGAACTGGAAGCAGGGCCAGGACGTGATCATCGTCACCTCGGTCTCCGACGAGGAAGCGAAGAAGACCTATCCCGCGGGCTGGAAGGCGCCGAAGCCCTATCTGCGGATCATCCCCCAGCCGAAGTAAGGGAGAAGGCGACATGAAGACCTGCAGCGCCATCCTTGTCGCAGTGATACTTCTCGGTGCACCGAGCGCCCACGCCGATGTCGTCACCGACGCGAACGCGAAGGCCGCCGACATCGCGTCCAAGCATCCGGCGACGCCGATCGCCGTGAGGACGATGGCCATCGTCCAGGTCTCGGTGTTCGAGGCCGTCAACGCGATCACCGGGCGCTACCCCGCGAAGCGCGTGCAGATCACTGCTGCGCCCGGCGCCTCGGCGGACGCCGCGGTGGCAGCGGCAACGCGGACCGCGCTGTTGAAGCTCATTCCGGCGCAGCAGGCTGCGATCGAAGGGGACTACCAGGCTGCCCTGAAGGCGGTGCCCGACGACCGCGCGAAGGCCGATGGCATCGCGGTCGGCGAGCAGGCGGCGGCGGCCGTCGTGGCCTCGTGCGCCGACGATGGGGCGGTCGCGCCCGACACGTATCGGCCCCATGCGATCCCCGGCGTCTACGTGCCGACGTTGCTTCCGGCGGTGCCTCACTGGGGCAAGCGCAAGCCCTGGGTGATGACCAGCGGCGACCAGTTTCGCCCGGGCCCCCCGCCGAGCTTGAGCAGTGACACGTGGAAGCGGGACTACAGCGAGATCAAGGCGCTCGGCGCGAAGAACAGCACCCAGCGCACGCCGGAGCAAACCGCCATCGCCCGGTTCTGGGAAGCGACGGCCCCGGCCGTGTACTGGCCCGTGGCCCGCTCGGTGGCGGTAGCACCCGGGCGCGACGTGACGGAGAACGCGCGCCTGCTCGCCGTGGCGGCGATGGCCATGGACGACGCGCTGATCGCCGTGTTCGACGCGAAGTACGCCTACAACCTCTGGCGTCCGATCACGGCCATTCGTAACGCCGAAGGCGATGCACGCGATCCGGGCTGGACGCCGTTCATCGACACGCCGATGCACCCCGAGTATCCCTGCGCCCATTGCATCGTGTCGGGGGCGCTCGGCGCCGTGCTCGCGGCCGAGATCGGCGCCGGGCCGCCGCCGAAGCTGAGCTCCTCCAGTTCGACCGCGGCGGGTGCCGTGCGCACGTGGACGAGTGTCGACGACTTCGTGCAGGAGGTTGCCGTCGCGCGCATCTACGATGGGGTGCACTACCGCAACTCGAGTGAGGTCGGCACCGCGATGGGCAAGAAGATCGGGGAGCTCGCGGCGAGGAGGCTCCCCAAAGCGACTCGCTGACTCAGAGCGCGGGCGCACCGCGTGAGCCTCGCCCATCGCGCCGTCGAGCTGGCGGAAACCCTCCTGCGCGAGGCGCGCGAGCAGCAGACCCCCGAGGAGCACGCCCAGGCGAGGAAGCTCGCTCGCATGATGGCCGATCCGCACGGCAAGGAGCTCACGATCGCCCTGGCCGACCAGGCCTTCAGGAGCCGCCGCCCCGAGCGCATCGCCGACCAGCTCGCCTACCTGCTCGAGCGATACGGCGCGCCGCAGTACATGGACTGGTGGGAGCGGGTCGCGCTCCTCCTGGGGGGCGCCATGGCGCACTATCTCCCGAGCCTGGTCGTCCCACCGATCGTGAGCCGGCTGCGCCACGAGACGCAGAACGTGATCCTGCCCGGCGAGGAGGAAGACCTGCGCCGGTACCTCGAGGAGCGTCGCCGCGCGGGCATGCGGCTGAATCTCAACCAGCTCGGCGAGGCGATCCTGGGCGAGGCCGAAGCAGCGCGCCGCCTGGAAGCGTACCTGGCGCTGCTCACGCGCGACGACGTCGAGTACATTTCGGTCAAGGTCTCGTCGGTCTTCAGCCAGATCGATCTCGTCGCCTTTCGCGCGACGGTGGCGCGCGTGGCCGAGCGCCTCCGCACGCTCTACCGCGCGGCTGGCAAGCATCGGTACCGCCACCCGGACGGACGCGTCACGCCGAAGTTCATCAACCTCGACATGGAGGAGTATCGCGATCTGGACCTGACCATCACGGCGTTTCGCGAGGTGCTGGACGAGCCGGAGTTCATGCCTCTGAGCGCGGGCGTCGTTCTCCAGGCCTATCTCCCCGACTCCCACCGAGTCCAGCGCGCCCTCACCGCGTGGGCCATCGCGCGCCGCGCCCGCGGCGGAGCGCCGATCAAGCTCCGCATCGTCAAGGGCGCGAACCTGGCCATGGAGCGCATCGAGGCCGCGGTGCACGGCTGGCCCCAGGCGCCCTACGAGACCAAGGTGGAGGTGGACGCGAACTACAAGCGCATGCTCGAGTACGGCTGCCGTCCCGAGCACGCGGAGGCGGTCCACCTGGGCGTCGCCAGCCACAACCTGTTCGACATCGCCTACGGGCTCGTGCTGCGCGAGGCCCAGCACGTCGATCCCTCGGTCGAGTTCGAGATGCTCGAGGGCATGGCCAATCACCAGGCGCGGGCGGTGCAGGCGCGCGCGGGCGGCCTGCTGCTCTACGCTCCCGTCGTCCGGGCGGAGGACTTTCACAGCGCGATCGCCTATCTGGTCCGCCGGCTGGACGAGAACACCGCGCCCGAGAACTTCCTGCGCCACGTCTTCGACCTCGAGCCCGGATCGCCGGACTGGATCGCCGAGCGCGATCGCTTCCTGGCCGCGTTCGGAATCAGGGCCGGGCTGTCCGATTCGCCTCGCCGCACTCAGGACCGGCGGGCCGAGGCGGGCGCGTCGCCGACGCGGCGCCCGCTCGACGCGAAGTTCGAAAACGATCCCGACACCGACTGGACCCTGGCGGCGAACCGCGCGTGGATCGAGGAGGTCGTGACCCGCTGGCGCGAGCGGTCCCCGGAGGAGATTCAGAGCGCGGGATCACTAATCGGGGAGGGGCGCGATCCCTCGCGTCCCGGGCGTCTCGCCTACCGTTACGCGCCGGCGGGCCCCGCGGACGTCGATCGCGCGCTGACGCTCGCGCGGGCGGCCCAGCCGGCGTGGGGCGCGCTCTCGATCGACGAGCGCGCTGCCCGGCTCGAGGCGTGCGCAACCGAGCTGAATCGCCGCCGCGGCGACCTGATCGGCGCGATGATCGTCGACGGCGCCAAGACGGTGACGGAGGCGGACGTCGAGGTCTCCGAGGCGGTCGACTTCGCGCGCTACTACGCGCGGACACTGCGCGAGACCGCGGGCGAGCTCGGCGATTGCCGCATCGAGCCGCTCGGCGTGGTGGTCGTGACCCCGCCCTGGAACTTCCCGCTGTCTATCCCCTCGGGCGGCGTGCTCGCCGCCCTAGCGGCCGGCAATGCGGTGGTGCTCAAGCCGGCGCCCGAGGCGGTACTGGTCGGTTCGTGGCTGGCGACCTGCCTGTGGGAGGCCGGCATCCCGCGCGAGATCCTCCAGTTCCTGCCATGCCCCGACGACGAGACGGGCCGCGGGCTCGTGACTGACCCGCGTGTCGCGTGCGTTATCCTCACCGGCTCGATCGAGACGGCCCGCCTCTTCCTCGGCTGGCGGCCCGATCTCACCCTGTTTGCGGAGACGAGCGGAAAGAACGCCATCGTCATCACGTCGCTCGCTGATCGGGATCAGGCCGTCCGCGATCTCGTCCGCTCGGCCTTCGGGCACAACGGTCAGAAGTGCTCGGCCGCCAGTCTCGCCATCTGCGACGCGGAGGTGTACGACGACCCGGCCTTCCGGCGCCAGCTTCGCGATGCCGCGGCCAGCCTCGACGTGGGCAGCGCGTGGGAGCCGACGAGTCGCATCACGCCATTGACGCAGCCGCCGGGCGCAGCGCTCCGGCGCGCGCTCACCGTGCTCGACGAGGGCGAGGAGTGGCTGCTCGAGCCGCGCCCGGCGACGGACAACGCGCAGCTCTGGTCGCCCGGCATCAAGCTCGGGGTGCGTCCCGGCTCCTTCTTTCACCGCACGGAATGCTTCGGCCCCGTGCTGGGGCTGATGCGGGCCGAGCACCTCGATCAGGCGATCGAGCTCGCCAACGCGCAGCCGTTCGGCCTCACCAGTGGCATCCAGACGCTGGACGATCGCGAGATCGCGCGCTGGGTCGACCGCATCGAGGCCGGCAACCTCTACGTCAACCGCCCCATCACCGGAGCGATCGTCGGCCGCCAGCCCTTCGGCGGCTGGAAGGCCTCGTCGGTCGGGCCGGGGGCCAAGGCGGGTGGCCCCAACTACGTGCTGCAGCTCGCGCGCTGGCGGCAGGCGTCACACCCCACCGGCCACGACGAGCCGCTGCCGGAGGCGATAACCGCCCTGCTCGAGCGATGCGTGGCCGAGCTGCGCGACGCCGATGCGTGTGCGCTCGTGAGGGGGAGCGCCAGGAGCTACGCGCGCGCCGGGCACCATCACTTCAGCCGCGAGCACGATCCGAGCGCGATCCGGGGAGAGCGAAACGTATTTCGCTACCGTCCATGCCGCCGCGTGATCGCGCGTGGAACGACGGCGCCGCCCGAGGCGGCCGCAGCGTTGTGCCAGGTCCTCCTGGCGGCGTGCGTCGTGGGGACACGACTGACGCTGAGCCTCTCGCCGGACTCACGGCCCTGGCAGTGGCTGGCGGAGTGCGGCGGCGTCGAGCTCGTGGTGGAGGCGGAGGCAGGGTTCGTCGAGCGCCTGGCCCATCCGGGGGATGCGGAGCGCTTGAGGGTGTGGGAGCCGATCTCGACCGCGGCCCGCGCAGCCGCCAACGGCACCGGTGTCGCCGTGATCGCCGCGCCCGTCCTCGCCAACGGACGCCTGGAGCTCCGCTGGTACGTCCGGGAGCAAACGGTCTCGCGCGTCGCCCACCGTTATGGCAGTGTGACCGAGCCCGGAGTAGGATCACAAGTCCATGGACACTAAACCAGTGACGCTGAGGATCTTCTCCGACTACGTCTGACCCTGGTGCTATCTCAGTACCGTGCGTATTGAGAAGCTCAAGGCAGAGCACAACGTGAAGGTCGAGTGGGTGCATTTCCCCCTGCACCCGGACACGCCGGCGGAGGGCCGCTCGCTGGCCGATCTGTTCGCGGGGCGCAACGTCGACCGGAAGGCCATGCACGCGCAGATGAAGGCGCGCATGGACGCCGAGGGTCTTCCCTACGGCGAGCGCGCCATGACCTACAACAGCCGCCTGGCCCAGGAGCTGGGCAAGTGGGCGGACACCCAGCCGGGCGGCGAGGCTATCCACGACGCGCTCTTCCGCGCTTACTTCGTGGAGGCGCGCGACATCTCCCAGCCCTCGGTGCTCCTGGACATCGCGCGCCACGTGGGCCTGTCGGCCGACGGCGCGCGCGAGGTGCTGGAGAAGCGGACCTTCAAGGACGCCATCGACGCGGACTGGAAGCTCTCTCGCGAGTACGGGATCACGGGCGTGCCGACGTTCGTCGCCGGCGGCTACGGCGTCGTCGGCGCGCAGCCCTATGAGGCGCTGGAGCAGCTCGTGCGAAAGGCCGCGCAGGGGTGACGAGCCCGTTCGTGCCCGGCCTGACGTTCGCCGCCCTGGCGTGATCTACATGGTGGAGATGGCGCTGCTGGATACCGCGCGGCGCGCGGAGTGGGACGCGTGGTACGTCACCCACCAGCATCGGCTCCTCTCCATCCCTGGGTTCCGCGCCAGTCAGCGCTTCGAGGCGATCCACGCGGCGGAGTGTCCCTTCGTGGCACTCCATGAGGTCGACTCGCCGGAGATCTTCGCCGGGCCAACCTATCGTGCCAACGCGGGACCGAGCAACACGGGCGAGTGGCAGTCGAAGATGGGCAACTGGCACCGCAACCTGTTCGGCGGCGTGGACCACACGCCAGACGTGCGCCTGGACACACGTCTGGTGGTTGTCGAGGACGACGGTGGCTCGGCGCTGCCCGACTCGGTGCCGGTGACGTGGATGGAAGCGGTCGGGCTGGATCGCAGCGTGCACCGGCGCGGGCTCGCGGTGATGCCGCCGGCGACGGCGGACCGGCTCGTCGGCACGCGCAGCGTCCGCGTGCTGAGACCGATCGGGCCGCGGCTCTTGCGCGCGGACGTCGCTAGCCGCCGCGAATAGGTGGCCATGGATCTCGCGGACGTCGCGCCGCGCCGCGGGTCCCTTCTTCCGTGGGTGGTGGTCGGCGCGGTGTGGGTCACGCTGGCGATCGCCTCCGGCCTCTACTTCTCGTTCCCGGTCTTCTTCGTGGCGCTGCTGGAGGAATTCGGCTGGTCTCGCGGAGCCACCGCGGCGGCGTTCTCGATCTCGTCGATCGTGCAGGGGACGCTCTCGCCCGTGGTGGGGATGCTCGTGGACCGCCTGGGCCCGCGCCGGGTCATGCTCGGCGGTGCGTGCCTGCTCGGCGGCGCCTGTGTCCTGGCGAGCCGGATCGATTCGCTCGGGTCGCTCTATCTGGTCACGGGGGTGCTGGCCGCGGCCGGGGTGTGCGCGGTGAGCTGGATTCCGAGCGGGGCGCTGATCGCGCGGTGGTTCACCGAGCGGCGCGGCAGCATGATGGGTCTGGCCTTCTCGGGCATGGGGGCGGGCGTGCTGGTGATCGGCCCGCTCGCACAGTGGTTGATCACCGGGTATGGCTGGCGCGCCGCGTACCTCGCCCTCGGCCTGGGCACGCTCGTCGTGCTCGTTCCCGTCGTCTGGCTCGGTGTCCGGGAGGCGCCAGCGGCGCCGCCGCCGGGTCGAGACGAGGTGCGGGAACCTGGCCCGGGGCCCGCCGACCCGGGCCGCGAGGTTGCCGACGCCTTGCGCACGCGGACGTTCTGGGCGCTCTTCTTCGCCTACCTCTGCACGCCGCTGGCCGTCTTCTCGGTCGTCACCCATCAGGTGGCCTTCGCCGTGGACCACGGCTTCCCGCGCCTGTTCGTCGCGGGCATCTTCGGGCTCACCGGGTTGCTCTCGATCGTCGGTCGGATCGTGTTCGGCGTGGCGGCCGACCGGATCGGGCGCGCCACCTCGGCCACCGTCTCGTACGGCTGCACGGCGGTGGGAACGCTCTGCCTGCTTGGACTCGAGGTGTGGCCGCACGCGGCCGCTCTCTATGCGTACGCGCTCTTCTTCGGCCTCGGCTTCGGCGCCCGTGGCCCCATCATCACCGCGATGGCGTCGCAGCTCTTCCCGGGGCGACGCTTCGGCGTCATCTACGGCATGCTGAGCGTGGGCAACGGCATCGGCGGGGGCGTCGCGCCGTGGTTCGCCGGCCTCGTGTACGACCTGACCGGCAGCTATCGTATCGCCTTCCTGATCGCCGTCGGTTTCTGCGTGCTGGGCTCGGCGTGCTTCTGGCTCGCGCGCCCGCGTCGTCCCCGCCTGTGACCTCGCGCGCGACGATCGTCATTGCCGTTCTCCGTGCGCGACCGGGTTCATCGACGGCGCCACCTCGTCCACGAACAGGCGCATCGAGCGCAGCGCCGGAGCGGTCGGCAGGCCCGGCAGCGCCATGAGCAAGAGCACACGCTGATATCCGGTGGCTTCGAGATACTGCTGGAGCCCCTCTCTCACCTCGTCGGGCGTTCCGATGAGGGTCCAGCCGGCGGCCAGGTACTCCTGGAAGGGACGCAGGCGCAGCAGCGTACGGTCGAACGAGTTGGGCACCGAGCCGCCGGTGCCGTCGGAGCGCAGGACCGACATCTTCCGTTGATAGCCCATGAAGGGCGCTTCGGTCGCCCGCAGCGCCTCGTCGTGGCTGGGCGCGACGTGCACGACCCGCATACCCCACGACCGGCGCTCGAGGCCCTCGATCTCCGTCTCCGAGCGACCGGCCGCTCGCGCGACCTCACGATAGAGCCGGTGCCGGCGCCGCAACTCGTCGATCGGCACGAAGAACGACGACAGCGTGGGAAGGCCGAGGCGCGCCGCCGACCGCACGCTGTCCTCGCTGTTGGCCGCGATGAAGAGCGGCGGGTGCGGCTGCTGCACCGGCCGCGGCCGGACGTGAAGCCGCTCGGCGGAGTGGAAGCGGCCCTGGAAGTCGAAGGGCGCGCCGCCCCACGATTGCTGCATCAGCGCGATGCCTTCTTCCACCCGGGCGCGAGCGTCGCCGCGGTCGGACTGGAAGGTCTGGTAGTCCTGGAGCGTGCCGCCGCGCCCGATGCCGACGTCGAGCCGTCCACCGCTCACCACGTCGAGCACGGCCAGCTGCTCGGCCAGGTCCACCGGGTGGTGCAGCGGCAGGAGGCTCACGCCCATGCCGAGGCGCAGCGTGGTCGTGCGGGCGGCCACGAATGCCGCCAGGACCGGCGGCGTCGGGCAGAGGCCGTAGTCGTTGAAGTGGTGCTCGGCGACCCAGACGGAGTGATAGCCGAGCGATTCGGCGGCCAGCATCTGCTCGAGTGCCCCGTCGTAGACCGCCTGCTCGCTCCACTGCTCATCCCGCTGCATGAGGAAGAAGAGCCCGAAGTCCATCGTCCCCTCCGTCCGAGGCGCCGCGCCTACCGGTTGAGGTAACGCAGCGGCAGCCCGGGGCGCGGCCACTCGAACGACACGAGGGTGCCGCCCATCGACAGCGTCGCGTACGCGGTTCTGAGATCGCGGCCGCCGAAGCAGACGTTCGTCACCATCATGTCGGGCAGCATGTACTGGTCGACGCGGCTGCCGTCCGGCCAGATGTCGCTCACCGCGCCCGTGATCAGCGTCGCCACGCAGACGTGGCCCTCGCCGTCGACCGCCAGCGAATCGAACATCTGGTAGCCGCCGAGCCCGACGACGACCGTGCCCTTCTCGCCCCGGTACGGTCCGTTCGCCGACTCGATCTGGCCGGGCGCCGAGAGCCGGAAAGACCAGCAGCGCGCCGTCGGCGTCTCGACGACGTAGAGCGTGCCCTCGTCCGGTGAGAGCCCGATCCCGTTCGGGCGCTCCAGGGGGAAGATCGCCTCCCTGATCATCGACCCGTCGGCCTTCGCGTAATAGACGACACCGCGGTCCGCGTCGCGCTCGCGCGTCTTGCCGAGATCGGTGAACCAGAACCCGCCGGCCTGGTCGAACACGAGGTCGTTCGGCCCGCGGAGCCTCTGGCCGTCGCACCGGTCGTAAAGCGTCTCGAACTTGCCGTTCTCGGGATCGACGATCTGGATGCTGCCACCCGTGTAGTCATCGGCCTGGAGGATCGGAAACAGCTTGCCCGGCCGCTCGACGAACTTGAGTCCACCGTTGTTGGTCACGTAGATCTTGCCGCCCGGGCCCATCGCGGCGCCGTTCGGGCCGCCGCCGAGCTTGGCCACCACGTGGACCTTCCCGTCTGGCGTGACGCGCGAGAGCGTGCGGCGCTCGATCTCGACCAGGACGACGGACCCGTCCGGCATCGCGACCGGGCCTTCGGGAAACCGCAGTCCCGGCGCGATCTGCTTGTACGCGGGCCTGATCGTCGTCATCGCGACCTCACACGAGCAGCGCCAGCGGCTCCTCGATCAGCTCGCCAAGCGCGCCCAGAAACTGGGCGCCGCGGGCGCCGTCGAGGGCACGGTGGTCGCAGGACAGGGTCAGCACCATGGTCGGCTGGACGGCCGGCTGGCCATTGACGGCGACGGCGCGGTCGACGATGCGGCCGACGGCGAGGATGGCGGCCTGGGGCGGATTGACGACGGCATTGAAAGCGTCGACGCCGTACATCCCGAGGTTACTGATCGTGAAGCCGCCGCCCTGGATGTCGGCCGGGCGCAGCTTGCCGGCCTGGGCGCGGCTGACGAGGTCCTCGCGACGCGCGGCGAGCTCGGCGAGGCCGAGCGTGTCGGCGCGGTGGATGACGGGGACGACGAGGCCGTCGTCGATGGCGACGGCCAGGCCGATGTTGATGTCGGCGTTCAGCACGATCTCGCCGTCCTTCCACGCGGCGTTCACGCGTGGGTGCCGCGACAGGGCCGCCGCGACGAGCCTCACCAGAATGTCGGTGTAGGTGATGCGGGCACCGGTCTGCTTGGTCGCGCGCTCGCGCCAGGTGACCAGGCGGCTCACGTTGACCTCGCGCACGAGATAGAAGTGCGGCGCGGTGGTCCAGCTCGCCGTCATGCGCTCGGCCATGATGCGCCAGACCGTGCCGACGCCGGGCGCCCCCGCCCGAGCCGCGCTCGGCGCGGCGGCGACCTCCGCGGCGGCCGACGCGACGGCCGCGACATCCGCGGCGAGGACGGCGCCGGAGGGGCCCGAGCCGCGGACCACGGTGATCTCGACACCGCGCTCGGCCGCGAGCCGCCGCGCCTTCGGCGACGCGGCGGCAAGGCGAGCCGCCGTCCCGCCGGCAGCCACGTAGGCGAGGACGTCGGCCTTCTCGATCCGTCCGCTGGCGGTCTTCACGCGCGCGAGGTCCACACCGTGCTGCTCGGCGATCTTCCGGGCGAGGGGCGACGCCTTGACCGCCGGCAACGATGCGTTGACCGCGGGTGCTTGAGCGGCCACCCCCGCCTCGCCGACAGCGAAGATGAGCGCGATCGTCTTGCCCACCGGCACCACGTCGCCCGCTCGCGCTGTCACGTCGCGAAGGACTCCCGACGCCGGCGCCTCGATCTCGACGGTGACCTTGTCGGTCTCGATCTCGACGATCGGCTCGCCTTTGTGCACCGCGTCGCCGGGGGACTTGAGCCAGCGCAGGACCTTGCCGGTCTCCTGCGCCAGCTCGAGCGCGGGCATGATGACGTTGGTCGGCATCAGGCCTTCCGGCAGAGCGCCTTCGCCGCCTCGAAGACCATCTTCTCCGACGGCACGGTGAGGTCCTCGAGTACCGGCGAGAACGGCACGGGTACGTCCATGGCGCCGATGCGCTTGACCGGCGCGTCGAGGTGATAGAAGGCGCCATCGGCGATCACCGAGGCGATCTCGGCGGTGACGCCGTAGCGCTCGTAGCCCTCGTCCACCACGATGGCGCGCGAGGTCTTCTTGGCTGAATCGATCAGCGCCTGCTTGTCGAGCGGCCAGGTCGTGCGCGGGTCGATCACCTCGGCGCTGATGCCGACCTCCTCGAGCAGCTTGGCGGCGCCGAGGGCGACCGTCACCATGCTGCTGGTGGCGACGATGGTCACGTCCGTGCCGGCGCGCTTCACCTCCGCCACGCCGAATGGGATGGTGTAGTCCTCCGCCGGAACCGGCCCTTTGACCCGGTACATCATCTTGTCCTCGAAGATGACCACCGGGCTGTCGTCGCGGATGGCCGTCTTCATCAGACCCTTGGCCTCGTACGGGCCCGAGGGCAGAGCCACCTTGAGGCCCGGGACGTGGCTCACCCAGGCCTGGAGCGACTGCGAGTGCTGGGCGGCCGAGCGGCGAGTCGCCCCCAGCGTGGTGCGGAAGACGATCGGCACCTTGATCTTGCCGCCCGACATGTAGTGCGCCTTGGCGGCCTGGTTCACCATCTGGTCCATGGTCAGCGTGATGAAGTCACCGAACATCACGTCGACGATGGGCCGCATGCCCGTCATCGCGGCGCCCACGCCGATGCCGGCGTAGCCGGGCTCGGAGATCGGCGTGTCGATGATCCGCTGCGTCCCGAACTCCTGCACGAGCCCGGTCAGCGTCTTGAAGGGGTGGCCAGCCTCCGCCACGTCTTCCCCGATGAGGAACACGCGCGGGTCGCGCCGCATCTCCTCCGCGATCGCCTCGCGGACCGCCTCACCGTACGTCAGCTCTCGCTCGCTCATGTCCGTCTCCCTACGCCCTCGCGTTGTCGGCTCCAGGCGCATATCCTATCGCAACAGCTGGAGCCAATGATGCCCCCGGCATCGGAAGAGCCCCCGATCTCCCCAGTCCAGAAGTGGGCGATCACCGTCACGGTCATGGTGGTGGCCTTCATGCAGATCCTCGACACCAGCGTCACCAACGTCATTCTCCCGCACCTGCAGGGATCGATGTCGGCGGGGCTGGACGAGGTCTCCTGGGTGATCACCTCCTACCTCGCCGCCAACGCCGTGATCATCCCGGCCACCGGGTGGCTGGCCGGGGTGTTCGGGCGCAAGCGATTCTTCCTGATCTGCACCACGCTGTTCGTGGTCAGCTCGTTCCTCTCCGGTGCCGCGCCCGACCTGACCACGCTGATCGTGGCCCGCATCTTCCAGGGCCTCGGCGGCGGTCCAATCATCCCGCTTTCGCAGGCGATCCTCTGGGAGATCTTCCCCTTCCGCCAGCGCGGCCTCGCGATGGCGGTCTGGGGCGTCGGCTTCATCCTCGGCCCGATCCTGGGGCCCACCGTCGGGGGCTACCTGGCCGACGAGTGGTCGTGGCGCTGGATCTTCTACATCAACCTGCCCGTCGGGATCGTCGGCTTCCTCATGGCTGGCGCCTTCCTGTTCGACTCGCCGTATCAGCGCCGAGCCGCGCGGATCGACTGGTGGGGTCTCGGACTGATGATCGCCGGCTTCGGGTGCCTTCAGTTCGTCCTGGACCGGGGCGAGCGTGAAGACTGGTTCGACTCGGCGACGATCGTGGCGCTGACGGTCGTCGCCGTCGCAGCGCTCGCCGGTTTCCTGATCCGTGAGCTGACGACCAGCGAGCCCATCCTGGACCTCACCGTGTTCGCCGACCGCAACTTCGCGACGGGCGTCACGCTGATGTCGATCGTCGGCTTCGGCATGTTCTCGGGCATCCTGCTGGTCGCCGTCTTCACGCAGAAGCTCCTCGGCTACGACGCGTGGACCTCGGGCCTCGTGCTGGCGCCGGGCGGTCTCGGCAACGTCTTCTCGCTCTTCGCCTCGGGGCTGGTGACCCGCATCGACCAGCGCTTGATGCTGGCGTTCGGATGTCTGCTCAACGCCGCCAGCCTCTACATGATGACCTCCCTCACGCTCGGGATGGACTACTGGGCCCTGGCGTTGCCACGCTTCATCCAGGGGTTCGCGGTCGGGTTCATCTTCGTACCGCTCTCCACGCTCACCTTGGCCACGATCCGGCGCGACAAGCTCGTCAACGCCACCGCCGTGTACGGCATGCTGCGCAACCTCGGCGGCAGCGTCGGGATCGCGGTGACCACGACGCTGCTCGCCCAGCGGAGCCAGTTCCACCAGGCCACGCTCGTGAGCCACATCACCGTGTGGGATCCGGAGACGCATGTCCGCCTGGCGCGGTGGGCGAGCCACTTCGTGAGCCTGGGCAGTGACACCTTCACCGCCGAGAACCGGGCGGTGGCGATGCTCTATCGCGAGACCGTGGAGCAGGCCCAGCTGCTGGCCTACGCGGACGACTTCTGGCTACTGGCGGTGATGTTCGCGGCGGTTCCGCTGTTCCTTCCGCTGATGCGACGCATCCGGATGGAGCCGCTGTCGTCGGGCGCCGCGGCGGCCGGCGGCGATCACGCGTAGACGTCCTGGTCCACCTCGTTCGGCTCGGGGTAGGGCGCGGCCAGCGCGTACTGCACGCCGCTCTCGACCTCGGCCTTCACGTCGGTCTGGATGCGCTCGAACACGCTCCCGTCGGCGAGCTTTTGCGCCGTGAGCCGCTGGGCCAGGGTCTGGAGCGGATCATGCTCCGTCATCCACTCCCGCTCTTCCTCCCTCGTGCGGTACTCGCGGTTGACGTCGCCGACGTGATGGCCGTAGTAGCGGTAGGTCTTGCACTCGAGGAAGGCCGGCCCCTCGCCGCGGCGCGCGCGCTCGACCAGCTTGCGCATCGTCGCGTGGACCGCCTGGACGTCCTGGCCGTCGACGCTCTCGGCCTGGATGCCGAAGGCTCGGGCGCGCGCCAGGATCTCTCCGGCGATGGTCTCGCCGCAGGGCGTGTACTCGCCGTACAGGTTGTTCTCGCAGACGTAGACGACGGGCAGCTTCCAGAGCGCGGCCATGTTCATCGTCTCGTAAAGCAGGCCCTGGCCCAGGGCCCCGTCGCCGAAGAAGCACACGGCGACCTGGCCGCTGCCGCGCATCTTGGCCGAGAGTGCCGCGCCGGTGGCGATGCCGGCGGAGCCGCCGACGATGGCGTTGGCGCCGAGATTGCCCGTATCCTGATCCGCGATGTGCATCGAGCCGCCCTTGCCGCGGCAGTAGCCCGCTTCCTTGCCGAGCAGCTCGGCGAACATGCGGTTGACCGACGCGCCCTTGGCCAGGCAGTGGCCGTGGCCTCGATGCGTGCTGGTGATGTAGTCGTCGCGGCGCAGGGCCTCGCAGACACCGACCGCCACGGCCTCCTCGCCTATATAAAGGTGGGCCAGGCCCGGCATCTTCGCGCCCTTGTAGAGCTCGTTCACCTGCTCCTCGAAGGCGCGGATCTTCGCCATCTGGCGGTACATGTGGAGGTGCTGCTCCAGCTCCATGCGCGGTTCGATCGACTGGGTCGTCATCGTCTGCCCCTTCGCGTCATCGGTGTTCACCCCGGTGGAAGCCTGTTCTACCGCGTTCGGTCCCGGCAGGGCAAGCTTACCCTGGGCGCGTCGTCATCTGTCCGGGGTCCATGCCGTAGAAGAGCCGGGCACCGCCGTCGCCGGGGCGCGGCCACGGGTGCTCGCGCAGCACGCGCTCGTCGATGTCAGCGCCCCAGCCGGGCGCGTCCGTGAGCCAGATATGACCGTCGCGGACGACCGGCGGCCGGGTGACCAGCGGACCCTTCCACGGCACGTCGTCGATGTCGATCTCCATGATCCGCACGTTGGGGAGTACGGCGCAGAGGTGCAGGGAGTGAAGGTCGGCGAGGTGGCTGTAATAGTTATGCGGAGCGACGTTGATCTCGCACGCCTCGGCCAGCCGCCCGATCTGCACGGCCTGCGAGAAGCCGTTCCACGGCACGTCGATGATCGCCACGTCCACCGCGTGGCGCTCGAGGAAGGGCCGGTACTGGCGGAGCGTCACCAGGCTCTCGCACGAGGCCAGCCGCGTCGACGTCGACTGCTTGATCTGCAGCAGCGCGTCCGGATCCCAGTTGTCGTACTCGAGCCACTGCATGTCGTAGCGCTCGAGGAGCTTGGCGATTCGCAGCACGCCCTCGGTGCGGAAGTTGTAATTCAGGTCGAGGCAGAGGCCGACCTCCGGCCCCACCGCGGCGCGGAAGGTGCCGATGAGGCGATCGATGGCGTCGAGGATTTCCACGGTCGGCGCGCCGTCGGTGGTATTGATGCCGCTGGCGAACCCGGGGAAGTACACGGTGGCCGGTTCGCCCGGGATGACCATGTTGGTCTTGAGCGCGGTGAAGCCCCTCGCCACCACCTCGCGCCCGAGGGCGGCGATGTCGTCGTAGGTGCGGAGGGGCGGCGTGCCCAGCAACGTGCCCATGCGAGCCCGCGTCGTCCCGCAGTGCGACCAGTAGAGACGCACCCGATCGCGCAGCGGGCCACCGAACAGCTCGTAGACCGGCACGCCGAGGGCCTTGGCCTTGATGTCCCACAGGGCGAGCTCGACGCCGGCGATGGCTTTGTGGGAGACCCCGCCGAGGTTCTGCCGCACGCGGCGCAGCATGTCCCAGTAGAGACGCTCGACCGGCCGCGGGTCCTGCCCGACCAGCAGATCGGCGAGGTCGCGGACGCATCCGGCGATGCCGTGGGGGCTCCGGTTGTCGCTGCACTCGCCCCAGCCGACCAGGCCGTCGTCGGTCTCGAGGCGCACGAACGTCCACGGCCGCCAGCCCCCGTCGCAGTGCAGCGTCTCCATCCGCGCGATCTTCATCAGCGCGCCCTGACCTTCAGGTCCTCGTAGGGCGCGGAGTACGAAAAGCCTTTGATCCAGTCGACGCACGCCTCCTCGACCCGCGGCCCGATGCCCCAGAGGAAGGCCAGCTCGTAAATGGGCACGTGCAGCACCCGGTCGTGCATGATCTGCTGGATCTGGTGGAGCAGAGCCTCGCGCTTCTTCCGGTCCAGCTCCCGGCCTTGGCGCTCGAACAGGTCCTCGATCTCCGGCACGACGCCCGACGCATAGATGCCGTTCTTGGTCACGTAGGCCTCGATCCGCGTCGCCGCGTTACCGGCGGGCGCGCCGAGGCCCATGACGACGCCCTTGATTTTGTGCTCGCGCCACGCGGTGAGAAAGGCGGCGCGCTCCATCGTGCGCATCCGCGTCCGGATGCCCACCGACTGGAGATAATTGCCGATCGCCTCGGCGAGCGAGAAGAACGGGGGAAACGGCGTGAGATCACCGGCGTCGAAGCCGTTGGGATATCCCGCCTCGGCCAGCAACCTCTTGGCCAGGGCGGGGTCGTAG
>Ga0137396_10000560_pt1 | contig 18018 bp, 19 predicted proteins | sample czc16metaG_FD_108284 | JGI IMG/M metagenome (GOLD analysis project Ga0137396, IMG submission 108284) | Vadose zone soil microbial communities from Angelo Coast Range Reserve, California, USA - czcobulk3.16 metaG | ecosystem: Environmental > Terrestrial > Soil > Vadose zone | place: USA...
ATGCTCGCCGTTCCCAGCGGCTCGAGAACGCCCGTGGTCGGGTACGCATGGTAGGCGCCATTGTCCGACATGACCCGCGCCCGCAGCGCGAGGACCGTCCCGTCGGCCGCGGCCGCGACCTCGGCCGCCGTCCGCTGCGCGCGGGCCTGCGACGCCGCCGCGAGATTCTCCCGGCGCTCCTCCAGCCACTTCACGGGGCGTCCCAGTCGCCGCGTGAGCGCGGCCACCGCGACGTCCTCCGGAAAGACCTGCATCTTGAGCCCGAAACCGCCGCCGACGTCGGGGCTGACGATCCGCACGCGCGCGTGCGGCAGATCGAGAGCATTCGCCAGGGCCGTGCGCATGATCGACGGGGACTGGTTGGGCGACCAGACCGTGAGCGCCTCGCCATCCCAGTCGGCCAGGATGCCCCGCGGCTCGAGCGGCGAAGGCGCACAGCGGCCGTGCTCGAAGGTCTGGCGCACGACGATCGGCGCGCGCGAAAAGGCGCCGTCGACGTCGCCCTGTCGGTGGCGGCGCTGGAACAGGATCTGGTTGGACGCGAGCGCCTGGTCGATGCTCGCGACGACCGGCTTCGCCTCCCACTCGACCGTCACCAGCTCGCGCGCGTCGGCCGCGACGTACGGACTCTCGGCCACGACGATCCCCACCGCTTCGCCGCAAAAGCGTGCGACGCCGTCCGCCAGCGCCGGCCACGCCGTGGGCGTGAAGCCAGGGCCATCGAGCCGGGGCGCGAGCGGCTTGGTCACGGCACGGAGGTCGTCCGCCGTGACGACGGCGACTACTCCGGGAAGGGCCCGGGCCGCCGCGGTATCGATCCGGGCGATGCGCGCGTGCGCATACGGGCTCCGAACGAAGCTCGCGAAGAGCATGCGCGGGAGCCCCAGGTCGTCGAGGTATCGTCCTCGGCCGGTCAGGAGCCGCGGGTCCTCGAGCCGCTTGATGCGCATCCCCGTATAACGCAGCGGCGGTGAGGCGAGAGCACTCATGCGCCGAGACGATGAAACACGAGGCCGTCGAGCAGCTTCGGGTAGAAGTGGGTGGATTTCTGCGGAAGGAGCTCGCCACCGCGCACCACCGTCTGAAGCTCCTCCGCCGTCGTGGCGGCGATCAGGAACGCCGCCTGGTACTTGCCGTCGCGGGCGAGCTGGATCGCCTCGGCCCGGTCGGCGGTGTAGTCCACGTGCGTCTTCGCGTCGAGCTTCGCGTCGGTGATGCCGAGCAGCGGACGGAGCAGTCCTTCGTGGAGGATCGACACGCCGAGCCCGCGCCAGGCCGGCGACGTCTTCTCGGGCCAGCGGATGTGCGCGTCCGCGCCGGGCTTCAGCGTGAAGAGAGCCGAGTCCGGTCCGCTGACCACGCCGATCGTCCGGTTCTCGAGCCGCACGTTCAGCGGGTCGGCGAGCGGGGAGACGTCGAACCATCGGGCCGCCATCTGGACGAAGTCGTCGAAGTCGAAGGGCTGGATGCCGTGGACGAGTCGATGGTTCGGCAGGATCGTCAGCCCCGGAGCTTCCAACGCGAAGAACGCCATCAGCTTGTGGGCAGCGTCCGGATGCCGCTCGGCAAACCCCACCGCGGTCTCGTACCGATGATGGCCATCGGCGATGATGACCTGACGCCTCGCCATCAGCTCCCGAACCCGGCCGATCGTCGCCTCGTCGGTGATGCGCCACAAACGATGTCGCTCGCCCTTCAGGTCGCGCGCCTCGACGATCGGCTCGCCGGCCGGGGTCGTCGCGCGGCGAAGCTCGCCTGCCGGATCGGAGGCCAGCATGAAGAGAAGCCCGATGTCGGCGGCGGTCGCCTCGAGCAGATCCATCCGGTCCCGCTTGGGTCCGGCGTGTGTCCGCTCGTGCGGCAACACCTCGCCGCGCGCGTAGTCGCTCACCGCGCCGAGGGCGACGAAGCCCATCCGCGTGATCGGTTGCCCCGCGACGGTGTAGGTCTGGTGATAGGGATAGATCGCGGGGCGCTCGTCGCGACGCCACACGCCTTCGGCCAGCCAGCCGTCGAGCACCCGGCGCGCATCGCCGTATTTGTCGTCCGCGTCCTTCGGATAGCTCACGCGGACGATGTTGTGTGGGCTCATCGCGTAGAGGCGGTCCTGCGTCTCGGCGCTGATCTGGTCGTAGGGAGGCGCCACGACCGCCGAGATATCACGCGCCGAGTCGCCGGCGTAACGATAGCCTCGAACGGGTCTGATCTCCATGTCTCGTGTTCGGTCGCAACGCGAGGCACTGTCAGTCCAAACTCGCGCCAAGTCAAGCGTACCGGATCGCGGTAAACTGTCGGCCACGCATCACGACCCGAGGAGAGGTTGCCGATGGACGAGACCGCGGTTGCCGCGACGACGGGCGTCGCCCAGGTATTCGATCTCAACGGGCTCAAGATCAATCCCAAGGTGCTCAAGGCCGGGGCGAGCTGAATGGGCAACGTGGAGCGCTGCGACAAGACCCTGCCGGTCAACGAGATGATGTTTCACGTCCGCCGCGACGCCGCCCTGCGCGCGCGCTTCCTGACCGACCTCGAGGGGCTCGCGCGCGAGTTCGGGTTGAGCCGCGCCGAGTACGAAGCCGTGCGCGACAAGGATCCGCGCCGGATGATGGATCTCGGCGTGCATCAATACTACGTGCCGCAGATCCTCCGCCTGTTCTTCGGCGCCGCGCACAACAGCAACGCCAGCGCCGCGCTCGAGTGCTACCAGCGCGCGTACCCCGAAGAAACGGCGAAGGCGATGGCGCTCCGGGCCCGGCTCGAGCGAGAGCGGTAATGGCCGAGATCGTCGCCGCGATGGCCATGACGCATTCGCCCGGACTCACCGGCTGGTTCACTCGAGCCTCCGAGGAATACCAGCAGCTCGCGCTCCAGGCGACCGCCGAGATGCGGCGCCGACTCGAAGCGGCCCGACCGGACGTCGTGGTGATGTTCAGCAACGACCATCTGCTCAACTGGCCGATCAACAACATGCCGGAGTACACCGTCGGCATCGCCGAGGAGCACGCCGGGCCCGCCGACTGGTTCGACGAGTGGCTCGCCATGGAGCAGTACCGCGTGCCCGGGCACTCTCCGATCGCGCGCTGGCTCGTCAACGAGGGCGCGCGGCGCGGCCTGGCGCTCGCCTACCTGCGCGAGATGCAATTCGACGACGGAATTTCGGTGCCGACCCACTATCTGAACCCTGACGCCCGCTTCCGGCTGGTCCCCGTCACGATGAACTGCACCGTGCCGCCGATCCCCACGCCCGAGCGCGCGTATCACGTCGGCACGGTGATGCGCGACATCCTCAAGGACTATCCCGGCCACGAGCGTGTCGCGGTCGTCGCGACCGGCGGGCTCTCGCACGAGCCGGGCGGGCCGCGCTACTTCTGGGTCGACGAGGAGTTCGATCGCTGGTTTCTCGACCTCTTGAAGCGCGGCGACCACGCGACCTTGTTGCGCGAGTGCACGCTCGAGCGGATGGAGGAGGCCGGCTCGGGCGGGACCGCCGAGCTGCTCGCCTGGGTCCTGGTGATGGCCTTCACCCGCGGGCCGGCGGACGTCCTCGCCTACATGCCCGCGGTGGCGTGGCGGTCCGGGACCGGCATGGTCGTCTGGAACGAGATGGCACGATGACGGGAGGAGCTTGAGCCGATGGCGACCACGCATCATCTCGACCGGGATACCATTCACCGTGAGTGGAATAACTCGCTCTCCCCGCGGCTCACGGTCGATCCGGGCGACACCGTGGTGTTCGACACCCGCGACGCCGCCGACGGCTACTACTCGCCGAAGTCGACGCACTCCGATGTCCTCGCGCGGGGGCCGTTTCGAGGTCATCCGCTCACCGGACCCGTCGCCGTCCGCGGCGCCCGTCCGGGTGACGTCCTCGCGGTCGAGATCCTCGACGTAAAGCCCGCGGCCGCCTTCGGCTGGACAGCGATCCGCCCCGGACGAGGCCTGATGCCGGAGGCCGAGTTCCCGAAGCCGTTCCTGAACATCTGGGATCTGACCGAGGGCACCCATGCGCGCATGGGCCGCGACACCCGAGTCCGCGTCCCGATCGCGCCGTTCCCGGGTGTGATGGGCGTCGCCCTTGACGAGCCCGGCGGGCACAGCACGATGCCGCCCCGGAAGAACGGCGGCAACATGGACATCAAGCAGCTGGTCGCCGGCACCACGCTGCTCCTGCCGATCTGGGTCGACGGCGCGCTCTTCAGCGTCGGCGATGCCCACGCGGCCCAGGGCGACGGCGAGGTCTGCGTCACCGCGATCGAGATGATGGCGCAGGTCACGCTGCGATTCGGCGTCGAGTCCGGACGGGGCTTCCGTGAGCCTCGGTTCCGGACACGCCGGCCGATCGTCTCCGGGCTCGAGCGCGGGCCCTGCTACGTGACGACGGCCAACGGCCCTGATCTCTTTGCCAACGCTCAGCAGGCGATCCGCTACATGATCGAGCACCTGGTCGAGGAGCGCGGGCTCAGCCGCGAGGAGGCATACATCCTCTGCAGCGTCGCGGTCGACCTCAAGATCAGCGAGATCGTCGACGCGCCGAACTGGATCGTGTCGGCGTGTCTACCTGAAACCGTCTTCGCGTGAGCCACGAGCTCGCGCGCCACACCCACTAGGAGGAGTCATGCACTACGGCGTCTTCATCTTCCCGACGGACTACTCGATCCGGATCGACGAGCTGGCGCGAGCCGCTGAGGAGCGCGGCTTCGAGTCCCTGTTCGTGACCGAGCACACCCACATTCCGACGAGCCGGCGCTCACCGTTCGGGGGCGGCGGGCCGCTGCCCAAGGAGTATTCCCACACGCTCGACCCGTTCATCGGGCTCACCGCCGCGGCGGCCGCGACGAAGAACCTGAAGCTCGGGACCGGCATCTGTCTCGTCATCGAGCACGATCCGATCACCCTGGCGAAGACGATCGCGAGCCTCGACCTGCTCTCGAACGGACGGTTCCTGTTCGGCATCGGCGCGGGCTGGAACGCGGAAGAAATGGAGAATCACGGCACCGCCTTCAAGACTCGCTTCCGGCTCCTCCGCGAGCGGATCCTCGCGATGAAGGAGATCTGGACGAAGGACGAGGCCCAGTACCACGGCGAGTACGTCAACTTCGATCCGATCTGGTCGTACCCGAAGCCCGTGCAGACGCCGCATCCCCCGGTGCTGCTGGGCGGCGAGAGCGGACACACGCTGCAGCGCGTGGTGGATTTCTGCGACGGCTGGTTCCCGCGCGGCCGCAACGCCGACGCGATTCTGCCGGGGCTCGCGGACTTGAAAGCGCGGGCGGCCCGCGCCGGGCGCGATCCCGGCAAGATCTCGGTCTCGGTGTTCGGGGCCAAGGCCGAGCGCGCCACGCTCGACGGATACGCCGCCGCCGGCATCACGCGAGCCATCCTGAGATTGCCGTCGGAGGGTCGCGACACGGTGCTGCCGCTTCTGGACCAGTACGCCAAGCTGATTCGGTGAACGAGCTCCCCGCCTACGCCGCCGAGCTCCTGTACCAGAGCCGAATCGCACGGCTCGGCACGGCGGACCGGGCGGGGCAGCCGCTCGTCGTGCCGGTGTGCTACGTGTTCGACGGCCGCGCGTGCTTCTCCGCCATCGACGCCAAGCCCAAGCGCGTCGCGGTCCGCCAGCTCCGGCGCCTGCGCAACATCGCCGAGAATCCGCGTGTCTCGCTGACCGTCGACCGGTACGACGAGGAGTGGTCGCGCCTCTGCTGGGTCATCGTCCAGGGGCGGGCGGACGTGCTCACGGAAGGGTCCGAGCGCGCGGGCGCCGTGGATCTTCTTCTGTCCAAGTATGCGCAGTATCGCGCGATGGGGCTCGATCGGGAGGCCGCCACGGTGATCCGGATCTCACCGGAGCGAACGCTGTTCTGGAGGTGGGAGAGCTAGCCGCCGGCGAGCAGCGCTATCGCTTCTCGATCTGAAGACCGGCCTGCGAGACCAGCACGCCTGCCTGGCCGGCCTGGCGCATCGCCTGGGCCAGCCGATGCTTCTCGATCCACGCCCGGATCTCGAGATCGCGGTGGCTGTCGAAGAACTCCGCGGTCATCGTGATCAGCTGGGTCACCTTCCCGTGATTGTCCTGGAGCTGGAAGACCTGGGCGTTTCGCTGGAAGTCGTAGAAGTCGTACACCGTGCACAGCGGAAACTCACGCTGAAGATAGCCGCGGACGACGCTGATCTTGTTCTCGTCGAGCGCCGGGTGATCCAGGAACTTCCGCCACTGCGGCGCGAGCTCGCCGTTGTCCGGGAGCGTGAGCCCCTGCAAGGCCCTCCGCTGCTTGTCGGTCAGCTCTGCGACCGAGTCGTGAGACTCGTCGATCACCTCGTCGGGCGCGACTTCGCTGGCGTGGACCTCGATATCCGCCGCGAAGGGTTGGATCGCCAGCGGAGTCGGCGCCTCCGGCGCCGCCGGAGCGGGGGCACTCGCGTGGGAGGGCTCCGCCTCGAGCGTCGGGCGCGTGTCGAACGTGCTCGTCAGCCGATCGAGGAACTTCCGCCAGGTCGGCGCCAGGTCGCCCTTGGCCACGTCGCCTCGCGGAAGATCGCTCTTCGAAGCCCCGTTCTTCGGCAGGTCCACCCTGGCGACGTCGCTCTTCGTCCGCGGCTCGACTCCCTGGTGCGGTGCGCGTGGATTGGGAACCGGCGGTGCCTTCGGCTCGACCTGCGGCGCGCGCGAAGCAGCCGGCGCGGCCGGGGCCGGGGGCCTGGAGACCTCGCGCAAGCTCGGCGGATCGGGCACCTCGCGCGCGCGCCGGCGGGGCGGACCTTCCGTGGGTGGCCGAAGTCCCTTGAGGAAGACAGGGCCACGCTCCACTCGCTCGTTCGTGTTGTTGGTGGTGGCGGCGCCATTCCTCTGCGCCGGCTCGACGCGCCTCGGTGCCGGCTCGACGACCCGCGGAGGCTCGTGAAGCATCACGATCCTCGGCTCTTCCACCGGAACGAGCGGGATCACCTTCGGCTCGTCACGTGGCGTGACCTTCGGCTCCTCGGGCGACTCCTCGAGCTCCTCGCGAAGCTCTTCCTGAGGCTCCTCGCGCAGCAGCACCAGCTTGGGCTCTGCCCGCGGCGTGACTCTCGGCTCCTCGGGCGGCGCGGTCTCCTCCTCGACGACGGGCGGCTCGATACGCCCGGGCCGGGCGGAGACCTTCTCGGCGACCGACGGAGCCGGCGCCCAGTTGACTCGTTCGAGATAGAAGCCGGTCGTCCCGTTCGCTTCGACGTAGCGGAACTCGAAGCAATCGACCGAGGAGAAATTGAGGAGACGCATCTTTCGAACGAACGCTTCGAGGAGCCGCTCGGCGACGAAGACGATTCGCGGCGGCCACCCGAGTTGCGTGTTCGCGGGCGCGAGGCGCTGTACTGATTCGGGATACTCGAGACACCACGCGTACGCTTCGAGCGCTCTCACGAGCATGGCATCGTCGGCGGTGAGACCGAGAATGAACAGGACCGGGACATGCTCCGTATCGAGCGCGACGATTTCGACGTTCGTGCGGCCGAGGTTCAGGTTCGAGGCGACAATGCTGAGGTTCGGCTCCATCGCGTCCGCGTTGTCCGCGACGAGTGTTCTGAGGTGTTGCAGGTCCGTGACTTCCCGACGCTTGAAAGCCTTCATCGGCGCATCCCCGACAGATTGAGCAACCGCTGTGCCAGTACTGAATTGAGATTCTCACCAAAGAAAACGCCGCGTTGCGCGGAGGGCTGACATGGCGAATCGGCAGCCTGGCATCGCGTTGGCCCAGCTGTCACTCAGGTGCGTCGATACGACAAAGAATTTGTCAATGATGAGAATTTACTTGGTCAGGGAGTTGCCGATAGAGAGAAAGGTCTGTCGACGCGGTTTTCGATCTAGAAGATTGTAAAGGGATTTCCATAAATTAGTCCGCTGGGACTTATTGGCACCGGTATTGCTTGATACTGCATCGTAATAGTGTGATTCGGGTGTCTTGGTCGTGAGTTTCTCGAGGCGGCCCAAGCGGGCGGCGGACGCGGTGGCGGGCGCAGAGCCCTGCAGCAACCGGAGCGACCGACGTTGAACATGACTCAGGCGTTCAGAGAGCTCGTGCAGATCGGGATCACCCTGACCAGCGAGCAAGACCTCGGGACCCTTCTCGAGCGTATTCTCACCGAAGCCCGGCGGTTCACGCGCGCCGAGGCCGGAACCTTATTCCTTCGCGAGGGCGACCAGCTCCGCTTCTCGGTCGTGCAGAACGACAAGCTCGCGCGCGATCTGGGCCAGGAAGAGATGCGGCGCCGTCTCCAGGCCGATCCCTTGAGCCTCCGCGAGCTGAGCCTCGCGGGTCACGTCGCACTCACGGGCGACATCCTCAACTTGCACGACACGTACATGATTCCGCCGGATCGACCCTATTCGTTCGATCCGCGCGTCGACGCGCGGCTGAACTACCGCACCCAATCGATCCTGGTGGTGCCGCTCCAGGATCCGGCGAACAACATCCTCGGCGTGCTCGAGCTGATCAACGCGCTCGACCGCGGGCGCGTCGTGCCCTTCGACTCGCAGTACGAGGGCCTCGTGCGCTCGCTGGCGTCGCAGGCCGCCGTCGCGATCCGCAACGCCAGGCTCGAAGACCTCTCCTTCAAGGACGCGCTGACCGACGTGTACAACCGTCGGTACTTCATGATCCGGATGGAGGAGGAGTTCAAGCGCCATTGCCGGTTCGGCGAGCCGCTCTCGCTCGCCCTCATGGACCTCGATCACTTCAAGGAGGTCAACGATCGGTTCGGGCACCGCGCCGGAGATCAGGCCCTGCGCGACGTCGCCCAGCTGCTCGTGAAGCATTCGCGCAGCTTTAGCATCGTGACGCGGTATGGCGGCGACGAGTTCGCGATCATCCTCGTGAACACGGCCAAGGCCGGCGGCATCACGTACGCCGAACGCATCCGCGCCGTCATCGAGCAGCACGCGTTCCCGCACGGTCCGGTCACGATCAGCCTCGGCATCGCCAGTCTCCCGGAGAACGCCACGACGGTCGACGACCTCATCGTCGCGGCCGACCAGGCTCTGTACGACGCCAAGCGGCTGGGCCGGAATCGAGTCTCCGTTCAGTGAGCCCTCAGACGATGACCGATCGCGAACGGCTCCTGGAGGAGCTCCTCGAGATCGCGATCGCCCTCACCACCGAGCGTGACCTCTACGCGCTGCTCCAGCGCGTGCTGGAGACCGCCCGGCGGTTCACGCAGGCCGAGGCCGGCACCCTGTTCCTTCGCGAGGGGGATCATCTCCGGTTCGCCGTCGTCCAGAACGATTTCCTCCAGCGCAAGCTGGGCGCGGCCGCGATGCTGCAACGGCTCCAGTCCGAGCCGCTGCGGCTGACCGAGCCGAGCCTTGCCGGGCACGTCGCGCAGACGGGCGAGATCGTCAATGTGGCCGACGCGTACGCGATCGGCGTGCACGAGACGCGCGCACTCAACCGGCGGTTCGATGCCGCCAGCGAATACGCGACGCGCTCGGTGCTGGCGATCCCGATGCAGGATCTGACCGGGAGCAACGTCGGCGTCCTCGAGCTCCTGAACGCGCTCGACGAGTCCGGCGCGATCGTGCCGTTCGATCCCGACGACGAGACGATGGTTCGAGCCCTCGCCTCTCAGGCGGCGGTCGCGATCCGCAACGCGCGCCTCGAGGACCTCTCGTTCAAGGATGTCTCGACGGAGCTCTACAACCGCCGCTATTTCGCCCTCCGGATCGACGAAGAGGTCAAGCGCCACACCCGCTTCGGTCACCCGCTTTCGCTCGTGGCGCTGAACATCGATCACTTCAAGCAGTTCAACGAGGACCACGGGACGCCCGCCGGCGACGAAGTCTTGCGTGAAGTCGCGCGGCTGCTCGCCAAGCACTCCCGGAGCTTTACGATCATCGCCCGTCTCGACGGCGACGGGTTCGCGGCCCTGCTGGCCAACACGCCCAAGGCCGGCGCCGCCACGTACTCTCAGCGGATCCGCGGCGTCATCGCGGCCCATCCCTTCCCGCACGGACCGATCACCGCCAGTTTCGGAGTGGCCGGGCTCCCGGCCGACGCGGCGTCCGCGGAAGACCTGACCGCGGCCGCCCAGCGGGCGCTGACCGACGCCAAGCGCCTGGGCCGCAACCGCGTCACCGCGCTCTAACGCCTTTCCAGCGTCGCACTCCTCGACCGCTGCTTGACTGAGTCGAGATCGTGTGTCATGAGGTTTCGCATCGACGAGGAGGAAGCCATGAGCCAGAGCCCATTCCGCGCGCGGCTCGAAGCCGCGGTCATCGCCCGACACAGCCGTCTGAACCCGTTCACGGAGAAGTGGGTCAAGGGCGAGCTGAGTCGAACCCAGCTCGGCTCATGGGCCGCCCAGCACTATCAGTACGTTTCGCAGTTCCCGCGCTGGTGCGCCACGGTGTACGGTCAGTGCCCGGACCCGGACGCGCGGGATTTCCTGCTCGAGAACATCATCGAGGAGGAGTCGGGCATCAAGCACGTCGACCTGCTGATCCGCTTCGCGGAGGCGTGCGGCGTCTCGCGGGCCGAGGTCGAATCCAAGCAGCAGCTGCCGACGACGCGCGGGCTCACCGCGTGGTGCTTCGAGATGTCCCATCAGACGTTCCATGTCGCGGCGGCCGGCCTCCTCGTCGGCCTCGAGTCCCAGGTGCCGGGCATCTACCAGCGAAACCTGCCGCCGCTCAAGACGCACTACGGCTTCACCGACCGCGAGGTCGAGTTCTTCGCGATCCACATCGAGGCGGACGAGGTCCACGGCGAGCGCGGGTATCAGATCGTCGAGCGGCACTGCACGACCGCCGAGCGGCAGGCGGAGGCGATCGAAGCGGTCCGCCAGGCGACTGAGATGCGCTGGCAATACATGACGGGCCTCTACCGCGCCTTCGTCGCCAAGGAGGACCTGTGAGTCGACACCGCGTCGCGCGCCTGGCCGATCTGCCCGCGGGCCAGCCGACCCTGGTCGAGACCGACGGCACACGGGTCGTGCTGGCCAGGGTCAACGACGACGTCTTCGCGTGCAGCGACGAGTGCGCTCATCAGGGGGGTCCCCTGAGCGAGGGTCGGCTGGCCGGCACCCGGCTGACCTGTCCGTGGCACGGCTGGATGTACGACGTGAAGTCGGGCACGTGCCTCATGCCCGCGCGCGGCGGGCCGCTGACGAGCTATCCGGTGACGATCGAAGCCGGCGAGGTGTGGGTCGAGGTTCCCTGACGTGGCGCTCACGCGGGAGCGGGCGCGCGAAAGCGTCGAGCGCGGCTTCGCCAAGGCGCAGGCGCTCGGCTTCAAGGTGGCGATCGCCGTCGTGGACGACGCCGGCCATCTGGTCGTCTGCGATCGGATGGACGGCGCGCTCTGGGTGACGCCCGAGATCGCGCGCGCGAAGGCCAACGCGGCCGCGGCATTCCACGCGACCACCCTCGATCTCGAGGAGCGATTCGCCAAACGCCAGCTCTTCGCCGACAAAGTCGCGATGCTCGGCGACTACCGATTCGTCTTCGGCAAGGGCGCGGTCCCGCTCGTCGAGGACGGCCGAATCGTCGGCGCCGTGGGCGTGAGTGGCGCCGTCCCCGCGGACAACGACCACACGATCGCCGACGCGGCCGCGGGCCATCCCACGCTTCCCCGTAACCACTAGCGAGCCCCGTCGTCGAGCGCGTGGCGGCCCGGCCGCCACCAGGGCGGTCCGCAGTCGGCGCTTCTGAGGTAAAGTGGCGGTCATGCAGGTCGAGGTCGAGGTGCACCGCAACGAGCTCGGCGAGTGGGTGGCCGTCGCCGTGGCCTGGAATGTCCAGGCCACCGGGCACACCGAGAACGAGGCGCTCGCCCGGATGATGGAAGCGCTGGCGCGGCACTTCAAGACCTCGCCACCGACGTGAGCGGCGCGCTCTCCGGTCTTCGCGTCATCGACTGCTCACGCCTGATCGCCGGCGGCGTTCTCGCGACCATCCTGGCCGACCACGGCGCGGACGTCATCAAGGTCGAGAACCCGCGCGGCGGCGATCCGCTTCGCACCTGGCTCCGCGAGCGTGGCGAGCTCTGGTGGAAGGTCTACGCGCGCGGCAAGCGCTCGGTCACCTTGAACCTCGCCCACGCGCGGGGCCAGGCGCTTCTCCGACGGCTCTGTCGTGACGCCGACGTCGTGATCGAGAACTACCTGCCCGGAACGTTCGAGAAGTGGGGGCTCGGCTGGAATGTCTTGTCCGCGGAGAACCCCCGCCTCGTCTTCGCGCGCGTCTCCGGCTGGGGCCAGGACGGCCCCTATCGCGACCGGCCTGGATTCGGAACGATGGTCGAGGCGATGAGCGGCTTCGCGTCCTCGACCGGACCGGCCGACCGGCCGCCCACGCTTCCCTCGTTTCCAATGGCCGACATGGTCGCGGCGCTCTCCGGCGCGACCGCGGTGCTGGCCGCGCTGCGACACCGCGATCAGGTCTCGGGCCGTGGCCAGCTGATCGACATCTCGCTCTACGAACCGCTGCTCTCCGTGCTCGGTCCGGCGGCCGCCGAGTACGCGCTGGATCGCACGGTGCGGTCGCGCCATGGCAATCAGTCCGACAACGCGAGCCCACGTGGGACGTATCAGACGCGCGACGGCAAATGGGTCGCCTTGTCCGCCTCGACCCCCGCTTCGGCGGCCGCGCTCTTCGAGGGTCTCGGCCTCGGACACCTCTTGAGGGACTCGCGATTCGGGACCAACGACGCGCGCGTCGCCCACAACGACCTGGTGGACGCCGCCCTCGCGGGCGCGATCGGCTCGCGCACGCTCGACGAGATGACGCGTCTCTTCGAGACGCACGACCTCACGGCCTCGCCGGTCTATGACATCGCCGATATCACGAAGGATCCGCACGTGGTCGCCCGCGCTATCCTCGTCGATGTTCCGGATCCCGAGCTTGGAACCGTGCGCATGACCGCCCCCACGCCCCGGCTCGAGCAGACGCCGGCGGCGATTCGGTGGACCGGGCCCGCGCTCGGGGCGCACAACCGTCAAGTCTACGGGTCGCTCGGCTTCGACGCCGCCGAGCTGGACGCGCTGACGCGCGACGGGATCATCTGATGCGGGCTCGACGGATCGTGGTGAGCACGTTCGCGAGTCTCCTGCTGGGCGTATCGCCGGCGAGCGGGCCCGCCTGGAGCGCCGACTACGGGGGCGCGCTGATCGATGCCCACTCGCACCTGCCGAACGCCACGGCGATCGACGCGTACGTCGCGGCGATGAAGCGCCATAACGTCCTCAAGGTGGTGCTCCTGGGTGTCGGCGGTCTGCAGAAGGAAGACACGGCGTGGCTGACGGCGGCGAGCAAGAAATACCCCGATCGCGTGGTGGGCGGCCTGCCGCTCGGCGATCCGATGTCCGAGAGCGCGGCGAGCCAGCTCGAGCTCCAGCTCGACCGTGGAAAGCCAAGGGTGATCGGCGAGATCCACATGCGCCAGGTCGGCCGGCGCCTGATCGATCGCGACCCGAACACCGCCGTGTTCGGCAAGATCCTCGACGTCGCCGCGAAGTTCGAGGTGCCGATCGTGATCCACTACGAGCTGACCGATGCGGCCGAGACGGCCCTCGATCGCGCGCTCGCCGCGCATCGAAAGAGCACGATCGTCCTGGCCCACGGCGGCGAAGGACCGCCCGGGCGGCTCGACCGGCTGTTGCTGCGCAACCCGAATCTGTTCATCGACCTCTCGGGCATGCACTTCCAGCGGACGCCGGCGCTCGCGTCCGAGACCGGCCCCCTCGACCCGGGCTGGAAAGCGCTGATCGAGAAGGTGCCCGACCGCTTCATGATCGGCATGGACCTCTGGGCCGCGCGGCTCTTCGAGCCGTCGATGCTCGATCGGCTCTTCGTGTGGACCCGGCGGATTCTCGGCGAGCTCAGGCCGGACGCCGCCGAGCGCGTCGCGCATCGAAACGCGGTCAAGCTCTACCGCCTCGAGTAGGTCGCGCGGCCATCGAGGAGCACGCGAAGATGATCTTCCGCACAGCGCTGTGCGATCTGCTCGGGATCGAGTACCCGATCGTCCAGTCGGGGATGGGCGCCATTGCCGGCCCCGAGCTCGTGGCCGAGGTGTGTCGCGCCGGGGGTCTCGGCATCCTCGCCGGACTCAACGTGCCGCCCGACGACCTCCGCGCGGCGATCCGCAGGGTTCGCGAGCTGACCCATCGCCCGTTCGGCGTGAACCTCTGGCTGCATCCGGCGCTCCGGCCGCCGGTCGATCCCGGCGAGATCAGCGACGAGGTCCTGCGCGGCGCCCAGGGGATGCTCAACCAATTCCGCCAGCGTCTCGGCATTCCGACGACGACCGCTCGACCCAACCGCGCCCCCGATCTGATGGAGGCGACGCTCAAGGTCGTGCTCGATGAGCGCCCGCCGGTGTTCTCGGCGGCCCTCGGTTGGCCCGAGCCGAGGTTGGCGGAAGAGTGCCGCCGGCGAGGCATCAAGGTCATGGCGATGGTCTCGACCGTCGAGGACGCTCGCACCGCCGCCGCGAGCGGCGCCGACGTGATCGTGGCTCAGGGGGGCGAAGCGGGAGGCCACCGCTCGATCGACGCCAAGCCCGCGTCGCCCGACGCGACCACCGTGGGGGTGATGGCCCTGTTGCCGCAGGTGGTCGACGCCGTGCGGGTGCCCGTCGTCGCCGCGGGCGGGATCGCCGACGGCCGCGGACTCGTCGCCGCCCTCGCCCTCGGGGCGAGCGGGGTCCTACTCGGCACACGGTTCGTGGCCACGCGCGAGTCGATGGCTCCCGAGCTCTACAAGAAGCGACTGCTGGAGAGCGACAGCGGGGACACCACGGTGACGGACACGCTCAGCGGCCTCTGGGCGCGCGCGCTCGCCAACCGCTTCACGCGCGAGTACACGGAATCCGGCGCGCCCGTCCTGCCGCCGCTGGTCCAGCGCGCCGCCGCCAGCGACGTCTTCATCGCAGCGCTCAAGCAGGGCGACCCGGACTATTACCCGATGATGGCCGGGCAGAGCGTCGGTCTCGTTCGCGACCTGCCGGGTGCGGGCGAGGTGGTCGCGACGGTCATCCGCGAAGCGCGCGCCGTGCTGAGCGCTCTCCCGGACCGGGTCCGCCAGACCTAGCGGCGCTTCGCCGTCTTCACGGAGACGCGCCGGCGTCGAAGCTCGACGGTGGCGCCGCGCACACGTCCGGCGCACTGGCGGCAGAAATACTTGATCTCCACCGGATGACCGCACTCGGCGTGCACCAGCGCGGTCTGCCGGTGGACGTGGCGCGAGCCCCACGCCGCCAGGGCGCCGACCACCACGCCGAGCTCGCGCCCCTTGTCGGTCAGCGCGTACTCCGCGCGCGGAGGGTGGTCGGAATAGAACCGGCGCGTCACGAGCGCGTGCTCTTCCATGAGCTTGAGCCGGTCCGAGAGGATGTTGGGCGGGATCCCCGGAAGGCTCTGCTGGAAATCCTGGAACCGCCGCGGGCCCGGCAGCATGTCGCGCACGAGCAGAAGGGTCCAGCGGTCGCCGACCAGGTCGAGCGACTTCGCGACCGGACAGGCCTGGCCGTAACGCTTGGGCACACCTCGAGTCTACGCACGTCTTGACAGAAAAGCTAGTCACTATAGAATAGCAAGTGACATGGATCCGGCGACGCGACGGCTCCTGGAAGGCCCGATCGCCCCGACGCTTCTCCGCCTGGCGGCGCCCAACGTCGTCATGCTCCTGGCTCAGGTCTCGATCAGCATCCTGGAGGCGTACTACGTCGGCTGGCTCGGCGCCGACGCGCTCGCGGGTGTCTCGGTCACCTTCCCGCTGGTCATGCTGATGCAGACGATGTCGGCGGGCGGCATGGGCGGCGGGGTGGCCTCCGCGGTCGCGCGGGCGCTCGGGGCCGGCCGCCGCGCGGACGCCAGCCGTCTGGTGACGCACGCGATCGTCATCGCGCTGGTCATGGCCGCCCTCTTCACCGTGGTCGTGCTCGGCGGCGGAGGCGCGATGTACCACGCGATGGGCGCGCGCGACGGCGCCCTGGCGGCCGCCGTCGCCTACTCGAACGTGATCTTCGCGGGCGCCGCCGCGGTCTGGCTCTTCAACACGCTCGCGAGCGCCGTCCGCGGCACCGGCAACATGCTGCTGCCGGCCGCCGTCGTCCTCGGGGGCACCCCATTCCTCGTGAGCCTCTCCCCCGCGCTCATCTTCGGCTGGGGGCCGTTTCCGCGCCTGGGTGTCACGGGCGCCGCGCTCGCGGTCGTGGCGTACTACGTCGCCGGCACCCTCGTGCTCTTCGTGTACCTCGCTTCAGGACGAAGCCTGATCCGGCTCTCGCCGACGCTCCGCTTCGAGCGAAGCCTGTTCGCGGCAATCCTGCGCGTCGGCGCGCCGAGCCTCGTCAACAACGTCATGACGAACCTGACCGTGGTCGTGCTCACCGCGCTGGTCGGCCCGTTCGGCACCTTCGCGCTCGCGGGCTACGGCATGGGCGTGCGCCTCGAATATCTCCTGATCCCGCTGGTCTTCGGCTTCGGCTCCGCCCTCGTCACGATGGTCGGCACGAACTTCGGCGCCGGCCAGCGGACGCGCGCCAGGCGCGTGGCCTGGACGGGAGCCTTGATCGCGGCCGGCACGACGGAAGCGATCGGACTCGCCGCGGCCTTCTTTCCGCACGCGTGGCTCGGCCTGTTCAGCAACGAGCCCGCGGTGCTCGCGGCCGGGGCCGCATACCTGCGCGTGGTGGGCCCGGCCTATGGCTTCTTCGGCCTCGGGCTCGCGCTCTATTTCGCGTCTCAGGGCGCCGGACGGCTCCTGTGGCCGCTCCTCGCCGGCACCCTGCGCCTGGTCAGCGCGGCCGCGGGCGGCTGGCTGATCCTCCACCAGCTGCCCGGCGAGCTCACGGCGCTCTTCGCGGTGATGGCGCTCGCCCTCGTGCTGTTCGGCTCGACCCTGGCGGGCGCGATCCGGCTGGGCGCCTGGGAAGCCGGAAGGCACTGAGGCGCCCGATGCCGCGAATGCTCGATCTCATCGACAAAGTGCGCCGGGGCGAGCTTCCGCCGCCGCCCGTCGCGAGCCTGATCGGCTTCGTGCTGACCGCCGTCGAGCCCGGCCGCGCCGTCATCGAGCTCAGCGCCGACACGCGGCACGCCAATCCGATGGGGACCGTGCACGGCGGCATTCTCTGCGACGTCGCCGACGCCGCGATGGGCATGGCGTACGCCTCCTCGCTCGACGAAGGCGAGACCTTCACCACGCTCGAGCTCAAGATCAACTTCCTCAAGCCGGTCTGGACGGGCAAGCTCGTCGCGACCGGCCGGGTCGTGAAGGGTGGGCGGACGGTCGGGCTCGTCGAGTGCGACGTCGTCGACGAAAAGGACCGCCTGGTCGCGCGCGCGACCTCCACCTGCATGACGCTCCGGGGCGACGAGGCCAAGGGCCGCTAGCCTGTCGCCGCCCCACGCAGTCCGCTACAATGGCCTATCCCGACCAACAGGAGAGGCCCGGTGAAGCTCGACGTCGGCATGCTCACGCACGATCTGAAGTCCATCCCCGCTTACGCGCGCAAGGTCGAAGCGCTCGGCTACGACTGTCTCTGGTCCTCCGAGACCCAGCACGATCCGTTTCTGCCGCTCGCCGTCGCCGCCGGCGTCACCTCGACCATCCGCCTGGGCACCGCCATCGCCGTGGCGTTCCCGCGAAGCCCGATGATCCTCGCCCACATCGCGTGGGACCTGCAGAAGGCCTCGGACGGTCGGTTCATCCTCGGGCTCGGGACGCAAGTGAAGGGGCACAACGAGCGGCGCTTCTCGGTGAAGTTCGAGTCGCCCGGGCCGAAGATGCGCGAGATCGTCCTGGCGCTCCGGCACATCTGGGATTGCTGGCAGAGCGGGACCAAGCTCGCCTTCAAGGGCCAGTTCTACCGCTTCGATCTGATGACGCCCTTCTTCAACCCCGGCCCGATTGCGCACCCGAAGGTGCCGATCTACATCGCCGGCGTCAATCGCTACATGTGCCGGATCGCGGGTGAGGTCTGTGACGGTCTACACGTGCACCCCTTCAATAGCCCGAAGTACCTGCGCGAGTACGTG
>Ga0137396_10000561_pt1 | contig 18013 bp, 18 predicted proteins | sample czc16metaG_FD_108284 | JGI IMG/M metagenome (GOLD analysis project Ga0137396, IMG submission 108284) | Vadose zone soil microbial communities from Angelo Coast Range Reserve, California, USA - czcobulk3.16 metaG | ecosystem: Environmental > Terrestrial > Soil > Vadose zone | place: USA...
CCTTTCCTTGTAACCCGGCCAAGGCACGGTTCACGTTTTCTGCGAGCATCTTTCGCCGGTCGACGAATCAGCCTGCAATCCCAAACCGAAGAGCTTGCGCCAAGCAGAAAGAAATCCTTTTCATATGGGCACAACGAATTGGCGAACTACAGCGGTATAGGACTACAGGTACTTCCAATCGGCAAGAACTCAGCACGCGCAGCCGGTGGACATTGAACATCCGGGTCCGGACATTTCTGATGTCATGTTGAGAAGTGATTTATTTTAGCCTTGACAGCGGTGCGGCCAATATAGATACTTCGGCCCTCTTCCGTCCCCGGAGGAATCCCTGGGTTATAGCCAGTGTTTTTCTGAAACGTTCCTGAGGAGTTGCTATGCGCGAGCTAAGGATTTTCTCCAGGGTCCTTTCGCTAGCTTGGTACAGCGATGCCTCGCTCGCAACTCGCTTTCTTGGGCCTGACGCTTGTGCAGCAAACCAACTACGAGGCTGTGCACTCGCTCAGCTTTGCCCCCCGATGCGCACTGGAGTTGCGCGTAACGGTTTGGGGACACACGATAGGAGCAGCGGTGTACCAGTGAGCTAAAAGGGCAACTACAGCGCTTTTACGGAGCTTCTGGAGCCTACGCGAGCATAGGCAGTTAGAATCAACCTACCTCATTCATTAGGAGGCGATCATGAAGAGAATGTTAATCTTTTTGGGCATCATATTTATGTCGGTCGGCGTGCTGATGGCAGAGCTAGGTTCTAACAGCCCCACCGATGACCAGTTAGTGGCGGCACGCGCGCAAGAAGGGGGAGCGGCCGGCGCGGGAGTCTTCGACATCGCGACTCCGCCGCCGGGAACAATTTTGCAACCCGTGAACCGCGTCCCGCGCGAAAGGTTCGGTATCGTCGGTTCTTTTCCGCTGACGCTGGAGGACCTCGACGCGCTTATCTATCCGGATGCCACTCTTCAAGAACGCCAGGCGATGCTGGAAGGGATGCAGTTCTTCACCACAGCACACACCTTCGCTGAAGGCGCTGGGCCGATGGACAACCAGCCGTTCTGCCTGGGTTGTCATATGAGTTCGGCTGATGCGATCTCGAGCCCCGGACTTGTGAGCCCGAGTTCTTGCGTGCCTGGGTCCACGTGTGTATCGCTGGTCTCGCGCGCCGCGCGTTCGACACCGACCAACTTCAAGTTCACGTCGCTGGATCCAAATACCGGCGGAGGCCGGCCGGCCGGGACATTGCTCGCCGATGGGAGCCCAAATCCTGGCGACAACTTGGACGCCGTCAATGGTCCTGGACGAACAGCGGCTTTTACGACCTTCGGCGACTTTAACCCCAACCACGCGGACGCTGCCAATAACCCGACGGGAATCGGGTTCTTCGATCCTCTCGACGGGGCTGCCAAAAATATTGTGACCGGCGCCATGTCGCAACCCTTCGGCGGGTTCGTTCAGCATACACGGCCCCCGGGGCCCGAGTGTGTGCCAAAACCCATTGCGCCGGTCGAGTTCGACGCAAACCTGCAGGGTTCCCGCGATCCAATCACAGGACTCGACTCGATAACTGGTTTCCGGCGGACCGTGGGGGAGCGCGCTGGACCACCTTATATTGGCCGTGGGCTGATGGAGGCCATTCCAACAGCGGATATCCTAGCTAATGCCGGCGATACGCAAGGCGATGGCATCTCTGGCAAGGCGAACATGATCCCCCGAAACTTAGCTGTCCACAAGGACGCTAACGGAAACTTGACCTCAGTGACCGGGTTTGTGGGTGGAGTGGGCCGCTTCGGGTTGCGCGCAAACGGGGTAGAGATTCTGCAGTTCATTATCGGGGGCTTGCAAGGGGAACTCGGGTTCACCAGTCTGATCAACCCCACCGAAATCAACTTCCCGACGCTGTTCCCCGCCGGCGGACCTACTATGGAACCAGCGGCCTGTCTAGCTGGCCAGAATAACGGGATAGAGGTGCATCTCTCCACTCCGTTCAGCGAACGGAACTTTATCCGCAACACAGCTCCGCCGGAGTTTGGCGAGACTCTGTTGAAATTGCTCGACTCAAGCAACCCCGCAAGGCATCGGCAAGACGAGACAGGTAGGGTTCAGCGTGGCGCGGAACTCTTCGGCATCGACCTGGTAGCGTTTGCTAACCGAATGATTCCAGACCGTATGCCCTCCTCAGGCGATGATGGCCGCGACCCGCATGCCATCAACCAGGCTGATCGCAAGTTGAACTGTGTCGGCTGTCATACACCGATCCAAAGGACAGGCCAGTCCCCGGCAAACGTGGGAGCTGAACATCTCAGCTTCAAGTGGGCCCCGATCTTCTCCGATCTGCTCCTCCACAAGATGCCTGTCATCGATGCGGAGCGCTTTTCGCAAAGGCCGCGGGATCCCCTGCTCATTGCCCGCCTGTCAACGAACGGCGAGCATCGAGGAGACGAAAATGAAGATCGTGACGACCGCCGAGTGTTCATGACGTTCGATCTAGTGCGCAATCTGGCCGATGACTCGTTCTCGAATCTAAAGGCTTCCGCCGAAGGCCGGGAGTTTCGCACGCCACCGCTCATGGGTCTGGGAAGGATGGGCCCGCCGTTCCTGCATGACGCCCGGGTGTACCTGAGTGAGCTTACAGTGCTCACCAGGCCTGCCGGCACGGTTACGACAAATAGCAGAATAACCAATGCGCCGCTCGTCGTGCGCACTCTGGATGATGCTATCCGCGCCGCGATCGAGCTGCATGATCTGCCAGCTCCGGATGACGACGCCACGTCCGAAGTTTTAGGCGGTGGATGTCCGGTGCCGTCTGCAGGCGCGAGCAACGTGTCTTACGGCATATCGCCAGCGGACGTGATTTGCCCGGCGTACGACAGCGCAGTTTCGAAGACCAATCGTAGCGACGCACGAGAGGTCATCCGGCGATTCCGGGCGTTGAGTCCGAAGGAGCAGCAGGAAGTGATCGAATTCCTGAAGCAACTCTGAGGCTTGCAAGAACGCCCTTGGAACCAACTGCAGATGCGGAGAGCAGTGGGAACTCGCGTTCGATCCCTGTGAGTGCCCATGCCACGCATGGCCGCGTTCCTTCATTGGCAACGAGGGTCCGTCGGCGGACATGGTGGCGGCCTCATTTAGTTCGTCGTTGTTCGAGACCGAATGAGGGGCTTGGTTTCGTCTTTGATCGGCGCGAATTGGTCCTCACCGGCTCGGCCTGATATGCGCTCCTCAATAAGTCGCTGGAAGATAAGACGCAGCGGCAGCTGATGGGCGAACAGGGCGTCAAAAGCATCCCGATCCAGGCTCATCAGCTTCACCGGCGTGACAGTGCGCGAGGTGGCCATACGCGGGCTGTCGTTCACCAAGGACATCTCTCCGAAGCAGCCCCTGGTCCCAGCCGCCCCAGGACCTGTTCGCCACCCCCGGGTCTTGCTTCGCGATTTCAACCTCGCCGTCGATGATGAAATAGAGGCGATCGCCGCGGTCCCCCTGGCGGAAGATGATCTCCTGCGGCTCGAAATGCTCTCGCCCGAAGCTGGCGCTCCTTTCAATCTTGAGCTGGACGATATCCTGCGGCAACAGTAGATCAAGCAGCCAATCGGTCGACACCCGAAGCTTGCGGTCGAAGTCAGACATCTTCATGAGATAGATCAGACGCCAGAGCAACCACGCTATGAAGCCGGATAACTTCAATCCGAAGATGTTGGCGACGGCAGAGCGATGGCCAAGGGACGCGAACTTGCCGCGCGCCTTGAATGCGAAGGCCTGCTCTCCGGTTCTCCCCTCAGGCTGGCGATGAGGTTCTTCGCTAGGCACGCGGCCTGCCTGGTGGCGTGCTGGGCGGTTGGGGGGCATGGTTGCCAGGTGTTCTGGTCCACGACCCAGGCGCAATCTCCAAGTGCCCACACGCCCGGGTGGTCGAGTACCTCCAGAAACCTATTGACGACGATTCGACCACGTTCTTTCCTGCAGGACAGCACGGCCACCAGCGCGTTCGGCGCGGCCGGAACCGTGCTCACGAGAGTCTTGGTAGGGATTCGGTCACCGCCCTCGAGGATGGCGGATTCAGCCGTCGCCCCGGCCAGACGTGTATTGAGACGGATCTCGACCCCTCGGCTCCGCAGCAGGTTCTGGGCGAACCGGGCCAAGTCCTCGGGCAGTTCGGGGAGAATGAGCGGGCCCGCGTGGAGCAGGGTGACACGAATTTCGGCCGCATTGATGTGCCGAAAATTACGGGCTCCGGCACGTACGAAGTCATTGAGTTCCGCGACAGCTTCGACGCCAGAGAATCCTCCGCCGGCAACCACGAAGGTGAGCAAGGCGCGCCGCAGCTCGGGGTCCGATTCGATATCAGCTTCTTCGAGGAAGTGAATGACCCGGTTCCGCTGGAAAGGTGCCTCCTCGGAACTTTTCACCGGTACGTTTACGGGCTGATGCGGATGCCGCTCAAATACAGCGGCTTGTCCGTTCACCGTCGCGAAGATGATTGCCACCTGGGAAGGCGCTCGAAACTTCAAAGACTCAGAGCGCACGGTGTTCTCTGTGATCTCGTCTGCACGCCATTTTCGGTACAGGTCTTCCATCCCTGGTGAAATAGCCGGAATGCGTGGCCACAAGGTAAAGGAAGCGGGCTTCTTCTTCCGTGTAGCCGAAATATCGGAGCGCCTCTGTATGGAGGGGAAGGATTTTCATAAGGCAAAGATCCTCGCTGTGATTTCCTGCGTATCAAGGACGCGGCACAGCTTGGCGTGGTCCTGGTGCCGAGCGAAAAGATGGAATCCCGCCTTAGCCTTTTCGCCAAGGCCCTGCGGTCGGTAATCATGGGTCGCTATTTCCAGATCGAGTCGGTGCACGTCCCGGCAGTCGTCTTCATACTCGATGCGCAGATCGGGGATGGGAATCTTGTCATTCACAACCTTCAGATCGAACTGGTTCGCGATGAAGATGCGTTCGTACCTGGGGTCTTTGTCAGGCCGCATCTTGGAAATGGCCTGGTAGAGGTCTTTCTTGAGTTCGAAGTCGAGGACAACGCGCCGAAGCTTTCCTCCCGAGCGTTCGATTTCTCTTGCGACCTTCTGATACAGCCGGTAGAGATCGGCGTCGTGGCGGGCCTCCTTGGGTTTCACAAGACCGTGGTACGTCGCTTGCCAGTCGGAGACAAGCTGGGCACGCTCAAGGAGTCGGTGGCCGTCCTTCGTAAGAGTAAGTACGTTCGTTGAATAGGAGGAATGGCCTTCGATGGTCCGCTGTTCGACCAGGCCGTGCCTTGTCAGGTTCCTGACGTCGGCTTTCCATGTGAGCTTGGTCGCCGTGATATCCGAGGCGTGCGAGGTCATCTGTTGGAACGACACGGAACTTGCCCAAGTCCGTCAGCGTACGAACCTCGGAATCGCGTAAAGAGTATTCGCCTCGAATGCACGGCGCGAACGAGCGGAGTCTGAATCCTTGTCGCGATCTGAATGGCCGGATGGCCTGTCCCCGCGCCAGGCCTGACCGGCCCTCTCCACCAAGTTGGGACCGGATTCCCCGTCCCATCGGGAAGGGAATGCGAAATCGGAGATGCTATAGGGACGGTCCATGGAGAAATCTATTTCCTTTCACCTTGGCAAGTGGATGGGCGCAGACTGCGAGCGATTTGCGGCAACAAACGTTTGGTACTGTGCAACGATATACATCGTCTTGCCAGCGGAGTCAGCCTTGTTGAGGACGTGGCCGGTCTTGCTCCTCGAGATACAGAAACACCTCTTCTACCATCTTGCCGAAAGCACGTGCGATCTTGAAACCCAGTGGGAGACTCGGGTGGTACTTGCCGGTCTCAATGGCGTTAATAGTGCCGCGGGCGACTCCGATTCGCGCCGCAAGCTCGGCCTGCGACCAGTCCTTTTCAGCTCGTAATACTCGTAGCCTCGTTTTCATCGATACCGCCACGAATAGAGAATCAATCCCAGGCTCCACAGGATGATCATCAGCGCCGGGATGCCGAGCCAGGAGACAGAATCCGACGCTCTGTAGGAAACCTATGGCCAACGAAAAAACGAGAGTTCCGGTAAAAGCGAAGGTCAGGGCACGGTAGTTGACCTGCTGTTCGCGCTCGTCGTTGGAGCGCAGGAATCGCAATAGAAACAGGACCGCCGTTGCTGCTGCCACAACAGCCAAGGCGAGCAAGAGCGTTGGAAAAGGAGGAGCCTTGCTGACAAGGCAGATGGCGATCGCCGAAAGAATCGCAGCAAGATAGAAAAGTAAGAGCGCAGTTCGGCGGCGGTGACCTAAGTCATCTTGAAAAGGTTGAAGGGACATTTGGCAACAAAGATAAGAAAATCGGAGAGCTGAGGGAAACCATCAAGCTGTTGAAGCGCGGAAAAACACCACAGGAAGGTGGACCCGAATTCGAAGCCAAACTGCTTAAGCCCCTCCGCTCCGCATTCGAGCATGACCAGTTTCGATACACAAAAAAGGGTGGAGATGTTCTTCACATCGTAAAGGAAGGTGGGAAGGTCGCCGGCTCAATTATCCACGAATGCAAGTGGACGCTGCGAGTCAGCACGAGCCATGTGCAGCAGACCGCCCGCGCGAAAATGTCGCGCCGTGCCGAATTTGCGGTCCTGGTGACCTGTGGAACCAACCGTGGCTTCAGCGGATTCACCGAAATATCGGGCGTTCTCGTCGTGGCCCCACCAGCTACTTTTGCGCTGGCCGAGCTGCGGAATCATCTAGCGGAGATGTGCCGAGCGAGGATAGAGAAGAAACGAAGAGCAAAAAATTGCAAACCAACTTCTCAAATTCATTAAGAGCTCCGAATTCAAGAACCCTATTGAGGAAGTCGTACGCACCGCCAAGCATTTGAAAGATGGCGTAGAAGAAAGAATACAGATGGCATGTGAACGACTGGAAGAAACGGCTAGCAACCGCTGTATCGGATGCGTCCGGCATTCGGTTTGCCAATTGATTACTTTGGCCGTATATTGCCTCTGGTAGCTGAGTGCAAAAGGATCGGCGGATCATTTTTTGACGCTTCTCCACGGCCCTCAGCTTTTCGTTTGGCTTGCGATGCGCCTAATTTGCTCCCATCGCGATACGCAAAGAGTCCGGGAAGTAGCCGAGCTCGACTTCGTCATTGGCCGGGCCTATGAGAATTCCCCATCGTTACTTGACTTGTCGCCTGACAAGAAGATTTCACGTCTACATGCGAGGGTCTGGAAGGAGGATGGCCTTTATTGGATTGAGGACCTTCAGAGTTCTCGCGGGACGCTTCTGAATAATATTGAAATCAAAGGACAGGGGAAGCAGAAGCTCGAGGTCGGCGACATCATCTGTGCCGGAGAGTCGACCCTGCGTGTCCAGTCCCTTGAATCTCAGGACACGCTTGCGCAAACCAACTATCTGGAACTTGGCGCGAGCCTACCGTCGGACGAGCGACAGACAGACACCGGTGTGAACATTGTATTCGATTTGGACGCCACCAACTTCGACCCTGTGCCCGCGAAAAGTACGGGAGATACAGGGGTGCTTCGGCTGAAGCTTGTTTGCGAACTTCCACTACAGTTTGCGAAGAAAACGCAACTAGTGGAGCTTCTGCCATTGGTTGTGGACCGCCTCGTCGAGCTAACTCCAAATGCGGACAGTTGGGCGCTGGCCCTTCGCGATCCGCAGACCGATGCACTTTTGCTGAAAGCTTACCGCTGCGCGCACGAGCCTCATGTCAGCGAAACGCTTGCCCGCCGGGCAATGAGCGAGCGCAAGGCGTTCATCTGGAACCGAGCCATCACTGGAGACATCAGCGGCACCATTCTGCAGAGCGCGATCATCACCGGGATGTATGCTCCGCTACTCTGGCAGGACGATGTGCTTGGAGTGATCTGTGCAGAATCGCGAAACTTTGAAGGAATCTTTGGTGAGGAAGACTTGCGGCTTATCGCTTTCATGGCCCAGTATGCGGCGATGGCCGTTGGTAGCCACAGGTTGCAGGAGGAACTGCGCCAAGAATCCGTTCTCAGGGCAAAGCTCTTACGACAGTTCTCGCCTAAAGTGGCCGAAAGGTTGTTAGCCCACCGCGGCCGTCTGCGGCTGGGCGGCGAACGAAGCGAAGTAACAATTCTCAACTCGGACATTCGTGGTTTTACTCAGCTGACGCAGGACATGGATCCAGACGATGTCGTCGAAATGCTCAACGAGTACTTTGCCGTGCTCGTGCCGATCATATTCGTCCACCAAGGAACAATCGACAAATTCATGGGTGATGCGATCTTGGCCGTTTTTGGAAGCCCAGAATCCGATCCCAAACAGTATGAACACGCCGTTCTTGCTGCTGTCGAGATGCAAGCCGCATTAGCAAGGGTGAACGAGAACCGCCGGTTGCGCGGACTACCCTGTGCCGAGCCAGGCATTGGAATTCACTGCGGAGAAGTAGTGCACGGCTTTGTCGGCACGTCGGATCGGATGGAGTTCACCGTGGTTGGTGATGTGGTAAATAAGACGGCGCGTTATTGTGCGGGAGCCGCCGGAGGGGAAGTCTTGATCAGTCCGGAAATGCACCAGCGCGTCTGGCGCATCGTCCAAATTGATCGGAGAGCAATTGAAACAAAACACGAAGGGAACTTCATAGCTTATCGTGTAAACGGTATTAAGGCGGGTTGCGAACGAGTAGAAGCGAAAATGTGAGCTGGATATTGAAGCGGTTGCGATGTAAGGAACTGTTGACACGGTTTTGAACATCGAAAGAAAGACTTAGCTAGGGCACTGTCGTGAGCGAGAAGGCATGTCTGCAAGTCGAGATTGGATCGAAGACCGACGTAGGACGTGTTCGGAAAAATAACGAAGATACGTGCCGGACGCTACCTTCCCTGAATTTGTTCATTATATCCGACGGCATGGGAGGCGAATCGCACGGAGAACTAGCAAGCGCTATCGCAGCCGATACCATCACGGTTTACTGCTCCGAAGCCTCTAGTGACGCGTCGACATCTTACTGGGAAGTTCGACGCCCAGACTTCTCCGAAAAAACCAACCGCTTGGCTAGCGCGGTTCGTGTTGCCAATCGCAAAATTTATGAAGCCGGGCGCGCCAATCCGTTGTTTCGGGGGATGGGGGCAACCGTTGTAGCTGCGTGGCTGGAAGGTCCTCGCCTGAGCGTAGTGCATGTGGGAGACAGCCGAGCTTACCTGTTTCGTTCGGGGGCGCTGGAGCTGCTAACCTCTGACCACACGCTGGTTGCGGAGCAAATAAGACATAGGCTCATCGCGCCCGAGGAAGCCCACTTAAGCAAAATGCAAAACGTACTAATCCGAGCATTAGGAGCCCAGGAACAAGTCGAAGTGGACGTGGCGGAGGACTTGCTGCTGAATCATGACGTCATATTGCTTTGTACCGATGGACTGACGCATATGGTCACCGATGCGGAAATCGCCAGGACGCTACTTGAACTTTCCGACGCGCAAGCCAGTGCAGACCATCTTGTCTTGCTCGCGAACGAGAATGGCGGGGAAGACAATGTAAGCGTGATTGTAGTGCACGTTGCAGAAATGCCTTGATCCTCGGGATCGTCGGGAAAAGTATTTTCCGCTCGAAGGCGGTCGCTCTTCGCGAACTCGGTCGGAAGAATCGGTCGGAAGAAGAAGACAAGTGGTTCGAGTGAACCGTGCACTACCTCACTTTGAGGATGAGCATCACGCGGTCGTCCTCGTCTGGGCTGTCCGTAGAAAAGCGATCCACTTCGGATAGTACAGTTTCTACGATCTGTTTTGCTGGCGAAGTGCGCGCCGAGCGAACGAGATTTACTAGCCGCTGAAAGCCATACTGTTCGCCCTGAACGTCCATGGCCTCGGTTATTCCGTCCGTATATGCCGCGAAGACATCGCCCGGGCGCAGTTGGAGGCGCCCACGCTGGTAAGCGGCATTGGCGACTGCGCCCAATACAATCCCGCCTTCGTCCAATCGGACCACTTCCCCGCCTGAGCTAATGACGACAGGAGGCACGTGTCCCGCATTGATGTAGTGTAGGACCCGGTTGCGCTCGTCAATCACTGCAACGAACATGCTCAAGAGTTTTTGCACACGGGTGTCCGAGAAAATCATTTCGTTTATCGACTCGACGATATGCTCAAGCGCATGCACATGCGTTGCCAGAGTGTGCAGTGACGCGTGTAGATTGGCCATCATCAAAGCTGAAGCCACACCTTTGCCTTCTACATCCGCGATGACGGCGAGCAACGATTCCGGCTTGAGCCGCATAAAATCGTAGTAGTCGCCTCCGACCATCAACGATGGTACGTATGCGACAGCGATCTCAAACCCTTCGAGTTCCGGAGGCTTCTCTGGCAGGAGGCCATGCTGGACGCTGCGCGCGAGAGCCAAGTCGCTCTCTATACGCTGCGTTGCGAGCAATTCGCGGTGGAGCTGGGCGTTCTCCAACGCCACTGCGACATGGACGGAGAGATGATTTAGGGAATTTTCGTCGCCGGCAGTGAAAGAACCTGTCTTTTTGTTGAGCAACTCCAGCACTCCGATGATCTCGCCATTCTTGTTTCGAATCGATAGAGCGAGTAATTCCCGGGTGTGATACCCGAGAGCGCGATCTACCGCGGGATCGAAGCGAGGATCGGCGGACGCGTCCTCAATCCTTACTGGGTCTCCGTGGCGCGCCACCCAGCCAGCGATGCCCCTCTCTATCGGAAGACGAATCTCACGCTCCTCCAATCCCAGGCCCTTCAGTGACCAAATCTCGTTGCGCTCGCGGTCCAACAGGAAAACAGTACCGCGATCAGCTCCGCACAGCCGGGAGGAGAGCTGAAGAATAATATTCACCAGCTCGCGGAGATCGAGAGTCGAATTAAGGAGCTTGGTTGCTTCAAGAATCGAGGAGAGATCTTGCACGGCCTGCTGTTCCGCCACTTGCCCCAGGGCCATCGCGGCAATCCGGGCAAATTTTTCGATTGAGGACAGTAGGTCGACGCTGAGAGTTCCGCTGCCGCACACTTCTAATATGCCTAGAATCTCGTCGTTTCTACTTAACGGACAAAGCCAGCGTGATCTTTCTTCGGCTCCAGCCGTAGCGTGGCCTGCGGAGACCTTCTCGCCGATGCTCTTGTTCGCCAGGGGAATCTCACCGCTTTGCTGCCAGGCGGTCAGCTCGCCATCGGCGGTTTGCCATAAGCGCGCGCCCGAAACACCCGGAAACGCTTGCGCCACTTCGACTACTTGCCTTGCTAGTTCGCACATCTGCACTAAAGAGGCTTGCGGTGGTTTTGGGAATTGACTTGCCGAAGAGGACTGCTTACTTTCGGTCCCAGCGGAAGCGGACGAAAGGATTTCGTTCGAGCTCATGGATCATAGCCACAGACGCCACATTCATTTCAGTTTGCAGCGCTCGGACTCTCCTTACTCTTCTACAGCAGGTTCAGGGGATTAGCCACGCCAATAGTGCTCTCCGCAGGTAAGGCGTGTCAAGGCTTCTTGCCATCGGACTCGGCGGCGAGCAGTGGCACGTTCTGACCGTCATCCTTAATGATGTCAACCGTCAGATCTTCTACGCTCAGTTGGTAGAGGAGGAACCCACCCCCTCGGTGCTGGCTTTGTACTCCGCCGGGCATTTTCTGGCGGGCGCCGAAAGAAGGAGAGATCGTGAATCGGTAGCGATCGACGCAAATCGGCGGATGCCATTCGAGAGATCGGCAACGAGATGATTGCGCCGCAAGCGCGCGGGGCGGCGAGCGAAACTTCGGCACGTTGCAGCGCCGGCTTCCGCAAGGGCTACGGCTGCTGCGTGGGATCAACACCCGGGAAGAAGCTAGAAGCTGTTGCACAACCCTCCGTAAGACGATCATGAAGCAGGCGATACGAAAGAATGCGCGGTAGATCGTGAGCGAGCGGTCGTAGCGCACCACCAAGCGGCGGAAGTTCCCCAGCCAGCCGATTGTGCGTTCAACGATCCAGCGCCTGCGGTACCGCCGCAGCGCTCGGCCGTCTTGCGTGGCGGGCCGAACGCGATTCTTCTTGTGCGGACAGATCAGTTCGATGCCGCGCTGCCGCAACCGCTTTCGCAGCGGATCGCTGTCGTAGGCTTTGTCGGCAATCACGCGCAGCGGCTTCTGCCGCGGCCGGCCTGCACGATGACGCCGTCCTACGCGGATCGCCGCGAGCGTCGTCTCCGCGAGTCGGACTTCCGCCGGGGAGGCAGAGTGAAGGTGGTCTCCCAGAGGAACACCCACGCCGTCGACCACCACCATCCACTTCGTCCCCTTGCCCCGCTTGGTTTTCCCGACTCCTGCGCCCCTTTTTTCGCCGGAGCGAAACTGCCGTCCAGGAACGACTCGCTCCACTTCAACTGCTGGCGCTCGTTCAACTCGCTGAGAAACACGCGCCAGATGTTCAACCACACGCCCTGCTCGTCCCAGTCCCGCAGTCGCCGCCAGCACGTCGAAGGGTGAGGATATTTCTCCGGCAGATCCTGCCAGCGAGCGCGGCTGCGGAGAATCCACAGAATCCCTTCCAGGACACGACAGTTCTCGATCCACGGGCGACCGCCCTTGCGGTGCTCGGGTGGTTTGGGGAGCAAGGGCGCGATTTTCTTCCACTGCGCTTCGGTCAGCAACGGACCGGACCGCGCCATCGGCCCTCGTTCGGCGCTGCTGACCTTGTTTATCCACCATTTCCGTCAACCCCAATACCGTCAATTCAGATGCTTGTCCTGGGTTGTGCAACAGCTTCTAACCGCTTCTTGAGCGAGAGCTACATTGCTTAGATGAACCGCAAGTTTTTGGTGCCAACGGCGCACCAGAAACTTTCTTCGTTCCCGCCAGCCGTAAGGATTAAGAGCGCATTTTATCGGTGCAGGAGGAGCGCGTGGTGAACTAGGACAACATCGTGCGTGTAGTCTATGCACGCTGCCGATCGAGGCCACACAGGCGGAAGGAAGTGCAGATACGAGAACCGGACATCTCGATGTGCTAACAATAAAGATTGTTTTTTCTTGCCTTGACAGGGGTGCGGTCGATGTGCGTACTGCAGCCCTCTTCCGTCCCCGGAGGGGTTCCTCGGTCAGCGCCGATGTTTTCCTGAAACCGTCTTAAGGAGTTAACTGCAAAGGCTAAGGATTTTCTCCAGAGTCCTTTCAATGGCTTGGAGCGCACGAAGAGTGCGTCCAGCGGGTGTCTCGGCTGTGCTGACGGCGATGCTCATCGTTGCGGGCGCGGTGATTACCGCAACAACGACTGACTCCCCCACTGTAGAACTTAACCCCGTGGTGGCACCACCGAATCCGGACAAGCTACATCCGGTCGAGCGTCTCGAGCCCGATGAGTACGGGCTTGTCGGCTCCTTTCCGCTCAACAAAGAGGATCTGGAGTCGCTACTGTATCCGAGCGTTACCGAAGAAGAGAAGGCCGCGGTGCTGGAGGGGTTGAAATTCTTCACCACTCCGCACACGGCGTCGGAGGGCCTCGGACCGTTTGCCAACCAGAGTTTCTGCCAGGGGTGTCACTTGAACTCTGCCGATTTTGTTCGGAACAATGGAGACGAAGATAGAGGTAGAGACAGTAAAGGGCTCGTTACCACGCCTTCCCTTGCTTCCCGCGCTGGCCGCTCCTCGCCAACGAATTTCTCTTTCACCTCGTTCGACCCGTCTACGGGTGGTGGCAGGGCGCCTGATAACGATGACGCGATCTCTAACACGGGGGAGACCGCGGCGTTCACGCCATTTGGCGACTTTTCGCCGAGCAAAACAAAATTTTTGAGCTTTTTCTCAACGGGGGGGCGTACAGCGCGTGCGTCTATCGCTCGATGCGTGCCTGCCCGATCGGATTCCTCTCACTTCTGAGGATCCCAACCTCGCGGGCAGCATCGATCCAGTCACTTTTCTCGCCCCTTCTGGGTTTCGCCGAACGACAGGCGAGCGTGCGGCGCCCCCTTACATTGGCCGCGGTCTGATTGAGGCGGTTCCTGATGCCGAGATTCTTGCTAACGAAGCGGTAGAACTGAATCCCATCAATTCGTCCCTCGACCGCGCTGGAGACTTCCCCGAATGCGGTTCCACGGACTGCTTAAACGGTCGCCACAATCAGAACACGTCGAATCAGGCCTTTGTCGGAGGACATACCGACACGCGCGTGGGGCGCCTGGGTTTGCGGGCGGCGGGTCCCACTCTGATGCAATTCATGATCGGTGGTTCGCAAGGGGAACTAGGCTTTACGAGCCCTCTCCTTCCCACAGAGCCGACCAGTATGACAAATCTCAACCGCCCCGGATGCGCGATTACCGTGACCGAACCGAACATCCCGCTGTCGACGCCTGTCAGTCTGCGGGCGCTGATACGCTTAGTGGCCCCGCCAGAGTTCGGTAAAACGCTGCTTCATGTTCTCAAAAGGAAGAATCCGGAACGGCACTTCCCGAAAGGCAGTCCTGAGGAAAGGGTACAGCGCGGAGCAAAATTGTTTGGTATCGATCTGGTGGCCCTTGCTAACCGCACGATCCCTGGACGAATGCCGGCGGGAGGAGACGGTCGGGATGAGCATGCCATCAATCAGGCCGATCGAAAGCTGAATTGCGCCGGTTGCCATCTACCTGTGGTGACCACGGGAGAGTTGCCGGCCGAAGTAGGCGCCGAGCATCTGAATGATGCGTGGGTGCCGCTGTTTTCCGATCTCCTCATTCACCCGGGGCCGGTCATCGACGCCAAACGAATTGCAGCAACGCAGAGGCTGCCGTCGCTTGTCCAGCGAATTGACGACGCGGGTAACCTCTTGAACACTTTCGATCTGGTTCGCGGAATGGCTGACGATACTCTTCCAAACCAGGGTGTCGCAACCGGCCGCGAGTGGCGCACCCCGCCTTTGATGGGACTGGGAAGAATCGGACCTCCATTCTTCCATGACGGGCGGATATACCTCCGTCAGGAGAGCGTGTCCACAACTCCGGCGGGTTGGGTGTATTCAGACAGCGACAGTGCCAATACGCTTCTGGTCGTGAACACTCTCCAAAACGCAATTAGGGCCGCCATTGAGCTGCACGATCTGCCGGCTCCATTCAATGCCGAAAATCAATCTAATGATGTGGGGGGCTCATGTCCTGTTCCCCCTGGCAATCACGTATGCGCTGTCGTTTACCAGAACGGAGCAGCCGATATCTGCCCTCCGTATGAAAGTATCACTTCACAACAGAATCGCGGCGACGCGCGTAAGGTCATTAGGCGCTGGCGCAGGCTCAGCGAGGACGACCAGCTCGCCGTGATCGAATTCTTGAAGCAACTCTGAGGGCTTGCAAGAACGCCTGGAGCTAACTGCTCAGACGGAGGGCATGGATCCGTCCCACTGTCAGTGGCAGTACTATCTATCGCTGCGCTTTGTCCACAGAGCAACCAGCGGGTGGCGGCGGCCCTCGCGTTTAGTTCGTCGTTGCCCGGGACCGGCTGAGAGGCTTGGTTTCGCCCTCGATCAGCGCGGATTGCCCCTCACCCGCCTGCCCTCGTACGCGCTCCTCGATAAGCTGCTGGAACATAGCGCGCAGCGGTGGGTGATGAGCGAACAGGGCGTCAAAAGCATCCTGATTAACGCTCAGTAGGTTAACCTGGGTGACGGTGCGTGCGGTGGCCATCCGTGGATTGTCGTTCACCAAGGCCATCTCTCCGAAGCAGCCTCCTGGTCCCAGCCGCCCCAGGAACTGCTCGCCATCCCCGGGCACCTGCTTCACGATTTCAACCTCACCGTCGATGACGATGTAGAGCCGATCGCCGCGGTCTCCCTGATGGAAGATGATTTCGCGCTCCTCGAAATGCTCTCGGCCGAAGCTTGCGCTCCTTCCGATCTTGAGCATGACTATATCCTGCGGCAGCAGTAGATCGAGGAGCCAGTCGGTTGAGACCCGAAGCTTGCGGTCGAGATCGGGCATTTTCATCAGATAGATCGCACGCCATAGCAACCACGCTAGGAAGCCGGAAAGCTTCAATCCAAAGATGTCGGCAACGGCAGAGCGGTGGCCGAGCGACGCGAGCTTTCCGCGCGCCTGGAACGCAAATCCTTGTTTCGGTTCTGCCCGCAGGCTGGCGACGAGATTCTTCGCCAGGCACGTGGCCTGCCTGGTCGCGTGCTGGGCAGTTGGCGGGCATGGTTTCCAGGTTTTCTGGTCCACCACCCAGGCACAATCCCCGAGTGCCCATACGCCCGGGTGGTCGAGCACCTCCAGAAACTTGTTAACCACGATTCGACCACTCTCTTTCTTGCACGGCAGCGCGGCCACCAGCGCGTTAGGCGCCGACGGAACCGTGCTCACCAGCGTCTTAGTTGGGATTCGGTCACCGCCCTCGAGGAGGGCTGATTCAGCCGTCGCCCCGGCCAGGCTTGTATTGAGGAGGATCTCGACTCCGCGGCGCTGCAGCAGCTTTTGGGCGAACCGGGCTAGGTCCTCGGGCAGTTCGGGGAGAATGAGCGGGCCGGCGTGAAGCAGGAAGACACGAATCTCCACCGCTTTGATGCGCCGAAAATTACGGGCCGCCGCCCGTGCGAAGTCATTGAGTTCGGCGACTGCTTCGACGCCAGAGAATCCGCCGCCGGCAACCACGAAGGTGAGCAACGCGCGTCGCAGCTCAGGGTCCGACTCGATATCCGCTTCTTCGAGGGAGTGGATGACCCGGTTGCGCAACACCAGCGCGTCGCCAAGGTACTTGAATGGGAGGGCATGCTCGGCAAGCCCAGACCGGCCCACGAAGCTTGTGATGTTGCCGACCGCAATGACCAGATGATCGTACTCGAGCTTGTGGGGTCGCGGCCGAACGCCCGAGCTGGTGGTCACGGTCCGGTTTGAGACGTCGATCGACTCCACCTCCCTGGTGTAAAGATTGGTCTTCGGACAGAGTCGGCGGATTGGCGCAATCGTGTCGAGGATCCCGATGCTCCCCGAAATCACTTCCGGCAGCATCGGCTGAAACACCAGATAGTTTTCTTTGCTGATCAGGCCCACCTCGACGCTCGGGTCGCCTTTCAGGAGCTTCTCGAGCGTCATGGCCGTGTAGACGCCGCCGAAGCCACCGCCGACGATGAGAATCTTCGTTTTTGTCTGCTGCGGCATATGAATTTCCCCGAAGTCAGCCCCGCTCACCAGCAGCATCTGCTGATGGCTTTATACAGCTTTCCGCGCGAGATTGGAAGGGCTCAAGAGCGGCTCGGCAGCCGCAAACGCGTCAATACGAAACACGCCATCGAATCCGTCCGCCAGCATCGGTCTTCAGCGAACGACTGGCACGTGCACCAGCGCGCGCTCATCGTCCTGGCTCTGGCGACTGGTGAAATTCGTGTGCTCGTGGATGAGGATCTGGACCGAGCGTGGAGCATAGCCGATGTCATTGAGCGCGCCGAGGAATTCGCTGACGTCTACGGTCTTCCCTGCCTGCAGGTACCGCGCGTGGGCGACAATCGTCTTCGCGTCGCGATCAACGCTCACGCTGTCCAGCCACCTGAGTTGGCCGCTCTGTCCCCTAGCCTTGAGGAACGCGATCCGCTCGTGGGCCGACCGCTCGCACATCCCGCAGCAAAGATGCTCGACCTTGGCTGCCAGCCGGAAGTGCTCGATGCCGCTGAGTTCCATCCGTCCAGCGACCAGGCCCTTGTCACGAAGCGCTTTGTCGAGCGCCACGAAATCCAGCTTCTCCGCATCGCTTACCACAAGCTCAACCGAGTTTCCGTACTCTGGGAGGAAAGCTGTGCTCTGATCAGCTTGTGCACGCGTGAGCACTTGCTTGGGACCGCTTGTGTTCATCGCATCAATGCCGGGCAGCGCTGCAAGTGCCTGGCGGGCGTCGCTCAGGCACTCCGAGCAGCACAAATGGTTGATCCACAGGGTCAAGCGAGCTCCCTTGTCGGCGTTTGTGCTGTTGGCAGTGACGTGATGCCAGAGTTGCGGATTCTTGTAGTAGTCAAAAATATAGCAGCCGGCAGTAATTATGATAACCAGCAAGACGATCTGCCTGGCACTGGCAAAATTCATGACGAGGCTCCTGATCTACAGATTCGTTCGGTTCACATAAGTAAAGGCATAAAGCAGAGTATAG
>Ga0137396_10000563_pt1 | contig 17952 bp, 13 predicted proteins | sample czc16metaG_FD_108284 | JGI IMG/M metagenome (GOLD analysis project Ga0137396, IMG submission 108284) | Vadose zone soil microbial communities from Angelo Coast Range Reserve, California, USA - czcobulk3.16 metaG | ecosystem: Environmental > Terrestrial > Soil > Vadose zone | place: USA...
TTGGATTTCCCCAAGATTCGAGACCCGTCGAGGTTCTCGAAGCGGAGACTGCGGCACACCGTATTGGCGACCGCGGTCCGATCTATACGAACCTCGGCCACGAGCCTTTCGCGGCTGCATTTGAGGTCGTGGTCGGACCTGACGGTAAGGTGATGAGCGCGCAGACGTCTAACGGATTTATTTCCGATCTGACACCACTGTGCAAGACATGGCGGTACAAGCCATTTGAGCGAAACGGGCAGCCGGTAGCAGCCCGAGTACGCGAATCTGTCACCATTCTGCCGATCCGCGAGCTTACTGAGGTACACGTCCCTTTTCCCGAAATTCACGATTGGAATTCGTTGCGAATCACGCTTATCCGCAGCGGCTGCTACGGGATGTGTTCCACCTATGAGCTCGAAATTCATGGTGACGGAACGGTATTGTACGACGGACAAGCTTACGTCGGGGCCACGGGGAAGCAAAAGGCGCAGATCTCGCACGCGTCTTTGGTGAAGCTCGTGGATGCCTTCCGTAGAGTGGATTATTTCTCTCTGGCCGCCGGCTATGCGTCTGGGGTGACCGACATGCCGACGTATGTCACATCTATCTCCTTTGATGGAATGTCCAAATCTGTGTTGGATTATGTGGGCAGAGAGGCGGGCATGCCACGCGGTGTCTCCGACGTGGAACTTGCAATTGACCGGTTATCAGGAGCGTCCAACTGGATCAAACGCAAGTAAGCGATCGGTTGTCTCCTGACTAAGACTACATCGACTCTGACCTCTGGTCGCCAGCTGACCTTCCTCGTAGCACGAAAGTTCGTGTCAAGTCCCGGTAAACGCCGTTACCGTAGAAGTGGTTCGTGAACCTCCAGACCCTAAGAGATTCCGATGAAGTCGAACAAAGCCCCGCCCGAAAGATGCCTCCAGCCGGACTACGAGTTTCGGGTCTAGCATATTCGCGATGTTACGTCGGCTTGCCATCCGTGCCGCTAAAGTTTCTACTTTTGAGCCGACGTTTCCGTAAAAGTGTGGGTGAATTGTCCACCATCGAATGTTTCAAATGACTTTCGAAAAACGAGGGAACGATCAGGGAACATTAACCGTTCCGCGCCGCTCCATAGACTCACTTTGTGCTCCTTGTAGTTCCTCGTAAGTCCTTGAAATTCCATGAGTGGTTACATTCGACTCCCACACGCTTCCGCCAAAGTCTTGTTAATTCTGAAACACTTTGCCTTGTGCGAGAGAACATAAGGGAGCGTCACGCGCACGTTGTTCTGCGACTGCGTTAACCCGGGATTTATCTTTGGGGATGTAACATATTCCACGTCTGGGAACGTCTAACCCATGGCGCGAAGTATGGGTGTGCGTGGTCCAGCCTGATTTCGAGGAACCAAATCTTAGGATGCTGCGGCCAGCCTGGTAGGTGGGGACTTCGAGATGAATATCTGCAAGCGGTTCGTTTGCCGAAAAATCTGGCGCGTAGCAGCAGCTTGCCTGAGTTTGGTTGGCATTCACTCGACGCCTGCTCGACCGATGCAAGCTCAAGCTGCGACTCAGCAATCCGCGCAAACTCCTGCAGCGGCACGGCCCGTCGGAACCATTAAATCGATTTCTGGGAACATAATTGTGCTGTCGACGGACGCAGGAAGCGACGTTAGTGTTCAAGTCCAGGACGCTACGAAACTCGTGCGAATCGCGCCTGGGCAAACGGATCTGAAAGACGCCACGCCTATCCAGCTGGCGGATATCCAACCTGGCGACCGCATTCTTGTGCGCGGCAAACTTGCCAATGACGGAACATTCGTCGTTGCCGCGTCGATCATCGCCATGAAGAAGGCGGACATCTCTGAAAAGCAATCCCGCGAACGCGAAGAGTGGCAAAAACACGGCCTCGGAGGGCTGGTAAACAGCGTCGATGCTGCCAGCGGCACGATTAGCATTGCGTTGCCTTCCCAGGGCGAAAAAAAGAGCGTTGCCGTGCACGTCTCGAAAGACACCATGTTGCGCCGGTATTCATTGGTTTCCGTGAAATTCGATGACGCAAAGCCTGCTCCACTTGATCAAGTCAAGCCGGGTGACCAGCTTCGCGCCCGCGGCACGCGCAGCCCCGATGGTACCGAACTTACCGCCGTTGAAATCGTTTCCGGCACATTCCGAAATATTTCGGGAACAATTTCAGCAATCGACACATCTGCGGGCACCATCATTGTTCAGGATTTGGTCGTTAAGAAATCCATCACAGTAAGAATTACGCCGGAGTCGCAGTTGCGCAAACTGCCTCCGCCCGTAGCGCAGCGGATCGCTGCGCGCTTAAGGGGTGCTTCCACCGATGCATCCTCGACCGCAACCTCTGCGAACGGCAGTGGGTCCCCTGCGAGGGCGGAACAATCACCGAAGCTCAATACTCCGCCCGCTAGAGGCTCCACGTCTGGAGGATCAGATGGAACGGGAAGGTCAGGTGGCGGGGGCACTGCCGATCTGCAACAGATGATTAGTCGCATGCCCGCTGCAGCATTGGCCGACTTGCAGAAAGGCGACGCCGTGATGATTGTAGCGACCGAGGGTGGAGCAAGCGGACCATCCACGGTAATTACACTGCTTGGGGGAGTTGAGCCCATTTTGGAAGCTTCCCCCAAGAGCAGCGCGTCCACAATTCTTTCGCCATGGAGCCTTAGCAGCGGGGGCGGTGGGGAAGCGGCCACGCCGTGATGCCGCGCTGCCCAATATCAAAATATGATCGCTCTGGAGATCGGATGAGCTTTCGCGTCACTCGAATTGTTCTACTCAGTTGGCTTTTTCTTTTGTTGGTTTTCCCCCTGCTGAGGAATTTGGCTGCACAGACGCCCACAGGCGGACTGAATGGCGTGGTCACCGATCCATCCGGTGGAGTCATCGCAAAAGCGGCCATCCGCCTGGTCAACACCAGCGGTGCGTCAATAGACACCACTACCAACCGCGACGGTTTCTACGAATTCAAGGGTTTGGCCCCAGGCACATACACCCTGAGAGCTGTCTCAAAAGGCTTTGCACTCTTAACGCAGGAAGATGTCCAAATTCTGGCCGAACAAACTAAACAGTTGAATATCGGTCTCCTCATTCAGATGGAAGAGGAGAAAGTGGAAGTCAGCGATTCTTCCACGAAAGTGGATATCGCACCTTCGAACAACGCTGGCATGGTCGTCATGCAAGGCAAGGACCTCGAAGCGCTTTCGGATGATCCCGACGAACTGCAATCCGAACTTCAAACGCTGGCCGGGCCCTCGGCAGGCCCGAACGGCGGCCAGATGTATATCGACGGTTTTACTGCCGGCACGCTTCCTCCCAAAGCTTCCATCCGCGAAATTCGCATCAATCAGAATCCGTTTTCCGCGGAGTACGACAAGCTCGGCTATGGGCGAATCGAGATTCTCACCAAGCCCGGAACGGACCAATTTCACGGCCAGGTGTACTTTTCGGGAACCACTGCCGCGTTTAACGCCCGGAACCCTTTTGGAACTCTTCCACCTGGAACGCCGCCGCCGGACAATCATTCGACCCAGTACAGTGGAAATATCGGCGGACCGCTCAGCAAGAAAGCCTCCCTTTTTTTCAACGCCGAGGGCCGCGACGTTATTGACCTCAAAATAGTAAGCACTAAATCCTTCGTAGATCCGAATACGTTTCAGATCGTTCCGTTTAGCGATATCGTGCCGAATCCAGGCAGGCGGTACGAAATCAGTCCGCGCCTCGACTACCAGCTGACGCCAACCAACACGCTCACGGCGCGATACCAGTATTTTCACAATACCGACGAAAATGAAGGCACCGGGCAGTTCAATCTGGCGAATCAAGGTTTCAACATCGTCAATGCCGAACATACTCTGCAAATCAGCGATACCCAGGTCGTGAACGCCAAGATCATCAACGAAACCCGCTTCCAATTCCTTAGGACGACCGCAATTCAAACGCCCGTCAGCACCACCCCCACGATTCAAGTTCAAGGCGCATTTACCTCTGGCGGTAACGTTCAAGGCGTGCTCAATGACGCTCTCAATCGCTACGAGCTCCAGAACTACACTTCCATGGCCGCGGGCAAACATTTCGTGAAGTTTGGCGTAAGGGTGCGCTCGAACCGCGACGAAAACTTCGAAACCGCCAATTTCAATGGGAACTTTTCGTTCGGATCCAGAGTCACTCCCCCCCCAAGCGCATCCTGTACGGGCCCCAGCGGGGCGCTCACGGGAATCCAGGCATACCAGCAGTTGGTGATGGGCTTGGCGAATGGACAGACTGTTCAGAATCTGATTAATTGCGGCTACGGGCCGACCAATTATTCGGTGAGCGCCAGTCCCGCGGGGAATCCTACTGTTCGCGTGAATTGGTTTGACGCCGGCTTGTACGCCCAGGATGACTGGCGCGTCCGTCCCAATCTCACCCTCAGTTATGGTCTCCGTTTTGAAACTCAGAACAACATTTCCGATCATGCCGACTTTGCGCCGCGGATGGGAATTGCTTGGGGCATTGGCGGCACGCCCAAGAATCCGCCCAAAACTGTGTTGCGGGCCGGCTTTGGAATGTTTTACGACCGCTTCGGCTATGACCTGGTGGCGCAGCAGCAGCGTCTCAACGGAAGCATCCAGCAACAGTTCATCGTGAACAATCCAAATTTTTATTTGAGCAATACTCCGCCCGTCAGCCAACTCCAGCAGTCCGGCGCTCCCGCCACGGTCTATATAGTCAATTCACATCTACGAACGCCGTACACCATGCAAACAGGTGTGAGCGTGGAGCGCCAGCTCGGTAAGTCCGCCAATTTAGCGGTGACGTATTTAAACGCGCGCGGGGTCCACGCCTTTTTCACCAACAATATTAATGCTCCCAATCCTGCGAACGGCGGGCTGCGTCCCTTACCCAATGAAGGCAATATCTTCCAGTACCAATCGGATGGCGTTTTCAGACAGAACCAGCTAGTCGTCAACAGTAGCATTCGGATGGGAACCAAACTTTCCACTTTCGGCTACTACACATTGAACTACGCGAAAAGCGATACCGGCGGCCCCGGCTATTTTCCTTCAAATCCGTACGACCGCAGCGAAGATTATGGCCGCGCCTCATTTGATGTTCGCCATCGCGTGTTCATTGGCGGCTCCGCGAGTTTGCCGTACGCATTCCGGCTGAGCCCCTTCATGATTGCTACTTCCGGAAGCCTGTTCAATGTAACAACCGGGGTCGATGCGTTCGGTGACTTGCAGTTCAATCAGCGTGCGGCGTTTGCTGCTTGCTCGCCAGTGAATCAGACACCGTACGGTTGCTTTGATCCGAATGTGAAAGCGGGCGAGAAAATTGTGCCCATCAATTTTCTGACCGGCCCGGGAAAATTTACCCTGAACCTAAGGTTGAGTAGGGCGTTTGGCTTTGGGAAAAAAGCGGAAACCGCAAACACCGGCCCCGGCGGCGGTCCCGGCGCTGGCGGCACGTTCGGCCGAGGACCGGGTGGAGGTGGGCCGGGACAGCGCGGTGGTTTTGGTGGGCGCGGACCGGGTGGACCTGATAGCAATCTTTCAAATCACCGCTATGGCTTGACGTTTTCGGTTGCCGTGCGGAACATCTTTAACAACGTGAACGTGGATACGCCGGTCGGCAACGTGAGTTCGCGTCTCTTCGGCCAGTCGAACGGACTCGCGGGCCGGCCATTTTCTCAGTCGACTTCGAACCGGCGCATCGATTTGCAAGCGACTCTCAGCTTTTAGTGGTTTTTGGCGTTCTGGAATTTGCTGCGGAGTGATTTCTTGATGAAGCGGAAGCGAAAAAGAGTGTTGGACAAGGGTACCGAGGCGCGGCGCGCGGCGCGGAGGTCCGGAATTGCCCCTGCCGTTACGCGTGTCATTCCCGACAAACGCAAACGGCCTCCGAAGCATAAGGGAAAATTGTTCGAGTCGGAGATCGAATTACCTTAGTTTGATTGTTTGTTGTAAGTTCTCTCTTGTTGCAAATCCTTGCTCGCCGCGGATACTACGCTCGCAAGAATTGGGCGCACCGCGCAAAAGCGGGAGCTTTGCTCCCGCACTCCAAATGTTCAGGCCCGACCGGGCCTAGTTTTTCGAGCTTCATCCCGGTTTGTTGGCGGGGACGATCTCATCCGGACGGAAAAGCGGCGCAAGAGCTATTTTCTTGCGCTCGGCTAGATTTGCCGCGATGGCTTCCAGGTCCTTCTTGTCGAAGCCCATCGAACTCACTTTCACGATGGCATCCGTATCGATCAAAAAAATCGTCGGTACATTCGTGAGTCCGTACGCGTTAGAGGCTACATAGCCATTCTCGTCGTCGATCACGATAGGAAACGTTATGCCATACTCCTTCGTAAATCTCGATGTGGAGCGAGCGTCATCCTGAGAGATTCCTAGAAAGGTAACGGTATCGCTGCCGTAGCGTTTATAGAGGCGCTCGAGAAAAGGGGAAGTAAACTGGCAGACGGGGCAGGAAATCTTGAAGAAGGCGGCGATCACCGGGCCGCGTTCCATTAGGGCATTCAGTGAATATTCCTTGTTGTCGAGAGCCTTGAGCGAAAATCCGGGAGCCGTGTTCCCAGCAACGATGTGCGTCATATGGTCCTGTTTTCCCATCCAGCGTGAAAGCCGCCGCAGAATTCCCATTGCCAAAGTGTATCTCAGGCAAGCGAACTGCGGCAAAGCGGCGGGAAGCAAAAGGGAAACGACGATCCTGTTCGCGCGCTAGGACCGCGGCTCGGCCACAAAGTAAAAGGGAAATCCTGCCCGAAGCGGTTGGAGTTACCCGCCTGCATCTTTGATGTCGTCGCGAGCTTTCCTGAGCGCTTCTTTGGTTTCCGTTCTGGCGTTGCTATCCGGCTTCAGGAGATCGATGGCCCTGGAGAGGCCCATGGCTTTCCCGCCAGCAGGACCCGCGCAGGAATCGGCGACGGGCTTGGGCTTTACACCCGTCACATCCCATTTCAAGCAACTGAACTCGATCTTCAGCGAATGGCTGACGCGGAGAGAAGCAACACACTCGTCCAGATACTTGAAATCAGAACACGCCTCCTGCAGGTTCTTGTCCTGCGGCAAGATCTCTTGGACTTGCAGCTGATGCGTCAGCTTGACTTCCAGGTCGCCGTTCGAAGCAAGCTGATCGTTGGCGGATTTCGGGTCACGTTTGAACAATTTGGCTGGATTGTATTTCTTGGGACTGTACCAGGGATCGGACTGCGCGGGTGATGCATCCTTTGTGTCTTGAGCTGAGCCGGGAAAGGAGCCGAGGAAAAAGCACAACGCGGTCGATGAAACCAAGATCGAGTAGCCTCTCATGTTCACCTCTGCAAGGGCAGGGGGGACCTATATAATTCATACCTCAAAACTGGCGCATCTGTCGAGTAGTGGTTGGTGAAGCTGTCTGCCAGGTCCCAGAAAGGCGGCTCAGTGGATTTGCTTGGTTTTACGCGACATGTAGTCCATCAGGAGATATTGGCCGAGAGTGTATGGCGTCGTGAAGTAGGCTTTGCCGCGGCACATTTCGGTGATTTTCTGGACGAAGTGGACCAGGGAATAGTCACTCGCAAGCATGAAGGTGTTGATCATGATGCCCGCGCGCTTGCACTTGTTCACTTCTTCGAGGGTCTGGCCCACGACGAACGGGTCGAGCCCGAATGCATTCTTGTAGATGCGACCGTCTTCCAGCGTGAGAGCGGAAGGCTTTCCATCGGTAATCATAATGATCTGGCGCATGTCTTTTTTCTGGCGGAGCAAAATGCGCTGGGCCATGCGCAGCCCTTCGCGCGTGTTCGTGTAATAGGGGCCGACCTGCACGCGCGCGAGTTCACCGAGGGGCACTTCTTCGGCCGAGTCATGAAAGAGGACGAGGCTGAGCGTGTCGCCGGGATATTGTGTTCGAATGAGATGCGAGAGCGCCATGGCCACGCGTTTGGCTGGGGTGAACCGGTCTTCGCCATAGAGAATCATGCTGTGGCTGCAATCGAGAAGAACTACCGTAGCGCAGGAACTGTGGTATTCGCACTGGTGAACCATCAGGTCCGAGTAAGTCATCTCGATCGGAACTTTAGCGCCTTCGCGGCGCACCGCGTTGAAAAGCGTGGCACTAATGTCCATGTTGAGCGTGTCCCCAAATTCGTAAGGACGCGAGACGCCGCCGGACTCGACACCAGTGGAGAGGTCGCGAGTATCGTGGCGCCCGAAGCTGCTGCGGCCCAGCGAGCCGAGCAAGTCCTGCAAGGTTTTGAATCCCAGAAAATCGATCGTTTTGTCGGTAATTTCGAAGCGCGCTTCGGGCTGGCGTTCCTGCGGCTGGCCGAGTTGGCCGCGTGCAGACGTGTTCGGCGGCGGTGTGATTTGCGGAGGCTGCTGCGGATTGATGAAACCTTCATTTGCCAGCCGCTCCGTGATTTTGTCGAGGAGATCTTTGACCTCCTGCCTGTTCAGGGCAGCAGGATCCTGAAGCATTTTGCGGAGCTCTTCGCTCATGGCATCTTCAGGAAGCAGGTCGCCTTCCTGCAGAGCGCGGAGAATTGCTTCGCGAAGAGCTTCCATGGACCGCTCGGGGTCCATTTGAGAGACGCCGTAGAATTGTGATTCGAAACCGCTCTGCAGAAAGAAATCGCCAAGGCGTTTGATCAATTCTTCGAGGTCGATGGCGTCGGCGGGTTCGCCGATATATTTGCCATAGCGGATGAATTTCATGATTTGCGCCTGCTAGGTTGGTCCAGCTTTGTCATACAGATCCCTCGTCGCGATACTCCTCGCGATGACGACCCTTCGCAGGGTCGTCAATTGAACTGCCTGCGCGGAGGGCGGGGCGGTCCTTCGCGCTCGCGCTGTTCGGGCTGCTTTGGCTTCTCGGCGTAGAAGCCGCGCTCTTCGCTGCGGCCGATGCGGCGATGGGCCCACAAGCCTTCGAGAATCATTTCCGCGGCGGCTGCGGCGGAGCCCGCGTCCTTGCGGTCCTGAACCCCAAGTCGCCCGACGTGTTCCATCAGTCCTTGTATTTTCGAGAGCTGCTGACAACGGTCGGCTGTAGTGGCCAGGTCCGGAAGCTTCAGCTCGCCTCCCAATTCGAACCATTGGATGACCGGCTGGAAATTGATGTCGGTGAAATGTTTACTGAAAACGCGGCCGACGGCCGTGCGAATTAATTCTCGCGCAATCGTGTCCGCGCCCTTGAGTTCGCCCTCGTATTCGAGTTCCAATTTTCCAGTGATGGCCGGCAGCGCGGAGTACACGTCGGCGACGCGGGCCACGACGTTTTTTTCGCCGTTGCGGGCGGCGCGCTGTTCAGCGCTGCTGACGAGGCTTTCCAAAGTCGTGATAGGCAGACGCTGGCTGACCCCCGAGCGGCGGTCGACGCGCTTGTCCTCACGAGCCTGGAACGCGATTTCTTCTACAACCTGACGGAGATACTGCGGCACATCGATTTTCTTGCCGGAATCGCGCCCCGTCCACGCTTCTTGCGCGGTGATGGTCATTCCTTCTTCGACGCTTGCCGGATAATGCGTTCGAATCTCCGCGCCGATACGGTCTTTCAGGGGCGTAATGATTTTTCCGCGCGCGGTGTAATCTTCGGGATTCGCGGTGAAAACGAGGAGCACATCGAGTGGCAGGCGCAGCGGGTAGCCCTTAATCTGAATGTCGCCTTCCTGCATGATGTTGAAGAGGCCCACTTGGATTTTTCCAGCCAGGTCCGGCAACTCGTTGATGGCAAAAATGCCGCGATTGGCGCGCGGGAGAAGCCCGTAGTGAATCGTGAGTTCGTCGGAAAGGTCCCGGCCTCCGCGAGCCGCGCGAATTGGATCAACGTCTCCGATGATGTCGGCCATAGTGACATCGGGTGTCGCAAGTTTTTCCACGAAGCGATTTTCGCGCGGCATCCAGCAGATGGGAGTATTGTCGCCTTCGGCGTCGATTCGTTCGCGGCAGGCGCGGCAGATAGGATTAAAAGGATCGTCGTTGATTTCGCAGCCCGCAACAACCGGCATCTCCGGATCGAGAATGTTGATGAGGCCGCGTAGAATGCGGCTTTTTGCCTGGCCGCGCAGTCCGAGAAGGATGAAATTGTGGCGTGAGAGCAGGGCATTGACGATTTGCGGGACGACCGTGTCCTCATAGCCGTGCACGCCAGGGAAGAGCGTCTCGCCCTTTTCGATAGCGCGAAGCAGATTGCGGCGGAGTTCATCCTTAACGGAACGGGAAGCGCCGCGTGGATCGAAATCGGGGATGCGTTTCAGTTCGCCGAGCGTGCGCGGTTTCGAATGTCCTGAAGACTGCATCGATGTGCTTACCGTCATGGGGTCCCATTCCGCGAGCCAAACGAGCGGGCTCGCAACAAACTAGTTTAATCCGTGTCCGTTGCCCCCGGCGCGCTGGCGCACGGCCTCTTTCTTCTGTAGATGCGGGGCCCATTCGCGAAGGTACGCTACCAGGCGTTCCTGGCGATCCGCTTCCGACCGAAGCTCGAGGATTTGTTGCTTCCACAATAGGTCCATCGGAAGCGTAGTGGCAACGAGATAAGAGAGTTCTTCGGTCCCGGCGCCTTGGAGATTCTTCGGATAGTCATCGAAGATCAGCGTGTGGCAGGCCTCGAACAGCTCGACAAGCTCTCGCTGGATCCTCGGGCTGGAGGGAGTTTCCCGGTCATCGAGGTAATCCACGTGGCCTTCCAGGAGCGGGTCTTCCGTGAAAAGCTCGACGACGCGGAACGGCGCGCGGCCGGCCGTAAGAATGTCCATGCGGCCGTCTTGGTAACGCTGCACGACTGCTTTGATTTCCGCAGTGCAGCCGACGCGCGCGAGACCCTTGGGAAGGGAGAGAAGCATGCCGAACTCGGACTTTTCTTCCAGACAGGTCTTAACCATTTCGCGGTAACGCGGTTCGAATATGTGCAAGGGAAGCTCCGCGCCGGGAAGGAGGACGACGTTCAGCGGAAACAAAGGAATGCGTTCAGGCCGCATGGGTCCCACACCAAATGATAGCAGAGAGCGGGACCGCTGGTAATGAATCCTGGGAGCGGCCAAACAGTGCTCGGGCCGAAGCAGGCCAAGATGCAAATTGTTCAGCAAAAAGTCTGTATCTCCTTTCAACCATGTGCGATAGAGTAATGCGGCCCCTCCTCAGAATGGAGCCGCAGCTCGTGACCCTCAACCGAGTAACTGGCGCTTGTAGGCTGGCGTTCTTTGTCTTGTGTTTCTCCGTCTTTATCGCGGCCCCAGTTGGGATCTGCCAGGTGGCACAGCCCTCCGAGAAGGCGGAAACCGGGCAGCATAGCCAACATGGAAAACAAGAACACCACCACTTGCATTTGGTTCTGGGAGAGGAAAAGTGCGACCCCAAGTTCACGTATGATGAGGGACCGCGCGGCCCCAGCCATTGGCCGGAACTGTGCAACACCGGAAAGATGCAGGCCCCTATTGATATTCAGCATGCCGAAAAGTTGCCTATCGACATTCTTAAGGTCAACTATCAACCCGCCGACTTGGACATCATCAACAATTGCAACCAGTATCGAATTCTGGTCAAGTTCCCCGACAATTACTGGCTTACTGTCGGAAAGAAGCCATATTTCCTGAGTGAACTTCATTTTCGCGAACCGGGCGAAAACGCCATCAACGGCAAGCGACCCAGGATGTCAATTCAATTTGTACATTTCTCACCCGAGGGAGTTTTCCTGATAATTGAAGTCCCGGTGGTGGCTGGCAAGGAAAACCCAGTGATCAAGGCTTTGTGGGAGCACATCCCGGCCCCGGGTAAAGAGAACAAAGTCGAGGGAGTAAAGATCAACCCCGTGGACCTGCTGCCCGCCGACCGCAGCTTTTACCGGTTTCCCGGATCACTTACAACTCCGATCTGCAATGAGGTCGTTTACTGGTATGTGATGAAAAACCCGGTTGAGTTATCCGAAGCCCAGATCGCCGAATACGTCAGGCATTATCACAACACGGCCCGGCCGCTTCAGCCTCTCAATGGCAGGCCCGTGACTGAACCCCGATGAACATGTGCCATAACCGCCGTAATCGCTAAAAAGGAAAACCTCAGCGGCTAGGGCAGATATGGGAATACACAATTTCTTCGCCGCCCGCACCGATGCGACTGTGCAACTGGCAAAGCTTTTTTGTCGTACTGTTCTTGAGCCTTCCCGCGACACCTTCTCAAATGCGGCTTCGGAGTTTCTTCCGAAGCCGCGAATCTCTGCGGCCCTGCGTCCGTCGCGGTACCTGCCAGGCGCTGCACTTATTCGTCTTTCGGCTTGACCCGAATAATCGCCATCATGCCAAGGTCTTCGTGCGAGAGGATATGGCAGTGATAAACGAAGTCTCCAACGTCCATCCCCCGGAAGTCCATGAGTAGCTCCACCTGCGGGATCGGTCCGTTAGGATTCTTCTGGTTGTCCCAGAACGGCACCTCGATCATGTCTAGGAACTGGTCTGTGATCGCCGGAGCTTGGGGAGTTCCGTTGATTTCGAAATTGTCCTGGGAGAGAACCTTAAAGTGGATCTGGTGCATGTGGAATTCATGGTTCTCCTGCGCTACGTTTTGAATGATCCATTTTTCCACCGATCCCTGCGTGGTAACGACCGCCGGAGGATTGTTGTTGTCGAACAGCGTTGGCTGCTGGCCCGCACTCACCTGAGTAATGAAGAACTCTGTTGGCTGCTTCTCGCTGAACTGGAACGTTCGCGTTATCGATACGGGCACGCTGCTAAGCCCGCCAAACCGCTGTTGTTTGGCACTGAAAGCAGTGGAAGTACTTGGGCTGGTTTGTGCGGCCGTCACTGTACTTGTTTCTTCTTGGGTCAACACAATGTTAAACACAGGCCGCGTGGGATCGCAGTCACCCTGGTTCCCCGTGTTGATGTTGTTGGTCACCAACCGCGCCACCTTCACGGTGGACGCAGGTGCCTTAACCAGAAATTCGACTCGTCCTGCGACAGGTAGCCGGAAGCGGGTCACTGGAATCAGCTTGCCGGGTTGGGTCCCATCCTGGGAGTTCACCGGCACCGCGTCAATCCCCACGATTTGCAACGTCTGGGGAACCCCATCGTAGAGTACTTGCAAGTCGAGGATCGTATCCGCCGCGCTGTTGGTAACGCGCCAGAACTGCGTTTCTCCTGGCGCCATAGTAAGAACCGCTGGGGTGTAAGCAACGGACTCGCTGCCATCGGGATTCGTCTTTACGTTTGAATCAACGGGAACGTAGTTCACGCTGATGTCTTGGAAAGGAATGCCGTTACCGCAGTTGCCTCCACTTTCCGACGCCAACTGGACCTGGGGCTGGTCGCGGATGACCAGCACGCGCTGGCGCAGTCCCCGGACTGCAGGTTGCACGTTCTCGATTCCGTCCACGACCAGTGCTCCCGTAGCGCCACCTAGAAGGTCACGTTCGGCCAGTCCATGAACGTGCGGGTGATACCAATAGAGACCCGGAGGCTCGTCCGTCGGGAACGTAAAGCTGTACTGGAAGGTGCTGCCAGAATTGATCAACGTTTTAGTCACGTTGTCCCCGCCGCACTGCGGCGTTACGTTCGTGCCGTGATAATGGAGGTTAACGGAAGAACCGACGGAAGCTATGCCGTTAGGGTTAGGCATAGTGGGGGTACCGGGAGGGAACTGAACAACGCTGTCCCCGCAATTCGGTGGATTGAACGCTTCCCCGAACTGCTGCGCAGGGGTGTTGTTGGTGACGGCGATGTTCAAGGTATCGCCGGGCTTCACATGCAGCGTGGGTTCCTCGATGCCGGTGTCCGTCATAAAGCAATGCAATAATCGGCCAACTGAGTCTGTCGTTTGCTGATAGGAGAACCTTACGTTAAGCACGCCATTCGAGCTGAACAGCGCGGGCGGTTGGCGGACCACGCTTCCGGCTGTGAGACGCGGGCACGGGTTGGGAACGGGTGCGACGGGCGTTGGCGGACTGCCGGTCGTCTGTGCGAAGGCGCTCGCCTGCGAGAACGCGAGCACAACTAGGCAAGGCAACACGCACATTTTCACATTTCGTATCTTCCTTTTGTTCATGGATTCTCCTCCACGGCGGGGCTTCCTGGGGATGCTGCACCAGGTAGTGGGCACTCACGTTAATGAAGTATTTAGTTTTTGTCAAATAAGCATTATGACTCTCGTATCCGCACCATCGAAACTCATCCAGTATCCCCCGGCACTGGTTATGAATCCTGATTCATGAAAAGATGCAGGCAGTCATCTGCACCGCATGGCGCAGGTTTATCTTCCATTTATGTTGGACTGGCCAGAATCATGGATCGCAGAGAGCAGGAGGGCACTTGAATTACGCGGCATTGTTGCAATCCGCGCTGGTGGCGCTGCTTAGGAACAAGATGCGAAGCGTGCTGACTGTCCTGGGTATAACGATCGGGATCGCGGCGGTGATCTGCGTGGTCGCCATCGGAAAAGCCGGGCAAGCGCGGGTCGAGCAACAGCTCAATAATTTGGGCGACAATTTTGTGTGGATTGAGGCGGGAGGGCGCGCGGTTAACGGTGTGCGAACGGGGACGCACGACACCAAGACGTTGGTGGTAGCTGATGCGGTGGCCATCAAGAATCAGATATCGCTCATCAAGAGTGTTTCGCCCAATGTGGATGATCCGGTACAAGTCGTCTATGGAAACCAAAACTGGCACACTTCCTATCGCGGTGTTTCGCCGGAATACTTTGACATCAAACGCTGGTTTGTGAACCAGGGAGCTTTTTTTTCGCAGGATGATGTGGATCGGGCAGCGGATGTTTGTGTGCTCGGGCGTACGGTGCGCGACCAACTATTTGGTGTTGAAGATCCGATTGGAAAAGTGATTCGGGTAACAAACCTGCCTTGTAAAGTCGTGGCTACTCTTATTCCCAAAGGGCAATCCCTTTCCGGACAAGATCAGGACGACACCGTCATCCTCCCTTACACCACAGCGCAGAAAAAGATTAAAGGGATTACCTGGCTCGACGACATCCTATGCTCGGCGGTCTCGGCGGACGCGGTGAAAGTGGCCGGCCAGGAGGCGACGGCAGTGCTGCGAGATCGCCATCACCTGCGCCCCGAAGAAGAGGATGACTTTAACATCCGGAACCCGGAAGACATTATTCAAGCGCAGCTGGATGCCAGCCGGACGCTGACGATTCTTCTGATTGCCATCGCTTCCATTTCGCTAATTGTTGGCGGAATCGGAATCATGAACGTCATGCTCGTTTCGGTTACGGAGAGGACACGCGAGATCGGTGTTCGAGTTGCCGTTGGCGCGACCGAGGAGGCCATCCAACTGCAATTCCTCGGAGAATCGATCATGCTCAGTCTGGTTGGAGGAGCAGCGGGCGTGCTCTTCGGCGTGTTCGGATCTTACCTTGTAGGGCAGACGCTGCATTGGCCCATACAGATGTCGCTGGAGTCCGTGGTGATCGCGGCTATTTTTTCCGTGGCCGTTGGCGTGTTTTTTGGATACTACCCGGCGCGAAAGGCTTCACTGCTCGACCCCATCGAAGCGCTGCGATATGAGTGAACATCCAGGATTTGATTCCCGGGACGTGAAATGAAACCAAAGAGCAAGTGGCTCATTCTCGCTGGCGCCGCAGTCGTGGCTGGATTATTTCTAATTTTCGGCTTGAACCGCAGCACCCAGGCACAGCACTTCACGGCCAAGGTTGAGCGGGGCGATATACACGACGTGGTGGATGCGACCGGAACAATCAATGCGGTGATTCTGGTGCAAGTGGGTTCGCAGGTTTCCGGCACCATCGCAAAGCTGAATGTGGACTTCAATTCTCGCGTGCACAAAGGCGACATTGTTGCGCTCATTGATCCAGCCCTATTCCAAGGAGCGTTGCTCCAAGCGACCGCCGACTTGGACAATGCGAAAGCCAACCTGGTGGCGGCGAAAGCCAATCTGGAAAAGGCTAAGGCCATGGCGGAGCAGACCAAAGCCGACTATGAACGCACTGCGCAGCTTTCGACGGATAAGATTATGAGCCAGCAGCAACTGGATCTTGCGAAGGCAAACTATGATTCGGCGAACGCGGGAGTGGGGGCAGCGGCCGCGAACGTTACGCAAGCCGAGGCGCAGGTCAGCCAGAAGGCCGCGGCCCTGGCAGTGGCGCAGACAAATCTCAACTACACAGTGATTCGATCTCCGATTGACGGCACGGTAGTGGCACGCAACGTGGATGTGGGGCAGACGGTAGCAGCATCTTTGCAAGCGCCGACGATTTTTACCATCGCGCAAGATCTTACCAAGATGCTGGTCTACACCAAGACGGACGAGTCTGACGTGGGCAACATCCGACCCGGGAAGGCAGTTACGTTCAAGGTGGATGCCTTTCCGAAGGATACTTTTCACGGGGTGGTCAGCCAGGTGCGCATGAATCCGACTACGGTGCAAAGCGTGGTTACCTACGACACAATCATCGAATTCGCGAATCCTGAGCTAAAGCTTTTCCCGGGAATGACCGCTTACGTAACCATTCCCGTGGACACGGTCCAGGACGTAATAAAAGTGCCGAACACCGCGCTGCGCTACAAGCCGCCGCTGGCGCCGGAGGAGATACTCGCCACTTACAAACAGTACGGGATCGAAGGAAACGAGAGACAGCCGGCCTCTGGCGATCCTGCCGCGCCGGGACGCGGCGCGCAGGCGGGCGGAGAAAATCAAAATGCGCCGCGTGCGCCGCGAGCGGAGAATGCGGTGGTGTGGAAGCTGCACGCGGATAACACCATGGAGCCGGTAAAGATTTCATTGGGCATAACGGACCACGCATATACGCAAGTGGCGGCCGTCATTAAAGGGGAACTGAAGGAGGGGGACGCGCTCATCATCCGGTCGGCGATGCCAAAGAGTCAAGCGCCAGGCACATTAAGGCGCTGAAAAATTCGAGCTCGGAAACGTTCACGTTAGGACTCATGCAATCTGCCAGCCAAATCGAAACCAGGGAAGCCGTTGCAGCAGCCGGTGTGGTCATCCGCGTCGAAGAGGCGCACAAGTATTACGAACTTGGCGAAACCCGTGTGCACGCGCTGCGCGGCGTGAGCGTTGAAATTCAGCGGAGTGAATTTCTGGCGATCATGGGAGCGAGCGGCAGCGGCAAGTCGACGTTCATGAACATCCTTGGTTGTCTTGATCGCCCCAGCTCGGGACAGTATCTGCTGGAAGGGGTCGATGTGTCCAAGCACGACAAGAGGGCATTGGCGTTGATCCACAACCAGAAAATCGGGTTTGTTTTCCAGGGTTTTAATTTGCTGGCCCGGACGACGGCGCTTGAGAATACGGAGCTGCCCACGCTGTACACAAAGATAGAAAAAGCCGAGCGAAGAAAGCGCGCGGTGGAGGCGCTGGCGCTGGTGGGCCTGGCCGACCGCGCAGAGCATTTCCCATCGCAAATGTCCGGGGGACAGCAACAAAGGGTCGCAGTTGCGCGGGCGCTGGTGAACCGGCCGTCGATCCTGCTGGCCGATGAGCCGACCGGCAATCTGGACAGCCGCACTTCGGTCGAGATCATGGAAGTATTCCAGGACTTGAACGACAAAGGTTTAACGATTGTGATGGTCACGCACGAGCATGACATCGCGCAGTTTGCGAAACGGGTGATCATTTTCCGTGATGGGAAGATTCGCAAGGACGATGCCGTGGTGAGCCGGCCGAGAGCGGTGGAAGTGTTGAAGACGCTGCCGACGCTCGAGGATTGAGGGAGAATCCCCGTATTGTGGAAGGCGCGACAGGCTCCTCCTTGAGGTACTCGGGGCGGGCAGGATAGGAACCCTCATCGGCTTCACGAGAGATCCTTCACTCCCGATGGTCGTTCAGGATAGACATGCTTGGTCGCATGTCTGGTTAACCATAACTGGGTACCCCCCTCCCCCTGTTTTTCATAAGTGTTCATTCTAAAGGCAGTTAAAGTCCTTTGTTTTGCTACATTTTTGTAAATGTTGATTTTGCAGATAGTTAGCAGATCGTTTTTCAGACAATTTAGCAAGTATTGATTCTAAA
>Ga0137396_10000564_pt1 | contig 17946 bp, 20 predicted proteins | sample czc16metaG_FD_108284 | JGI IMG/M metagenome (GOLD analysis project Ga0137396, IMG submission 108284) | Vadose zone soil microbial communities from Angelo Coast Range Reserve, California, USA - czcobulk3.16 metaG | ecosystem: Environmental > Terrestrial > Soil > Vadose zone | place: USA...
CGGCGGCCGGCCCACCGCTCTCGGGGCGGCGGTATACTGCTGCGGGGAGGAATTCGATGTCGGTGTCGCGTCGCTGCACGTTGCTCGCCCTGGTGACCGTCATTGCGTTCGCGAGTGGGTGTTCCGGTCGGTCGACCGCGGGCGGTCTGACGCCCTGGCGCGAGAGCGCGGACGCCTCCGTCGCGCCCGAGCTGGCGCGGATCAACGACCACCTCGCCGATCTCGCCGCGCGTCTGCAGCCCGGACTCGTGTACGTGCGTGTCCAGCGCACCACCGCCGCGAAGGAGGAGCCCTCCCGCGAAGAGCCGAGTGAGCCGCGCCGGAGTACCGGCTCGGGCTTCGTCATCGATCCGAGCGGGCTGATCGTCACCAACGCTCACGTGGTCGAGAGCGCGGGATCGATCCAGGTGCGTCTGGCCGACGGCCGGCGATTTCCGGCCACCGTCGTCGGTCGGGACAACCGCGTCGATCTGGCTCTTCTGAAGATCGAAGGCGCCGACCGCCTAACGGTGCTCCCGCTCGGCGACTCGAACCGCCTGCGCGTGGGTGAGCTCGTGCTGGCGCTCGGCAACCCGTTCGGGCTCGAGCAGAGCGTGTCGTTCGGGATCGTGAGCCGAAAGGGCGCTCCGCTGACGATAGCGGCGCCGGGATTCGACTTCATCCAGACCGACGCGGCGATCAACCCGGGCAATTCGGGCGGGCCGCTCGTCAACGTGTCGGGTGAGGTCGTCGGCGTCAACAGCATGGCCGCGCGCAACGGCTCGATCGGCTTCGCGATCCCCTCGAACCTGGTCAAGATGCTGCTGCCGCAGCTGGCCACGAAGGGGCGCGTGGATTGGGGCTGGCTCGGCGTCGCCATCGCCGAGGTGACGGAGGACGACATCGGTCGGCTCAAGCTCCGCGAGCCCAAGGGCGTGCTGGTCCGCAGCGTGATGCCGGGCGAGCCCGCGGACCAGGGCGGCGTGCGGGCCGACGACGTGATCCTGGGCATCGACGGAACGCGGCTCGAGTCTCCGCGCGACCTCCAGCGCGTCGTCTCGTCCACGCCGGTCGGCAAGAGAGTGCGCGTGGTCCTGCTGCGCGAGGGTCAGGAGACGGAGCTCGAGGTGACGATCGGCCTCTACCAGGAGCGCGAAGCCTCGTCCCCGGAGGCGCCGCGGCGCACGCCGCGGCCGGCCGAGCCTCCCAAGGAAGCGCCCGAGTAGTCAGGCGCGGGCGCGGGGTTCCGCCAGCGCGGCCAGGGTCGCGCGCGCCCAGGGCTCGTCGAGCGTCGGCGGGGGTGCGTACCGAACGCCGCTCGTGATCCGAATGCCGCCTTCCCAGTCGGCCGCCGCGTCCTCGAGCACCTCTTCGACCTCGAGCAGGAAATAGCCCAGCCCGTACTCGCCGGCATCGGAGACGGGTAGGGGCCCATCGACCGTCCGCAGCTTCACGTAGACGGTCACGTCCGGCTCGATCGCCAGGAGCGTCGCCGCGCCGCGTTCCTCCAGATTCCGCGCGCTCCGGGTTCGCGCGCCGATCACGAGGCCGACCGTTCGCGTGTCGTAGGCGCGGATCTCGAGATATGACAGGAGCATCGGGTGGGGCCGCCCATCCGGGTCGACGGTGACGAACGGTAGCCCGGTTCCGAGCCGTCGGGCGATATCGCGCTGGCCGAACCGGTCGACGAGGTCCTGTGTCAGGGCTCGTCCGAGCGAACGGGTCATGTCGCTCAGTTTACCGGGGAAGTGTCAAGGCACTGACAAGTGCTTGTCAATCTGCGCGGACTCGCGTGGTCAAGCTCGTAATTCTTTGAGCGATTCCTACATGGTGTTGGCCTTGCAGCCGAACCGATGTTGGAGGAAGGACCCGCGATGGGCTGCGCGAATCTCCGGCTCTGGCTGCTCGCGAGCGTGCTCGCCTCGACCGCGGCGTGCTCGACCGGCGGAAAAGGGCCGGTCTGGTGGCCGCCTTCAGTGGGGTTCGCTCCTGTCGAGCGTCCGCGTCCCGCGCTCGCCATGCGCGTCGCGCTCACGCTTCCGGTCGAGTCCAGCGAGGGCGCCGGGGGCAAGGAACGGCTGCTCACGGACGAGCCCGCGGTGCCGGATATCGCCGGGCGCTGGATCGGGGTCTGGAGCGGGTTCGGTGTGTTGACTCGACGCGTGAGCATGGCTCGGGCGGAGTTCACGCAAGCGGGCCGATGGGGGTGGGGCAAGATCGTGCTGTCCGATGCCCTCGCGGCCGACGTTCCCGCCGTCGTCACGTATCGCGGAGCACTCGGAGTGCCGGTTGTGTTCGACGTGTTTCCGGCGCGTGTCGTCATGAAGCACGAGGCCGGCGGCAACTACCTCTCGGCGGTCTTCAGAATCGACGGGGACCGGATGCTGGGCGCGCTGCGCGGACACGATACGCTCATCGTGCTTTCCCGCGAGCGATGAGCCGTCGAATCGGTCTGCGGCTCACTCCGCATCGCGAGGACGACGACGTGGCGGACGGCTCAGGCGGAGCCGGGCCGCTCCGCGACGAAGGACTGGACCAGCAGCCGACCGAGAGCCGGACGGCTGCCGACGACGAGCCCCGCGATCAGCCGCCCGCCTTGGGAGCGACTCCCGCGGTAACGCCCTCGCGGTGACCGTCGGGCGAAGCCTCGCAGGCGGAGCCGGCGCCATTTCTGTGGATCGCCAGATCGGTGATCGTCGGCGAGGTCCCGCACAGCGGGCATTTGGGATCGCGACGCAGCCTGACCTCGCGGAATCGCATGCCGAGTGCGTCGTAGGTGAGGAGACGGCCGATCAGCGGCTCGCCGATCCCGAGCAGGAGCTTGACGGCCTCAGTCGCCTGAATCGTTCCAACCACTCCTGGGAGCACGCCCAGGACGCCGGCTTCACTTCAGGAGGGGACGAGGCCGGGCGGCGGCGGCGTCGGGTAGAGGCAGCGATAGCAGGGGCCCTGGTTGGGCGCGAAGACCGTCGCCATGCCCTCGAACTGGAAGATCGAGCCGTGGACGTTGGTCTTGCCCGCCAGGAAGCACGCGTCGTTCACCAGGTAGCGCGTCTCGAAGTTGTCGGAGCCGTCGACGATCAGGTCGTAGTCACGGATCATCTCCATGACGTTGTCGACGGTGATGCGCGTCGGCAGGGAGATCACGTTGACGTCCGGGTTCAGGGCCTTCAGCGTGCGTGTGGCCGACTCGACCTTCGGCTTGCCGACATCGGCGGTCGTGTGGAGGATCTGACGCTGCAAGTTCGTGATGTCGACGACGTCGCCGTCCATCAGTGCGAGCGTCCCCACGCCGGCCGCCGCCAGGTAAAAGGCGGTGGGCGAGCCGAGCCCGCCGGCACCGATCAGCAGGACCTTGGAGCGCAGGAGCTTCCGCTGGCCCTTGTCACCGACCTGAGGCAAGAGGAAGTGGCGGCTGTAGCGCTGGATCTGGTCGGTCGTCAGCGGGGTTTCCTTGACGACCGGCATTCCCGACTGGACCCACTTCTGGTATCCGCCCTGGAGGTTGATGACCGTGGAGTAGCCCAGATCCTTCAACGCCTTTGCGGCCAGCATGGAGCGGAGCCCGGTCTGGCAGTAGAGCACGACCGGCGTGGATGGATCGCTGACCGCCGTCCCGACCCGGAACTCCAGAAACCCGCGGCTGATGTTGGTCGCCGCCTCGAGGTGTCCGTCGCGGAACTCGTCCGGGTCCCGCACGTCGATGACCACGAGCTTCTCGCCCGCGGACAGACGACGGGCCACCTCGGCCGGCCCCTCCTCGGGGACGACCTGTCTCGCTTCGGTGAGCATGTCTTTCAGGGTCTTCATGGGCCTGACGTCATTATTGCCGCTATTCCCGGTCGGTTCAAGGGTGATGGGTCGTCCAGGACCTTCGTGGCTGCCGTAGGCCGCTGCTATACTCACAGAATTCCATGACGAATTCGATCAAGGGAATCATCCTCGCGGGTGGATCTGGGACGCGGCTTTACCCTCTGACTCACGCCGTCAGCAAGCAGCTGGTCCCGATCTACAACAAGCCGATGATCTACTACCCCCTCTCCACCCTGATGCTCGCGGGCATCACAAGGGTTCTGGTCATCACCACGCCTCAGGACCAGGAAGCCTTCCGGCGTCTGCTCGGCGACGGACGGCACCTCGGCCTCGACATCGAATACGCGGCGCAGCCGCGCCCCGAGGGCCTGGCCCAGGCGTTCATCATCGGCCGGCGATTCGTCGGCAGCGACCGGGTGGCGCTAGCCCTCGGGGATAACGTCTTCTATGGCCATGGGTTGCCGGAGTATCTCAAGCACGCCGCCGACCGCCCGGCCGGCGCGACGGTGTTCGCCTACTGGGTGCGCGATCCCGAGCGCTATGGCGTCGTCGAGTTCGGCGCCGACGGCCGCGCGGTCGGACTCGAGGAAAAGCCGGTCAAGCCGCACTCGTCGTATGCGGTGACCGGGCTCTACTTCTACGACAATCAGGTCGTCGAGATCGCGGCCGGGCTCACGCCGTCCGCGCGCGGCGAGCTCGAGATCACCGACGTGAACGCCGCCTACCTGCGGCGGGGACAGCTCCAGGTCGAGAAGCTCGGCCGCGGAATCGCCTGGCTCGACACCGGAACGCACCAGGCGCTCCTGGACGCGTCGACCTTCATCCACACGATCGAAGAACGGCAAGGGCTGATGGTCGCGTGCGTCGAGGAGATCGCGTTCCGCATGGGCTACATCACCGCGGACGACGTGCTTCGTATCGCCCGTCCGATGAAGGACAACTCGTACGGACAGTACCTGTTGCGCCTGGTCGAGCCCGAGCCCTAAGATCGGAGCCTCCATGGATCTCACGCCCGCCGCCAAGCGCGCCTTCCAGACCCAATCCTACGGGCCCGCCCCCTCGATCGAGGGCGTCGAGATCGTCGAGCTCAAGCGATTCACCGACGACGGCGGGAGCATGACCGAGCTCGCGCGCCTGACCGACGGAAATCCGCAGGCGTTCAAGGGCTTCGCGGTACGCCAGGTCAACTACAGCGAGGTCGAGCCCGGCGCCATCAAGGCGTTTCACCTGCACCAGCGTCAGACGGACATCTGGTACATTCCGCCGTCCGACCGGATGCTCGTGGTGCTGCTCGACGTCCGGCAGGGCGCCCAGACCGAGGGCACGCGCCTGCGCCTCACGCTCGGCGCGGGCGCCTCGCGCCTCGTGCGCATCCCGCCCGGGGTCGCGCATGGCGTGCGCAACCTCGCGGCGTCGACCGGCCACGTCATCTACTTCACCGACGTCCATTTCTCGCCCGAGCCCGCGATGTGCGACGAGGGCCGGCTGCCGTGGGACTACGCGGGCGCCGAGATCTGGGACGTGACGCGAGGGTAGCGCCGTGAAGCTCCTGGTCACGGGCGGAAGCGGCTTCATCGGCTCGAACTTCATCCGGCACGTCCTCACCACGCACCCGGACGACCGCGTCGTCAACCTCGACAAGCTGACCTACGCGGGGAATCCCGCCAACCTGGCCGACCTCGAGCGCGACCCGCGCTACGCGTTCGTCCAGGGCGACGTCTGCGACGCCACGATCGTGCGCGAGGCCGGCCGCGGCGTCGACGCCGTCGTCAACTTCGCCGCCGAGTCGCACGTCGATCGCTCGCTGATGGAGGCTGACGCGTTCCTGAAAACCGACGTGTTCGGCGTCTTCACCCTGCTCGAAGCCGTGCGCGCGCTGAAGATTCCGAGGTTCCTGCACATCAGCACCGACGAGGTGTACGGATCCGTCGAGCGCGGCTCGTCGCGCGAGAGTGATCCGGCGCGGCCGTCCAATCCGTACTCGGCGTCCAAGGCGGGCGGCGACCTGCTCGCGCTGGCCTACTGGCACACCCATCGCGTGCCCGTGCTCATCACCCGCTCGTCCAACAACTTCGGGCCCCATCAGTACCCCGAGAAGGTCATTCCGCTGTTCGTGACGAACGCCCTCGACGACAAGCCGCTGCCGCTCTACGGCGACGGACGAAACGTGCGCGACTGGCTCTACGTGCTGGACAACTGCGCCGGCATCGACCTGGTGCTGCGCAAGGGCTCCGACGGCGAGGTCTACAACATCGGCGGCGGCCACGAGGTCGAGAACATCGTCCTTACGCGCCAGATCCTGCAACTCACCGGCAAGCCCGAGACCTTGATCCAGCCCGTGAAGGACCGGCCCGGCCACGACCGGCGCTATTCGGTCGACTCGAAGAAGGTCCGCCAGCTCGGCTGGACGCCGCGCCACCGGTTCGGTGACGCCCTGCGGGCGACGGTCGAATGGTATCGTGAGCACGAAGCGTGGTGGCGCCCGCTCAAGTCCGGGGAGTTCCGCGCGTACTACGAACGACAGTACGGCCCCCGCTGACCCTGGTGGAGCGCGCTGCAGGCCGTCGCGGGGCTGGGGCCCCGCCGGCCGAGGCGCGCCTCTGAATTGGAGACGTTCCATGAAGCGAGTCGTGATGGTGGGCTTGGCGAGTCTCCTGCTGGCGCCGACCGTCGTGCCCGGCGCGCCGACCTCGGCCCCGGAACGGCGACTCAATCCCGGCGAAGTCTCGGCTCTTCCCTCGTTCGTCCGGCGCGTCGAGCCCGCGATCGTGGGCCTGCGCGTGCGCAATTCAGAGAGCGCCGCGTCCTCCGTGCGGCTCGGCAGCCGTCGCTTCGGCAGCGCGGTGATCTTCGATGCGCGTGGCTACGCGCTCACGGTGAGCTATCTGCTGCTGGACGCGATCGAGGTCGAGGCGCGCGGACGCGACGGGCGCACCGTGGCGGCGCGCGTGGTCGGCTTCGACCTCGACACCGGCCTCGGCGTCGTCAAGCTGGAGGGCGACGGGCCGTGGCCCGCGGCGGCGCTCGGTGATTCGCGCGCGGTCGTCGCCGGTGCGCGCACGGGCACCGTCGGCGTCGACGAGGACAACGACCTGGTCCAGGTGACGGGCGCCGTGAACGCCGTCAGACGATTCTCGGCGTACTGGGAATACATGCTCGACCGCGCGATCATCGTCTCGCCGGCGAGCCCGCAGTGGGGCGGCAGCGCCGTCGTGAACGATCGAGGCGAGCTGATCGGAATCGCGTCGCTCCGGCTCGGCGAGCCTCCGCACGTGAACCTCGCGATCCCCATCGAGAAGTTCGTGCCGGTCAAGGACGAGCTGATCGACTCCGGGCGGGTGGCCAGCCGGCCGCCGCGGCCGTGGCTCGGGCTCTACACGATCGCCATGCCCGCGGGTCTCTTCGTCAGCGAGCTCTCGCCGGTCGGCCCGGCGTCACGCGCCGGATTTCGCCAGGGCGATCGGATCCTGAAGGTCAATGGCGTCGCGGTCGCCTCGCAGGAAGAGTTCTACGAGCAGCTCTGGTCGCGCCGCGCCGGCGACCTCATCGAGCTCAGCGTCCAGCGTGACAACCAGGTGCGCACCATCTCGGTGCCCTCGGTCGACCGCCACCGCCTCTTTGAGATGCGATAGCCCCACCACGTCGCGGACTCGGACGTGAGCGCCCCGACGGCGCCGGTGGGGTAGACTCTGTGCGATGAAGGACGCCGAGGGACCGTATCAGGGGCGCGGCCTCATCGCCGACCCGATCCATCAGTACATCCTCTATACGCGTCCGGGTGGGATCCCCGGTGAGGCGACCGAGCAGGACCTGATCGACACCTCGTGGATGCAGCGGCTGCGGCGCGTGCCCCAGCTGCAGTCCGCGCGCTGGGTGTATCCGGCGGCCGAGCACAGCCGCTTCCAGCATTCGCTCGGCGCGATGCACCTGGCCGGGCGGCTGGCTCAGCAGCTCTATCCCTCGCTCCGCACGGTTTTCCCTGACGCGCCGTCGGCCGCGTTGATCGAAGAGCTGCTGCGCACCGCGGGGCTGCTTCACGACATCGGTCACGGTCCGTTCGGGCACTTCTTCGACGACAACTTCCTGGTCGACTACGACCTGACCCACGAGCTGGTCGGGCAGCGCATCATCCGCGAGGAGCTCGCGGATTTGCTCCGCGGCTTGCGGCGAAGCCCGAGCGGCGCGTTCGACGCCGGCGAGGTCATCGACCCGGAGTGGATCTGCTACTTGATGGGGAAGAGCTACACCCAGCCCCTGACATCGCACCCCCGCTGGCTCCCGCATTTGAAGCCGCTGCTCTCCGGTGTCTTCACCGCGGACAACATGGACTACGTGCTTCGCGACGCCTACATGTGCGGCGTCGCGATCGGTCCGATCGACATCGACCGCATCATCTATTATTCGTTCTTCTCCGAAAAAGGCCTCACGCTCGATCGGGCCGGCCTGCAGGCCTTCACGATGTTCCTGAACGCCCGCTTCTACATGTACACGAACGTCTACTACCACCGCACCACGCGGGGCATCGACCTGCACCTCAAGGAGATCTTCCGCGACACGATGCGGATCGCGTTCCCCTACGACCTCCGCAAGGAGCTCCATCCGTATCTGCACCTGACCGAGTGGACGTTGCTCGAAGACGTCGGGCGCTGGCACGACGACGACGATCCGGATCGGCGACGGCTCGGCGCCGAGTGGCGCCACATCCTCGACCGCAAGCTCAAGTGGCGGATGTCGAGCGAAGAGGTGCTCGATCAGTTCGAGGCTCGCAAGGGCCAGGGATTCCTCGACGTCGAGACCGTGAAGCGGCGCGTGCGGGGGTTCCTGCCGGCGGCGCTGCGCGACCTTCCCTTCGAGATCGACATGGCGCTGCAGGACCCGCGGCCGCTGAATCCCCTCAAGATGGGCGACCGGCAGATCTACGTGTACGACTCCTCCAGGCGCGTCTCGGAAGAGCCGTTGACCGAGATCTTGAAGTACCTGCCGGGCAAGGTCGCGCAGTGCCGGATCTTCGCGATGTCCCACGAGCACGACATCGAGCTCGCGCGGGCGCTCCGGCGCGCGCTGAGCGAGGAGCTGCCCTCCATCTCCACGAACGTCTGAGGGGTGTCGGACCGGCGCCAGGCCCCGTACGAGGCTCGCGAGGCGGGATGCCCCCGCATAGTATGATCGGACGACGATGAGCTGGCGGTGGGTCACCCGCGCCGCGCCGGACGACGCGGCCGCGCCGTCGGGCCGGTTCTGACGTGACCGACCGACTGTACTGGCCGAGCTGGTTTCTCGCGGCCCTTCTGACCGGGATCGTCGGCGGGTTCATGCTCGGCCATGCGCTGATCCTGGCGCGATTCCTGGACTGGCTGCTGCTCTCGGGGGCGCCGGCGCTGAGCCAGGCGTATCCGGCGTTCCGCGGATCGGCCGGGCGGTCGGGGCTCGGCACCTATTATGCGGTGGCCGGCCTTCAGGTAATCGGGACCAGCGCGTTCCTGCTCGTGTCGCTCGCGACACGACGCCACCGGGCGGCCGCGTTCGTGGCGGGTGTCGCGGGATCGCTCTGGATCGCCATCCACTACGCGTCGGGATTCGGAGCGCTCGAGGGGAGCGTGCTCCGCGGCGCGGGCCCGGTTTCTCGGGAGGTCGCCGGCCGGTTCGTCGGCTGGAACGTGCCGGTTCACGTCTTTCACGCCGTGACCTTGACGGTGGCGCTGGGCGCGCTGCTCTCGGTGCCGCTGGCGGCGCTGCGTCGGAGAGGGTAGGGATGGAGAAGTTTCGGGGCGTCGATTACTACGCGATCGAAGGTCTCTTGTCAGAGGAAGAGCGGATGATCCGCGACGCGGTCCGCGACTGGGTCGAGGCCGAGTTCCTGCCGCTGATCACCGATCACCATCGCGCCGGCACGTTTCCGGTCGCGCTCATCCCGAAGCTCGGCGAGCTCGGCGTCTTCGGCGCGACGCTCAAGGGGTACGGCTGCGCGGGGCTCAGCAACGTCGCCTACGGCCTGATCATGCAGGAGCTCGAGCGCGGCGATTCCGGCCTGCGCTCGGCGGCGTCGGTGCAGAGCGGGCTCGTGATGTACCCGATCTACACCTATGGCTCCGAGGCGCAGAAGGACGCGTGGCTCCCCGCGCTGGCTTGCGGCGAGAAGGTCGGCTGCTTCGGCCTCACCGAGCCGGACTACGGCTCCGATCCGGGCGGCATGAAGACGCGGGCGCGGCGCCAGGGGAATTCGTACGTCCTGAACGGCACGAAGCTCTGGATCACGAACGGCTCGATCGCCGACGTCGCGGTGGTGTGGGCGAAGGAGGACGACGGCGAGATCTACGGCTATCTGGTCGAGCGGGGCACGCCGGGATTCTCGACGCTCGACATCCACGGCAAGTTCTCGATGCGCGCCTCGATCACGTCCGAGCTCGCGTTCCAGGACTGCCGCATCCCGCTCGAAAACAAGCTCCCGAACGTGAAGGGCCTGCGCGGCCCGCTCGGCTGCTTGAACCAGGCGCGCTACGGCATCGCGTGGGGCGCCGTCGGCGCGGCGATGGCGTGCTACGACTGGGCGCTCCAGTACTCGCAGCAGCGGATCCAGTTCGGCAAGCCGATCGGGTCCTTCCAGCTCGTACAGCAGAAGCTGGTCTGGATGATCACGGAGATCACCAAGGCTCAGCTCTTGAGTCTGCAGCTCGGCCGGCTCAAGGACGCGGGCCAGGCCCGCCCGCAGCAGGTCTCGATGGCCAAGATGAACAACGTGCAGACCGCGCTCGACGCGGCGCGGCTGGCGCGCGACATCCTGGGGGCCGCCGGAATCGTCGACGAGCATCCGGTGATCCGCCACATGATGAATCTGGAGACCGTCAACACGTACGAAGGTACGCACGACATCCACACCCTCATCATCGGCCGGGACATCACGGGCCTCGACGCGTTCGGGATATGAGCATGGGCGCCGGACGAGATCGACGACCCTGGAGGGAGCTTTCATGCGGGTGCTGATTGCCGACGACGACGCGGATGTCCGAGAGGTGCTCGTCGAGTCCTTTCAAGACGCCGGCTTCGAGGTCTTGCAGGCGTCGAACGGGCTCGAGGCCCTGCTCTGCGTCAAGCGGGACCGTCCCGACGCCGTCGTGCTCGACCTCATGATGCCGCGGCTCGGCGGGGTCGAGGCCCTCAAGCGGATCCACGCCTTCAATCCGGGCATCAGGGCGCTCGTGGTGACCGGGGCCATCGACAGCGAGCTCCACCGGCAGGCGACTCTGGCCGGCGCGGCCGGCGTCTTCGCGAAGCCGGTCTCGGCGGCCACCCTGGTCGCCGCGCTGGCCGGACCCGCGCCGAAGCCCGTCCCACAACCCGCCGCGCCCACGCCGCCGGCGGCCGCCGCGACGGGCGGCGCGCCGACCGGCCGGGTCCTCGTGGTCGACGACAACCCCGAGGTGCGGGCGATGCTCGAGGACGTGTTGACCTCGCTCGGCTACACGACGCGCAGCGCGGCCGACGGCGCGACGGCGGTGCGCTCGGTCCTCACCGAGGCGCCCGACGTCGTGTTGCTCGACGTCTACATGCCCGGGCTCAGCGGAGTCGGGGCGCTGCCGACGATCGTGGCGCTCGCGCCCAACGCAAAGGTCATCATGATCAGCGGGGCGGCGAACGAGGACGTCCTGAAGCGCTCGCTCGCCTTCGGCGCCCACGACTACGTCACCAAGCCGTTCGAGATCTCGAGCCTCTCGCGAGCGATCGAGACCGCGCTGGCGATGCGGCGGCTGGAGGCGGGCCCCGAGCCGAGCCAGGGAGTGTAGACGAGTTGGCCGGGCACGGCTGCTGCGCCGACCCGCGCCGGATCGCGACGTCGGCCACGAGGCGGGAGAGGTGACGGCTGCGCCGAGTGGTGTAACATTGGGAGGCCATGGCTGATTCCGAGCCCGCGGTCTACCCTGCTCCCGTCGCGCCGGGTCTCGTCGCGTCGGCCGCGCGCGGCATCCGACCGAACGCGAAGCTGATCGCCCTCCTGTCGCTCGGCCATTTCGTCGTCGACTTGAACCAGGGATCGCTCCCGGCTCTGCTGCCGTTCCTGAAGACCGCGCATCAGCTCTCGTATGCGGCGGTGGCCACGATCGTCCTCGCGGCGAACGTGGCCTCCTCGATCGTGCAGCCGCTGTTCGGCTACTTCGCCGACCAAACGGCGCGGCGATGGATGCTGCCGGCGTCGGTGCTCGTGACGGGCGGCGGCGTCGCGCTGATGGGGCTGGCGCCGGGCTACGCGGCGCTCCTCGGTCTCGTGATCGTGATGGGCCTCGGCGTCGCCGCCTATCATCCCGAAGCCTACAAGACCGCGACCAGCGTCGCCGGCGAGAAGAAGGCGACCGCGCTCTCCTGGTTTTCGCTGGGCGGCAACGTCGGCATCGCGCTTGGACCGCCGGTGATCACGGCGCTCATCACCGTGGTGGGCTTGACGGGAAGCCTTGGTCTGCTGGCGCCAACCCTGATCGCCTCCGCGCTCCTGCTCGCGGTGCTGCCGGCGTTTTCGCTGAGCGTGACGCCCCGGGCCGCCGCAGCGGCCGCCGCGCGCGGCGTCAACATGCCGCGCGCGATGGCGCTGCTGATCCTGGTCGTCACGATTCGCTCGTGGACGACCCTCGGCTTCACCACGTTCGTGCCGTTCTACTATATCGATATCCTCGGCGCCGACCCGCGCCTCGTCGGGCCGCTGCTCTTCGTCTTCCTGGGCTCGGGCGCGGCCGGGACCGTCGTCGCGGGGCCGCTCGCCGACCGCTGGGGCGCTCGCGCTTTCATGCAGTGGGTCCTCCTCGCCGCGCTGCCATTCGGCGTGCTGTTCCTGCTGGCGCGGGGCCCGCTGGCGTTCGTCATGCTCGGCATCTTCGGCGCCCTCCTGACCTCGAGCTTCACGGTGTCCGTCGTCCTCGGACAGGCGTACCTGCCGCGCAACGCCGGCATGGCCTCGGGCCTGATCGTGGGGTTCGCGATCGGCGCCGGCGGGCTCGGGGTGGCGGCGCTCGGCTGGGTGGCCGACCGCTACGGATTGCCGATGGCGCTCTGGATCAGCGCCCTGACGCCGTTGCTGGCGTTCGTGGCGACGCGGTTCCTGCCGGCTCCGAGAGTCCGCGAAGCCAGGTGAACGACGGGCTTCCGTTCCAGGACGGTGAGCAGGTCTTGCTCACCGATCAGCGTGGCAAGCGGCACCTGATCTTTCTGCGCAAGTCGGAGACGTTCCATTCCGACCGCGGCTGGGTGCCGCACGACGCGATCATCGGCCAGCCCGAGGGCAGCTGGGTGCGAAGCTCGATGGGGCTGCGCTACCTGGCGCTGCGCCCGATCCTCGCCGAGTACGTCCTGGAGATGCCGCGCGGCGCCCAGGTCATCTATCCCAAGGACCTGGCGATGATTCTCTTCTGGGCCGACGTCTACCCCGGGTGCCGCGTGCTCGAGGCGGGCACCGGCTCGGGCGCCCTGACCTTGGCGCTCTTGCGGGCGGTCGGCCCCGAAGGCCGCGTCATCACCTACGAGCAGCGAGACGAGTTCGCACGCCGCGCGCTGGCGAACATCCACATGCGGCTCGGTGAGGTCGCGAACCTCGTGGTCCGGCTCCGGCCGGTCGAGGACGGGCTCGCCGAAGAGGACCCGGTCGACCGGATCGTGCTCGATCTGCCCGAACCCTGGAAGTTGACGGCCCTGATGGCGCGCGCGCTGCGGCCGGGCGGGATCTTCCTCTGCTACGTGCCGACGATCGTGCAGTCGCAGCAGATCGCCGAGGCGCTCCAGCGCGAGCGGCACTGGGCGCTCGTCGAGACGTTCGAGACCCTGTACCGGCCGTGGAACATCGAGGGCCAGTCCGTGCGGCCCTTCCACCGGATGGTCGCCCACACCGGGTTCATCACCGTCGCGCGCCGGGTCGTCCCGGAAGAGAGCGGCGCACCCGACGCGCGGCTCAGCCGCCACCAGCCCGATGAGGGAGACCGCGGATGATCACGGTGATGCGCCGGTATCGGAAATCGCTCCAGCTCGGTCTGCTGGTCGTCATCGCGGCGTTCGTGGCCTCGCTGTTCGTGTTCGGCGCGACCGGCTCACGCTTCGGCGGCGGCGAGACGCGCGATTCGGTGGGGACGGTCAACGGCGAAACCATCCCGCTCGAGCGTTTCCAGCGGCGCTACCAGTCGTATCTCGAGGCCTACGCGCAGATCTACCGTGATCGTTTCTCGGCCGAGATGGCCGAGCGTCTGGGGTTGCCGCAGCAGGTGCTCGGCGATCTCGTCCAGGAGGCGCTGATCGTGCAGCGGGCGACCGCCGAGGGGCTCTCGGTCAGCGACGAGGAGCTGAACGCGCGCATCCACGCGATTCCGCTCTTCCAGGAAAACGGGCGCTTCGTGCTCAAGCGCTACCAGGACACCCTCAAGCGGCGCGGCTACACCGCCGCCGCGTTCGAGGGCGAGATCCGCCGCGAGCTGACTCGCGCGAAGGTCGAGACCGCGATCCGGAGCGGCGTCAAGGTGTCGGAGAGCGAGCTCGAGCAGGCCTTCCGGCTCCGGCGCGAGGAAGTGCGCGCCGCGTGGGCTCTCGTCGAGCTCGGGCCGATCGTGGCCGGCGCCAACGCCAGCGACGAGGAGCTCTCCGGCTATCTCACCCAGCACCCCGACGAGTTCCGCCAACCCGACCGGCGGCGCGTACAGTATGTGACCGTGAATCCAAAAGATTTCGCGACACAAGTCACCGACGCCGACGTCGAGAAGTTCTACAAGGAGCACCTCAGCGAGTACGAGACGCCGCGCCAGGTCCGGGCCGCCCACGTTCTGGTCCGCGTCCCCGAGAGCGGTGGGAGCGCGGGCGAGGACAAGGCACGCGCCAAGATCGCCGACGTCATCCGGCGGGCGAAGGCCGGCGCGGACTTCGGCAAGCTCGCGCAGGAGATCTCCGAGGATCCGGCGACGGCGCCGCGGGGCGGCGACCTCGGCCTGGTGGGCAAGGGCGAAATGGTGCCGCAGTTCGAGCAGGCGCTCTTCGCCCTGAAGAAGGGCGAGGTGTCGCCGGAGCCGGTCCGGACCCCGTTCGGCTTTCACGCGATCAAGGTGCTCGAGATCCAGGAGGGCGGGCGCAAGCCGGTGAAGGAAGTCGCGCCTCAGATCAAGAGCCGGCTCTCGGCCGAGGCCGGCGACCGCGGGGCGAGGACCAAGGCCGAGGAGCTGCGAGTGCCGCTCCAGGCCGCGAAGGATTTCATGGCCGAGGCGAAGAAGCTCGGCCTCTCGCCGGTCGAGACGACCATGGCCCGCGTGGATCGCATGTCCGGTCTGGCCGCTCCCGACCCTCTCGAGGAAGCGGCCTTCGGGCTCGCGGTGGGCGGCCTGTCGGCGCCCGTCACGACGCCGGTGGGCGTCGTCATCCTGAAAACCACCGCGGTTATTGCCGCCGGCGTGCCGCCGCTCACCGAGATCAGGGACAAGGTGGCCGCCTCGGTGAAGCGCCAGAAGGCCGAAACGGTCGCGCTCGAGCGGGCCAAGCAGATCGCCGCCGACAGTCAGGCCGGCGATTTTGCCGCGGCCGCGAAGAAGGCGGGCGCGGTCACCGGCGAGACCACGCGCTTCTCGCGCTCGAAGCCCGCGGAGCGCTTGCCGGGCGACGCGATGCTGGCCGCGCTTCAGACGCAGGCCGGTCAGCTCAGCGCCCCGATCAAGGCGCCGCAAGGTGTTTACGTGGTGAAGGTCCTCGAACGCGTGCCGCCCGACATGGGTGGGCTCGCCGCGGAGCGCGACAAGATCCAGAAGGAGGTCCTCGTGCAGAAACAGAGTCTCGCGTGGGAATCCTGGATCAACGGCGCGCGCGCCAATTCGAAGGTCGAGACCCACTTGCCCGCCTCGCGGCGCGGCTGAGCCCGTACCGTGGCGAGTCTGACCAGAGCGAAGGTCGAGGTTTCGGACAATCAGATCGAAGCCGCGCTGAAGACCCTCAAGAAGGTGATGATCAAGGGCGGTCTCTACCAGGAGATGAAGCGCCGCGTGTACTACGAAAAGCCCTCGGTCAAACGCAAGAGAAAGCAAGCCCAGGCCCGCAAGAAGCGCCGCCGCGCGCTGAAGCGCTCGCGGGTCGATGACGAGGAGTAGGACCGGGGGCGGGCGGCGAGCCCCGGCGGGCCCGTGTTAAGTTAAGGGGCCATGTCGATCCAGCGCACGCCGATGACGCGCCCGGGGTTCGAGCGCCTGCGCGACGAGCTCGACCGCTTGAAGCACGTCGATCGGCACGCCATCATCAAGGCCATCGCCGAGGCCCGGGCGCACGGCGACCTCTCCGAGAACGCCGAGTACCACGCGGCGCGCGAGAAGCAGTCGTTCATCGAGGGCCGCATCGCCGACCTCGAGGGGAAGGTCGGGGCCGCCGAGGTCATCGATCCGCCGACCTCGGGCGATCGCGTCACCTTCGCCTCCACCGTGCTGCTCGAGGACGAGAGCGGCAAGGAGATCCGCTACCAGATCGTGGGCTCGGACGAAGCGGATCCCGCGAAGGGACGGATCTCGATCATGTCGCCGCTGGCCCGCACGCTCATCGGCAAGAACGTCGGCGACCGCGTGACCGCGCAGCTGCCGGCCGGCCAGAAGACGTTCGACATCGTCAAAGTGAATTTCCCGTGGACCGACTGAGGCGCCAGCCATGCCCAGTGTGAGAGTCGACGACGGCGTCAACATCCACTACGAAGAATCGGGGCAGGGCCTGCCGCTGGTGTTCGTGCACGAGTTCGCCGGCGACCACCGGAGCTGGCACCTGCAGATGCGCTTCTTCTCGCGCCGCTACCGGGCGATCGCCTTCAACGCGCGCGGCTATCCGCCCTCGGACGTGCCCGACGACGCGAAGGCGTACTCGCAGGAGCGTGCGGCCGAGGACATCCGCGGCGTGCTCGACGGGCTGAAAATTTCGAAGGCCCACGTCTGCGGGCTCTCGATGGGCGGCTTCTCCACCCTGCACTTCGGCCTCCGGCACCCGGACCGCGCGCTCTCGCTGGTCGTCGCCGGCGCCGGCTACGGCAGCGTGGCGGGCGATCGCGAGAAGTTCCGCAAGGACACCGAGGTCGTCGCGCGCCGCTTCGAGGACGACGGAATGGTGAAGACGGCCGAGATGTACTCGAAGGGGCCGACGCGCGTCCAGTTCATGGACAAGGATCCATTCGGCTGGCGCGAATTCCACGCTCAGCTCGCGCAGGGGTCCGCGAAGGGCCATGCGCTGACGCAGCGAGGCGTGCAGATGCTGCGGCCGTCGATCCTCGACCTGGGGCCCCAGCTCGAGAAGCTCGACGTGCCGACCCTGATCATGACCGGTGACGAGGACGATCCGTGCCTCGAGCCGGGCATCTTCATGAAGCGCAAGATCCCGACGGCCGGGCTCGTCGTCCTGCCGAAGTCGGGCCATACGATCAACCTGGAGGAGCCGGAGGCGTTCAACCGCGCGGTGCTCGACTTCCTCACGGCGGTGGACGCCGGGAAGTGGACGCGCCGCAATCCCGCCTCCCAGACCGGCTCGGCCATCCTTCCCGCGGAGAAACGCTGATGCCACTACCACTCGAAGGCTATACGGTCCTCGATCTCACCCGCGCCCGCTCGGGCCCGACCGCGGTGCGCCAGTTCGCCGACATGGGCGCCAACGTCATCAAGATCGAGGCGCGCGAGGAGATGGAAGGCGACTCCACGGCGCTCGGCTTCGACTTCCTGAACCTGCACCGGAACAAGCGGTCGATGACGCTCGACCTCAAGCATCCGCGCGGCGTCGAGATCATCAAGAAGATCGCGGCGCGCGCCGACGTCGTCGTCGAGAACTTCCGGCCGGACGTCAAGAAGCGGCTGGGCATCGACTACGAGGCGCTGTCCAAAGTGAACCCGCGGCTCGTCTACGGCTCGATCTCCGGCTTCGGCCAGACCGGCCCGTACGCCGAGCGTCCCGGTTACGACCAGATCGCGCAGGGCATGGGCGGGCTCATGTCGATCACGGGGCTTCCCGGTCAGGGGCCCGTGCGCGTGGGAATCCCGGTCGCCGATCTCACCTCCGGGCTGTTCCTGGCGCAGGGAATCCTGGTCGCGCTGCTCGAGCGCGAGAAATCAGGGAAGGGGCAGTGGGTGCACACCTCGCTCCTGCAGGCGATGGTGACCATGCTCGACTTCCAGGCCGCGCGCTGGCTGA
>Ga0137396_10000565_pt1 | contig 17943 bp, 13 predicted proteins | sample czc16metaG_FD_108284 | JGI IMG/M metagenome (GOLD analysis project Ga0137396, IMG submission 108284) | Vadose zone soil microbial communities from Angelo Coast Range Reserve, California, USA - czcobulk3.16 metaG | ecosystem: Environmental > Terrestrial > Soil > Vadose zone | place: USA...
AGCCGACGGCGAAAATTCCGTAAAGGAATTTCTTAATCTTGGTCGGAGCCCGATCTCGCAAGGTGGCGAGATCGGGAATGAGGCCGGTATACCAAAAGAGGACTGAGACCGAGAAATAGGTCGAGACCGCGAAGACGTCCCAGAGAAGCGGGCTGCGGAAGTTTGGCCAGATGCCGTAGTTATTCGGCAATGGCGCAAGATACCACGCCATCCAGACACGACCGACGTGCACGCCCGGGAAAATCGCGGCACAAATGACCGCGAAGAGCGTCATCGCTTCCGCGGCGCGGTTGATGGAAGTGCGCCATTTTTGCCGAAGCAAAAACAAGATCGCGGAAATGAGTGTGCCGGCGTGTCCGATACCGATCCAGAAAACGAAGTTGGTGATATCCCAGGCCCAGCCGACCGGGTGATTCAATCCCCAGGTGCCGACGCCGGTGGAGATTTGGTAGCCGAGACAAAACAGACCGAACATCGCCACCATCGAGGTGATGGCGAACGCGACCCACCACCAGCGCGGAGCGTTTGCCTCGATAACTCCGGCGATCCGTTCGGTGATCCAGCTGAAGTTCCGTTTGTTCAAGACAAGCGGGACACGGGCCAATGGCTTCTCGACCGAAGCGGAGGCTTCGCCCTCGATCACATCTGGAACTGTGCTCGCACTGTCCATGTCAATTTACGGTGTCGTTTCGCTCGGGTTATGCGCGTGACTTGAGTGTTCGGGCCCCTCATGACCGAGACTCGCCACGGCAATTCTTCCGGCATCAGGCATCTTCGGATTGGGGTTTCTGATCCGAGCCAGATAACTCGTGCGGGTGTTCACGTTGAGATATTGGAGCAGCCGATAATTGCGGTCCTGCTTTTTCATCTTCGAGACGCGGCTCTCGGGATCTGAAACATCGCCAAAGACAATCGCTTCGGTGGGGCAAGCCTGCGCGCACGCGGTCGTGAACGAATCGCGCGGAATGAGCGTGTTGTTCGAGGCGCCCGCGCGAATGTTCGCAGCTATCTTGGCCTCCTCGACTCGCTGGACGCAATAGGTGCATTTCTCCATCACGCCGCGCATCCGCACCGTCACGTTCGGGTTCTTTTGCAGCTTCGTCGTGTCCGGCGCGCCTTTTTTCGTGAGCGGGCCGAGGTATTCCTGATAGACGGTGACAAGGCCCAGCACTTTTTCTTTCCCGATCGGTCGCTGGTTGTAGTCGAAATAATTAAATCGGCGCACTTTGAACGGACAGTTGTTCGCGCAATACCGCGTGCCGATACAGCGGTTGTAGGCCATCACGTTCAAGCCGTCCTCGCTGTGCACGGTCGCGTTCACCGGACAGACGGTTTCGCACGGCGCGTTCTCGCAGTGCTGGCACATCATCGGCTCGTGCACGATCTCGGGATTTTCCGGATACTCACCCTTGTCCTGGTTGAATGGCTTCTCGCTCGCGTAGTAACGATCGAGCCGCAGCCAGTGCATCGTGCGGCCGTGGCCGGCCTGGAGCTTGCCCACAATCGGAATATTATTTTCGCTTTGGCAGGCAACAATGCAGGCGCTGCAGCCGGTGCAGACATTCAGATCGACCGACATCCCCCATTGCTGCGCTGCCTTGAGGGGCGGATGGCTGTAGAGCGACGGCAGCTTGGCCGGCAATTCGTCGTCCCCCGCGATCTTCTTCACGAAGTCGTTGTCTTTTCGATAATGCTCGACAGTCGCCTCGCGCACGAGGCCGCGGCCCTCGATGCTCCAGTGATCCTGCGTGATCGAAAGCGCGTACGTCCCGTGCGCTTTCGTGACTTTTACCGCTTCGACGGTTTTACCGTCGGCGGTGATGTAGTGCGGGTTGGAGCTATTGCGCAAAAGGTAACCGTTGAAGCCCGCTTCTTCGCCCACAGGCCCAGTCTGCGTTCGCCCATAGCCGAGAGGAATCGTGATGGATGCATCCGCGTGGCCGGGCGAGACGAGCGCGGCAATCACCAGCTCGCGTCTGATATTTTTCTTTTGCGCGTCGAGTCCTTTCTCGGTGATGGCGATGCTCACGAGATCGCCGGTCTTGACGCGCAGATGTTTCGCCAGGACCGGACTCATGATCGCGGCATTGTCCCAGGTGAGCTTCGTGATCGGGTCGGGCAATTCCTGGAGCCACCCGTTATTGATGTAGCGCCCATCGTCCATCGCATAACTGCGGACGAGGACAATCTCGGGCGAATCGAGCGTCGGTGTGGGCGGCGGAGCCCAGAGCGTGTGCGCGATGCCACCCGCATTGTTCGCATTGAAGGTCGGAGGTTTGTCCTTCAGCGTGATGTGCGAAGCAAAACCATCCCGCAGGAACCGGGACCACGCCGTCGCGAAATCACCCGGAGGCGTGGTGGCGCGAAATGTTTCCTGCACGAGCTCAGGCCCCTCCACTTTGGGAGCGCCCAGGACGAAGTTCATCAGTTCGATCTCCGAGAGACCGCCGAAGAGTGGAAGAATCATCGGCTGCATCGCCAGATACGCCCCTTCCGAAGTAAGCGCGTCTCCCCACGCTTCCAAATAATGAGCAGCGGGAACGTGCCAATCGCTCAGCGCCGAAGTCGCATCCTCATAATGACCGAGGCGCACGACGTCGGGCACTTTCTTCTGGAGATCGGGCCAATCGATCGGCCCTCTCGACTCCCGATCCTGCGTAATTCCTCGCGGGGCATTGTAGACAGGGTCGCCGCCGAAGATGAAAAGCTGCTTGATCCGGCCGGAATTAATCTCCCCGGCTAATTGGAGAATGCTGTTCGTTTTCGAATTTCGAGCAAACTCTCGAATGACCAGCGTCGCCCCGACATTCTTGAGCGCGGAATTGATCGCGTAGGCAAGAAATTGCACCACGACCGGCTGATGCGACCCGGCCAGCACCAGGCTCGCGCCCGGTTTTGAGAGGAGGTCGTTGGCAACTTCGGTCAGCCACTGCTCGTCGAATTTCTCGACCGCGCCCTCCGGGGCCTTGAGCGTGGCGATCGTCGTAAACAGCCCGGAATCTTTCGTGGCCGCGGCCACTTTTCCGGCGAGCGCGAAGACAAAAGCCGAGATCTGACTGGCCGGACAACGCAGACGATGATCGGCCATCGCGCCGGTGAGGGTGAAACGATTTTCGACCACGTAGAGGCGATTCATCGCATCCTTCGCCGCGCTCACGCGACGACGCGCGGAGAAAGCGCGGACGGCCGCGAGATCCCCGTCACCGCAATCGAGAAAATCGTTGTCCAGCGCGAGAATAACATCGGCGCGATCGAGCCGGGGAACGAGGCGCACGTTGTCGCCGAAGCTCATATGGGTGGCAAAGCTCTGGGCTTCGGTCAGCAGCGGATCATAGACGCACCAACGCATCTTCGGGTAAGCCTTTTGCAGCTGATCGCGCAGGCGTTCACGCGTCGGCGAGTGCACTTCCTCGACGAGGAAGGCAAGGCCTGCTCCGCCATCCGCGGCAATCTTCGATCGCAGTTGCGCGAGATATTTATCAAAAGCCGCCCGATCTCGCGTCTCGAATTTTTCGACCTTCTTGCCGTCTTCGCTCTTCTCACTTTTTTCAGCGAAGCGTTTTGAGCGGGCCGGATCATACATATCGAGGATGGACGCCTGCGCGAAGGCGTCGGTCGCTCCGCCGCTCGCGGGGTGCATGGGGTTGCCGTCGATCTTCGTCGGCCGGCCATCGTGCGTCGTGACGACAAGTGGAATCGCGCCGGTCCGGCGCGGCATGGCCGTGGCGTAGAAGAGGGCCTTGCCCGGGATGGCCCATTCCACACTCTTGGTAAAAGGCACGAGGTGCGCTTCCGGCCTGCGGCAACTCGAGAGGCCAAACCCCGCCAGCGCCATCGACGCTCCCATGAATTTCAAGAAGCCGCGGCGCGACCATTCGTCGCCTTCCAGCTGCGCCGCGCCCGCGGGAAATTCCCGCTCGAGCCAGCCGCGAAATTCGGGCGTGTCACTCAGCTCACCGAGGCTGCGCCAGTAACGCTTCCCGGTCAGCTTCTCCGGTGGATGCTCGAAGACGCGTTTCATCTGTGGCACCCCTGGCAGTTCAACGGCGGCTGGATGTCCCAGCGCTCTTTCAAGGTCCGGCCGATCTCCTGTTGAGTCAGCTTCTCTTTCTTCGACCAATCGTCCTGGGCATCCTTCGGCTGGCCGTACTTGGCCACAAAGGCGGAGACATTTTCCTTCTCAGGGTTCCAATCAAGATTAAAGATTTCGGTCTCGGGCCGCAGGAAATTTTCCGGATGCCGATGGCATTCGAGGCACCACGCCATGCTGTGGGGCTTGGCGTGATAAACAACCGGCATGTGATTGATCTGCCCATGGCAGCTCGCGCAGCTGATCCCGCGATTCACGTGCGCGGCGTGATTGTAATAAACGTAATCGGGCGTGCGATGGAGCTGCACCCACTCGACCGGCTGTCCGGTTTTCCAACTCGCCCGCACCGGCTCCAGCTTCGGGTTGTCCTTCTGCACCTGGGTATGACAGGCCATGCAGGTTTGTGTGTTCGGCAGGTTCGAATGCGCGGCGACGTCGACGAAACTGTGGCAGTAACGGCAATCCATCCCGAGCTGCGAGACGTGCAGATCATGCGGGAAAGGCACGGGCTGGACCGGCTGATAACCGACCCGCGTATATTTCGGGGTGATGTAATACCAGGTCCCCGCCGTCAGGCCGCAAACGATGACCACGCCGCAGACCGCGAGCTTGAGCGGCAGCCAATTTGACCAGCGTGGAAAAAAATTCGCCATAACGCTTAGCGAACTGTGCTTCCCCGAAGGGCCAGCCGCCAAGATAAAAACGGCGCAAAGTTGTTGTTAGGATGTGCGGCGCTCAGAGGTCGGTGAAGTTAAGGTTAATCGCCGCGACACAGCGAAGAGGCCACGACTCTATAAATCGACATTCGGTTGGCAAAAGAAAATTTGTTTTCCATTTCGTTTTCCCCGCAAAAAACCTGCGACTCTCTTATCTTGATACGAAGAAGCGGCAGACAAGCAAAACCGTAAAAACAATTTTTTCGGTGGCTGGAATTGTCCGAACCTGCGCTCGACGACGACGCTGCGCCTGACGAGTATGATCGGATGAAGCCTTCGAGAGCGGTCTCATGTCTGATCGCGGTTTTCTGCGCCGCGGCCGGCACTTTGGGCGCGGCGCCGGCCGACACCGTTTTCATCAACGGAAATATCCACACGGTAAACGACCGGCAGCCCCACGCCGAAGCGATCGCGGTAAAGGGCGGCCGAATTATTTTTGCCGGCTCAAACGCAGAGGCCGAGAAGAAGTTTCCGGCCGCGTCCGGCAGCCGCCGGATCGATCTGCAAGGCCGCACCGTCGTGCCGGGGCTGACGGATTCGCATTGTCACATCTTTGGCATCGGCGCGCGCGAGACGAATCTGAATCTCGAAGGCACGATCAGCCTCGATGATTTTCTCGCGAAAGTGAAGGAGCGCGTGCGGCAAACGCCTCCCGGCCAGTGGGTCACGGGCCGGGGTTGGATCGAGACCTTTTGGAAACCACAGGTGTTTCCGACGCGCCTGGACCTGGACAAAATATCGCCGGACAATCCCGTTTTTCTGACGCGCGCCGACGGTCATGGCGTGGTCGTCAACAGCGCCGCCTTGAAAATCGCCGGCATCGACAAAGAGACGCCAAATCCGTTTGGCGGCGAAATCCTCAAGGACAAGAAAAGCGGCGAACCGCTGGGAATGCTTCTGGATCACGCCGAGGAATTGGTCGCCAAGCATATTCCCCCTCCGACGGCAGCGGAAAAGGAGCGAGCTCTCCTGCTCGGCGTAAGACGCAGCCTAGAACTCGGGTGGTGCGAAATCCAAAACGCCGGGAGCGTTCTCGCGGAAGTCGATCTCATCCGCAGGCTCTGCGACGACGGGAAAATCAAACTGCGGATTTACAACGCGGTCTATGGCCCGGGGGAAGCCGCCGCACGCCTGCTGGCGGATGGAGCAGCCGTCGATACGTGCGCCCACCATTTCACCAACCGCACAATCAAAGTCGTGTTCGACGGTTCACTCGGTTCCCGGAGTGCGGCATTGCTCGATCGTTACACCGATGTGGAGACCTCCGGTTTTCTGACCCAGAAGGAAGCTGATCTTTCGCCGATGTTCGAAGAGGCTTTGCGTCGCGGTGTTCAGGTAGAGACCCACGCGATCGGCGATCGTGCGAATCGGATCATCCTGGATTTGTATGGACGTGCTCTGAAATCCGTCCCGCCTGACCAGCGAAAGATCCGCGAGCCGCGCTGGCGCGTGGAGCATGCGCAGATCCTCAGCCCGCAAGATCTCCCGCGGTTTGCGAAACTCGGGGTAATCGCGTCGATGCAACCATCGCACGCCATCAGCGATTTATTCTTCGCGCCGAGCCGGCTGGGGAAAGAGCGGTTGGCCGGTGCGTATGCCTGGCAAAGCGTTCTGAAGTCCGGCGCTATCATCTGCGGCGGTTCCGACGCTCCCGTCGAACGCGGCGAACCGATGATCGAATTCTACGCCGCGGTCGCCCGCAAAAGCATCAAAGGCGAATCCGGCCCAGGCTGGCATCCCGAGCAAGCCGTCTCGCGTGAGCAAGCGCTAAAGATGTTTACAGCCTGGCCAGCCTACGCAGCGTTTGAAGAGAAGGACAAAGGCTCGATCGAAGTCGGAAAACTGGCGGATCTCACCGTTCTCTCAAAGGACATCATGAAAGTCCCCGAGCCCGAAATTCTCACCACCACTTGCGCCATGACAGTGATCGGCGGCGAGATTGTTTTCGAACCATCCAACTAAGCGGAAACGCTCACGGAGCGGCAGCGCAGCCCCGGAACTCTAGCGAGCCCAGCATCATTGGTCCAAAGTTCCACTTCGAATTCCATCGCCGTAGCACACAAACAACCGCGTCCGGCAGTTTGAGGTGCTGCCGTTTTCGCAATTCCACAGCGCGGCCACGAATTGATGCGGTCAATTCACAGATCGCGACGGCCTTGAGAAATTCTCGAACCTTCTTCTCCTCCTGTTCGGTTAACGATGGCCACGCGAGAAGTTCCATTTCCGTTATGACCGAAACGCCGTAGCTGCCAATCGGAAGCGGGGCCAGGATTCGCCCGCCCAGAAGATAAAGCGCGACGTTGGTGTCGAGGAGGCCGGTCATTCCCACTCGCCGCGCAAGCGTTGCTGCCAGGCAAGTGGATCTTGCGGTAATCGCACAGCTCCTGAAAACGCGGCCAGATTAGTTTGCTGTTCGGTTGGTCTTTCGCCATTCAAACGCGAAGTAAGAAAACGAAGCAGCTTCTGTTTTTCTTCGAGCGACAATGCCTCCGCCGCAGCCTCAATTTCAGCCAGCGTGCTCATCAAGCGATCTTAAGGCTGCCCGAAACTCGCCGCAAGACTCAGGACCAGTTTTCGCCGCGGATATGTTCTTGGCGTGCGCGCGCAAGGACGTTATCCAGCCGGCCAGCAATCACATCGTCTTCGAACTGCTTGTCCCAGAGATCGTCGAGATGTTCACGAAGCTCTACGGCAAGCCGCCATGCATCTTTCGCCGGTAATTTGCGGATCGCTTCTCGAATTTCGGTTACCGTGCTCACATCTCCATTGTAACACAACGAAACGCTGACAAAAAGATCGCGATTGTTTTCCCGTCTTCTGCGATTATCCGAGAGCTTTGATGAGTGAATTTCCTTGGATTCTTACCAAAATTTGCGGGCCCGTGATGTCGCTTTGGCGTCACTTCACCCGCCGACCTTCTCTGAAGCGACTTTCGATCGATCCTGTTCCCGATTTATCGAACGCACCCGATGCTAGCGACAAAGAAAATGAGCAGTTTGTGCTCGCGTTTCGCCTATTTAACGAAAACCTTGGTCCGCTCGTGATTCGCGGTGTTCAACCCCGCCTGCAGCTGCCCCAAGGTGGATTGTCACAGCCATCTGCTATGCTCAAAAATATCACCGGAAATCCAATTGAGTTTCCGCTTGTTATCCAGCCGTATTCAAAAGTTGATGTCGCATGCGCTTTTCGAATTCTCGACAACACCGCACATCATCTGCAATTCAACATTTTAGTCTTAGCATCAACTCCCAATAAAGAAGGAGAGATTAAGATTGAGGTGTTCCGCGACCCAAAGGAAAAACAAATTTACGTAAACTGGCAGGGCAGGGAATGTCTTTTCGGTGAATCGCATCTGGAACCGGGGAAAAAATCCTCCAATATTCGGTTCCGGAAGCCGCTTTCTCGCGCTCCTAAAATAATCAAAGCCAATGTGGTCAAGAAGTCGGACGCACCGATTGATTCCAGTCCGATGAGATAGCTGTCACGAATACAAATATTCGTCGTGATATTCGCGCTGGGGCGCGAACTGCACGGTCTCGTCTCCGCCAGTTTCGGGATACTCGAAGATCTTTCCTTCGTAGTTCCGGATCACGATCTTCTCGTTGTCGTGATAGAGGACGTAACCGGGATTGATCGGCACTTTGCCGCCGCCGCCGGGAGCGTCGATAACGAACTGGGGAACGCCGTAGCCCGTCGTGTGACCGCGCAGGCCTTCGATGATCTCGATCCCTTTCGCGACGGACGATCGCAAGTGCGCTGAGCCGGTGATGAGGTCGCACTGGTAGACATAGTAGGGTCGCACCCGGCACATGAGAAGCTTCTGGACGAGTGTTTTCATCGTCTCGATGTCGTCGTTCACGCCGGCCAGCAGGACGCTTTGGTTGCCGAGCGGGATGCCGGCATTCGCGAGACGTTCCAGCGCCTGTCTTACTTCGACCGTAAGTTCGCGCGGATGATTCACGTGCACGCTCATCCAGAGCGGATGATATTTTTGCAGCATCGCACAGAGCTCGGGCGTAATCCGTTGCGGAAGGAAAATCGGAACGCGTGTGCCGATGCGCAGAAACTCGATGTGCGGGATCGCGCGCAGCCGGCTGAGGATCTTTTCCAGCTTGTCGTCGCTGAAAATGAGGGCATCGCCACCCGAGAGGAGCACATCGCGGACTTCGGTGTGCTCTTCCAGATAACGAAACGCCTCCTCGAAGTCCGTGTGCAGCTCCTGCTCACCTACCCCACTTACGACGCGGCTTCTCGTGCAGTAGCGGCAGTAACTTGCGCACCGATCCGTCACGAGAAAGAGGACACGATCCGGATATCGATGCACCAGCCCCGGCACCGGCATGTGCGAGTCCTCGCCGCAGGGATCGGCCATGTCGTAGGGCGAAGTCCACGTCTCCTCGATCCGCGGGATGACCTGCCGCCGAATCGGGCAATCGGGATTGTCGCGTTCGATCAGGTTGAAAAAATGCGGCGTGACGGCCAGCGCGAGCTTCGTGCCGGAAAGGAGAACACCGCTGCGCTCTTCATTCGATAACTCCAGGTGTTGCTCGAGTTGGGCGAGCGAGGTGACCCGATTTTTCAGCTGCCATTTCCAATCATTCCAGAGTTTCGCCGGCACGTCGGGCCAGTATCCGGGAGCGTGCGTCACGAACTCTTTTCCATCCATTTTGCCAGGGGCAAGAGCGACCATTTTGTTTGTGGAGCGAAAAGTTAGTGGCCTTAATAATCATGTCAATGGAGGCACCTCGAGGTGTGCGTGGCGGGTCGTTCTTCGAGGAGATCCTTTCGCAAAATGGCATTTGAACAGCTATCGTAGGCTTCGTGTCCAAGTTCCCAGTTATGCGAAATTTCATTCACCTCCTCGCCCTCGTTCTGGCCTCCTCCTCCTTACGAGGGGCTCCCCCGCTCGCGCAGCCAGAAACCGGTCCCACAGCTACCGTCCCGGCGGCCTCGGCTGAGGCGGGCAAGGATGTAGTCCACCAACTGAACAGCGCTTTTACGAAAGTCTTCGAGATCGTCGCCCCGAGCGTCGTGATTATTGAAGTCACGAAGAAGAACGACCCGGGTGAAAACCCCACCCTCGAAGATCTCTTTTTCCAGGGTCCCCAGGATGAAAATGCGCCTCGGAGAAATCCGCGCAATTCTCAGCCGGTGCAAAGCGAAGGCTCCGGATTCATCGTGCGAGCCGACGGCTACATTTATACGAACTACCACGTCCTGGAAGGCGCTGATCGCATCGATGTGAAGCTCAAAGACGGCCGCGAATTCCAGGCCAAAATCGTAGGCACCGATGAAAAGACGGATGTCGCTGTCATTAAGATTGAGGCTGCGAATTTGCCGGTCGCCCAATTCGCGGACAGCGACGCCGTCCGGGTGGGGCAGTTTGCCTTTGCCATCGGCGCTCCGTTTAAACTCGATTACACTTTCACCTACGGCGTGATCAGCGGTAAAGGCCGGAGCAAACTGCTTGCGACCGGCGGCTACTCGATCTCGGATTATTTGCAGACCGACGCGTCGATCAACCCGGGCAATAGTGGCGGCCCGCTCTGCGACATCGACGGAAAAGTGGTCGGCATGAACACCCTCATCAACGGATTGAACCGCGGCCTCGGTTTCGCGATTCCGAGCAATCTGGCGAACGAGATCGGACAGCAGCTTATCGCCGGACACAAGATCATCCGGCCCTGGCTGGGCATCCGAATCGAATCGTTGGGCGACGATCCGTCGATCCGCGATTTGTTCAAGGGACTCGACAAAGGCGTCGTGGTGCGAACGATCGAAGCCGATGCGCCGGCCTACAAGAGCGACCTGCGTCCCTTCGATGTTATCACGCAGGTCGACAATTCGGCGGTGAGCAGCGACACGCAGCTTCAGCGCGAGATTTTGAAAAAGAAGGTCGGCCAGAACGTGGAGCTGACGGTTTGGCGGAAAGGCCAGACGCTCAAGATCCCGGTGACGACAGGCGAACTGCCTAACGACATCTCTCGCGCCTCGAACGAATTGGTTCCGCCGCCGCCAACGAAGCCGGAGGACTCGAACAAGTTCGGCTTGCAGGTGCAGGATTTGACCAAGGAGGTCGCCACCCGCTTGAAACTCAGCGTCCACCAGGGCGTGATCGTAACGGACGTCGCGGACAACAGCCTCGCGGCTGCTCAAGACATCCAGCGCGAGGACGTCATCACGGAAGTCGACGGGAAACGGGTAACCAATGTCGCCTCATTTCGCGAAGCGCTCACCAAAGCCGACCCGCGCAAAGGCATTTTGCTTTATTTGGATCGCAAAGGCAGCAAGACGTTCGCTGTCCTTAAGGCCGGCGGTTAACCGGGCCGGGCCGTGCGAAGGCGGATTCCGCAGCTGTTTACACCGAGGATCGTCTGCCCGAGACGAGCAAAATAATCCCCCCAACGATACAGACGCCGCCGACGATGGGCCCGATCGGAACTGGATGTTCTTCGTGTTTGTTTATCTCCAGCGGGCCCAATTTCGCCACATTTTCCTTCGTCGTGTAACTGGTGTAACCGCCGTACGCCAGCATGATGATGCCAACGACAACAAGAATGACACCAATGATTCCGGCTGGTTTCATCGATCCCTTTCTAAAGCGTGCGCCTGCCCGAGATCAAATTCACGATCAGGATGACGAGCGCAACTACAAGCAAGAGATGGATGAGCGAACCACCGACATGGCCGAGGAGGCCGAGGAGCCACAGAATCAGAATCACAACGAAGATAGTCCAGAGCATAAGTTTCCTTTGGGTTGAAGTTTCCTTCTGCTTCGTGTGCGGAGGCGCCCGTGCGCTTATGGATTTTTCGCGACTAGCCAGATTTCCGGGAATTCCTACGGCTTTTGCACAAATTTCGAACAAATTCTCTGGCGGCCGGACCCAAAAAACACTACAAACGTTTTCGCTCGCTGTCCTTTCACACCTCGCCGCCTATGCGTTCCTATCTTCTCGCTTCCTTACTTAGTGCCATGTTGCTGTCCAGTTGCGCTTTCGAAGGCACCATCGTCGAAAAACGTTCGCGCCAATTGCCTGAGTCAAGCATGATCGGCACCGAAGGCGTTTACTCCTTCGTCTTCCGCGGGCCGACCGGGACTTCGCGCCCGCCCATCCCTGTTCCAAACCCACAATTCTGGACGGAGAGCAACGGCATGTATTCTTTTCTCCTGCGCGACCAGCAGGGAAACGTGCGTTCACAGATGGTGACTGCGGAGGTCTTCGCTCGCTGCCAGGTCGGGGATTACTTCAACGATCTCGGCCCTGCCTGCGCAACGACCGATGCAAAGGACAGCAAGATGGTCGTGGCAGCCGTTCATCAGCGACGGCACCAAAGGATGACTCAGACGCGCCGGACACATCGCAAGGTAGCGATGCATCGACGGCATCATTCCAAGAGATCGCGCCAGGCGACCACGCTTCGCGCCGCGCACCCTGCCCCTCGCGCTTGAGTTCTAGCTGAGCGCCGCCCGGACGTTCCATCCGTTTTTTTGCAGGCGTTCGCACGCTTCGGCATAGTCGCATTTTCCCAACTCCGCCACGAGGCGAACGGCCCGATCGCGAAGTTTCTCATTGGTAATCGCAAGATCGATCATCGAATTTCCGCGCACCCTGCCCAGCGCCACCATTGCGCCCGTGCTGAGAATGTTGAGCGCGATCTTTGTGGCGGTCCCCGCTTTTAACCGCGTGGAGCCGGTCAGAATCTCCGGGCCTGTCGCCAGGTCGATCTCAAGGTCGAAACTTTCCGGGCGTGTCCGCGCCGGATTGCAGGTCAGCAAGATCGTTTGCGCGCCGAGGCTTTTCGCCGCCGTGAGCGCGCCGAGCACGAAAGGGGTCCTGCCGCTGGCGCTTATTCCACAGACGACGTCCGCGCCGGTCACCCCGCGCTCGGCGATTGCCAGCGCGCCGCCGCCAGGTTCGTCCTCCGCTCCCTCGACGCTATGGTGAAGCGCACTCGCCCCGCCGGCCACAATGCCTTGCACCAGCTCGGGAGCAGCACCAAACGTGGGCGGAATCTCGCTCGCATCGAGCACGCCCAGCCGGCCGCTCGTCCCGGCGCCGACGTAAAACAAGCGCCCACCCTTGCGCAAGGTTTTGGTCACCGTTTCGATTCCGCGCACCAGGGATTCGACCTCCTTGCGCAAAGCGTCCTGCACGAATTTTTCTTCGTGAACAAAAAGTTCCACCAATGCCTGCGCGCCGAGTGTTTCCAGGTTTTTCGACCGCGGATTTCGTTGCTCGGTCGATGCGGCCGCAAGCGTCTCGACGTCTGATGTGCGCGTCCCGGACGGAAGAATTCCCCGCTCGTCAATCTCCGCGGCCAGCCAGGCGGCCCCGAATTCGGGAGATTGTTCGCTCATCCCGACGCGAGCGTCCGAGAGATTTTTTTTCAATCTCCGCCGAAACGCGGCCACGTAGAGTGAATCGCGCTGGAAAAGCCCGCCCAGGAGAATCACTTTGGGCGCCAGCAGGCCAAGGCGCGATGCCACCGCTCCGGTGTACTCACCCAGGACTTCCGCGCCCTCCTCGATGATTTTCGCAACGTTCGGATCGCCATTTCGAGCGGCCTCGAAAACGATCGGGATCAACGTGGCGACTTCCATCTTGTCGGCCGTCTGGGCCCACCGGACGAGCTCGTTGCGACTGTTTAACGAGAGAGCCCGCAAGATGCTGGCGGTGAATTGCGCTTCGCCGCGATGCAGATCGTATTCGCGCAAAATGAGGCGGAGGGCCTGCACGGAAAGGTAATAACCGCCCCCGGCATCGCCCAGAATGTGGCCCCAGCCGCCCGCCTTTTCGATCCGTTCACCGCGGCGACCGGTAACCGAGGCGCCCGTGCCGGCGTTCACCACGATTCCATCGCCGCGGCCCAAGGCAGCCGCGAGGCCGGAGTCCCGATCGCTCCCCACGACAATTTTCGCGTCCGGCCAGATCTCAGCGCAGAGCATTTCGAGCGAGCGCTGGTCGCCGGGCCCGCAGCCGGCGAGAAACATCCCAACGCGATCCACCTCCTGCGGCAGTTGTTGGAAAATGGAGCGAAGCCGATCCGGCGGCGTCAGCCGCAAATTTGAAGGCGGCAGCTTCCCCTGGTCGACCACGCGCAAACCGTCCGCCATGCGTTCGACCAGGACCCACGCGGTCTTGGTTCCTCCGCCTTCGACACCGAGGATTCGCTCTGAGGCTGCCATCGCTGTTCCGAAATCTGGAGCGGCGGCCTAAGACCGCCGAATCTCTCCGCGACAAACTACAGGCAGAGTGTGGGCGCTAATGGCCGTCCCCTACAAGATATTCCTGCGCGCGATTGCGAGTCCGTCCCCGGTTCGTATGATGCCGCCATGCCGGAAAAAACGGAGGCTGCGGCCTATGCTCGAATCACTGAACTCCGTCACGCGATCGAAGACCACAATCGCCGCTATCACGAGGAGGCCGCGCCGACGATCAGCGATCGCGAATATGACCAGCTCTTCCGCGAGCTGAGCGATCTGGAGAAAAGCTTTCCAAAACTGGCGTCGGCCGATTCACCCACCCAGCGGGTAGGTGGCAAAGCGCTCAAGGCCTTCGGGCAAATCACGCATCGCGTTCCGATGCTCAGCCTGGACAACACCTACTCGGAAGAAGAGGTGAAAGATTTCTACCGCGGCCTGGAGCGCCTCCTGCCGAACCAAAAAATTCCGGTGGTGATCGAGCCGAAAGTCGATGGAGTCGCGGTCTCGCTTCTTTACGAAAAGGGTGAGCTTCGTTACGCCGCCACACGCGGCGACGGCAGTGTTGGCGACGACATCACGCAAAACATTCGGACGATTCGGGCACTCCCGGGACGATTAAAAGGCGACGCGCCAGAGGTCTTGGAAGTGCGCGGCGAAGCGTATCTGGACAGAAGCGGTTTCGCGAAGTTGAACGCCGAGCGAACGAAGGCGGGCTTGCCGGAATTCGCAAATCCCCGCAACGCCGCGGCGGGCTCTCTGAAGCAACTCGATCCCGCCATTGCCGCGCAACGGCCGCTCGGCGTCATTTTCTACGGGACCGGTGCGCTCGAAGGACTCGCGCTGGAAAAACACTCTGATCTTTTCGGTTTGGTCAAAAAACTTGGATTGCCGGGGACGGAACGCTGGTGGCTGGCGGATTCGGTGGAGGGAATCTTGAGCGCGATTCACGAACTCGATCGTGTCCGGCATGATTTTGCGTACCAGACTGACGGCGCGGTCATAAAAGTCGACTCATTTGCCCAGCGCGAGATTCTCGGATTTACGGCCAAATCCCCTCGGTGGGCGATCGCGTTCAAATACGAGGCGGAGCGGGTTGAAACGCGCTTGGAGGACATTCTGATCCAGGTAGGCCGAACCGGAACATTGACGCCGGTCGCGGCTCTCGAGCCTGTGACAGTGAGCGGCAGCCGGGTGGCGCGAGCAACGCTCCACAACGAGGAGGAGATTGAACGGAAAGACGTTCGGATTGGCGATGTCGTTATCGTCGAAAAAGCAGGCGAAGTAATTCCCGCCGTGGTTGGTGTTCGCACCGATCTGCGCACCGGCGCTGAGAAAAAATTCAGGATGCCGAAGAAATGTCCGCAATGCGGGAGCCTTGTTGTGAAGGATGAAGGCCAGGTCGCGGTCCGTTGCGTCAACAGTCAATGTCCGGCGCAATTGCGCCGCCGGATCGAACACTTCGCCTCCCGCGGCGCGATGGACATCGAAGGATTGGGCGAAGCGATGGTGGGCCAGTTGGTCGAAAACAAAATGCTCCGGGACGTGAGCGACATATACCGGCTGGACGCCGCGAGGCTCAACGAACTCGAGCGCATGGGAGAAAAAAGCGTGAACAATCTGCTCGATGCGATCGAGCGCAGCAAATCGCGCCCGTTATGGCGCCTCATTTTCGGCCTGGGAATTCTGCACGTCGGAGTGAGCGCGTCACGCGCACTGGCCGGTCATCTCCCGAACCTCGACGCGATCATGCAAGCCTCCGTGGAAGAATTGCAGCGGATTCCTGACGTGGGCGAAGTAGTGGGGCGCAGCATTCACGATTTCTTCCACGAACCCGGAAACCTTCAGATGATCGAAAAACTGCGCGGGGCGGGTTTGCAATTCCAAGGCGAAGAAAAAACCCTCGACCATTCCGCCGCGAGAATGACGGGAACCACCTGGGTCATCACTGGCACGCTCAGTCAATCACGCGACGAAGTCGCGGAAATGATCATCGCCCGCGGCGGAAAAGTGAGCGGAAGCGTGAGCAAGAAAACGAGCTTTGTTCTGGCCGGGGAAGATGCCGGAAGCAAGTTGGAGAAGGCGAAAAAGCTCCGTCTCCGAGTTGTCGGCGAAGCGGAGTTTCGAAAGATGCTGTGAGAGTGGTTGGTCATTGGACTTGTCAATAAGCGAAGCGGCAGCTTAACCGAACGATGTGACTGAAAACCCTTTCCCGGCGGGCCCCTTGCCTCTCCCTTCCCAACAACCGCCCGCCGAATCACCATCGAAACGGAGGCGATGGTGGATCCATTTCGTTTTAGTCGGGGCGTACCCGCTCTTGGGACCGACCTCGCGATTCGTCCGGACCGTTTCCGGGCCGGCGTTGTCGGGCGATGTGCGCGGACTGCTTATCGTCTGTAGCCTGGAAATTGTTCTATTCTCACTGGTCTTTGGACTTGGATGGCTGGCTTCGCGTGCCTCAGGTGAAGAATTATTCTTCCGCTGGAGACCGGGTTGGTGGGTCGTGCCGCTCGGAATCGTCTACTCGATAGCGATTCGCATCGGACTCGGTCTGGTGGCGATGGCGGTCGTCGCCATTCTCCTGGCCGCGCAGGTGTCTACACCGGAGGCGCTCGAGAAATTTGCCAGCGCGAATCGCCCCGACGTGGAAACCCTCGTCAGCGTCCCTGCGCTGCAAAACAATCCTTCCTACTATTGGCTGACTGTAACGCTGGTGAGTTTCGTCGTCGCCGGATTGCGTGAAGAGGTTTGGCGCGCGGGCACACTTGCGGCCATGCGGGCTCTCTGGCCCCGAACATTTGGCTCCAGGGGCGGACAATGCATGGCCGTAATGCTGATCGCCGTTGTTTTTGGCGCGATGCATTTGAGCATGGGGCCAATCGCTGCGGCGCTGGCCGGAGTGCTCGGGTGCTTCCTGGGCTTAATCATCGTCCTGCACAGATCAGTCTGGCCGGCCGTCATTGCCCATGGCCTGTTTGATGCGGCCACATTCGCGATCCTCCCGTGGGCCCTGGAAAAACTTCAGCACGTTCGCTGAGCTCTCCGTGAGGTTGCTAGGGCGTTCTGCCGGCTGGATCGAGCCGAAGCGGGATCGCTTGATTCATGCCCGGAGACGCAATCACAGGCGGATGATGACTCGCCGGATGAAAATCGGCCGTGATATCGAACGTCAGTTTTTCATCCCCCCTTAGGACGGTGATCGGAACCGTGTCTCCGGCGGTGATGAAAAATGAAGCGTCAATCACATCCTCGGGCTCGTGCACTTTCGTCTTGCCGACCTGAAGAAGAATGTCCCCAGGTTTGACACCCGAACCAAACGCCGGCGTGTCCCGCATGATTTCCGTCATCTCGGCGCGGGAGCCTTCCTTAAATTTCTCCGCCTCGGCGACGTTGATGCCGATCCAACCGTGGCGCGCTTCGCCGAAACGCACAAAATCGTTCCGAATTTTCTCCGCGGCATCGATCGGCAAGGCATAGCAAGCGGAGCCGTTCTCGATGTTGCTGACCAGGATGCCGATGACTTCACCCTTGAAATTCAAGATCGGAGCGCCGGCTTCGCCCCGCTGCGTGGGCACGTTTACGCGCAGGTGCGTTGTCGAAAAATAACGCCCGAGGAATTTTCGGTCGAATCCGGCGATCATTCCGAAACTGGGCGTCTCCGGAAGATCGAGCGGGTAGCCAATCGCGATGACCGGCGTCGCTACTTCGATCAGTTCGGATTTGCCGATGGGCAAGGCGGGTGTCGCGATGTCCACTTTCAGGATCGCGATTCCGCTGCGCACATCGGTTAACATGACGCGCGCCGAATGCTTTTTGCCGTCGAAGTCCACCGAAAGGCTCTCGGCATCCCCTCCGACCGAGAAGGCGGTGTAGAGCGTCCCGGCGGGATCGATGAAAAAGCCGGTGCCGGCGAATTCACCATGCTCGTCCGTCCC
>Ga0137396_10000567_pt1 | contig 17885 bp, 13 predicted proteins | sample czc16metaG_FD_108284 | JGI IMG/M metagenome (GOLD analysis project Ga0137396, IMG submission 108284) | Vadose zone soil microbial communities from Angelo Coast Range Reserve, California, USA - czcobulk3.16 metaG | ecosystem: Environmental > Terrestrial > Soil > Vadose zone | place: USA...
CTTTTATTACGAACGTGCCACTGCGGTCAATCTATCCAAACAGCCCGTTCAACTTGACGGGCGCAAGTGTGCCCAAATAATTTGTGCCACTCTAAGGGGTCACCCCAAAAACTTGGGTCCAACTTGGGTCCATTTGCTTCCGAATACCACGGAAAACCATGCTACAAGACGCAAGATAAAGCTAGACGGGCCATCAACATAGTGTTTCTAGCAATACTTTGCAAGCAGGGGGTCACCGGTTCGATCCCGGTCACGTCCACCAATTCCTTTGATGGCACAAGACTTACTGGATTCGTCTCTCATTTCTTCTCCCTGCTGTGTACGAACTGTGCAAAATAGGGCCGATTGGTGCCACTGTGCACAATCATTAGGGATCCAAGTCGTCGAAAAAAGGAGCGTCTTTGACATTCGAATTGTTGGAGAGGGACATCTTCAGCTTAGAAAACAGGCGCGCTCTTCCTACCAAGAATTCCAACCTGTCCACCGATTCCAAACGCGAATTGCAGCGCTGATTGAGCTAGATATGAAAAATGGGTGTGTTGAAATTTCCGGAACGGTCGTCACTGCTCGCTGGATGGGAGCACCTGCCTCGCGAGCAGGTGTTCCACCTGGGGCGAACGAGATTGCTGGTGTTCATCCTAGTAGAAAATCTTCCTAATTCCGACAAAAGCAGGGCAGCCAGAAGGTGAGCTTCAGACCGACCTTAATTCCTCGTCACGTATCCAATCCGAAGCACTAGCCCTCTTGCGTCGCGGATTACGTGCACGGCTACAATTGGATCCTCCATGTGGGAAGTCATTGTATTCTTTTTCGCCGGCCAATCCGATCAATCGTCCTTCCATAATTTTTCTGATGACCCCAATCGAAATTTTGCATTTGCTTCCGTCGCTGCATTGCTGCAAAGTACCACCGACAACTCGAAAGTGGCAGGCTTCTTGAGGACAGTGCGGCTGACCAGTTGTTTTCCCGCAGAGTCGTATGTCCCTTCCATGTCGGAAGTGAGAGCCTAGGCCATTTAGCTTTTTCGATCCGCCCGGACACCAAGTGGTTTCCGCTAGAAAAAATATAGGGCTGCGTTAGAGCTCTGACGTCGCATCGCGTCCAGAAAATTTGCGCGACACGCAAGGCCAGCTTGTATTCATGAGCGCCTTTCGGTTGTGCCGATTCGTTTCTGGCACCAGGCGGCGGCCGTTTTAGGCGAATAGGAAGCTAAAGGGCCAACTGATGCCATTGCCGTTACTCGAAAGAGCGAAAGAACCAAATCCTTACTTCTTACTGACCCCGAAGAGACACCGGGCCGGCCGGGAACCGTCTCAGTGCGGAACGTCGTATGCTCCGGAGACCTCGAAAATCCCGCAACGCGCTTTATTGCCCGGCGAACAATTCCGTTTTCACTTCGACATGAGCAAATGCATCGGGTGCAAGTGCTGCGTCGTGGCCTGCAACGAACAGAACGGAAATCCAGCGGACATCAACTGGCGCCGCGTAGGTGAAATCGAGGGCGGATGGTATCCGAACACGCAGCGTTTGCATTTATCGATGGGATGCAATCACTGCGTTGAACCTACCTGCCTGACGGGCTGCCCCGTGGACGCGTATACGAAAGATCCAATCACCGGCATCGTGTTGCACAGCGCCAATGCCTGCATCGGGTGTCAGTACTGCACATGGAACTGTTCGTATGGCGTTCCTCAATACAACCCGGAGCGCGGCGTGGTGGGCAAATGCGACATGTGCCACGACCGGTTAGACGAAGGGCGCGAGCCGGCCTGCGCAACCGCATGTCCCGAGAGCGCCATCCAGATTGAGATTGTGAATATCTCCGATTGGAAGCGGACCTATGCCGCGAGCGCCAACGCGCCGGGGCTTCCCTCCGCCGCCGACAGTATTTCCACGACGCGTATCACCCTGCCGGCCACCCTGCCGGCGGACACCCGAAAAGTCGATCTCGGGCGCGTCCGTCCGGAGCAGCCCCATTGGCCACTCGTTTTCATGACGGTTCTGACGCAACTCTCGGTTGGCACGTTCACGGCGATCTGGATGCTTCAACTCACCGGGAAAGCCACGCGGCTGGGCGCTGCGGCGCTGGTGTCATCCCTGGCTGGCAGCCTGGCGCTGGGGGCGTCCACCATGCACCTCGGCCGGCCTATCTACGCGTACCGCGCGCTAAAAATGTGGAAACGTTCCTGGCTGAGCCGCGAAGTTCTGCTGTTTTCATGTTTTTCCGGCATCGCCGGGCTTTATTCGGCATGGCTCTGGTTCCAGTTGCCCGGGAGTATGGCCTTCGGAGCGCTGACGTCGCTGTTCGGCATCGCTGGAGTTGCTGCCAGCGCATGCATTTATCTCGTGCAAGCGCGTCCAGCGTGGAACACAAAGCACACCGTCGCCGATTTTTTTCTCACGGGCGGTCTGCTGGGTTCACTTCTTGCCGCGAGCGTTGGCATAGGGGACCGGCGCGGATTGCTTCTGCTGATAGTTGCGGCGGCGGGCACACAAATACTGAACCAGGCTGCGAGATTCTTCCTGCTGACTTCGTCTGATTCGTTCGAGCTGCGAGCCTCTGCCCAATTGCTCTCGACTGTATTCGCTTCCCGATTGTTCGCGCGAGGCGCTCTACTTCTTCTTGGCGGGATTGTTCTCCCGCTAGCCTTCCCCAACGCGTTCGGCGCCTACGTGTCGCTGGCACTCGTGCTCGCGGGGGAGATTCTTAGCCGCTACCTATTCTTCGTGAGCGTGGTGCCGAAGAACATGGCCGCTTCCTATCTTTTCCAAGGAAAGGCGGCCGCATGAATTTGAAACGCACGCTCGGGCTCGACATCCTCAACGAAAAATATGCGTACGCCACCGACGGAGTAACGGGATATACGTCGGCGCACAAAATTCCCGATCATTGGGTATCCACCACGTGCGGGTATTGCTCGGTAGGCTGCGGAATGTTTGTCGGTGTGAAGGATGGCCGCGCGGTGAGCGTGCGCGGAAACCCCGATCACGCGGCCAATTTCGGCACGCTGTGCCCTAAAGGGCTTTCCGAACATTACACGCTCGAAGCGGAGAACCGGGCCCGCTATCCGCTGTTGCGAAAGAACGGCGCGCTCGTCCGAGTGGATTGGGACGAAGCGCTGGCAACGATGGCAGACAAATTTAGAAGCGTCCAGCAAAAATATAGCTCCGATGCGGTCGGCGTCTTGAGTACAGGCCAGTTGGTTACGGAAGAGTTCTACACGCTTGGCAAACTTGTGCAGCTTGGATTTGGCAGCAAGAACTTCGACGGAAACACCACGCTATGCATGTCGAGCGCTGTCTCCGGCTACAAGCGCTCATTTGGCAGTGACGGCCCTCCCGGATCGTACGAGGATCTCGCGATCGCCGATGTAATTGTTCTGATCGGCGCAAACATCGCCGACAACCACCCGATTCTTTGCCAGTGGTTGGACGCCAATCCGAACAAGACGCTTATCGTGGCCGATCCGCGAGTGACAAAGACTGCCATGATGGCTGATTTCTACCTGCCTCTGAAGCCGCGGTCCGACATCGCGCTCATCAACGGCATGATCCACCTCCTCATCGAAAACAATTTAGTCAACCGGGAATATATCGCGGAGCACACCACCGGTTTTGATGCGCTTGAACAATCCGTTCGCGCGTACACGCCTGCGTACGTTTCCCTGATCACGGGACTCACGACGGAACAGATTTTCAAAGCGGCCTGGATTTACGGCAACGCTAAGGCTCCCTTCATTGCCTGGACGATGGGGGTAAATCACAGCACCAAAGGAACCGAGACTGTCAACGCGATCAACAACCTTGCGTTGATCACCGGCAACGTCGGGCGGCCCGGAGCTTCCCCGTTCTCGATCACCGGGCAGTGCAATGCGATGGGAACCCGAGAAGCAGGTTTCACATCCAGCCTGCCCGGCTACCGAAAATTTGAGAACGCGGAGGATCGTCAGGAGCTCGCCGCGCTCTGGCGCGTTCCCGTCGAGCGGATACCCACTTCGCGCGGACTGGCATATCCGGACATCATCGAAGCAACTCTGGCGAAAAAAATCCGCGCTCTTTGGGTCATCGCCACAAACCCGATCGTTTCCTATCCTAACTTGGACGTCCTCACGCAGAGCCTGGAGAACCTAGAATTTTTTGTCGTGCAAGACGGCTTTCATCCTACGCCGACCTCCGCGCTGGCCGATCTTGTTCTCCCTGCCGCGATTTGGGGCGAGAAGGAAGGCACGTATACGAATTCGGAGCGACGCGTCAGCAAAGTGAACCGCGCGGTGAACCCTCCAGGTGAGGCGCGCAGCGATTTTGAAATCTTTCTTGCACTCGCTAAGAAACTTGGGTGCTACGAAGAATTGTTTTCCGGCTGGGAGCAGCCGAGGGATGCATTCGAGGAGTGGAAGAAGGTTTCGGCGGGCAGGCTCTGCGATTACTCCGGTATGGACTACGAATGGGTCGAGAAGTCCGGCGGAATCCAGTGGCCATTCCCGGACGGGAGCACTGAGGTGAAGACAACGCGCCTCTACTCTGACGGAGTTTTTCCAACCGAGGATGGGAAGGCGAAACTGTTCTGCATCGAGTGGAAGCCGTTTCCCGAGCAGCCGAATTCTCAGTTTCCCTTCGTGCTCAACACGGGACGAACCGTTGAGCACTGGCACACGCGCACGAAGACCGGTCAGGTGCCCATCCTTGAGCGAATGTCCCCCAACGCTTGGCTGGAAATGAATCCGCGGGACGCCGAGTCACATCATTTCAAGCCACACGATCAGGTGGATGTCGTCTCGGTGCGCGGTGCGGTTCACAGCGTCGAATTGCGCATCACGGAAATTATCGCTCCCGGGCAGGTGTTCATGCCGTTCCACTTTGCGGAAACGAACGTCAATCAGGTGACGCAAAGCGCCTTCGATCCAATTTCGCGAGAGCCAAATTACAAGCAGTGCGCGGTGCGAGTGACCAAGACTGCGGGTTCTCCAGATTCGCGCGGAGAGGGGTGATATATGGACGAATCCACTGGCAAATCGAACGGGAACGCGAAGAGAGAGCGACTCGTCGTGGTTGGAAACGGAATGGCCGGTGTCGCCTGCATAGAGCAGATTTTGAAGCACGCGCGGAAATTCGACATCACAATCTTCGGCGACGAAACTCACGTCAACTACAACCGCATCATGCTTTCGTCAGTTCTGGCTGGCGAGAAATCGGCTGACGAGATCGTCCTGAATAGCCTCGAGTGGTACGAGCAAAACGGCATTCACCTGCGGCTGGGTGTGCGCGTCACCGATGTGGACCCTGATCGGAAAACGGTGACAGGCAACGACGGAAGCGTGACGCCGTTCGACAAACTCCTGCTTGCGACCGGGAGCTCGCCTCTAATTCCGTCCCTCCATTGGGTAAAAAAAGAAGGCGTGTACGTGTTTCGCAGCCTCGACGACACGCGTGCCCTGCTGGAACGCGCGCGCCCGGGAACCAAGGCCGTCGTTATCGGCGGCGGATTGCTCGGACTCGAAGCCGCACGCGGCTTGCAGGTTCAAGGCTGTGACGTGACCGTCGTCCACCTGATGGACAGGCTCATGGAGCGTCAGCTCGATGTCACAGGCGGCGCGTATCTGAAAGCCAAGATGGAATGCATGGGCGTGAAGGTGCTCGTGAGCCGAAGCACGACGGAGGTTTTGGGCAACGGCAAGGCCGAGGGCGTGGCGTTCAAGGAGGGCGCCAGCATCGAGGCCGATTTCGTCGTAGTCGCCGCGGGCATCCGCCCGAATACGGAGTTGGGACGCAAAGCGGGATTACAAGTCAATCGCGGCATCGTCGTCAATGACTATATGGAGACATCGCACCCGGCCATCTTTGCCGTCGGGGAGTGCGTCGAGCACAAAGGCATGTGCTACGGCCTCGTCGCGCCTCTTTTCGAACAGGGAAAGGTTTTGGCGGCCACGATCACAGGAAACAAAGGCCCCATATACGCAGGCACCGTGCTGGCCGCAAAGCTCAAGATCATGGGCGTGGGCGTTTTTTCTGCCGGAGACTTCAATGAAAAAGCTGCCGGAACCGATGCCGTGACCTACGAAGACCCCGCGCTCGGTATCTACAAAAAGCTCACGCTGCGGGACGGAAAACTTGCGGGCGTGATTCTGGTCGGTGATACCTCCGATAGTCATCGCTACATGGACTGGCTGCGGTCCCAGACCGATCTCACTTCGATGCGCCGGCAACTCCTTTTCCCGAGCCCGGTGGCGGATGCAGGCTTGGATACGGCCGAAATGCCGGACCACGAGACGGTTTGCGGCTGCCTCGGCGTCACGAAGGGCTCCATCATCCAAGCCATCCACGAAAAGGGCATCAACACACTGGCCCAGCTCAAGGAATGCACGCGCGCATCCACCGGTTGTGGGAGCTGTACCGCGCTCTGCCAACAACTTCTCAAGGCCGTCGCCCCCGAATTCCAGGAAGAGACCAGGAAAATTCTGTGCAAGTGCGTTCCTTTTGCTGAGGACAACCTGCGGGAAATCTTGCGCAGTCAGAAACTCCGCTCTGTCCAGGAAGTGCTGGATATTTACGGAAACGGACTGGGTTGCGAAGTGTGTAAACCGGCCCTCAGTTACATGATGGACATGATCTGGTGTGGCGACCATGACGAGGACCGCTCGGCCCGATTCATTAACGACCGCGTCCACGCAAACATTCAAAAGGACGGAACGTTTTCGGTGGTTCCGCGCATCCGCGGCGGCGTTACCTCAGCCGCCGAACTGCGGCGCATCGCCGACGTCGCCGAGAAGTACAACGTCCCCATGGTGAAGATCACCGGAAGCCAGCGAATTGATCTGTTGGGGGTCCAGAAATCCGACTTGCCGAAAATTTGGGCCGACCTCGGAATGCCTTCGGGCCAGGCATACACCAAGGGCGTGCGCATGGTGAAGACCTGTGTAGGGACCGACTTCTGCCGATATGGCGTGCAGGATTCAACCAGCGCTGGAATCGAACTTGAGCGGCGTCTGGAAAATCTCTACACGCCGCACAAAGTGAAGATGGGGGCGGTCGGTTGTCCGCGCAACTGCGCCGAGGCCACTGTGAAGGACATCGGTATCGTCGGGCAGGAGGGAAGCTGGCAGGTCGTCGTTGGCGGGTCCGCCGGAAAATCGGTCCGCAAGGCGGACCTGCTCATCACCGTCGTGACCACCGAAGAAGCCCTCGCTGCGGCGGAGTTATTCTTCCAGTATTACCGCGAGACCGCAAATTATCTGGAGCGCACGTACGGCTTCGTCGAGCGGCTCGGCATCGAAAAAGTTCGCAAGGAAACCGTATACGCTCCCGACGCTGTCAGGCACGGTTTGCTCGAAAGGCTGCACAAATCGAAGGCGCTAGCTCCGGACGCATGGCTGGAACGTGACACTCCGCGGCATCCCACCCAATTCGTACAAATCGAACCGATCGAGAGGATATCCCTATGAGCGACACGCAGAGATGGGTCCGAACCGCGCGATGCGAGGAAATCCCGTTGCGCGAGGGACGTTCCGTGCGTCTCGCCGACCGCGACATCGCGATCTTCAACCTCGGCGATCGTTTCCTTGCCGTCGAAAACCGCTGCCCGCACAAGGGCGGCCCGTTGTCCGAGGGTATCGTCTCCGGCGCGACGGTGGTCTGCCCGCTGCACACCTGGAAGGTGAGTCTTGAGACAGGCAATGTCGTGAGTCCCGCCGACAATCTCGCGTGCGTCAAGGCGTTCCGCACGAGTGTCGAGGCGGGTGTCATCCTCATCGATCTGCCGGCCGAATCCGCCGAAGGGCAGATCAATGTCCTATGCGACGAGCGCAGCCGGAGCACACCTTGGACCGCGCCGCTCCCTTCCGCGGACACGGGCGCTGCGAAATCTTGTAGATAGGTCAGACGCTTACATGGAGAGTGAAGATGTCTTACAACAGACGAAAATTCCTGAAGCAAACAAGCAAGAGTGCCCTTGCCGGGTTGCTGGCCGGCCTCTCGCTCAAATGGGTCGGCGGTGTCTATGCTGACGACTCGCCGGAAACCAAGCAGGTGAAATTCGGCATTATCGCCCTGACGGACTGCTCATCCATTGTCATGGCGCACGAATTAGGTCTGTTTAAGAAATACGGCATCGATTCTGTGATTTCCAAGGAAGCTTCCTGGGCCGTCATCCGCGACAAACTGACCCTGGGTGACAACCAGGCAACGCACATGCTGATCGGCATGCCGTTGGCCTCGACCATGGGCCTGCTCGGTTCGCCTCCAAAACCGATGATTATCCCATGGCTCTTAAATCGGAACGGCCAAGCCATAACGCTCGACAATAAGCTCAAAGCCGTCGGCGTTAAGTCTGCGCAGGACTTGAAGCCCCTTGTGGACCACGCGAAAGCATCAGGAACACCGATGACGTTCGCGATGACGTTCCCACCGGGAACGCACGCGATGTGGATTCGGTACTGGCTGGCCTCGGGTGGAATCAATCCCGACCGGGACGTCAGCCTGGTCACCATTCCGCCAGCGCAGATGGTGGCCAACATGAAGGTCGGGAAAATGGAGGGTTTCTGCGTCGGCGAGCCGTGGAACTACCGGGCGATCGAGGACGGAATCGGATTCACTGTAATCACCACGCAGCAAATCTGGCGCGACCATCCTGAAAAGGTTTGCGCCTTTACCGAAGAATTCGCCCTGCGCAATCCAAAAACCGTCAAGGCAATCTTGAAGGCGTTGCATGAGTCCAGCGTCTACATCGACAAGATGGAACACCGGCCCAAGGTTGCAGAGACTGTGTCGCAGACAACGTACATCAATTGCCCGCCGCAAATTATTCAAGCCCGGCTGCTCGGACAATACAACTACGGCGATGGACGAAAGGAACAGGACCCTTATTACATGATCTTCTCCGAGCGAAACTGCAACTTTCCGCAGAAGACGTTCGGTTACTGGTGGCTCAGCCAGTTCCGCCGCTGGGGAATGCTTCCACAAGCTCCTGATTACGCGGGCATCGTGAACAAGGTGATTCGGCCCGATATCTACCGGGAGGCAATGAAGGAAATCGGCGTGAAACCCGATGTACAAGACATGCAAAAGGTGAAATTTCAGGACGGAAGTGTGTTCGACCCGAAGGAAGCCGAAAAATACGCCCACAGCTTCGCGGTTCACAGCATGGCCGGATAAGGAGAGCGAACATGAATGCACAGCGTCTTGGCCGGTTCCTATTACCCCTCGTGGGGATTCTCCTGGTCGGGTTGGTGTGGTTGTTTACAAGCCAGGTTAGTAAGGATTTGCCCTCTCCCTGGGAGGCCTGGCAAGCGAGCAAGTTGTACATCCTGCACCCGTTCTTGAAGCGCGGAGAAATGGACCAGGGTATCGGATTGCTCGCTTATTACAGCTTGCTCAGGGTTGCCAAGGGATTCCTGCTAGGTATCGCACTGGCCACACCGCTCGGTTTTCTCCTGGGCGTTTCGAAGACTTTTCAGAAAATGCTGGATCCAGTGATTCAGATCCTGCGGCCGATTTCCCCACTGGCTTGGCTGCCGCTTGGATTGGTTATTTTTCGTCAATCAGAACCTGCAGCTCTGTTCACGATCGCCTTGTGTTCCATGTGGCCGACTGTGATCAACACGATGGTGGGGGTTCGCTCGATTCCCCAGGACTATTGGAATGTCGCCAAGGTCTTGCGGCTCTCTCCTTTCAAAACTTTCACAAAAATCCTGCTCCCAGCTACGATTCCGCAGATGTTCACCGGCTACCGGCTGAGTCTGGGTATCGCCTGGCTTGTGATCGTTGCCAGCGAAATGCTGACCGGCACCCCTGGAATCGGAGGATTTCTTTGGCAGGAATATAACAGCCTGGTCTACGCGCACATTCTGCTATGCATCGTGACGATCGGGGTCATTGGTTTTGGTTTGGATCGTCTAATGGGCGTTGTCGAGTCGCGGTTGAGATCGGCCTGAAGGAAAGGAGTGCTCTTGGCATTTCTCGAATCTCGAAACATCTCAAAGACGTTTCGCTCGGACAAGAAGACGCGCCACGTTCTTGAAAACGTGAACTTGTCGGTTGACCCGGGCGAGTTCGTTTCCATCATTGGCTATAGCGGGTCCGGAAAAACGACGTTACTTTCCCTGCTGGCTGGTTTGGTGGCGCCCGACACCGGTGAGGTCTCTATCTGCGGGAAAAAATTGTCGGGATTTCCCCCCCGGGCATCCATTGTGTTCCAGAACTACTCGTTGCTGCCGTGGTTCTCCGCTCTTGAAAACGTGCGTCTGTCGGTGGAATCTGCCTTCCCCGGCTGGCCGCGCAGGAAACAGCAGGAGCAAGCGCACCGTTTTCTCGAGATGGTTGGACTGGGGAACGCCGCCCAAAAACGGCCGAATCAGCTCTCCGGTGGAATGCGGCAGAGAGTAGCGATTGCGCGGGCCTTTGCGACCGAGCCGAACGTGCTTTTCCTCGACGAACCGTTTGGAGCCTTGGATGCGCTCACGCGCGGGAATCTGCAGCAAGAATTGGCGCGGCTCTGCTCGGCTTTGGACCGGCCAGTCGCGACGGTCTTGATCACCAACAACGTTCAAGAGGCAATTCTTCTTTCTGACCGTATCGTGCCGATGACGGGCGGCCCACGTGCCACATTGGGCCCGGCCATCCCGGTGCTTTTGAAGCGGCCTCGAAGCGAAGCATTGCTCTTGCACGATGCGGGGGCAGTGCACATTCAAGCTCGCGTTTTCGAATTCCTAACCGGGTTCACCAACAGTCGGAGACCCGCCCCTCTCGAGAAGATCGCCTCCGCTCCGATGGTGGAAATGAACGGCACCAGGATCACAACATGAATCTGCCTCTCGAAATCACAGGTCTGACGAAAGTGTTCGATACGGACACCGGGCCGTTTGTGGCGGTCCAGGATTTCAACGCGAAGATCGAAATCGGGGATTTCGTGTGCTTGCTGGGCCACTCCGGCTGCGGCAAGTCCACCATTCTTTCCATCCTTGCCGGTCTGGAGCAGGCGACGGTCGGCGGCGTCTGCATCGACGGAAAAGAAGTGAATACACCGGGGACCGATCGGGGCGTCGTGTTTCAAGCACCTTGTCTTTTGCCGTGGCTGACGGCGGAGAAGAACGTGGCCCTGGCCGCTGGTCAGGCATTCCCGAAAAGTTCAAACAAGGAGCGGAAGGAACGAGCGCGAAAGTACCTCGAAATGCTCGGCGTGGGGGAGTTCTGCGACCAAACTCCGGCCGAACTGTCCCTGGGAACGCAACAGCGGGTTTCCCTGGCGCGGGCACTGGTGCTGGAACCGCGTTTTCTGCTTCTCGATGAGCCGTTCGGTATGCTCGATTCGCTGACGCGATTCGATTTGCAGGACACCCTGTTGCAGGTCTGGGAGCAGACACGCAAGACAGTGGTGATGGTGACACACGACATTGACGAAGCGCTGTATCTTGCTAACCACATCCTCTTAATGACCGACGGGCCTGCGGGACGCCTCGGAAAGATCATGCGAGTTCCGTTCGCCCGGCCGCGAGACCGCGCCGAAGTACTCAAGCGTCCGGATTACTATTCCTTGCGGACAGGGGTTATTGAATTTCTGGAGGACCACGCGCAGCCATCCGCGAATCGTTGGACGCCTGACGCAATGGTGGCAATCCAATGAAAAAAGGAGACGAGATGCGCTTGCGAACTTTGAGATTCGTTGCTGGGGCGATATTTCTGCTGACGCTGAGAGGCTCAAGTTTGTACGGCCAGCAGCCGGGCGAGATGGCCACTCGACTCCAAGCCGAGTCAACTAAGACACCATCATCCGAAATAAGTAGCAAATCCGACACACAACCAGAGATGTCTCCATCCGAAACGGGGAAGCCAAAGAATGATGTCACTCCAACCACTTCGGCGAATTCTCCCACCGCTGGCGGGGCGAAACCCACTCCTGCGCCAGCCAAACAACACAAGCTCGGCCCGCTCAACGTCTCGGTCAACTGGCGCGTCAGAACCGAAGCGTGGGACTGGTTTCAACCGCGCACGGGACAAAATGCTTATGCGTTCGAACACTCTCTCTTGCGAATCGGCGTCGGCCAGAAGAGTGAGGCGTTCGAATGGTTTCTTGAAGGAGCGGCGGATGCCATAGTCGATCTCCCTCCCAGCGCAGTGCAACCCGGACGCCTGGGCCAGTTGGGGTTGGGCGGCTCGTATTTTGCCGGCAACGGCAATCAGCGGAATAACGTGAATGGCTTTTTGAAGCAGGCGTATATCGGGTTTTCGCTTCCGGCGAAGGCCAAGCTGCGCATGGGCCGATTCACGTTTCTAGACGGGGCCGAGGTGCAGCCAAAGGACAAAACTCTGGCGACGCTCGTGAACACACGTGTGGCTCAGCGGTTGATCGGCGACTTCGGATTTTCCGCAGTGCAGCGCAGCTTCGATGGAGCGCAACTAGGATTCAACGCGGGGAACAACAACATTACATTTTTCGGCGGGAGGCCCACGCGCGGGGTTTATCAGAGCGATGGAATGGGCGAATTGAACGTGGACATTTTTTATGGCGCGTTCACACATTCCTTCAACTCCAAAAGGAACGCGGGATCGCTGCGCGTGTTTGGGGTCGGCTACGTGGATGAACGCGCGGTCCTAAAGACTGACAATCGCACTGTCGCTGCCCGGACCGCCGACACGTTCCACATCCGCATCGGCACCTACGGCGCCGACTATGCCCATGTTTTCCATACGGATCATGCGGGCCAATTCAACTTCCTGCTTTGGGGGGCGTTGCAGAGCGGTGGCTGGGGTGTGCTTACGCAGCGCGCCGGAGCATTCGTGGGAGAGGCCGGGTGGCAACCGAAAATCCGCGTGATCAATCCCTGGTTCAGCGCTGGCTACTCATTTGGCAGCGGCGATTCCAATCCAAACGATAATACTCACAATTCGTTTTTTCAATTACTCCCGACGCCGCGCGGCTATGACCGCTTTCCTTTTTACAATATGATGAATAATGAGGATTTTTACGGCTCAGCTGTGTTTCGACTTCCCCGCTCTTTCGCCATCCGCAGCGAACTCCACGCTCTACGTTTGGCCAACGCTCAAGACCTTTGGTTCGGAGGCGGCGGCGCATTTCAACCGAAAACATTCGGGTACACGGGGCGGGCCAGCGGCGGAGCGCGGAGCCTGGCGAATGTCTGGGATGTCAGCCTGGACGTGCCGCTGCGCTACGGTTTTAGTATTACCACGTACTATGCGCGCGCCTGGGGGAAAAGCGTAATCGCCAGCATTTATCCAGGCGGACCGAACGCGCAATTTGGCTACGTGGAGACAAACTTTCGCTTTTAGGAACAGGCCGATGCCAAGTGCAAGTTTCAACGGACTCCGCGTGCTGTCCTTAGAAAGCCGGCACGCCAAGGAAATATCGAAGTTGATCGTTTCCTATGGCGGAAGACCTGTCGTGGCTCCGTCTATGCGGGAGGTGAAGCTCGAATCTAACTCTCAGGCGCTCGAGTTTGCCTCCGGACTGATGCAAGGCCTGTTTGACATGGTGATTTTTCTCACGGGAACGGGTATCCGCGGCCTGGTTGGGGCCATCGAAAACGTGTACGCACGCGCTGATCTTCGGACCGCGCTTAGGCGAGTGCAAGTGATAGCGCGAGGCCCAAAACCGTCCTCTGTTCTGAATGAAATCGGCGTGAAACCAAATTTGGTCGCGCCGGAACCAAATACTTGGCGTGAACTTTTGCGTGCGCTTGACGACTTTGCCGGGCCGAAGCAACTGCGTGGGCTGCGAGTCGCCGTTCAGGAATATGGCGTCCCCTGCACGGGATTGCTGACTGGATTGAGCGAACGCGGCGCACGAGTGACCCGCGTTCCGATTTACCGTTGGTCACTTCCCGAGGATGTAGTTCCTTTGCAAGAGGCGGCCATGTTGGTCGCCAAGGGTGAGATCGATGTCGTCCTCCTGACCGCCGCGGTACAAGCCGACCATTTGTTTCAGGTGGCTGCCGCAATGGGGATCGAAGAATCGATGCGCGGCAAGATGGAACGGATCGTCATTGCATCCGTCGGGCCGACGACCTCCGAAAATTTGGGATCTCTCGGTTTGCGGGCCGACTTGGAAGCTTCTCATCCCAGGATGGGTTTCCTCGTGGAGGAAGCGGCTAGTCGCTCAGCCGAAATTCTTTGCGAGAAACACAACGAGCCAGGTCTGGATTTCCTGCACGAGATCGGAAGCCGGATGGCGACTTCCAGTTCGTTGCGCGGAGTGCTCCGGCGGATCGTGGATTTTACAGCATCCGTTGTGAAGTGTGATTCTTGTTTTGTATACATCCAGGAGGACAATGAACTCGTTTTGCGAGCGTCTAAGAACCCTCATCCGGAAGAAGTGGACCACCTGAGGCTCGGTCTGGGTGAAGGAATCACCGGCTGGGTGGCAAGAAATAAGCAGCCCGTCGCGGTGGCATGCAATGCCTTCCAAGATCCACGTTTCCAATTTTTCAATGAGCTTCCTGAAGACCGCTATGAAGCCTTTCTGTCGGTACCAATCCTTTGTCGGGGCCAGCTCGTGGGGGTAATCAACCTGCAGAACAGCCAGCCCCACTCGTACACGCGGCGTGAAATCCGATTGCTCTCGACGATCGGTTTTTTTGTGGGCGCCGAGATTGAGATGGCGCGCTTGGAGGAAAAAAGTTCACAACTCTCCGAGGAACTCGAGGCTCGCAAGATTGTCGAACGCGCGAAGGGAATCCTCCAGCGCGAATTGCAGGTAAGCGAAGAAGAAGCCTATCTGACACTGCGACGGCAAAGCCGCCAGATACGGAAAACGATGAAAGAAGTTGCGCAAACTATCATCCGTGAAAAGGGCGGACCCAACCCCAAAAGGTCAGTCATGTGACGTCGAGCAAGGACCTGCCCTCGTCACTATTTTGGAGGGCGCGACCTTTGAGCCGGCTGGCGGGAATGTAGGTATTTTTTTCGGCGGAACGGCGTCGCTCGCCTTCTTGTGCCGTCATCGTGTTGAGCGCGCTTCGCCGCCGCGGAGGCGAATTCGCCGCTTCGCCGGAGGGTCCATTGAGCAGTCTCAGGAAGGGCAAGGTATATCTGGTTGGTGCGGGTCCCGGGGATCCGGAATTGCTGACAATGAAAGCGTGCCGGATTTTGGGCGAAGCCCAGGTTGTCTTACACGACGATCTAGTCAATCTGGAAATTCTCCGCCTCGCACCGCCGTCGGCAAGCATCCACAATGTTGGAAAGCGCTGCGGACGACCACACATCAGTCAGCAAGAAATTCATTCTCAGATGGTGAGGTTCGCTGCCCAAGGGCTGACGGTGGTTCGCCTCAAAGGAGGCGACCCATTGATTTATGGCCGCGCAGGCGAGGAAATGGAAGCGTTGCATCAAGCGGGAATCGAGTTCGAGGTCGTGCCAGGCGTCACGGCTGCGTTTGGCGCGGCTGCATCGGCGCGGATTCCACTCACGGATCGCAGACTCGCCTCTAAAGTAGTGTTCTTGAGCAACCACCTATGCACGGGTGAAAGCGCGCCGCTCGAGAGGAACTCCATGTCCCGCCACACAACGGTAGTCGTATACATGCCTGGCACGGACTATGGAAACTTGGCGGTGAAGTTCTGTGCCGCAGGCTTCGATCCTCAAACTTGTTGTCTGGTCGTGTCATGCGCGACGACCGAACAGCAACAAATTTATTCGAGCACGCTTGAGAAATTGGCGGCAACTCCGTGTCTCCCTGCGCCTGCGCTTTTGATTGTCGGAGGCGTAGCAACGCACTATTCGAGCGGAGAATACCCTGCCGGGGCTTCTCGCATTTCGCTCGGAGCAAACGTACGGAAATAACTACCGAAGCGATCGGGTTTCGTACGAGGGGGAAGGAGGTAAGCGCAGAATTTAGCCCCATCCGCATTCTCAATAGTGAGCCGGGGAAAGTGAACTGTGGCCGTCGAGAAGGGCCACGGCGCAGGGCAGGTTCGTGAGTGCACGCGACTCGCCATTTCCGCGTCACCACGTCTCCAACCACTTTCTCGCTTCTTCGTAGTCCGAGGGGGTGTTCATGTTCCTCAGGACCCAGCCTTCCGTGTCGTGCTTCTTCCAATCGCTTTCCGACAAGCATTCCATGCGAAATTCTGCCATGGCGTCGGTTACTTTCCGAACTCCGCATTCGAGCGCGGCAACAATTCTCTCAGCGCATTCGATGCGATAGACAGCTGCGAGCGGCTCAAGTCCTCCCGGAGTGCGCGGCACTACAATTTGCGCGTCAGAATCGACCGCGCGCGCGAGCAACCAATCCAGCCACTCGGCCGTGAGATACGGCAGGTCGCATGCCAAGATGAGATTCCAGGGCGCTTTCCTAGTGTTGAGCGCGGTCGCGATACCGACCAGCGGTGCCCGAAGCGCCCTTTTTTCGGCTCCACCGCCAAGATTCTGATCCGCGATGGCGCGGAGTCTCAGAGCAGCATAGCGTTCGGGCAGGCCGACAACTGTAACTTCGAGGACCAGCGGTTCGATCAAGCGAGCCGTCCGAACAATGAGCAGTTCGCCTCCAAACTCAAGCAAACCCTTCTCCCGGCCCATGCGCGAGCTGACTCCACCGGCGAGAATGAACGCAGCGACTTGGTGGTGACGCTTCACAACTCCCACGGATTCTAAAATAGCGCACGCCGTTTGCCCAGCGCGTCGAGTTTCTGTGGTGAATTGTCACTGATCCGTCAAGCGGACGGAAACTTTGGATTAAAAGGGTCCGATCGGGAACGACGACACGGGGCTAGTCCGTCTGATCAGAAGGATTTGTCAGCCTAGACGGCAATGTGGATCAGTCCTTTTCGGAATGAGACGGCCAATAAATGCTCGGTCTCAAGCTTCACGGGGATAGGCTGCGGATTTACCGGCGCGTCCCTACTCAAAAGTGGGCTAGCCAATTTGCCGGACAGTGTCTGGCGAATTGGCCAACTCAAGTAAAACTCGCGCATCTGCTGTAGATTTGTCCGAGAGAAACCCCTTCCATACCCAGTGATCAAGTCGGAAGCGAGCTTCTTCAAAAGGACCTCGCCGTAGGAGGCACGTCAGTGCCCTTGTTGTTGGTGTTCGACAATCAGGCATCCAATCCCCCAATAGGTCGCCGTCATAATCACATTGACTGAACGGGCCGAATAGCGCCTTGCTCGTTCAAGGCCATCAATGACAGCGGTGCGCAGCTCCGGATAGGAGCGTTTTACTCTTGGGGTCAATTTCTTCATCGTATGGTCGCTTTAGAAACGCATCCCCAATGCTATCACTGTAGACTATTGAGCCCTGAACCTCACATACGGTTGCTCTGACTCCGCTTCTCGTTTCATTCTCCTTCCTTGCATTTCCGAGACTGTACCCCTGGCGTACGTCTCCGGATTCCGTTTAGTTCGAAATGGAGTGTACCGGGGGGTGAGACAAATTTCATCGTGCATACTTTGAGCAAAAGGAGATAGATTTCTGAACGCACAGCCCCCAAAAAGCAGATGCGTTTAGAGTGAACCCCTAGAGTGAGACAGTCTGATGGTGCACACTTTGCGCGTAGATCACTTCCTACAAGCCGACGCAATATAAAAGGGCGCCCCTTTTGGAGTAGGGTTTGGGTGGTTGCCTCAATCCCTACAGAAAGGAACGCCCTCAATGGATAGCAAGAAGTATATCGGCATGGATGTGCACAAGGAAAGTATTTCGATTGCGGTTATGAATGGTGCGGGAAAGATCGTGATGGAATGCGTGATCGAGACGAAAGCCAGCATGATTCTGCAGTTTATCAATGGGCTGCGCGGAGACTTGCAGGTCACGTTTGAAGAAGGAACCTGGGCCGCCTGGTTGTACGACTTGCTGAAACCGCACGTGACGAAAGTGGTGGTATGCGATCCGCGAAAGAATGCCTCCATGAAAGAAGGCAACAGAACGAAGCTCGCGGGACCACA
>Ga0137396_10000568_pt1 | contig 17869 bp, 17 predicted proteins | sample czc16metaG_FD_108284 | JGI IMG/M metagenome (GOLD analysis project Ga0137396, IMG submission 108284) | Vadose zone soil microbial communities from Angelo Coast Range Reserve, California, USA - czcobulk3.16 metaG | ecosystem: Environmental > Terrestrial > Soil > Vadose zone | place: USA...
GTGCAGATCGCCATCGACGCCGTGCGCGCCGCCGCCCACCACCACCGCTTCCTCGGCGTCACCGAGCAGGGTCTGGCGGGCATCGTCTCGACCCGCGGCAACCCCGACTGCCACGTCATCCTGCGCGGCGGCTTGGACGGCCCGAACTACGACGCCATCCACGTGCAGAAGACGCTGGCGGCGCTGCGTGACGCGAAGCTGCCCGCGCGCCTCATGGTGGATACGAGCCACGGCAACAGCGACAAGGACTACCGGCGCCAGCCCAGCGTCGCCCGCGACGTGGCGTCGCAGGTCGGCCAGGGCGAGGCCGGGATCATCGGCGTCATGATGGAGTCCTTCCTCGTGGATGGCCGCCAGGATCTCAAGGACAGCAGGCACCTCGTGTACGGCCAGTCCGTCACCGACGCCTGCCTGGGCTGGGAGATGACGGTGCCGGTGCTGCGGGAGCTCGCCGCGGCGGCCCGGGCGCGGCGCAAGGCGCGCCGCTAGCGGGACGCAGCGACCGCCGGCGAGACGGTCATGCTCGTCGGGATCATCTTCGTCCCCTGGATCTTCGCCATCGCCGCCGCCGTCTCCGCCGTGTGCGGCTTCGGCGTGTATCAGCTCGCGCGCACCGCCATGGTCTGGAGGCAGGGGCCGCGCGCCATCGCCGAGGAGCTCCAGCGGAGGACTCGCTGAGCGGGTTACCCTAGCGCCTCATGGAGCAGACACGACCCTTCGCCGGCATCGAGGTGGTGGAGTTCGGCCAATTCATCGCCGTCCCCTTCTGCGCCCAGGTGCTCGCCGAGGGCGGCGCCCGCGTCATCAAGATCGAGGCGCTCGAGGGCGACCCCGTGCGGCAGCTGGCGCAGCTCGCGCCCGGTGAGACGCGCCACTTCGTCTCCCGCAACCGCGGCAAGCACGCGCTGCCGCTGGACCTCCGCCACCCGAAGGCCGCGCGCGTCATCGAGCGGCTCCTCGCGCGCGCCGACGTCGTCCTGACGAACTTCCGCCCGGGGCTCGCCGAGGAGTTCGGCCTCGACGGAGCGAGCCTCGCGCCGCGCTACCCGCGGCTCGTCGTTGGCAACGTCAGCGCGTTCGGCCGCCGCGGGCCCGACGCGCGGCTCGCGGGCATGGACCTGGTCGTGCAAGCGCGGACGGGGCTCATGGCGGGCCTGGGCAAGATCCAAGGCGGGCTGCCCGCGTCGGGCGATGCGCCCGTCGCCGACTACATGTGCGCGATGACGCTCGCCTTCGGCATCGCCGCAGCACTGCTGCGCCGCGAGCGGACGGGCCGCGGCGGCGAGGTCGACGTGGCGCTCATGATGGCGGCGCTGGTTCTCCAGAACAACTCGATGGTCCGCGTAGAATCGGTGGACGGCCCGACGCACGCCACGGCGCGTGCGAGACTCGCCGAGCTCCGAGCGGCGGGGCGGCCCTTCGAGGAGCAGGCGGCGATCATTCCCCAGGTGCGGACGCCCGGCATGGTCAACGTCTACTTCCGGACCTATGCGACGCGCGACGGCGTGCTCGGTGTCGCCTGCGTGAGCCCCGGCCTCCAGCGCGCCTTCATGAAGGCGCTCGGGCTCGACGACGGGGCGCACGAGAAGGCGATCACCGATCCCGACGCATTGGCGCGCCACTACGCGGCGCTCCGCTCACGCGCCGAAGCCGTGCTGGCAGGGCGCACCACCAGTGAGTGGAGGAAGATCTTCAACGCTCACGGCCTGCCGGCGTCGGACGTGAAGCTCGCGTTCGAGCTGCTGGACGACGAGCAGGCGCTCGCCAACGGCCTTCTCCACGATCTCCCCCACCCGGCGCTCGGTCCCGTGCGCGTGCTGGCGCCGCCGCTCACGCTCGACGGCCAGGGCTTTCGGCCTGGGGCGCCCACGCCCCCCCTCGGCGCGGAGACGCGCGCGCTCCTCACAGAGCTCGGGTTCACGGCGGAGGAGATCACGGCGCTGCTGGCCGACGGCGTGACGCGAGACCTCGAGCGGGGGCGCTGAACGCTCGAGGGTCAGACGTCCATCCAGACGGCGCCGCAGCCGGTCAGCCAGTCGGGCACCGGCTCGTAGGCCAGGACCTCGCCCTTCTTTCCGTGGAGGGCGCCGAGGACGGCGATCCAGTTCCTGACCTCCTGGCCGCCGTTGCCGCCCTGCGTCTCGATCTCGTCGTGGGTGAGAAACGCGAGCGACTCACCGCGCCCCTCCCGGATCGCATCGAGGACACGCTGGTCGAACTCGGGGTTGATCCGCCCGTGCCCGGGCACGCCGATCCAGTGGGAGATTCCTCCGGTCCCGAGGAGCGCGACCCGCTCGGCGCCGGGGCGCGCGTCATCGACGAACGCCTCGACGAAGGCGCCCAGCTCGTAGCTCCGGCGCGGCCGAGGCAGTGGCGGCGCCACACAGTTCGTCAGGATCGGCACGATCGGGACGGAGGCGTCGGGCAGCAGGAAGTGGAGGGGCACGGACACGTCGTCCCAGAACTCGAGCTCGTGCGCGTAGGCGAGGTCGAAGCCCCGCTCGAGCCCCGCCTGCACGAGCGCCTTCGCCCAGTCGCGGGCGCCGGGGATCTGGCGCGCGGGGACTTTGAGGAACGCGGCACCGCCCTTCGAGGGCGCCCAGTAGCTCGCCGCGACGCCCACGCAGACGGCGGGCATGTTGTCGTAGAAGAAGTTCTGGAGGTGGTCGTTCGCGAAGACGACCAGCACGTCCGGCCTCGCCGCGGCCAGTCGGCGGCGCATCGTCTCGAGCCCCGCGACGAAACGCTCCCGCTGGCGCGGATCCGCGATCACGGGCTTCGCGGTGATGTTCGGCGCGTGCGACGTCAGGCAGCCGGCGACGATCGCTCCCACGGCGGCCGCCTCAGATCTTGAACCGCGGGCGGAAGACGCGGCGGATCAGGTATGGGTTGGCGCCGAGCTCGTAGAGCCGCGTGAGGTCGCCCTCGCGGAGCGCCTCCCGCTCCGCAGGGCTCAGGTCGTAGGCCGCCAGCTCCTGCTCGTCACTGATGGACTCGACCATCTGGTGCCGCCCGGCGGTATCGAACAGGAGCTTGTTCAGCTGGTATTCGCTCATCGGGGCCATGGTATCGTACTCGGGCTGACAAGCGGAGGGCTCATGCACTACCGAACGCTCGGCAACAGCTCGCTCAGGGTGTCGGCCATCGGGCTTGGCTGCATGTCCATGTCCGGCGCCTACGGCAAGGGCGACGACGCGGCGTCCATCGCCGTCATCCATCGCGCGCTCGATCTCGGCGTGAACTTCCTCGACTCCTCGGACATGTACGGCTGGGGCCACAACGAGGAGCTGCTCGGAAAGGCGCTGAAGGGTCGCCGCGACAAGGTCGTCCTCGCGACCAAGTTCGGCAATCTGAGAAAGCCCGACGGCACGCCCGGCGTCAACGGCAAGCCCGAGTACGTGCCGCAGGCGTGCGACGCGAGTCTCCGGCGCCTCGGCGTGGACACGATCGACCTCTACTACCAGCATCGCGTGGACCCGAGCGTGCCGATCGAGGATACCGTGGGGGCGATGGCCAAGCTCGTCCAGCAGGGCAAGGTGCGCTTCCTCGGCCTCTCGGAGGCGGCGCCGGCCACGGTGCGCCGCGCTCACAAGGTGCATCCGATGAGCGCACTCCAGAGCGAGTATTCGCTCCTCTACCGCACGGAGGCCGAGGAGACGCTCCCCACGCTGCGCGAGCTCGGTATCTCGTTCGTCGCCTACGCACCGCTCGGCCGGAGCCTGCTGACGGGCAGCGTCCATGGCGCCGCCGACCTCCCGCCGGATGACCGCCGTCGCGCCCACCCGCGCTTCCACGACGAAAACTTGTCGAAGAACCTCGAGCTGGTGGCGCGGATCGAGGCGATCGCCAGGGAGAAAGGCTGCCCGCCGGCGCAGCTCGCGCTCGCGTGGCTCGTGGCTCAGGGCCCGGACGTGGTCCCGATCCCGGGGACGAAGCGGACGGAGCGCCTCCAGGAGAACGTCGGCGCGGCGGAGGTGAAGCTCAGCCCTGAGGATGTCAGGCGGGTCTCGGCGGCCGTGCCCGCCGGTGCGGCCGCGGGGCTCCGCTATCCCGAGCCGCTGATGAAGGCGGTCTACCTCTAGCGCGCGGCGCGAACCGGCTCGGCCGTCGTCAGGTCCCGCACCGATACCGCGCGCTCGATGCGGGGATTCTTGAGATCGACGGTCACGCGGAGCGCGCGGAGCCCGTGGACGCCCTGCAGCTCCTCGAGCTCGACGTCCTCGACCTCGCCCGTCAGGTAGCCCAGGTGCTGGAGGTACTCGATGTAGCCGCGGTACTCCTGCGCCTCGCCGATCTGGGCGTAGACGATCGCGATCTTGCCGGGCTGGGTGACGCGGTCGCTCGAGCCCTTGATCAGCGCCTTGTCGATCCGCTTCTTCACGATCTCGTACCGGATGTCGTAGGCGCCGTCCACGTCGAAGCGCTTCTCGTCGAAGCGGAAGCGGATCGAGAGCGGCGCATGCTGGACGAGCACCAGGTGCGTCGCCTCGAGCGGCACCGCGAGCCGGTCGCGGAGCTGGTGGGTCCGGAGCGCCACGCCGCACGTGACCATGAGCTGCCAGAGCCGGAGGGATTTCAGATAGAGCGGATCGAACCGGCCGTCCTCGACGAGCGATGCGCCGACGTAGATCTGGTAGTCGACGCCGTCGGTCTTCTGCTTCTCGAAATAGTGCGGGTACATCGCCTGGGCGGCCTGCTCCTCGAGGTCCAGGTAGGACGAGATCCCTTCGGCGATGCGCGTCACGCTCTCCTCGAAGAGGCGCCGCCGTGCGTAGACCGTTCCGAGCTTCGGGTCGAGCCCGGCGCGGTAGGCCGCCACCCGCTCGCGCACCGCCACACCGAACTCCTGGAGGGTGTCGAACTGACGCTCGACGTCGGCGCGGAGGAAACTGATGATCCCGACCTCGTCGCCCGATCGCAGGTTCTTCTCGATCCGGGCGATGTGCTTGTCCAAGCGGTAGCGCAGCTCATCGAGCGCGGGGAGGTGCTTGGCCTGGTGAGCGGCCTGCACCACGTCCTTCGCGAGGCGGAGCTGCGCCAGGAGGTCGGCCTGGATCGCAAGGCTCCGCTGCGTCGAGGAGCCGCGGATGTCCGAGAGCGCATAGAGCGGATACACGCGCTCGAAGACGATCGGCTCGAGCTCGACACCGCCGTCCGCGCTGCCCTCCGCGTGCTGCTCGATGCCCTTGAGTACGGCCTTGCGGAACCGCCACTCCACCACCGGGTGGATCGCCGTGCACTTCTCCTTGATGACCGCCTGGATGCGGTTGTTCAGCTCCTCCATGCTCCGCTGCACCGCCATCGAGAAGAGCGGTAACACCTCGTCGAGGAGCGGAAGATGCGTGGCGTCGAGGTCCCCCGGGCGCGGCGAGCCGAGCTCGAGCGTGCCGATGACCTCGTCCTGGTAGTGGAGGGGCGCCACGATGATGTTGCGGACCCCGCTGCCGATGATGTCGTCCTCGACCGGGGTCCGGCCGGGCCAGGTGGTGAGGTCCTCGATGACCAGCGGCTTACCCTCGGCGACCGCACGCTCGTAGATGGAGCCGGCGAAGGCCGAGGTCGAGAGGTGCCTCGAGTCGGCGAAGATGCACGAGTGCTCGCACTCGGCGCCGTAGTTGAGGATGAGCACCTGGTCGCCCTCGAGCGCGGCCAGGCCGAAGCGGAGCTCGGGCCGCCGGAACAACGTCCGCAGCTTTTGCTGGAGCGCCTCGAAGCGGACGTTCGAAACGATCGACTCCTTCTCGATCAGGTCGCGCTTCAGCGACGAGAGCACCTCGCGCTCGGTCACCTCGACCGCGCGGAAGACCGTGAACCCGCGGAGCACGAAGCTCTCCGGCGGGAGGGCGGCGCGGAGGAAGTCGGGGTCCAGGAAGGCCCCGCGCAGGCGCCGCAGCACGTCGTCGGTCAGCGGCGGCACCGGGCCCACCGTCTCCACCTCGATGAACCGCGTGTCGAACTCGACCCTGAAGTGGCGCTCGAGGCTGCTGTCCGGATCGGTCACCGTCAGGGTGAACGGGCGGTGCACGCCCAGCTCGACGGCGTGGACCCGCCTGAGCACGAGCGCGTACGCCTTCAGGCTGCGCATCGAGTCCAGCGTCGCCGGGTCCAGATTCACCTTGAGACGGGCGGCGCCGCCTTCGCCCCCGAAGAGGCGCTCGAAGGCCGGCGTGGCGTAGAAGCTCCTCAGCTGAAACGGGATCAGCGCCGCACCGAATTCCTGCTCGAAGGACGCCGGCGGGAAAACGCCCGCCATCAGCACGTCCACGAGCTCGCGATACCGGGCGATGACGGAGAGATCCGTGATCGGACTGAACAGCTCCGGCGCCTTTTCGGCCTCCTCCCGTACGATGCCGGCGAAGCGTCCCTTGGGGGACAGCACGTTGCCGAATTCGGTGGACCAGAAGCTCAGCAGTGGGGCCAGGCTCAGCTCGGTCCTGAACGGAAACCCCTTCGGGATCGCGTCGGCCTCGAGGCCAGTCTGGACATCAGCCGAGCGGGACTGCGGGGTTTGGGATAGGCTTGCCATGGCCTTTAGATTGTAGCAGGCATCCTCGGGGATTCACCGCGGAGGAAAACGTGAGCTGGCTCGAGACATATCGCGGGTTTGTGTACCGCTGGGAGGTGGACCACAACGACCACCTCACCGTCGCCTACTATTTCACCCGCATCGCCGATGCCGGGCTCGGCCTGCTCGAGGCGCTGGGGCTCGGGCCCATCTACATGAGGCGCTCGGGGCGCGGTTGCGTGACCACCGACTGCTACGTGCGCTACCAGCGCGAGCTGCGCGTGGGCGACATCATGCACGTGGAGAGCGGCGTGATTCGCGTCGAGCGTGACACGCTCGTCCTCGGTCACAGGGTCTTCAACTCCGAGACCGGCGAGGTCTGCACCACGGTCGAGCATTCCGCGCGCCATGTGGACCTGAAGCGCCGCACCGGTGTGCGCCTCACGCCCGCCCAGCGGCGCGCCACCGAAGCGCGCCGCGTCGCGTGGGACGGCCCGCCGCGCGAGCAGCGCCCGCGGCCGCGCAGCCTCGCGGGCTTCCGCCAGACGGCGCGCGACACGGTGGAGCCGTCGGAGCTGGACGTCTTCGGCGGGAGCGGGCTCACCCATTACATCCACCGCTTCTCGGCCGCGAACGGCCACGCCATCGCCGCCTTCGGGATGACGCCCGGGTATCAGCGTGAGCAGCGCCGCGGCTTCTCGACGTTCGAGTTCCAGCTCGCGATCGGCGGCGCGCTCCGTCCCGGCGACCCGGTCCGCGTCCAGTCGGCGCTCCTGCACGTGGGTAGCTCCTCGCTACGCCTGCTTCACGCGATGACGAACGAGCGGAACGGGGAGCGTGTCGCCACCCTCGAGCAGCTCGGCGTCCACCTCGACATGGACGCGCGCAAGTCGACGCCGCTGCCCGACGAGCTCCGAGCCAAGGCCCGGGCCGTCCTCGTCTCCAGCTGAGAGTCAGGCCCCCGCCCCTGCCTCGCGGCGCCGCCGCCGCCCCCCCCGTCGCCCTCGTCGCCGGCGTCGTCCCGCCGCCGGAACGGGCTCGACCGGTTCGCCGGCCGGCGCCGCGACGGGCTCGGCCTCCGCCGCCGGGCCGACCAGGGTGATCATGCCCGTCGGGCTCACCGACAGCTCCTTGATCCGCCGGAGTCGCGTGACGAGCCGCGGCGAGCCGGGCGGGCGGCTGAAGCCCCGCGCCTTCAGTGCCCGCGCCAGCGTGTCGATGAGAACCGCGCCGTTTTGTGAGCGCTGGGCCAGCTCACGGAGGATGTCCACGATCTCGTCGTGGGGCGCGGTGTGCGCCTCGCCCGCGGGCGCGGCGTGCGTGGGGTCGTGGCGGCGCGGCTCGGCGACCGCCGCGGGCGCGCGCCCGCCACGGCGCCCGCGCCGTCCGCGACTCCCTCGCGGCTCGCGCGCGGCAACGGCCTCGCGCGGCTCTGCGGGCGGCGCGCCGGTGAGCGCGCGTGAGGAGAGCCGACGGAACGTGATGCCGAGCGCAGTCGCGACGTCACCGACGGCGTCGAAGGCGCGATCGTCCGACACGATCTCGAGCACGTCGCCGGGACGGGCCGCCGCGAGCCACACGCCCGCGCTGACCGCGATGCGGAGGTCGCTCCAGTCGCGCACGCCGGTGGACGGGGCACTGTGGACCAGCTGGGCGCCGTGGCGCGCGAGCAAGCGCGCCGTATCCTGGCCGATCACCCGCCAGTTCCCGATGGCGACGAACTCGGTCCGCCAGCCCGCGCGGTCCACGGCGAGGTGCTCGATCACCCGCGCGATGTGTCCGGCGCTGCTCGTGTTCTCGACGTCGAAGAAGATCGCGCGCCGGCTCGCTGGCGGCGGCGCCACCGGCGCCGGCGGAGGTACGCGCGCGGCGAAGGCGGGCTCGGGCGTGGCGAGCGGTACTAGGGGTTCGTGCTCGACGACGGGCTCCAGGGGCTCGAGAGCAGGCGCAACCTCGGGGGCGGGGCTCGTGATCACCGCGCCGCGGCGGCGGAACCGCCCGGCACTCGTTCGTTCCATGCCTAGATCATACGAGCCCTCGCGGTCGCGAGCCAGGACGAATGCGCCGGGCGCCTCCGTCGACCGGCGTGTCAGGTCGCTGACACGTCCGGCGGTTCCCTGATTTGCAAGGACTCGTCACCGTTGGACTTGTCCGAGGCATGTCACTTGCACGAATCTTCGGCGAACTCCGGGAGCCGACTGGGCTCCAGGGAGTTCAAAGGAGGCCATCGATGGCGACGACGAACCTCTTTCGCTCGGCTCTGAGCCTCACGTCGATCGTGTTGGCGGGCGGCTTGATCGTCGGTCAAGCGGCGGCGCAGGACGCGGACGCAAAGGGCGACAAGGAGCTGACCAAGCTCACCCAGCGGATCGACAAGACTGCGGCGGGCAGTGATGCCGGCCGCGTGACCGCCCGGATCGTGGACGAGTGGAAGGGCACGACCTTCAAGTTCGACGCCGGTGACACGCCCCGTGCGCTGACGGCGCAAGACGTGCAGAACCTCCGCGCCAAGGGACTCGGCTTCGGCGAGATCTCGATCCTCCTCGCGCTCACGGCGAAGCAGCCGAATCCCGCGACGGCGAAGTCCCTGAACGAGATCCTCAGCCTGCGCAAAGGCGGCGAGGGGTGGGGCAAGCTCGCACGGGATCTTGGCTATAAGAACCTCGGCTCCGTCGTCAAGAGCATGAAGGCCACGGAGCACGGCATGACCCGGGTGGCCATGGAGCGCGGTCAGAAGGCAGAGAAGGCGGAGAAGGTCGAGAAGCCCGAGAGGATGGAGAAGCCGGAGCGGCCCGAGAAACCGGAGCGACCCGAGCGGCCTGAGAAGCCGGAGCGGCCGGGACGCTAGTGGCCGGGGCGCCGAGCGAGAGGAGGCGGGCGATGCGACATCGCGGACTCGCGGTGGTCGTCCTGCTGATTCTCCTCGGCGCCGCGCCCGCACTCGCCCAGGACGAGCCCCGGTGGTCGCTGTCGAGCTCCGTCAACTACTCGGAAGGTGACTACGGCACCGGCAAGAACACCTCGATCGTCTACGTCCCGTTCACGCTCGGCGTGACGCCGATCGACCGGCTCTGGTTGCGACTGACGGTTCCATACATCCATCAGTCGACGCAGAACGTGGTCATCACCGGCGGCGGCGTCGCGGCGCGGAACGGGTCCCGCGGCAGGCTCGCGCGTCCCGCCAGCTCCAGCAGCGAGAGCGGCGTCGGCGACGTGTTGCTCAAGGGCTCCTACGTCCTCGTCCAGGAGGCGGATCTGATCCCCGAGGTCGCGCCCTACGTGAAGATCAAGGTCCCGACGGCGGATGAGGACCGCGGGCTCGGCACGGGAGAGTTCGACGAGACCGTGGGCGTGGACCTCAGCAAGCGTCTCATCGACAAACTGGTCGGCTACCTCGCCGTGTCGTACACCTTCATCGGCGACCCGCCCGGCGTGGATCTCCGCGACACGTTCGGCTGGAGCCTCGGCGCCGCCTACCTGGTGCTGCCGCCTTTGTCCGTGTTCGGGTTCCTCGAGGGCTCGACGGCGATCTCGCGTGGCCAGGCGGATCCCGTCGAGCTGCGCGTCGGCGCCGAATACAGGCTGGCGACGGCGCTGAAGGTAACGGGATCGGTGACCCGAGGGCTGACCGACGGCGCGGCAGACTGGGGCTTCTCCGCAGGACTCGCCCTGCGCTTCTGACCGCGACGCCAACCCGCTCGGCCCCCGAAACGTGAGCCTTGACAGCCGCGGCGCGCCCCGACTAGCCTCGGCTCGCGCGCGATGGACTTCGAGTACTCGCCGGTCCAAGAAGCGTTTCGCAAGGAGCTCCGCGAGTGGCTCGCGGCCAACCTCCCGGCCGAGCTCTGCCTTGACGACGCCGCCGACGACCGCGTGGCGTCCGATCGCGAGACGTTCGAGCGACGCCGCACCTGGCAGAAGACGATGCACGCGGCCGGCTGGGTCGGCATCACGTGGCCAACGGAGTACGGGGGCCGCGGCGCCGGACTGATCGAGCGCGTGATCTGGGAGGAAGAGTACGCCGCCGCGCGGGCGCCCGTCTTGCCCGGCAGCATGGGCCTCAACCTCGTGGGTCCGACGATCATCCACTGGGGCAGCGACGAGCAGAAGCGCCGGCACCTGCCCGGGATCCTCAACGCCGACGAGATCTGGTGCCAGGGCTTTTCCGAGCCCGGCGCCGGCTCCGACCTCGCGAGCCTCCGCACGCGCGCGGCGGATCAGGGCGATCACTACGTCGTCAACGGCCAAAAGGTCTGGACGTCGGGCGCGCACTTCGCCCACTGGATCATCCTGCTCGTCCGCACCGACCCCGAGGCGCCGAAGCACCAGGGGATCAGCTGTCTGCTCGTTCCCATGACGACCCCTGGCATCAGCGTGCGACCGCTCGTGCTGATGACCGGCCATCACCACTTCAACGAGGTCTTCTTCAGCGACGTTGCCGTGCCGAAGACGAACCTGCTCGGCCCACCGAATCAGGGCTGGAAGGTCTCGACGACCACGCTCATGTACGAGCGCCACTCCGCCGGCGGCCGGAACCACGCGGCGCAGATCGCGCGTCTCGTGCGGCTCGCGCGGCTCGTGGCGATCGACGGGACGCCGGCGTGGGAGCGGCCGTGGATCCGTCAGCGATTGGCTCAGCTCGCGATCGACTGCGAGGCGCTCAAGTACACGCGGCTCCGCAGCCTCACGCGCCAGCTCCGCGGCGAGCCGCCGGGACCCGAGGGTTCGATCCTCAAGCTGACGGGCTCGGAGCTGGGCGTGCGGATCGCCGACGTCGCCGGCGAGCTGCTCGGCATGCGCCTGCTGGTAAACGAGCCCTCCGACGCCCTGCCGGACGCGCCACGGTGGTTCAACCGCGTGCTCGCCGCGCGGCAGTACACGATCTCCGCGGGGACGAGCGAGATTCAGCGCAACATCATCGGCGAGCGCGTGCTCGGCCTGCCGAAGGGGTGAGCGACGCGCTCGTCAGCAGTGCCGGCACGGCGGGAACTCCCGCGAGTAGACCGGCTGCTTCAGGAACTCCTCGGGGTTGTACTTCCAGAACTGACTGACCGCCGGGTACGTGTGAATCACGGTGTTCTGGAGCTTGCCGCCCGCGCGCTCCACCTTGCGGATGTAGATGTTCTGGGTCGGGTTGCCATACGCGTCCATCTCCACTGGCCCACGCGGTGCGTCGGTGATCTTGACCTGGCGGCGCGCGGCAATGAGCGCCGCACGGTCCTCGACCCTCCCGCCGATGGCGCGCACGGCCTCGCCGAGGATCCGCGCGCCCGTGTAGCAGTTCTCGGAGTAGAAGGACGGCAGGCGGTTGTACACCTTCTCGAAAGCGGCGCGGAAACGCTGGTTGGCGGGCGTCTCGAGGGACGCCGAGTAGTGGTGCGCGCTCACGACGCCGAGCGACTCGTCGCCGAGCTGCGGCAGGATGTGCTCGTCGGTGTAGGTCCCGCCCGCGAGGAGCGGCACCTTGCCCTTGAGACCACTCTCCGCGTACTGCTTGGCGAACAGAAGCGTCCACCGCCCCAGCGCGACGACGAACACCGCGTCGGCGTCCTTCCGGACCTGGGCGAGGTACGGGCCAAAGTCCTGCACGTTCAGCGGCACCCAGAGCTTCTGGATCACCTGACCGCCGTTGTCTTCGAGCGACTTGTGGAAGCCCCCGACCGTCTCCCAGCCGAACGCGTAGTCGAGGCCCAACGTCACCACCTTCTTGTAGCCGAGGACCTTCGCCGCGTACTCGCCGAACGGATGCATGTTGCCACCCGCGGAGAACCCCGTGCGGATGAGCCACTTGGGTCGCTTCCGCTGGGTGAGGTCGTCCGCCGAGTTGATCGGGTACAGCGTGGGGATCCCCTGCTGCTCGATATAGGGCACGAGCGCGTAGGCGACGTTCGAGAGGATGACGCCGGCGACCACGTGGACGCGATCGTTCTCGACGAGCTTACGGAGCTTGGTCAGCGCCGTGGCCGGCAGGCCTTCGTTGTCCTCCAGGATCACCTCGACCTTACGCCCGGCCATCTGCCAGCCGGTCTCCTGCCAGTAGAGCTCACAGCCGCTGTACATGTCCTTGCCGGCGGCGGCGATCGCGCCGGACAGCGGCGAGAGGAATCCGATCTTGATCGGCCCCTGCGCCGCCGCCTCACCGGTGACGACGACCGACGCCACCGCCGCCAGCAGGAACAGCCGCCCGACCGTCCGCATGCGCATCCTCCCCGAGCGCTCGGATCTCGCCGCCCGATCCTAGCAGGTAACGGCGCGGCGTTCGACGTGGTCCGTGCGCGAGTCTCGGCGGCCTTGACACCGCCGACGCGTGCCGACTAGTCTCGGCTCGCGCTCAGGGGGGACGAGGACCCATGGAGATCGATCGCCCGTTACCCAGCCCCATCACCCCGGAGACCAAGCCCTTCTGGGACGGTCTCCGGGAGCAGAAGCTCCTGCTGCCCAAGTGCAAGGCGTGTGGCCACGTCTTCTTCTATCCGCGCGCCGTGTGCCCACGCTGCTCGGCGCGCGACATCGGCTGGATCCAGGCAAGCGGCAGGGGCACGCTCCACGCCTTCGAAATCGCCTACCAGGTCTTCAACAAGGCGTGGAAGATCAAGCCACCCTACGTGCTCGCGATGGTCGAGCTGGCGGAAGGGCCGCGCATGATGTCGAACCTGGTCAACGTCGAGCCCGACCCCAAAGCGATCAAGTGCGACATGCCGGTGCAGGTCGTGTTCGCGAAGCTGACCGACGAGATCACGCTGCCCCTGTTCGAGCCGGCCCAGTGACTGCCACGGCCGACATGAAGGCGCTCAGGAGCTCCGCCTGCGTCGTCGGAGTCGACGAGAGCGACGAGATCGGGAACCTCCCCGGTAAGAGCCAGCTCACGCTCCATCTGGAAGCCGTTACCAACGCCGTCCGCGACGCCGGTCTCAAGGTCTCAGACGTCGATGGGATCTTCACCGCGGGCCAGCACTCCCCCGCCCTCCTCGGCGAAGCCCTCGGCATCACCCCGCGCTACGTGGATGGCACGACGGTGGGCGGCTGCTCCTTCATCATCATGGTCGGCCACGCGGTGGCCGCGCTCCACCACGGCCTCTGCGACGTGGCCGTCATCTCGCACGGCGAGTCCGGCCGGTCGGGCGTGGGCGTGAGCCCGCGGCGTGACACGAGCTTGACCGGACAGTTCGAGGCCCCCTTCGGCTTCGGCGGTGCACCGACGCTCTTCGGCATGATCACCACGCGCCACATGCACGAGTACGGGACCACGCTCGAGCACTGGGCGCAGGTGGCCGTGTCCACCCGCCAGTGGGCCATGCTGAACCCCAAGGCTCTCCGTCGCGAGCCCATCACCGTGGCCGACGTGCTCGGCTCACGGCCGGTCGTCTACCCGTTCAACCTCCTCAACATCTGCCTCGTCACGGACGCCGGCGGCGCCGTGGTGCTGACGCGGGCCGACCGCGCGAAGGACTGTGCCAAGAAGCCCGTGTACGTTCGTGGCGTGGGCGAGGGCACCGAGCACGTGATGGTCACCCAGATGAAGGATCTCACCTTCAGCGAGGCGACGCGCCTCGCGGGCGAGAAGGCGTTCCGCATGGCGGGCGTCGGTCAGAACGACTTCGACCACATCATGCTCTACGACGCCTTCACCTCGGGGCCGCCGATCATGCTGGAGTCGCTCGGCATCGCGAAGCGCGGTGAGGGCGTGCACTTCTTCGCGGAGGGGCGTTCGACCCCGGGCGGGAGGCTCCCCATCAACACCAACGGCGGCGGCCTCTCCTACACACACTCGGGGATGTACGGCATCTTCCCGATCATCGAGGCGACGCGTCAACTACGCGGTGAGTGCGGCCAGCGTCAAGTGCCGAGCGTGAACCTCTCACTCGTCAATGGCATGGGCGGTATGCTCTCGGCCGCCGGCACGCTGGTGCTGTCGACCGAAAGGGGGCGCTAAGGCCCCGCCAGCCGGCTCTGGACACGCCGGCCGTTGTGTGCTTCGATGGCTCGAGCTAGAGTTCTGGCCGTCTGCCGTCAGCGGTCTCCACCGAGCGCGGCGCTCGGGCGTAGTTGCTTCGGAGGCAATCATGCTGGCGATTCACCGGATCAGCGACCTCACCCTCGAGCGCCGAGGCGGGCCCGACGATCGGCTCCACATCCATTTCAAGCTGAGCCACGCACCCGACAGGGCCTGGATCGGCCTCTTCAAGGCGCACGCCGCCTCGAGCGCTCTCAGCGCGGAAAACGCGATCTTCAACGGAGACGTGGTCTACATCGAAGTCGCGCGGGCGCGCACCCCGGCGGAGCTTGGGACAGCGCTGGACTGCTTCATCGAGTGCGCGAACCTCCGATTGCGGTCCCTGCCAGGGCCAGCCCCTGAACGACGACCAACGGCGTTACCGCCAATGGCGTTACCGCGACCGCGTCTCGCGGCCGGTCGGTTCCGGCCGCGCGTATAAAGGCGCCCAGCGACCGGATGGCACCCTGGTGTCTGATCGCTGACTTCTTGTCCCCTTGAAAATGCTCAAACGTTTGACCGCTAACCGGCTGAGAACGCTGGCCTGTACCCTTGCCACCCGGGGCTGGCACCGTGGTTGCGTCCCTGAAGGCGTCATGCGAGACGCGCGATCTCTGCTCACGCGTCACGTTGTCGGGTTCCTGGTCCTGCTGCTCACGATCGTCCCGGCATACCTCGTGTCGCAGGCGAAACCTCCTCAGGATCGAGAGATCGAGCGCCAGGCTCCGGCGGAAGACGACGCGATCGAGGAGCCGAGGAGCGAATTCCTTGCGGTCGCGATCGAGGCGCACATCAGGGAGGTCGCCGTTCGCTACCGCATCCCGCCGATCCTGGTCGCGGCGATCGTCGAGGCCGAGTCCGAATTCAACCCGCGGGCGGTCTCACGCAGGGGCGCCCGCGGGCTGATGCAGCTCATGCCCGCGACGGCCGCAAGCGTCCACGTCGAGGACACCTTCAATCCCTACGAGAACATCGAGGGCGGGGTTCGTCACCTCCGGCGGCTGATGGACCGGTTCAACGGCGACCTCCCCCTCGTGCTCGCCGCCTACAATGCCGGTGAGCAGGCCGTCCTGCTCTACGGCGGGGTCCCGCCCTACCCTGAAACGCGCCGCTATGTCGCGCGCATCCTGCGGCGGATCGGCCGTGGCGACCTCGTGCAGCGAGTGAGCCGCGGCACGGGCGGCGCCGCGCTCACGCCGACGAACCGAGTGTCGCCGGCGCTCGCGCTCGCAATGACGACTTCCGCGCGCGCTGGCTGGCGCGAGCGGCAGGCGCTCGAGCGGCAGGCGCTGGCGGAGATAGATCGCGGTCCCACCGACGTGGCGGCTGGGGAGCCACCACTACGTTTCCCCGCCGAGAAGTCCGCCGCGCCGGCAGGGCGCGCTCAAGGCCCATAGCTACTCAAGGCCCATAACCTCAGGAGAACGCAGATGATTGATCGGCTCATCGCCAGATTCCCGGAGGCCTGGCGCGACCTCGCCGAGCTGGTCGCGGCGCCGATCGTCTGGGTGCCGAGGCTACAGCAGATGCTGTTCAGCTTCTTCCTCGACTCCTCGTCCGTCTGGTCGGCGGCGGCCAAATACGTCCTGCTCCTGTTTCCCGTGCTCCTCGGTCTCTCCGCCGTCTGGTGCACCGTACTCTCCATCTACACGCTGCCCTTCCGGGCCGGGCGCACACGCATCGTCTCGCTCTTTCTCCTGGCGTGGTGGGACGCCGCGCGCGCCGTCTGGATGTATTGGGTGGGTATGGCGCGCTTCGCCGGCGTGGCGGTGGGCTGGGCGCTCGGCGCGGTCCGCCTGGCCCTTCGGCTCGTCGTCGGGCTGGTACGCGACCTGGCAACGGCGCCGTTCGCCGTGACCGGCCGGCTGACCCGCGGCTATTTCCAGCCGGGCGTGCCGTGGGTCGCCTTCGCGATGCTGATCGTCTGGTGCGTGCTCGAGGCGGCGGTCTTCGCGTACACGCTCGAGCCCAGGGTCACCGAGCTGGTGGGCGATCTGGTGGGGACGGAGGACATCAGCCGGTTGACCGGGCCGGTCCTCTACATCCTCCTGCTGGTGCTGATCGTGGGAAGCTTCGCCTGCGTACAGGCGCTCGCGGATGCCGTCCGGAAGCGTGAGACCAAGTTCCTGGCGCAGATCGTCCTCATCGAGCTGTTTGCGATCTTCTTCGAGGTGATGTTCCTCTACCGCGGGCTGGTCGAGGTGACGATGCCGTGGATGGCGGCGGACCCGCGCTACGTGCTGGCGACGGCCACGCTCGGCTGGCTCGGTGTCCGTGGGCTCACGTGGTTCCTCTTCGGCCAGTACGGAACGCCTCCGCTCGTGGCCGTCATCGCCCGCCAGCCTATCATCGCTGTGGATGCGCCGCGGCCCATGACCGCAGCGGAGACGGGGTGGTGGCAGGCGTTCGAGGACTTCAAAGGCGACATCGAGTGGTTCCATCAGAAGAGCAATGAGGCGCTGGAGCTGCTGGCGCTGCCGGTGCTCCAGCTCCTGGGGGCGGCACTGAATTTCGCGATGATCCTGACCACGTCCCGCCCCGTCTTCAGCCTGCCCTTCGAGAGCCTGAAAGAGGTGACGGCGACGCGGGACCTCGAGGCGACCCTGCACCTCGAGCCGCGGAAGCAGGCGGGCGTGTGAAAGGCGGGCGCTACCACTTCTCCGGCGTCGCGGGCGCGGGCATGAGCCCGCTCGCCTGCCTCCTTAGGGCGCGCGGCCACGCGGTCCAGGGCTCCGATCGCGCGCTCGACCAGGGCAAGAGCCAGGAGATCGCCGCGCGTCTCCGAGGGCTCGGCATCGAGCTGTTCCCGCACGACGGGACGGCCGTCACGCGGGCCATCGACCGCTTCGTCCACTCGACGGCGGTCGAGGCCGACGCGCCCGAGATGCGGGCCGCGCGCGCGCTCGGGCTCGAGCACGTCACTCGGCCGCGGCTCCTCGCTGAGGTGGTCGACGCGGGCGCGCCCGGCGTCGCCATCGCGGGCACGAGTGGCAAGAGCACGATCGTCGGCATGCTCGCGTGGCTCCTGGGCCAGGCGGGCGTGCCCGCCACGGTGCTCGGCGGCGCCGCCCTGGCGGGTGATGGCCCGGGCGGCTGTTTCCGCGCCGGGCCCGCAGCAGGTCCTGTCGTCGCCGAGGCCTGCGAGTCCGACGGCACGCTGGTCGGCTACAGGCCTGCGATCGGCCTCGTGCACAACGTCAGCCGCGATCACGGCGAGCTGGAGACCCTCCGCCCGCAGTTCACCACCTTCGCGGAAAGCTGCGGTCGGCTCCTCGTCAACGCCCGGTGCGCCGAGGCGGCGACGCTCGGGCGGCGGTTCAAGGCGCTCACGTACGGCGACTCACCCGACGCCGACGCGCGCCTGACGGTGA
>Ga0137396_10000569_pt1 | contig 17854 bp, 11 predicted proteins | sample czc16metaG_FD_108284 | JGI IMG/M metagenome (GOLD analysis project Ga0137396, IMG submission 108284) | Vadose zone soil microbial communities from Angelo Coast Range Reserve, California, USA - czcobulk3.16 metaG | ecosystem: Environmental > Terrestrial > Soil > Vadose zone | place: USA...
AAATGTATTGTCCCTGGTGGTCTGTTCTCCCTGCTTGGCAGGAGCATCGGAGTGTTTAGCTAGTCTAGGTAGCGCCGGCCGGCGCTACCTACTAAATGGAAAGATCGCTGAGCGCTGTCTGTCGCGGAAGTTGCGACCATTCACGATATCCCCGTCGGCTTTCCGTTTAGTTCGCCATCAGTGTGAAGGAGACCTCCTGTTCGCGCGGGCGAATGTATTTGCGGCTTTTTGCATCAAATCGAAGCGGCACAGAAAGTACACCAACTGCATACTTCGGCATGGTCTCCGGAGCGTCCGCGTAAGGGTTGTGAGGGTAGACTGGCCAGGTCAGCCGGGCCGCTGCGTCTGTCTTCAACGTCCACCCATGATGGCGGATCCACCCACCCAGCTCATCGGGCCCCAGTTCGACCCGTTCGGTCCCCAGCAGAATCTTTCGACCCGCTGCGGTTTCTAGCGTTTCTCCAGCCTTCAGGCAGAGTTGCAGATTCAGCCGCGCCTCTGCAGGAGGTTCCCCTCTTCCGGTCATGACGAAGCGCAACTGTAGTTGACGCTCAGAGGGCGGGAGCGCGTAGAGATCTGTGAAAAACGTGTTGTAGGCGAGTGAAAGTCGGTCGCCGTTGTCATTCATCTGAAGACGGCTGCTGATGGGCATGTGAATGGTCTGTCCCTGCAATTTCTCAAGGAACGTGGCCAGTTCAGGTTGGCGTTTCGAACCAGCCCCGGTGACAATCAGCCCGAGCTTGTCGTGAAAAACGGACAGGTGTCCCTGGCGATCGAGATAGAACTGACTCGTCACCGCTTGAGTGCTGGTCAGGCCGGAGAGGCAGACCACCCAAGGCCCGGTTTTGCGAATGCCCGCCGGCACGCTCATCTGGTAGGAATAGCGCGGCTGATCCTGGGGTATGGGCTCTGTGGGTCCTTCATGGTAGTAGAGCGCGTTCTGGGCCAGCCGCCCGAGCTCATCCATGGATAGATTGTCTCCGTAGAAAAAGCCGGTTAGAAATTCCGAGTAGCGTCGGCCGTCGGCGAAATGTGAAAAGCCGAAATGGCCCCAGGCGTCAACTCTCCAGTAGCGGTTGCGGTCATTGATAGTTTCCACGGGCATGCCGTCGGGATAGGTAAAGTGCACGTGGAAATTTGTTGCACGCCGCAACGCTTCGAGCGCCACAGGATCCTGGGTGTACTCCCAATAGAGCGCTACCTGCGTAAAGGTAATGTAGTTATAGCCTGTGGTTGGACCGTTGCGGCTGTGTTCACCCCAATAGCCGTCCGGTGCCTGCTCTTCAGCGGCGAAGCGATGCAGAATCCGCACGCCAAGACTTTCCCAATCCTTGTTTGCGAACACGCGACCGGAAAGGAGGATGAGAGCGGCCCATGAGGCATAGTGGTTTGGCGAGGTCCCAATATACGGCGAGTTGTACCAGGGAGAGTCTTGTCGCTCGACTGCATCGGAGACAAGTGGCACAATTTCTTTTTCGATGTACTGCCTCCAGCGCGCGCGGCGCTCTTCCCCCAGTTGCGGGGCGAGCAGTCGATACGCTTCGAGCCACATGTACGGGTCCCACTCGTCCTCAAAACACGTCTCGGAGTGGCCCTTTTCGCATTCGCTCGCCAGTAGGTCGCCGATGCGAATTGCCAGATCCAACATCTTCGGATCCCGGTAGTGCGAGTTCGCGGAGTGCTGCTTCGCATACAAAACAGCCGCGGCCAGGATGGATTGGGGAAAATGCTTCCATCCTGGACGCGTTTCCAGCATTTCCAGATTCGTCGCGGGTTGGGCATCCATTTGCTCGGCAACTTGCACGGTCCCCGCTCCGAGCAGCCGGAAATACTGAGCAGGAAGTTCCTTGGAGGCCGTCTTGATCGGCGCGGCCAAGGTCAGCATTCCGAGCATGGCCATGCACATGGCGATAGATTTCTCAAGGGGGGCGAACGCCCCGGCCCGCCCGGGAATCTCGCTCGCCTCTGCTCTACGTCTCAAAACTTCCCTGACTTTTTCCCTGGTCATCGAGTGTCCGCCCCCTCTTCGAAGATTCTGGATGTGTCCTCGAGTGGCTTCAGATTTCGAATATGAATTGCGCCCTCTGCGCCCGCGCGCTTGAAAGCCTCCCTCGCGCTTGTATATTGCTTGTGTACTTCACTTGCCGGGATCGCATGACCAAGCGGGTCCGCGCTGTCGGCGAGCCAGACCTCACGCCCAGCAAGTGTTGCCACCAGATCCGGGAGATCCATGCTCCTATGCTCCCTTCGGTCGCAGCCAGTTCCCCAACCAGTCGAAGGCCTCCTCCTGCATCGAACGGTTGAATTGATGCGGGACGTCGTAGAATTTCGAACGAAAACGCTCCGGATGTTCCAAGTCGCCATAAACGCGGCGAAGCTTGTCCGCCGCCTCTTCCATCCCTGCGCGGGTGAAGAGGCGGTCTTGAGCACAGTCCTGGACGAACAGGGCACAGTCCGGCGCAGCCAGAGAAGCGACATCGGGATGGTCCAGATGGGCGTGAAGACCGAAGGCATCAAATAGACCGGCGTGCACGGGGTAAGGACTATTGAGCGTTGTCGGCAAAGAGGTCATCCAGCCAACGATCGCGGACGCTTGTATCCGGGAATCCATACCGGTGAGATATGTGGCCCGATACGCTCCCCCGGAGAGCCCCACGCAGCCGATGTGTGCCGCATCGACTTCTGGCAAAGAGGCAAGCACATCGACGCTGCGGCGGTCGTCGTGGTTAACGATTCCCATCCAGCTTATTCCGCAGAATGCGAGCCAGGTATTTAGCTCCGTGTTTCGTTCTCCCAGGTACGAGTTGACGGCTTCAACGTACTCGAGTTGTTCGGGCCTCAGACCGGCGAGCCGACTTGCCAGATCTTCGGGCGGATTACGGTACTCAATGCGCCGTTCACCCCAATAAAAAGCGTCCGTGACCAACACCACGAATCCACGTTTCGCTAGCTCATCCGCGTAGGAAAGCCCGCCGTACAAGCGGTCGCGTAATTTCTTGAGCGCCAGGTGCTCGCCTTCCATGGCGACCAGTTTTTCCTTGCCATGATAGAAGTATCCGCTGTGGTCATGGAGGGCGACGATCCCCGGATACGGCGGCTTCCCTTCCGTGGGCATCAGGAGGAACGCAGGTACACGATAATGGTGGCAACCAGCAAACGTAATGCGTCGTGTTTCATAGCCGGCGCGCTTCACGATGGTCTGAACGCGCACGTCCAGTGTGATCGGTTCGGGGTGGAACGAAAGAAAGCGCTCCACTTCGGCCCGTCCGCGCTGGCGCCATTCCTCGACGGGCATCGCGCCGCGATGCTCATAAGCCAGCGGAAAGCCTCTTTCCCGCTGGATGGAACGCATGACGGGCGCAAGGCTGCCGAGCAAGCTCTCGGTTTGCACTGACTGTCCTTGGGCTTTGTGCTCCAAAGCCGCGATGGGGCATGACTTCCCTCGCGCGAGATCGTTCCCGGTGACGCCCGGCCACACCGCGCCGGCCGACAATGCGCCAGCACATCCGAGAAACTTGCGGCGGCCGATCGGTGTATTCATCCTCATCTCTTCCGAAATCGCCTGCGGATCGTGGTGATCGCTCCCTTGCGGCAGACTTTGGATACGAGTCCGCCGGGCAGCGCGAGCTTAGACAACTTCCTCGCGTTGAGCGTCCCAACGAACCTTTTGGCCCTCGCGATAAGACGTGATCGCCATCCGGACGGCAATCGCGGAGCGGAAGCCGACCTCGAAGGGGCAGTTCGGCTCTTTGCGGCTCCGCACGCAGTCGATGAAATTTCGCATGTGCAGGTCCGTGTCATCGCCCGCGCCAACGACATCCGGCGGCGCGTCCGTGCCCTTGGCAGGTTCCGCGAGCTTCGGGTTCCCGGTTCCGCCTTCCGGCGCGTAGCTGACATCATCATCCCGCCGGATGATGGTTCCTTTTGTGCCAAGCACCTGCTCATCCGCGTTGTAGTGACGGCTATAGAAACCTGAATTCCAGGTGAAGAGCAAGTTCTCGGGCTGGTCCATCGCTATGTCCATGGTGTCTGGCACCTGCATCTTTGGAGACCGGTAGTTTCCGCCGTTCATGGTGACGCTGCGCGGGATCTGGAGATTCAGCGCCTTGTACCAGAACCCCACCTGGTGGACCATGTTTTCGAAAACATTCCCGCCGCTATAATCCCAATAGAAGCGCCAGTGAATGACGCGGTCTGCGTCGAACGGCCGTGGTTCAGCTTCCCCCTGAAACAACTTCCAGTCCACGCGCTCCGGCGTGCAATCGCGAGGGACGGGCTTGAGCCAGCCGCCATATGGCGCGTTGCGATACATATGGGCATGCACTGCGGTGACATCACCTAGGAGTTCAGGGCGGGCCAGCTCTCGTGCCCGGTACCAGGCTGCGCTGCTGATCGACTGAATACCGATTTGCACGACGCGATTTGATGCGATGTAGGCCGACCGCATCCGCTTGGCGTGGTCTGGGTTGAAAGCCATGGTTTTTTCCTGGTAGACGTCTTTTCCCGCCTGGATGGAGGGCACGAAGTTCAGCGCATGTTGGTGCTGGGGCGTTGCAATGAGGACGGCATCGAGACCGGGAATTTCGAGCAGCCTCCGAAAATCCGTGAAGGTCTTGATCCCCGGCACATATCCCTTCACTTCTTCCAAACGAAGGGCGTAGACATCAGCAACCGCAACGGCTTCGGTGTTGGCCGAGCGCAGGGCGGACCGGAGAATTTCCTGTCCGCGGCCTCCCGCGCCGATCAATGCGACTCGCACACGGTCATTCGCACCCAGTACATGGCCCGAGGCCAGTGCGCGCGATGCGGCTAGCCCGGCTGTTGCGCCCAGAAGCTGGCGCACGAACTTGCGGCGGCTTGACATGATCTTCTCCTTTTTTCTCCCTGCTATTCCGCAGGCTGTGTCGAAGCGCGTCGCCAGACCTACGCGCTAGAATACTTTCGGCAAAGCGCCTTCATCTTTCTAATCAACTTAACCACGCCAGTCATGGGGTCTTCCTCCCCCTCGTATTCGGCGGACATGTAACCTTTGTAACCGCCCTTGACGAACAGCCGCCATACGCGGTCCAGGTCGATAGGCCGGTGTGTTTCGGAAAAGAGATCGCGGACATGCGCGTGCGTCGCGTAGGGGACACACGCCTCGATCTCGGAATACTGTTCCTCATCGGACTTGACCTCGAAATTGGAAATGTCCAGGTTGATGCCCGCATAAGGCGAGTCCACCCGCCGCAAGATTTCCAGGAGGGTCGTGGCCCGTGCGGTGATCCCGTGGTGGTCTTCGATGCCCAGCGTGATGCCTCTCTTGGCGGCGTATTCGCACGCGGGCTTCATGGTCTCCGCGACCCATTCGACGCCTTGCTGCTCCGTAGCGCCATCCGCAAGGTTGCCGCCGAAAACGCGAAGGTGCGAGGCTCCGAGCAACTCCGTAGCATCAACCCACTGCCGGATCTTGCGAACTTCCTCGGCGCGTTTCGTAACGTCCGGCTGGCACATCTCGGTGCGAATGGCCGCGCCCGAGAATCCCACGCTGCTCTTGAAGGCCAAGTGGCGCAACTCCGTCAGATAGCCCGGCTCGATGGACTTCAGCCAGTAGGCCGTGACGTCCACGCCGCGCACGCCCAAATCGACAGCCCTACGTATGAAATCCTCCATCGTCATGGTGCCCGGGTCCAGATACTTGCGGAAAGAATAGGCGCAGCAGCCGACAAACAGTCTGGCTCGGCTGGCTGGACCGATTTCATCGCTTCCTTCGGCAGCATGCCCGAGAACGGGGAGGGCTGCCGCCCCTCCCGCGGTAGCTAGGAATTCACGCCGCAGCATAGTGTTCATCATTTATATCTCCGGGCAGGGTAGTACTGGCCTTGGTTGCCGCATCGTGATTTGATCGTCAGAAGCCGCCACATCAGAAAACCTCGACGAAAGCAGATTGGGTCTGACCGGTAAGCAGGTCACGCACGCGTATCGACCATGTTCCGGTACGATCATTCAGGGCCAGTGGCAGGATGCGATCTGCTCGCCCGCGGGGGGCAAGCACATTACCCGAATAATACTCGGCAACTTTTCCCGCGGGATCCAAGACATCGACATGAAACACATGGGTGGCCGCCGGAGACTCGCCGGCAAAACTCAATCCCAATTGACCGTCTTGGCCCCGACGAAGACGAGCGGGTGCTGAAAGAGAAAGTGTCGGGAAAGGAATAGGAGAGACACAGAAAATTACTGGTTCGTAGGGATCGAGCTGTACCGTAAGCTGCTTTGTTTTCCCCGTAACTTTCGCAGCCCGGATGTCATACACGTAAAAATCGCCCGGAAGGGTCAGAACAACCGTCTTCGGCTCTTCAAAGCGCCGGTTTGAGATGACTTCTGGCCGCCCCAGGTCCTCGATGGACAACTGCGGGTTGCTCAGCAATCCAACAATGCTGGCTCCGCCGTTCCGGAAGGAATGGACCTCGACGCCAACCGCAGGCTCGCCGGATGGGCCCGTCACCCCAAAGACGGCATTGACGCCGCTCTCCTTGAAGAATTGGCCCATCAGCTGGAGCGCGTGCTGCTCTTTCCCCAGCAGGCGATCGCGGTAATAGCTGAGCATCCCTTCGGCCAAATAGATTGTCTTCCCCCGGCCAAAAGGACGCACGGTCACTGGCCCATCATGCGAGCCGCTGAAGAGCTCGGAGAGAAGCGGCTTAGCAAGCCTCCGGCTGTGCTCGTCAAACGCACCCGGCTCGCCGTCCGCGATCAGAACTCCGCCCTGCTCGACGAACCGACGCATGGCATCCGCTTCCGCCTGAGACAGACTTATCGAATGAGGTAATATAAGGATACGATAACCTACCCGTAACAGCGCACCCTGCTCAACCTGATCGTAGGAGACAAACCGATACTGCAGGCCCAGGTCTTCGATGAGCCTGCAGTAGGACTCGCGCAACCATTGGAAGTTGCTGCCCTCCTCCGAGGACGACGTGCGTTCGACCCAGGCTTCGCCCTTCGGCCGCTGCTCAATCATCCATTCGGTCCGCTGGCTAGGCTGAGAATAGTGAATGGCTATTGGATCGGACTGCCTTTCACTGCTAATCAAGAGCGCTGCGATCCCGCTCCGGAGTTCATTGTAGAAGGGCGCGGTCTCACGGCCCCTGGCACCTGGAGTCCCATCGTTCTGGGCAAATCCAGATTTGTCGTCCCAGATGATGAGTCCGCGATTGCCGTGGAGTAGCTCATACCAGATGCGCCATTTTTCCCGAGGACCACTTCCCCCTGAGGTAATCAAGGTCACCATCTTTGGATTGAGAGAGTGCAGAATCTCCACGTTGGCGCCCGAGTCGTAGGGTTCAATCGCGGGGAGAACTTTCGAAAGCCGGGCATAATCGTATCCGCCCCAGCCGGGCACCTGCGCTCCCTCGATGGCCACGTAGGCTTCCGGGTCGACGGATTGAATCGCATCCACGCCGACTTTCACTGCACGTGCGTAGGACACGTCCATCCAGGTCTTGAAGTCGGCCCAGGAGGAAAAGTTGTCATCGGCGCGCTTCATGGCCTCGTTCGTCGTCATCGGCATCACACGGTCCCACGAGGCGAAGCCAGTCCCCCACTGTTGATTCAAAGCCGTCAGTGTGCCGTATTGCTCTTTCAGCCAGACGCGCATTCCTGCCAGCGACTGGTCGGAGAAGTCAAAATCCCAGAACGCCCCCAGATCCGCTATCCCGCTCTCGTCTCCCAGATTGTAAAAAAGCGGGCGGTATGGCGTGTTTCTCCGCGCGGACTCGGCCAGGCGATCACGGATTTTCCGAAGCCACTCCGGATCCGACAGGCTCGGCTGTCGTTTGAATGCCTCTCGGCTCGAAGGATCCTGCTTGTAGAGCTGCTTGGCCTCGCTGAACTTCCAGTTCACGGGCCGGTCGGGAAACCAGCGGTGGTATTCGGAATAGAAATCGGTGGCGATATTTTCGACATACCATCGGAGGTCAGTCTTCAGAAAAGATGCCGGCGCATCCCTCGGGAGAGATTCCGGCGAATCCTTGACCCGGCCGCTGCGCATTGCCGCATTGATCCCGATGCTCTTCAGCAGGGCGTACTGTTCGGCGGTATGTTCCTGCCACATAATAATCGCGTAATCCCACCAGGTGCGGTCGGGTGGGCGAGCAATGAATGAAACTTTGGCGTCTTCCTCACGGCGGTCCCTTTCACCCTTTTTGTTGACGCCGTCAAAGGAAAAATGAACGACCAATTCGTTCTGCATCGCTACCGCGCGACGCAGATCAAGCTGGAAACCCAGCTCAGATTCATCCCTGAGCTCAAATGCCATCTTGCGATCTTCCACTAACCGGCCATAGACGTCGGTCCATCGGATTGACAGCTCACCCCTGCCAGTGGCAGGCCACCCAACCTTGTAAACAACTTGTATCGGCGCATCTCGTTCGAGAGCCGGTGCTGGCAGCACGATTTCCCCGCCGAGTGTGGAGCGTGCGGCGAGAGTGCTCGACAAAAGCAGAAAAGCCAGCACCTTCTTTCTCGTTGACCTTATTTTCAACATAGGACGTGCAGCTCGGAAACAGGATGCGCAAATCATAGTGCTCAGCTCTTTCGCAGTATCGGCCTTTCTCCGACAAGCTCCGCGCCCGGGAAAGTTCAAATGCCGCAGCGTGATCCTACGCAATCACCAAGAGAAGCCGCTCTAAAACGGCCCCGGTTTGTTACCAGTCGATCCGCAGCGAGAACTGGGTGATTCGGGGCTCGTTGGACTGTTTGCCCAAATCCTGCAGGCCTGTGACGCTGTTTGGGTTGATATCATTGGGGTGATTGAACACGTTGAAAAAGTCGCTTGTGAATCGAAGGTTAGCACGCTCTTTGAACTTAAAATTCTTGAAAACCGACAAGTCCGTATTCCAGGAACCCGGCCCGATGATGCCGCCTCGGCGGCCGAGGTTGAACAGGTCTGTGATGCCGGCATTAAAGCATCCAATGCTTCCGTCGGACAGCGTCACGTTTTGTATGGCAATCCGGTTCGTGAATTTGCCGCCACAGTCCGGTCCCGCCATATGTACAACGCGTCGGTTGATGTCCGGTGGAATAAGGGCATTCAGGTCGCCTCCGGTCACGTTTGTGGCCGCCGACGTATTGAAGTCTCCGAGGAACCACAGCCGCTGGTGGCTTCCAAATATATCCATCTCCAGCCGCTTATCGGCGCTGAGCCTGGGGTCCCCGAACTGAAACCGGCTGGCGGAAACGCTGAGCCAGTTCCCGCCGCGCCATTGTCCAATGGCGGCAATCTGCCATCCGCCGATGATCTGATTTAGCACACCGGAGGCGTTTTTCCCGATGAGTTTGCCGCGGCCAAACGGGAGATCACTGACCGCGTTGTAACGGATGTGATGCGACGGTATTTCCGTGGAATTGTAATAGACCAGTCTTCGACGCTGATCATAGGAAAGGTTTGGCTCGCCAGAAATCTGGATGTTGTCAGGCACCTTGGCGCCCCTAGAGGTGTTATTAATGTCCGCGTTACCGCTGTCGAAACCGTTAGCGTCGCTGGTGGTCAATGAGCGAGTGTATGTGTAGGACCACTGGAAGGCCATGCCCCGGGAGAACCTGTGCTCGACCTCCACCTGACCCGAGTCGGTGTTGGAGAACCCAGTCCGATTGGTAGCCCGGAGATTCCAGTTGGGATTGACGCGGAGCTGATCTCGGGCTCCGGGAGGGGCCTTGTGCGTACGGGTGACGTAATTGAAAACCGCCTCCTGATCGTCGAGGCTGAATCTTTGTTCGAGGGAGCCCCCGTGGTTTCCGATGTAGCTCAGACGAAGAGCAGTCTGGAATGGCAACACGCGCTCCACAGTCACGTTCCACGCTCGGGCGTGGCCATCCTTCCAATTTCGGCCGTCCGCAGCCGCAAAAAGCGCTGCGGATGTCGGGTCGATAAAGACAGTTCCTTGGGTGTCAACGATAGCCCGCCCCAGGAAGTTATCGGGGGAGGGTGCGTTTATAAGCGTATAGTTATGTTGGGTGCCATTACCATTTGATCTTGGACCCTGAAAGCCGTTGGTATAGCGCAGGTTCAGAGGAGGATTGGTCCTTGCCGCCTGCAGTAGCTGGCTCAGCGGCATGGTCCAGAAGTATTCGCCGTATCCCCCGCGTAGCACCGTCTTGTGGTTAATCTCAAAGGCAGCGCCGAGCCGAGGGCCGTAGTTGTTGTTGACTCCCCTGAACAAACTGCTGGGATACCCGACCGACGAGGCCGTCGCGTAGGTCAATCCCCGCGCCGCCCAGGAGGCAAGGACTGACGGAGGAATTCCCCGCAGCGAGTGAATGTCTTGATTCCCGGGTGTAATCACCTGGAAGGTACTGGCTACGGTATCAAAGTCAACGTTCAACAGCCGATTATATTTTTCCTGGTAGGGTGTCCACTTGTCCCAGCGCAACCCGAAATTCAGTGTCAGCCGTGGAAAGACCTTCCATGTGTCACTCACATAGAGGCCGATCTCCGACTGGCGGAAATAGAAGTATCCCCGGTTATACTGGTTGGACAAAAAAGTAGGCAAGCCCAGAAGCATGTCGGCAAGTCCATCGCCGGTGAAAGGAAGAGCCGAAGTGGGGTCAGACGGGTCAGCTAGCGATGTCCAATTCCCGTTGAAATCGTGTGATCCCTGTGCCTGCTGAAGCTCCCGCACGTTGTTCTGCTCCCACCGGTATTTCCCGCCGAACTGAATGGCCTGTCTGCCTTTGACCCAGGTGACGTTATCTTCCACGTCTTCATTGGTCAACGCCTGGTTGTTGCGGTTGTCGGCGTCCCAGCCAAAACCGTTGTTGAAGCCCAGACCCTCCGTCCCGAAGGTGGGCCATCCAGTGGCGCCAAACGGATTAGGAAGTCCCAGCTTGTCAGCCCAGGCAGTTGTATCCGCCAGAGTACCCTGATGGTTTGCGGATCGTTCCGCGCCCACCAGCAATTCATTCAGGAAATTCCTTGACAAGGCACGGCTATAAGTGACCGCCGCACTGGTAACGGGGACATCTTGGAGCCTTGTGCCAAAACCCGCGGCAGGGCTGATCGGGTCGCCAAAGACACCTCCGTCCGTGACGTTGTGGAGTCGGCTTCGGGTCCAGCGAGCCGACAGCGTGTCCTTTTCGCCGAAGTGTTGGTCAAACCTCGCGGTATACCTGTCGATGTTGCTTTTCGAAGGAAAGAAATGGATAAAATTAAAGTCTAGAAAGGGGTTGTTGCTGTTCGTTGGAAGCGACGACAGCGCCTGCACCTGCTTGGCGAACGAGACGATCCGGTTGGCGGGAATTTTGTTCTGAGGGAAAGGCTGACGCACGCCATTGGCGCTGGTGGTCAGCGGATCATAAATCGTGATCGGGTTGCCGTCCGGATCGATAGCGCTGCTGAAATCGCCATTCCACAATGCCGCCGTCGGCAGCGTGTTCACGTCGAGCTGCTCGCCTACCTGCCGAGTGCCTTCGTAGGCGAAGAACCAGAAGCTCTTCTTGTGGCCGTTATACAGGCGCGGAAGATAGACAGGCCCGCCTGCCGATGCGCCAAACTCGTTTCGAATGAGCTTCGAGGGATTGTCGGTCTGTTCGCGACGACGAGCCCGCAAGCCGCCCGTATTGTTCCGGTGCGTTTCAAAGATGCTGCTGTGAAATTCGTTGGTTCCACTGCGAGTAGACAGCGTCACCGTGGCCGGGCGCGAATAGCGTGCATCGGAACCGACTGTCTCGATTCGGAATTCCTGGACGGTGTCCAGCCCGGGCTGCACGCGTACAGAACCCCCGCCGAAGCGGTCCACCTGCGAAATACCGTCCAGGGTAATTTCTAGAGATCCGGTCTTCAAACCGTTTACACGGAAGCTGGTGCATGGCGCCGGATTGCTGCGGTCCTCGCAGGAACCCTGCCCCTCGACTCCGGGCGTCAGATTGAGCAGTAGATTTATTTCGCGACCATTCAAAGGCAATTGGCGGATGCGCTCGGAGTCCTTAACGTTAGAGATCTCGGCGCTTTCCATCGTGATGAGAGGCGCGGCGCCCTTCACCTCCACGGTTGTGGATGAACTGCCCACTGCCAAGGCGAGATCCACAACGGCGTTCTGCCCGACTTGGAGGACCAGCGTGCCCTCCCATTTTTTGAAGCCTTCCTTCTCTACCACTACGGTGTATGGGCCCCGAGGGAGAGCACCAAAATAGTAGATCCCCACATCGGATGTTTGCGTTGTGCCGGAAACATTGGTTTCAGAATTCGTGATTTTTACGGACGCCTGAACAACCACCTTCTCCTGCGCGTCTCGTACCGTCCCAGTGATACTCCCCGTACCTGTCTGTGCTAGAGCGGCCGACGGAGACCAACACAGAGCTGCTACCACGAGCACCGCGCTCATCGCAAGGAACGATAGAACTGATCTCAGCTTCATGAAATCCTCCTTGATGCTCCGTTCAAGACACTTACCAACCCCAGGGCTATCTACGAGAATGTTGGAAGGAGCGAATTGGCCTGCGTCATTCAGGCGCGCATGCGATAAGCCACGCGCCATCCGCTCCTCCTCCGTGGTTCAATTCTTGCGACCAACCCACTCCGCAAGGGGAAGGGCCATTTCTGTCACGGCCGTCAATCAGGCAGTCCCAGCATTTTGCTCAGCGTTCCGCCCATAATCATCTTGCGCGTACGCTCCGGAACGTTACAGGCATCGAACATGGCGTGGTATTGATTGGCCACGGATTCGATCTCATTCAGGTCTGTGTCTGATCCAAAAACGATCTTGATGAATGCGTTCGGATCGTTGTTTGGTGTTCTTACTTTCCATTCCGCACTGTGCCATTCCGTAGCCGACCACCAAAAGATTTTCTGAAATTCCGCGAGGCGTCCATGCATTTTGGTCAAGGTCGAACCACTCAGGTCGAAAAATACGTTGGGATTCCAGCGCGCGATCTCCGCCGCCCATTCGTATTCGGGATTGCCACAGTGTGCGCCGAGCACGGTGATCTTTGGAAAGCGCCGCGCAATCTCCTCCAGATAAATCGGACGCATCCGGCCGGACGCTACGTCTTCCGGCTCGTCAAAGTTTTTTCGCAAAACGATGCCAGTGTGAAACAGGACGATCCAGCCGTACCGATTTGCCAGCTCGTACAGGGGAAAATACGAGAGATCATTGTACGGCTTCTTCACAAACTCCAGTTCGCCGAGGCCGCGGTAGCCCATCGCGTGCAGCTCTTCTGCCTGCTCGACCACATCCGGAGCGTCGAGGTCAACGAAGCCGAAAGGAACAATCTGTCTAGGATGCTGCCTTGCAGCTTCGGCAACGACCTTCCGATTTGCAAAGGGAGTGAGCAAACATGCTGTTAGATTCAAGCGGTCCGAAAGTTTCAAAAGGTCGGGAATGAAATTGGGCTTCTTTTCGTCAAAATGCACATGCATATCGACGATGCGAGTTCTGTAGACGACAGGCGCGGCCTGGTCAGGCAAAAACGCATTGAACGGAACGGTCGCCGGGGAGCCCCATACGTGGGGCATAACTGCGGCGGCGCTGGCGGTGCCGAGAAACTTTCTTCGTGACAGTCGATCCCTCATTCGATCGCTCCATTTCTGAGGGGATTACCGGACTGTGTAGAAATGCAGCTAGTAACCAATTTAGAAATCACCAGATCGGTCTTAGCACGAACTGAAGTTCGCCCTTGTTGGCGGCGGTGCTCGAAGACAGATTTTCACGTTCACAAGGACACGATACCTGGGCTTCTCGAGCCAACTACCTTTGGGCCCGGTCGGCACGACGAGTGAACAAAGGCGTCCATTTCGGCGCCCTAGTTGGGACAGAGCATACATCCGATGCTTCCGGGGAGGCTAGTTCTTGTGTTTCCATGCAGAACGCCCCCGCCAAACCCAAACGTGACCGCCGCTTTGAACGATCACAGCAAAACTACGATATTACACTGCACTTTTCAGAACGATATTCCACGATTGTGATGCACTGCGGTCAACGCCTCGCGTGCGGTGCGGGCTTCCTCCAAAGGCAAAACACTGCCAACCTGCGCGATCAGTGTTCCCCGATCAAATAGGTCGCCAAGAAGTGGCGCGTCAGCTATTCTTGGCGAATATAATTGTTGATGCAGTCGCGGATTGGTCCGAAACGGGACTGCCTCTTGCGATGTGATTGCATCATAAACTCGTAAGCCACGAGCGGCTTCGCCGAGTCCAGAGTTTGCCGTTGCACAAAAGCAGATGCACACATCGGAGAACACTTGTCACCATGTGCGATCGCATAACTTATTTGTTCTAAACTAGTTCACTCGAAACACTTGCACAGCAACAGCGGTCTAGTGGACCGTTGCACCAGCCAACACTCAGTTGGTGTCTATTGTCCGCTCGTTTCTTGCGAGACAATTGTGATTAGGAACGCGTTGCGTTCAGTGTAGGAAAACTCGTGTCCCGCGACTTTGCCGCGGTGCTCGATTGATCTGTACATTTGGAAACCATCGTTCTGCACGGCGTCAAAATATTTCACGTTCTTGAGCACAGCAAGGTCGAACTTAAAATGCAGTTGCGTTTGGTGCTACTATGTGTAAATATAGTTTCGTATGGTACACAGGCGATTCTGGCTGAAACTGCTCGAACGCGCATGGAAGGAGCGATCCGTCGTCTGGCTCGCTGGCGTGCGGCGGGTTGGAAAAACCTGCCTTTGTCAGGATCTCCCCGAAGTTGAGTATTTCGACTGTGAACTCCCTCGCGTTCGCCGCATGATGCTTGACCCTGAGAGCTTTCTCGACGGTCTGCGTGGCAAGCGCATCGTGCTCGATGAAATCCACAGGCTGCAGAACCCATCAGAATTGCTCAAGATCGCAGCCGACCATCATCCACGCACACACATTGCGGCGACGGGTTCTTCGACTCTGGGTGCTTCGAAAAAATTCAGAGACACGTTGGCGGGACGGAAGAGGGACCTATGGCTGGCCCCGATGTGTCTTCTCGACATGGATGACGCTAACCAGACGGACCTTAAACACCGTTTTCTGCGGGGCGGCCTTCCTCCCTTCTTTCTGCCAGAGAAACACCCGGAACGCGATTTTCAGGAATGGATGGACGCTTACTGGGCTAAGGATATCCAGGAACTCTTTCGTCTGGAGCGGCGAGATTCGTTCCAGCGATTCACCGAGCTTGTCATGACACAAAGCGGCGGCATCTTTGACGCGACTCGATTTGCCCGCCCTTGCGAAGTAAGTCGGCCAACCATTACAAACTACCTCCGCGTTCTTGATGCAACGTTTGTGGCCCATATCGTTCGGCCATTCAGCACTCGCCGGCCCACGGAGATAGTCGCCGCGCCTAAAGTCTATGGCTTCGATACCGGTTTCATTTGTTACTACCGTGGCTGGCAGGACTTGCGGGATGATGACCTTGGGACGCTATGGGAGCATTTCGTTCTTAATGAAATTATGGCTCGCTCGCAGAGCCAGGAAATGTTCTATTGGCGAGACAAGCGCGGGCACGAGGTTGACTTTGTCATCGCGACCCACCGAAAGAGACCAGTAGCCATCGAGTGCAAATGGTCTGCGAACAATTTCGATCCCACAAATCTCGTTGCATTCCGTTACCAACATCCGGAAGGCGACAACCTCGTCCTCGCTCACGATGTGGAGCGTGCTTTCACCCGCAGCTATGGAGACCTAAGAGTGCGCTTTGATGGCATTCGGTCTTTCGCTGATTCGATTTCTCTGTAGGCCCAGTGAAGCGCCATTGCTCAGTGCACGTCCCGAGAAGGCAGTGGAATGCTGGATTGAGCTCTGCGCAAGCTTCCGCCCGTCGTGTGGGCGTGGGGGACGATATTGAAGCTCCCCCATTTTGAAAAAGCCACCCCCCCCAGCAACAGTCTGTTTTGCTACTACTCTTGCTACTACTTCCGGTCGATTTGATCTCTTTCGGACCCGCATAAACACTGACGGTTTTTCCAAATGGAAAAGTGGTGTTGATAACAAGAGACATACCAACGCTCACCGCCACCTCACCTCCCCATCACCAATTGGGGCTTTAATCCCCCCCTCTCCGCCAGAGTTCCCCTAAGTTGCTCCAGCGGCAAAGTTTTCTTCACTGGTACCAGTGCAGTGTTTGCCTCAACCGGGCCATCTTCGACAGCTGGTTGTAGCACAGTTGCAGCACACTTAGCTTCCAGCGTCTTCATCGCCTCCTTTGCGTCCCGCGAGACCATTTTCACGTAGATGTTCATCGTGGTGGTCACATTCGCATGACGCAGGATTTGTTGGATGACTTTGTCGGAGACGCCGTGCCGATTAAGATTCGTAGCTAGCCCACGCCGAAACGCAAGCCACAACGCTATTTTCCTGGCCCACGGCTATGCATCGAATTTCAACACCGACTTCATGGGTGGGACGCACTCTCCGCAGTCGCTGCCCGTCTATCTGGCGAGCCAAGGGGCCTCGCGCTGAGAGCACGTACATATATGGGCCGTCTTATCAACCCACTCAGCAAGAGCTAGAGAACGAAGCCATCCTGTGCGGCGACGGAAATGCCCAATTTTCCGACCACCTCAGCCAGATCAAAGTCGCAGTGACGGACGCTACGCCGACAATGGCGATGCATGCACTCCCGTCGTTGACTCCCCATTGTCACTGGCCTACCATGCACAGCCACGCTGGCGAGACGAGACAAAGGCCGCCATGATCCTCACCATTGAACGCAAACAGATCGAACCGGACATCGTTTTCCTGGAAATGGCCGGGAGGATCTGCATGCGAAACGATAGCCAGCAAGTGGAATGGGCTCTCGCAGAACTCCTCAAACAGAATCACAAGAAGATCATTTTTGACCTCTCGGCCGTCACTCTCCTGGACAGCACCGGCGTGGGTATTCTCGTCACATGCTATGCAAAGATGAAGAAGGCTGGGGGAAGCCTTCGTGTCGCCGGCACAAAAGGCATGGTCGAGGAAACCTTGAAAGTCACCAGCGTCGACAAAATAATGCACTTCTACCCCTCCCTCTCCGAAGCCGCTCACGACTTTCAACTTGCCAGCTGATTCACTGTGCTGATCCAAAACTTCCCAAGCACGTGCTCTCACAATTCGAACCCGGGAAGCGGCAGCCCTCATCGTCCCTTCCCGTTTCGTTGACTTGCCTCCGCGCGCAACTTAAGATGTCTGCCAAATGGAGGACTCCCAGTCACTCCTCGGGCAAACCTTCTCTCACTACCACGTCTTGGAAAAGATAGGTGGCGGTGGTATGGGTGTGGTTTACAAGGCCGAGGACACCAGGCTCGGCCGCTTCGTGGCCCTTAAATTCCTGCCCGAAGATGTTGCGCACGATGCGCAGTCGCTGGAGCGTTTCAAACGTGAGGCGCGAGCGGCGTCAGCTCTGAACCATCCGAATATTTGCACGATTTATGACATCGGTGAGCAGGATGGCCAAGCCTTCATCGCCATGGAGTTTCTGGATGGCAAGACGCTGAAGTACCGCATCGGAGGGCGGGCGCTGGAAATCGAAACGCTGCTGTCCCTGGGAATCGAGATTGCAGACGCCCTCGACGCTGCCCATGCTGAGGGCATCATCCACCGGGACATCAAGCCTGCCAACGTCTTCATCACCAAGAGAGGGCACGCCAAGATTCTCGACTTTGGCTTGGCCAAACTCGCACCGGACAAAGTGATGAAACAGCAATCCGCCACATTGCAGGTCACCATCGACGTGAACGAAGAGCATCTCACGAGTCCAGGAACCGCCCTGGGTACGGTGGCTTATATGTCTCCGGAGCAGGCCCTCGGGAAAGAACTCGATGCGCGGACGGATCTATTTTCCTTTGGGGCGGTGCTCTACGAAATGTGCACGGGCATGCTTCCGTTCCGCGGAGAGACATCGGCGGCGTTATTTGAT
>Ga0137396_10000571_pt1 | contig 17809 bp, 19 predicted proteins | sample czc16metaG_FD_108284 | JGI IMG/M metagenome (GOLD analysis project Ga0137396, IMG submission 108284) | Vadose zone soil microbial communities from Angelo Coast Range Reserve, California, USA - czcobulk3.16 metaG | ecosystem: Environmental > Terrestrial > Soil > Vadose zone | place: USA...
TCGGTTCACGCTGCAGCACGATGGCGCGCGCCACCTCCCGTTATTCCACCCCGCGCACTTTCTCCTTCACCGCGGCGAACTGTTCCTCATCCGACCGCGAAGCCAGCACGTTCCCGCCATGCCTGGCCAGCTTCGCAAAAATCGCCGCCACCTGCGCCGGCGACTTGCGCTCCCCCAGAATCACCTCTGGCATCCCGACGCGCAACGCGCGATGGTGATCCACCTTGGCGAACCCGAGATCCTCAAACGGCATATGCCGAAGACGAGACACCGCGTCATCGGGAGAGATCTCCCCCCGGCGCACCTCGTCAAACAATTTGCGGATGGAATCAGCGTTCAAGCGCGCCCTCTGCCCTGGGTGTTCAACATTCCGCCAAGCGGGCGTTTAAGATTAGCACTCTCAGGATATGGGCATGCGCGGTGCTGGGTCGAAACGCCTCCGGGGGTTGAAAAACGCCATCCCGCGAAATTCGCAAGCCTGAAATCGCGTCAGGAAACCGTGCAGGCGATTTTCTGGGGTCGTCCGATTCCTACTTTCCCGCCCCCGCCGCCCGCGCCTTGCGCCGCACCGCCCGCATTCGATGCACCAACTCGAAGTACTCTGCCCGAGCTCTCCCATGTTCTTCCACGTGGGTCAAGAACAACCCCCGCACGAAGCCCGGCGTGACCCGCCCCTCCAGATACGCATCGTACAAATCGCACCCCAACAGGTAGCCCAGTTGCTGCGTGACATATTCGAACTTCGCGCCACTACTGCGAATCCCTTCATCCAGCGACCCGCGCGCTTCGTCGCACTGCTTCAGATTCACTTCCAGCAACCGGTGCAACAGCAGAAAATTCAACGTCCGCATCGATTCTGTAAATCCTAGCCCCGTCTGCCGCTCCACATCCTCGCGCGTCTGGTCGCTCAGGTCCCGCAAGTCGCTCTCGCGCACCGCCGGACGCGCCGGATAGAGCACCCGCGACCCAAAATAGGCGAGCGCATTCTCGAGCACCCGCCCGTAGAAAAAGTCCGCCGGCTCATCCGCCGCCTCTTCCCGCGCCGTGACCTGCGCCGGCAAGCCGCGGCAGGCGTGATGCAGAAACCGCGCCGCCTCTTCGGCCGCAAACATCATCTGCAACTCGTGCATGTAGAATGCGTTGACTTGCGGCAGGTACACACACCCTCGATCCTTCACCCGCTGCAGCATCGCCTCCCGCTCTTCCTCGTTCACACCCTTGCGCGAAAGCAGTCGCAGCAACAGGGCATCGGAATGCCGGAAGTACACTTCCGGCAGCAGGTCGACGAGAAATTTCGGCTGGGTGGTGTTGTGCGGCGAGTACCGGTTGATCTTGAGGAACCGCACCAGCCCGTCGATCAGGTTATAAACGGTCGGAGCCATGTCGGGCGCGTCGGAATCTTCCCGCTTCCATCGGTCCAGGCACAGCCGGTAATTCTCGTATTTCTCGAGCGGAGTCGCGTTGAACACGCACACGACGTCGTCGGCCACCTGCACCGCTTCCACCCGATCGTGCCGCTCCCCCGCCGCTCGCCAGTAAAGCGCATCCACGTTCTGCAGGACGGTCAGCGTCCGCTCCTGGGGCAGCGTTTCCTTCAGTTCGCGCGGCAGATGTCCCGGCGCCAGATGCGACTCGCCAAACAGCACCAGGATCGCCGCCCCCGGATGCCGTCCCCGAATCTCCTTCACCTTGTCCGCCGCGTGCCGGTCCCGCGCGCCAATCTTCCGCAGGTCTTCGCGCGGCACGCAGTCCAGCCCGTAGATCGCCTCCGCGTGCTCGCGCGCCGTTACCAGCAACTCGTAAAACGGACCCCACTCGTATCCCCAGTCGAGTTGGAAGCGCATCCGCTCGTGCAGTTCCTCTTCCCCGATCTCCCGCCGCCACCATTCCTCCAGAATGTGCTGGTCGCGCGCGAAAATCGTCTCCACTCCCAGCACCACCGGACGATCGCCCACCAGCGCCCGCTGCTCGAGCAGGGCCGCCGCAAACCGCTGGCAAGCCGGCAACGCGTGATAGTCTCCCACCAGCACCAGGTCTGCCGCCCGCATCTTCTCCTGAACTTGCGTGTTATCGAGAACCGCCTGGTAGGACCGGTAGGCCGCGCTGAAGTCTTTCAGATACTTGCGTCGCCCATTCGGATCATTGGCCCGGATCTCGCGTTCCACTCCCTCGAGCGCATGCAACTGCGCCGCCGACCGCCGGGATCGCAAGTATGAGGCATTCGCCATTCAATCGCTCATGTGGAGCGGGCGCCCCCGCCCGCGGGTTGCATCACCGTCTATCCGGCCGTCCCGGCGCCTCAGCCTTGACTTCCCTTCCGACGCATCCCTATGCTCAAAAGTTGGCATCGGCACAACCTCAAGGAGCCCTCTTTGCCCACCTACTCGCCCCGAAATCTGACCGTAGCCACCACCGGGGCCAGTGGCTCCCTCTTCCTCAAACACTTCCTGCAACTGGTCGAACGCGACCCCCGCATCAAGACCGTGAACTTCATCGCCTCCGACAGCGCCCTGCGCGTCCTCGCCGAAGAACTGGGCCTCAAAGGCCGTAACAGCCTGGTCGCCCAACTGCTCGGCAACTCTTCCCGCAAAATCCACCCGCAGGCCAACGCCGATATCGGCGCCAACGTGGCCAGCGGCTCCTATCCCGCCGACGCCATGGTCGTCATCCCCTGCAGCGTCGGCACCCTGGCTCGCATTGCCAACGGCGACGCCGAGCATCTGATCGAACGCGCGGCCGACGTCACCCTCAAGGAGCGCCGCCCGCTCGTGCTCTGCGTCCGCGAAACACCCCTCAACAAGATTCACATCCGCAACATGTACCGAGCCGCCGACGCCGGAGCGACCGTCTTTCCCCTGATCCCGACCTTCTACAACCGCCCGAACAGCCTCGACGTCATGGCGCGCGAATTCGCCTGCCGTGTCCTGGCTCATCTCGGCCTCGAGCAGCAAGGCGCCTACCGGTGGAAAGCCTGACCGCTCAACAACGTGGGAGAGCGAGACCTTCCGTGTGGGGATAACTTCAGTCTAGAGACACGCCAGTACCATCACCAGATAGCCACGGGACATGTACGTCTGGAATGAGATCAGCAAGCCCGGCTAGAGCTCAAGCCCGGCTGGAGCAAAGATTCAGGAAGAACACGAGAAAACCTCAGAACCCGTCGATCCGCCGGCGCCCTTCTGAGCGCGGCCTCGGGAAGCCACGGCGGTTCGTTCCGCTCGCGACCCCGTCCCTTCAAGTTCTCGTCCGCGCCGGAAAGACCGTCCGGAGAGCGCCAAACAGCTTGCCGAAGGACTTTAAAGACTGGCTCCCGAAGACTGAACTCTGAACGACCAAGGACCGGCGACCAGCGGCCGCTCTGTTGCCTTGCCCGGCACACACTCTCGTGCCGGTTGACGTCCACAGCCAATCCGTACTAGTCTGCGATTACACCGGAAAGGAGGTGGTCGGATGACAAGTTCAGAAGGCAGTAGTACCACAAGACCAGGTGAGGTGGCTGAGACTTAGAGCGGTCGCTCTAAGCGGGGCTTTCCGTGCGTGCCGCAGGGTTCGCCGGGATGCTACAGCCCGCACACTACCGGTGAGTTAGGGTTGTGAATCCGCCCGGCGTCAGGTCGCGCCGGGACCCGGAGTTGCCGAAGAGGCCACGTAGAGTGACCACCTCTTGGTCAATCCCAACAGTACCACCGGCGGCTCGCGTGCTTGACCGTGCGCGGGCCGTTTTATTTGCTATCTGCCTTGGTGTCCTCGCACCCCTCCCTGGGTGGTAAGCTAACGCCCAACTCGACGTTGCGGGAGGCCAAATGACCGACACCCGAAACATCGGCCCCGATTCGGGTCTTTTTCCCTCCGAACCTGAGTCGGATCCTCATCCCACCATCGAAGTGGCCGCTATCAGCGCTCTGCCTGCCCCCGACCTGGGCGCCATCGGGGCCTATCGTCTCCTCCGCAAACTCGGCGAAGGCGGCATGGGGCAGGTCTGGCTCGCCGAACAAACCACTCCCGTCATCCGCCAAGTCGCCGTGAAAATCATCAAGGCCGGACGCTACGACGCCTCCGCCCTCAAGCGCTTCGAACTCGAACGCCAATCCCTGGCTATCATGAATCATCCCGCCATCGCCAAGGTGTTCGACGCCGCTTCCACCGCCGAAGGCCAGCCCTACTTCGTCATGGAATACGTGCCCGGCCTGCCCATAACCACCTACTGCGACCAGAAACGGCTCACCACCCGCGAGCGTCTCGAGCTCTTCATCCGCGTCTGCGAAGGCGTTCAGCACGCCCACCAGAAAGCGATCATGCATCGCGATCTCAAGCCGTCGAACATTCTCGTCGCCGACGTGGACGGCCATCCTCTCCCGCGCATCATCGACTTCGGCATCGCAAAAGCCACCACCCCGCAGTCTCCCGATCAGACCGCCTTCACCCAGCTCGGCGGAATGCTCGGCACCCCCGGCTATATCAGCCCCGAGCAGGCGGACCCGGCGATCCTCGATGTCGACACCCGCACCGACGTCTACTCCCTCGGGGTGATCCTCTACGAGCTATTGACCTCTGCCCTTCCCTTCGACTCCAGGCATTGGCACAGGCAGCCCTTTCACGAGGTCCTCCGCCGCCTGCGCGAGGACGATCCACCGCTCCCCAGCACGAAAGTGAGTTCCGATCAAAAGACCTCTACCTCCACGGCCGCCAACCGGAACACCGAGCCCCGCCAGTTGGTGAGCCAGCTGCGCGGCGACCTGGACTGGATCACGATGAAGGCGCTCGAGAAAGATCGCGCGCGCCGCTACGATTCCTGCTCAGCCCTGGGCGCCGATGTTCGCCGCTACCTCGAGAATCGCCCTGTTCTCGCCACGCCTCCGTCGTTCACCTACCGCGCCGGAAAATTCGTGCGCCGCAACCGCACCGCAGTCCTTGCGGCCAGCGCGGTCGTGCTCATGCTGTTTGCACTCGCGATCACCATGACCGTCCAGACCATCCGCATCGCCAAAGAACGCGACCGCGCCAATCGCGAGGCGGCCGCCGCTAAATCGGTCTCCGACTTTCTCGCGGGACTCTTCAAGGTCTCCGATCCCAGCGAAGCGCGTGGCAATACCGTCACCGCCCGCCAGATTCTCGACCAGGGCGTCCGGCAAATTGACTCCGGCCTGGCCACGCAGCCCGAAGTCCAGGCGCGCCTTATGGAAACGATGGGCGAAGTCTACTGGTCGCTGGGTCTCTACCGTGAAGCCGCGCCCCTCCTCGATAAAGCCGTTGCCACGCGCACCCGGCTGCTGGGACCCGATCATCCCGACACGCTGGCCTCGCTCTACATGACCGCCAAGAATCTCAACGACGAGGGCCAGTACGCCGAAGCTGAAAAGCGCTTGCGCTCTGTGCTCGCGACGCAACGTCGCGTGCTTGGCCCCCAGCATCTCGATACCGTGAAGTCCATGATCGCCATTGCCGGGGTCATCTACGAGCAAGGCCGTTACCAGGAAGCCGAAAAAATGCAGCGCGATCTGCTCGACCTGCAACGCCACCTGCCCGTCCGCGACCTACAGCGGGAGGCCATGACCATGAACAACCTGGCCACCAACCTGAATGCCCAGAACCGCTTTGCCGACTCTGAGCAGCTCTTCGCCGAGACCGTGGAACTCGAGCGCCGGGTGTTCGGTTCCGACAACCCGGTCACCCTGCAATCCATGTCAAACATGGTGCGCGCCCTCATCAGCGCGGCCAAGTTTGCCGACGCTGAAACCCTCGCCCGCCAGACCCTCGACCTCCAGCTCCGCGTCCTCGGCCCCGAGCACGAAGACACCCAATGGACCATCCACAATCTCGCCGTCATCCTGCGTGCAACCGGTCGCCGGGAGGAGGCCGAGAAGCTGTTTCGCGAGACCATGGCCGTTCGCGAGAGAACGCTGGGGCTCGATCACCCCGACACTCTGGGCTCGATGGAAGAGTTGGCCGTCACGCTGGACGAACTTCATCGCTATCCCGAAGCTGCCGATCTCTATCGAAAAACAATCGACGCCCAGCGCCGCGTGCTCGGCCCCGACCATCCCGTCACCGCCAGCAGCAAGTACAATCTCGCCTGTAATGCAGCCTTGAGCGGTCGTCGCGACGAGGCCCTGTCCGTCCTGCGCGACGCGGTTGAGCACGGTCTGCCCGCCGACACTGCTGCCGGCATGAGCCAGGACGACGATTTAAAATCGCTTCGTGGAGATCCGCGCTTTGCCGCGCTGGTCGCCGAAGTCAAAACCCGGGAGGTCTCCGTAAAGCCCCCAGTGAAGTAACGCGCGCAGCGAGGGGTAAAACGGAAAGGTTTGCTGCCAACCGACTTCAGCCCTGCAGGCGGCGCCCCGCCTGTGGCGAGGACCAGAGAGGGCTTCGAGTTCACTCGGGCCGCCAAACGGTTGAAAATGCGTTTGCGCTCGAGCGCCTGACGGTGGCCTTTTTTCCGTTAGACAAGGCATTGTCCCGCAGCCCATGGGTCATGCCCTACAACCTGAGACTGGTATCAGGGCATGCCTTCAAGGCATGCCGGACGCACCACTGAATCATGCGCCGTCGGGCGCTGCACACAGCCGGGTAGGTCCAACATGAAAGTAATCGTCTCCCTCCTGCGCGGAGTCAACCTCGGGCCTCATCACAGAATCAAGATGGAGGACCTCCGCACCCTCTACCTGTCCCTCGGACTGCGCGACGTCCAATCCTACGTCCAGAGCGGTAACGTCGTTTTCCGTACCAACGAGCGCAGCCTGGCTCCGCTTGCAAAACGTATCGAAGACGTCATCGAGAAAAGATACGGCTTCCACGCCGACGTAATCCTTCGCACCACCGCCGATCTGCGCGCCGTGGTCGCCAGAAACCCATTCGCCAAGCGTCGGGAGATCGAGCCCAGCAAACTCCTCGTCACGTTCCTCTCGCAGCACCTGCCTAAGGAAGTGTGCGCCCAGATCCTTGCGGTCAAGCCCAATTCCGAAGAACTCCATCTCGACGGCCGCGAACTCTACGTCTATTTTCCCGACGGCCTCGGCCGCTCCAAGCTTTTCGCAACGCTGTTCGGAAAGCTGCTGAAGAAGGAAGGCACCGGCCGAAACTGGAACACCGTCACCCAGCTGCTCAAGATGGCGGAAACCCTCGAAGCGCTCTGACCGTCCAACGCCTGAATCGAAAGTCTGCAATCCCAGATTTCGGCGCCTCTGCCGTCCTGGGTCCACCTTCGTGTGCATTGTGGTGGAATGCCTTTGTCTCCGCACCAGGTCTGCACTCAGACCCCCGACACCGTCCCGAACCCCTTGAGAATGACTCCCTCGGTCTCCCGCGCCAACTCCAGCGTCGCCAATTCTTCGCGCCGAAACCACCGCGCCTGCTCAGCATCATCGCCTGCCGCCAACTCCCCCGCTAAACGCCGGCACAGGAAATCAATCAGCACGTAGTGATACTTCATCCTTCCGTCCTCATCCGGCACAACCCGCTCAAACACTCCCAGCAACTCTCCCGGTTCGATCGCCAGCCCGGTCTCTTCGAGCACCTCGCGCACCACCGCTTTCCGCAGGGTCTCTCCCACCTCCAGCACTCCGCCCGGGATCGACCATTTCCCGTGCAAGGGAGCGTGCCCGCGCTTCACCAGCACCACGCGATCCTCTTCAATAATGATCGCCCCCACGCCCACCAGGGGCGTATCCGGATATTCCCTCTTCATGTGTATCTCACAGCCGAGGCGGATCCCTCTCCGGGACACCGGAGACCCGAAACCGGTCCCCCGGACCTGACCCCAACACCTAAGACCCGGTTTTGAAAAGATTTCTCGGAGCCAGGTCTGCAATCTTCCAGCCCTTCCCATCCCATGCCAGTAGGAATCGCGCCTGGACATCCCTCCGCACACCCGGAGTCCCTGCCTCGCTCGGCGCAGCCTCGAGCGTCATGTTCATCATCAAGCCGCCGAACTCCCCGTCCGTGGTCACCTGCGTGAGCTGGTAGTTCATCCGTATCGAGTGGTACGTCTCGAAAAACTCGTCCATCTCATCGCGAAAGACCGCGAAACCAGGCATCCGCCGCGTATCAAACAATTTGAGGAACCGGCTTCGGTTGTGCGACTCGAACGCCTGTCGCATCTGGTCCAGCACGCGCACCGCATCCGCCTCGGTGAACACTGGCCGAGCCTGCGTGCCCGGTTTCCCGTCCGTCTTCGCCTGCCCAAATCCCCTCCCGCCCGCGACCAACCAGACACACAACACCAAAAGCCGGGCCCCCACCCGCCCGCGCGCTGCGATCCGCTTTCCCGGACTCATCGTGCCCATGCGGGGGATTGTAATGAGGATTCGCACTCGTGTCGCTCTTTCTGTTTGCCTGCACAATCCGCTCCTTCTGACTGATCTGCGTTCTCTGCGAAATCTGCGGCACCCGTTTTGCTTCCCCTTCGCGTCCCTCGCGGCACATTCTTTCCTTTGGTGGTCAAGCTGGTTTGACGTCTGCGACTACAATAATCGCTATGTCCTTGCAAGAATACGAGCGCAAGCGCCGTTTCGACGCCACCCCCGAACCGCCGCCCAGACTCGAATCCAAGTCCGGCCACCGCTTCGTTGTCCAGAAGCATCGTGCCTCGCATCTGCACTACGACTTCCGCCTCGAGCTCGATGGCGTCCTCAAGTCCTGGGCCGTCCCGCGCGGCCCGTCGCTTGATCCCGCCGACAAGCGCCTCGCCATGCAGGTCGAAGATCATCCCGTCTCCTACTTCGACTTCGAAGGCAACATTCCCGCCGATAACTACGGCGCCGGATCGGTCATGGTCTGGGACACCGGCACCTGGCAGCCTCTCTCCCCCGTGCCGGTGGATGGCAAGTACGTCCCCACCACCGACGAAGATGCCCGCGCCATGCTCGCCAAAGGCGACCTGAAATTTCGTCTGAACGGCAAGCGCCTCAAGGGCGACTTCGCCCTGGTCAAGATGCGCGGCCGCCGTCCCGGCAGCAAAGGCAACGAATGGCTCCTCATCAAGAAGCACGACGAGCACGAAGTCGAAGACTACGACATCGATCACTACGACAGCTCTGTCCTCACCAAGCGCAGCATGGATGAGATCGCCGGCGACGAAGCCTCCGCCGAATGGCGCAGCCGCCCGGCGGGACGCAGCAAACTCAAAGCCGCCTGGCTAGCCAGCGCCGTAGCCAGGCTCGACCAGAAAAAAGCCGCCGAAAAGAAATCCCTCGCGGAAACCAAAAACACAAAGCCGAAAACCAAGGCGAAGGCCCCCGCCCAGACCAAGACCACGAAGTCCGACCCCATCGATATCCGGGCGGCCGCCGAGGAAAAAAAAACGAAGAAATCGCGCCGGAGGTCCGCCTAGACAAACCGCCGGCATCGAATGCCGCTCGGCAGTCCACCGTCAACGTGGCGGGTAAATCCAGAGTCTCCCGCGCCGCCGCAGCCCCCTTTGTTCCGTCTGCGTCATCTGCACACTCTGTGGCCAAAGGCCTTCCTGGGCGTTCTCTGCGGCCTTTCTCTGCGTCCTCTGCGGCCAAAGATTTTCCCGGCGCACGTCGCACCCCCATGCCCACCGCCATTCACCCCATGCTGGCCACCTCGATCGATGCCCCGTTCGACAGCCCCGACTGGCTGTTCGAAATCAAGTGGGACGGCTACCGCGCCATCGCCTTCCTCGAAAAAAATCTGATCCGCCTGGTCTCTCGCAACCAGAACGACCTCACTGCGCAGTATCCCGACCTCCACGACCTGCCCAACTTCCTGAACGCCAAGACCGCCATCCTGGACGGCGAAATCGTTGCCCTCGACGAACACGGACGCTCTTCGTTCAGCCTGATGCAACAGCGCACCGGATTCCGCGAGCGCGGCCGTCGCGCAGCCGCCAAGCCCGAGGTTCGCGTCCTCTATTACGCCTTTGACCTGCTCTATTTCGACGGCTACGACCTGCGCCGCGTCCCTCTCGAACACCGCAAACAAGCGCTCGCATCTCTGCTCAATTCTTCCAACGACACCATCCGCCTTTCCGACCACTTCGTAGCCAACGGCAAGGCCCTGTTCAACGTCGCCCGCCAGAAGGGCCTGGAAGGCATCCTCGCCAAGCAGCGGGCCAGCCTCTACGAAGAGCGCCGCACCCGCGAGTGGCTCAAGATCAAAATCACGCGTCGACTCGAGGCGGTAATCGGCGGCTACACCGAGCCCGAAGGCAGTCGCGAACATTTCGGTTCCGTTGTGTTGGGTCTTTACGACAAGCAGGGCAACCTGATCCACGTGGGCCAGGCCGGCAGCGGTTTCGATCAGAAAATGCTAGCCGATCTATGGACGCTTTTGAAGCCGCTGGAAACCAAAACGAACCCCTTCCAGGGCAAAGTCGAAGCCCTGAAAAAAGTCCACTGGGTCAGGCCGAAGCTGGTAGCCGAAATCGAATTCTCCGAGTGGACCCACCTCACCGAAGAAGGTGGCTCAAAACTCCGAGCCCCAGTCTTCCTGGGATTACGCGATGACAAGGACGCCAAAGAGTGTGTGCTTGAACAGTAGTTCCCAGTTCCCGGTCTCAGAAACCCGAGAGAGGCTACTTGATATCCTTGACCGGCAGCATCGTCCCATAATCCTTCCCCGACGGTTCCACCGCCCGCGCAATCACACCTGCAAATCCATCCCGCAGTTCCGGATACTTCCCCACCAGCGCCTTGATCAACGCCACATTCTCCTGGTAGGTCAGGTTCGAATTCGACACATTCGCCGACGCGTACTTCACCACCAGGTCCAAATCCGTGCCCAACCCCACCGGAAACATCTGCGTCAGCTTGTACGTCTTTCCGCCCGCCACCAGCTCCACCGTATTTCCGGCTGCGGGCAAATCTGCCGGCTGCACGGCCTGCATCTCGTCATAGATCTTGTCGGTGGCCATCGTGCTCATGAACGGCACCGGAGCCAGCAAGTCCCGCGCCTGCATAAAGTACAGCCACGCATTCCGGTTCTGCCCCTTCGCCTTGACCTCCCGCGCCCGATCCAGAAACCACTGTCCCGGGTGTCCGGCAACCTGCGCCGGCCGCGCGTAGAATCCCGCCAGCTTCCAATCGCTCCCCACCTTCTGCAGAACAAATGAAAGCGTCGAGGGCGTCTTCGACGCCACGTCCAGAATCGTCACTCCGTAGTCGCCTGGAGGCAAATTTGGGATCACAAACACGGCGCTGTTCGACGTCTGACCCTGCTTGCCAAACACGCCGCACAGAAACTCCGCCCGCGCCAGCGCCTCCTTGCCTTCCACCTGCAGCAAGAACGTGGCTCGGATGGTTGCCTGCGCTCCGGTAAAATTCAGCTGGTTGTCCCTGACGGCCGCCTCGATCCCGCCAAAATCCGACGCCACGTCCGCAATTGCGTTCCGTCGAAGCTCGGCCACCTCCCCCTTCGCTGCCATGTCGAAGTACCGCAACGCGGTCGCTTGCAGTGCGTTGCGCGTCGCGGGCTCCATATCGTCCCCCGACAGACAGGTCTGCCCACTCGCCCGTGCTGCCAGCACGAGCACGATCGTGGCCAGCAAGGCCCGGCCTTTCCATTTGCAAGAATCGGCTGTTCGAGCGATCTCAATAGGATGCATCGTCTTCGGCTTCCTGCCGCCCTCCCCCGATTTCCGCGATACGGGCAACTTATTCGCTCTCGGCATGGCAGTCAAGAACACCCTCGGTTCTGCCCTTCCGGTCATCCAGGGGCCCCCTACACCGGTGCTATAATTCGCCTATCGGGCTCTGAGGAAAATGGCAACGGCCCCCTGGAAATCTTTCTGGGGCCGAGGGGACTCATGTCCAGGCTCTCACCCAAATTCGCTTCCATCCTGCTCTTGGCTTCCCTGTGTCTGCCTGGCTTGTCATTGAGCGCCGCAGCCCAACGCGGTGGCATCCGCAAGCCCAAGGCGGCGACGATCCAGCCGGCCAAGAAGCAGCAACCCGATCCATCCGCCCTTCCGGCCTACACCCCGGCTCCGCTCGATCCCCTGCCGCTCGATCAGATGCCCACAGTGGCGCCCCTGGTCACTTATGAAGAGGGCTTGCTCACCATCGTTGCCCACAACTGCACCTTGGCCGACGTCCTCCGTGCCATTCACAAGCAAACGGGCGCTGATCTCGATATTCCGCCCGGAGCCACCGAACGTGTCGTCGCCGATCTCGGCCCCGGTTCGGCACGGGAAGTCATTGCTGACCTTCTCAATGGCACCCACTTCAACTACGTCATGGTCGGCTCCACCGCCGACCCCACCGCCGTCCAGAGCATCGCTCTGACTCCCAAAACCGGTGGACCCGAAACCGCTGCCGCGACTCCACCCAATCGCCCCGGTTTCCCGGCCCAACGTTTCCAGCCGAGACCCGCTATGTCCCCCGTTCAGCAAGGCGCGGTTCCTCCGGAAGCAGGTGGCGCTCCGCAGGACCAGGACGAAGATACTGCCGACGGTGCGGAAGAGACTGCCGATACAACCGAGGCCCAGGACGACCAGCAGCAGCAGCAATCGGCCGACCCGAATCAACAAACGCCCAAAACCCCTGAACAACTCCTGCAGGAACTGCAGCGCCAACAACAACAGCAGCAACAACCACAATCAGGCCAGCAACCAGGCCAACCGCCCCAGGCTCTTTTCCCAAACCAGCCTCCCACCGCTCAAGCCGCCCCCACCAAGCCCGACTGAAGTTCTCGGCTGGCTCCCATATCTTCGAATCCGCGCTCCTCCGAGCATCGGTGGCTGAACCCGATGCGTGATCCAACTACCAGATTTGCCCTTGCCTTGCCTGGTGTCCTTCGCGCACCCCTCGGTGAAGGATTTATTCGCGTTCTTCCACCGTCGGGAATTCCTTTCCATCAGCGCTGGGCATAAATCTGCGGCCGGGTTGATTCCACTCAAAGCTTCTGGAATACTCACAGTCTTATGCAGGGTAATGCGAAAGTCGAGCCTATCCTGTTTGTCGACGGCTCGCCTTCCCTGCAGCCTGCGGAGCGGAAGACCGATGGCAACGTGCAGGGTATGATCGACAGCGACCTCGCGCTCGAAATCTCTGCCGTCAAGCAGTAGGGCGCTCTGGTCCAGGTGACAACCGACGAAAAAGACAATGGCAGCCGCGACCTCCTGGTCAAGCTCCTGAAAGACGAACCAGACCGTGTCGACTGGCTCGAAGCTCGGGTACACCAGGCCAAGGAACTGGGCTAGGAACGCCACCTGATCATAGCGATGGGCGAAGAACAAGAGTAGGCACGCGCGGAAAAAGTGTGCCATCGGGAACCAATGCGGTAGTCATTGTGTCCCTGTTCGCGCCCTTCGCGTGTTGCGCTGGTGGTTTCCCTCTCCGCCCCTTCGCGTCCTTTGTGGTCACAAATCTCGCTGGCGTTACCCGAGTCCCGGAGGAAACAAGCATGCCCTACCGCCTTCGTCACCTCGCTGCAATCGGGATGGCGCTGGGCCTCGCGGCATGCGCGACGCACGTTCCGGCAACTCCCGAGACACCCGCAAAATCAACCGACCGAGTTGCAGCCGCTTCCTCCCAAACCGATATCGATTTCCTGTTCCACAGCATCTGGCGGGTGACCAGGTCCTCATCGCCCCCGGCGCAAGGCAGGATCTACATCTTCCTCCCCAACGGCACGCTGTTGGAAACATCGTGTAGCGAGGCCTACCGGATCGCCACCTGGACGCGCGATGAAAAGGACCCACGCTCCCTGCGCGTCGTTGAGGACCACCGCGACGTCTTCACCGCCACCATTACTGAGCTGAACGAAAAGACGCTGCACCTGCGGCAGAAGCTCACTCGCGGCAACCAGACCAATGACCTGACCCTCACCGGAGTCGAACAGGAATTCGTTTGTCCCGACCTAGTGAACTAGCTTTGCTGCGAGTGCTGCCAAGCACCATCGCCATCCGGTCCCGCAGCCTCGCGGGCTACCGGAGTGTAGCGCGACCCGACGTGCCTTGGTTGGGCGCAGGCTTGTCATCATCGTCATCATCATCAGAAATTCCCGCCCCCCGAAGAAGGTTCCGTAGTGGACCTTCGCCCCCGGCCCCCCGCTGGGTCCCCACGACGTTCCCCGCGCGGTCGATCACCACGTAGATAGGATAAGAACTGGCTGCGTACATGGCCGCGAGATTGGTGTCGTCGGTCAGAACGATTCGCGGCGTCCGGGGATGCTCCTCCAGATATTTCTTCACCTTCTTCTTCGACTCGCCCACGTCGACTGCGAGCACGATCAGCCCCTTGTCCGCGAACTCCCTGGTCAGTTCGTTGACCAGTCCTTCCTCGCTTCGGCAATACGGACACCAGGTCGTCCAGAACTGCAGCAACACCACTTTGCCCTTCACCGATTGGTTATCAAACTTTTCCCCGTCCAGCGACTTGGCGCTGAAACGCGGAGCAGGTTCGCGCTCGGCATTCGACCCAGCCAGAGCGAAGCCAGTGAAGAGAGCAGCGATGAATAGGAGCGAGGCGTACCTGCGGTGCCACATGGCGCCGGACTATATCACAGCCTGGTGACTCCCGGGGCTCTGCCACGCATCCACCTGATACGTGGCAGAACCCCGGGCTATCCGCGGCTCAATGTCTGACCTGACCGCCAAGCGACGGCCAGTCCCATGTCGACCGAGCCGGGAATCTTCACACTCCGAAGAAGCTGCCCAAGCTGAGGACGGGTCTCAAGAGGCATCTATGTAAAACATCTGCGGCCAGGAATTTTCCGAAGTCAGCGTTTATTTGCGTAATCTGCGGCCAGAATCGCAGACTCAGCAACCCCACTCCGCCTGCCCAGGCTTGGCAAAGTAGGGCCGGCTGGGCGCTTCCTGATTCTGAGGCTCCGCCTCTCTCTTCTTCCCCAGGGTCATCAGATCCGATAACACCAGTCGTGCGGTAGCAATCATCAGCTTGCGCTGCTTGGGACGCGCTTCGTCCCACTCGGCGCTTGTGCTCGCGCTCTCGCATTCGAAAATCGGAGCCAGCGTGCGCTGGTACTGATGAAACAACCTGGCTAACTCTTCTGCTGAAATAGTCTGCTCAACCGACATACTGAATTTTCTCCCGGACGCCTGACCCGGATTCCATCCCGGACGTCATCGCCACACCCCTATTGGATAACCCCGACCGTCAAGACTGAATAAATGGTCTGTAAAGACTTCATAAGGACAGTTCAGCCCATATTTTCAAGAACGTGCCAGCACATCCCCATGGAAGAACCCATTCTGCCCTGAGTACAATATCGCGATGATCCTCCTCCCCCTGCTCGCTGCCATCCTCTTGCAGCCTCCCGCCCCGGCCCAGACCCAGACCGAAGCCCCCGCCGCGCTCCTCCGCGCCAAAGACCAGGCCCTACTCGACGCCATCGCCCCCGGCGACCGCAAAGTCTGGGACGCCGCTCTGGCCGGCGACGCGATCTACGTCGACGAAAGTGGCGCCATCATGAACCGCGCCGAATTTCTCAAAGAACTCGAGCCTCTGCCCTCTGGCTCTTCCGGTACCCTCCAAATCATCGCCTACCAGGCGCACATCTCCGCAGACCTCGCCACCGTAATCCACACCGACGACGAGCAGGAGAACTATCACGGCCAGATGCTGCACGCCCAGTACCTGATGACCGAGACCTGGCGGCGCGAGTCCGGCGAATGGAAGCTGTACCTGGTCCATGCCTACGCCGTCCTCAAAGATCCCCCCGCAATCGCGTTGCCCGAAAAAGCGCTGCAAGAGTATGTTGGCCGCTATTCCGGCGGATCCGACCTCGTCTTCCTGGTTCAGTGGGACGGCAAGCAGCTAGTCGGCGGCCGCCCCGGCAGGCCCCTGAAACCGCTCCGGCCGGAGATCAAAGACGTTTTCTTCGTCCCCGGCGAACCGCGCATCCGTAAAATGTTCCAGAGGGACGCCACCGGCAAGATCACCGGCTTCGTCGAACGCCGCGAAAGCTGGGACATCGTCTGGCGCCGCGAAGCCCCCGGACCTTCTCACGCCGACAAAACGAATCGGCCCGCAGACACGTCTAATCAGCAAGTCGCAGGAGGTGCGCAATGACCATGAAACGTCGCGAATTCATTCTCCGAACAGCGCAGGTAGTCGGTGGTGCATGGCTCGCTTCGCACGGCCTCGCCAGCATGATGCAGGCGCTCCCTTCGCTGCCCCGCAAATTCAACGCCTCCGACACCGTCGCGCTGGGCAAGACCGGCATCCAGACCAGCCGCCTCGCCATGGGCACCGGCACCGTCGGCTCGGGCGGACACTCCCACCAGACCGCGCTCGGCGTAAAGGGCCTCTCCGATCTCCTCCTGAACGGCTACGATCAGGGCTTGCGCTTCTTCGACGCCGCAGATTCCTACGGCAGCCATCCCCACGTGGCCGAAGCCTTGAAGCACGTGCAGCGCGACAAAGTAACCGTCCTGACCAAGACCTGGGCGCGCGACCCAGCCTCCGCCCGCGCCGATCTCGAGCGCTTCCGCCGCGAGCTGGGCACCGAACACATCGACGTTTGCCTGATGCATTGTGTGACCGAAGGCGATTGGACGGAGCGCTACAAAGGCGTAATGGATGTCCTGTCTGAAGCCAAGGACAAGGGCGTCATTCGTGCTCACGGCTGCTCTTGTCACAGCATCGAAGCCCTGCGCGCCGCCGCGAAGTCTCCCTGGGTCGACATCGACCTGGTCCGTATCAACCCCATCGGCTCCCACATGGACGCCGACCCCGCCACCGTAGTCAGCGTCCTGCATGAGATGAAAGCAGCAGGAAAAGCTGTCGTCGGCATGAAAATCCTCGGCCAGGGCGACCTGAGCAATCGTCAGGACGAAGCTTTGAAGTACGCGCTCTCGCTAGGCGTCCTCGACGCCTTCACCATCGGCGCTGAAAGCAAGGCCCAGCAGGAGGACCTGGTGCAGAGAATCGCCGCGGCAGCATAGTCCAGAGTCCAGCGAACTCATATCCGGGGCTGTGATCCTAAGCGAAGCGCAGCTGTGATCCTGAGCGAAGCGCAGCACCGATGCGCTCGCCTCGCACCGCTTGGTTCGGTGAGCTGGGGCGGTCCCGCATCCGGTCGCCCTTTGGCCACAGCGGACAAAACGTACGCTTCGTATCGGACCACGCTTTTCCGCAGCCTGTTCAGGCGTGCCGACCCGGCCCGATCAACCCGCCTTTCAGGCGAGGTCTCAGCTCTTCACGAAAGCACCGGTCGCATTGTCGCCGCAGCCTCGCAGCTAAAACTCCTCGCGAACAGAAAAGGGAAGGGCACGCGCGTACGAGTGCCACCAGACGATTGAAATACGTCACGCTTTTAACGTCTGAGGTTGGCCGTCTGGGGCGCACGATCAGGTCGCCGCGGCCTTGGCGCAATCGCCTACCAAGTTGCACACGCTGAGAGGCGCGTAGAAGACCGCGTGAAATCCGAAGAAAGTCGAGGCCAAAAAAGAGCCGCTGCGCCTGGCAGCGGCCCTGATGGTTGCAACTCAATCCTGCTCTTTGCGGTTCTTCTTGCGAGCGCGCTTGCGTGCCAAAGCTTGCTTCAGCCGGCGCTTCTCGCCCGGTTTCAGGTAGTAGGAGTGACGCTTCACTTCCTTAATGATGTCTTCGGTCTGAACCTTGCGCTTGAATCGACGGAGCGCATTCTCCAACGACTCACCCTCTTGCAGTCGAACTTCTGCCACGCTCATCACCCCCAAACCAGCCCTGATCGGACATACCAGCTTACTCTTCGTCCCCGCATTCCGTCGAATGACCTACCGTATCTGCCCCGTATCTGCCCACAGAACGACGTCGGACGCCCGAACAGCACATAATGCGGATCGTTCTGCGCGCGCTTGGGGGAAACCTGCCAGCTTCGTGTCTCCGTAGTTGGAGCACGA
>Ga0137396_10000572_pt1 | contig 17808 bp, 19 predicted proteins | sample czc16metaG_FD_108284 | JGI IMG/M metagenome (GOLD analysis project Ga0137396, IMG submission 108284) | Vadose zone soil microbial communities from Angelo Coast Range Reserve, California, USA - czcobulk3.16 metaG | ecosystem: Environmental > Terrestrial > Soil > Vadose zone | place: USA...
ACGATTCACCTGAAGGACTTGATCGCCGCGATTGAAAAGGCGTTGGGTAAAAAAGCGAAGATCAATCGGTTGCCCGAACAACCGGGCGATATGCCGTTGACGTGTGCCGACATTTCCAAAGCCAGGAAACTTCTCGGCTACAAACCGAAAACAAAATTCGAAGATGGGTTGCCGCGCTTTATTGATTGGTTTTTGAAATCACGCGGCGCGAAATGAAGATGTCGATCTTGTAGATGGCTGCACTTCCGTTCGATCAGCGCGCCTGTTTCATCGCCGGCCAGGCGAAATCGGGGACGACACTGCTGGCGGCGTTGCTCGATAATCATCCCGAGCTGCTGGTTCTGCCGCAAGAGACTGCTTATTTCCCAACTGTTCTAACGAAATATCGGGACGCGAGCCGGCGCGCACAGTTCGATTACCTGACGAAGGAATCGTTCTCGCGCGTGCTTTTCGGCGGCGAACCAAAATGGCGCGAGCACGAATACGCAAATTTTCCGCAGCAGAAATTCTTCGAAGCATTCGAGCGCGTTGCGTTCAATCCGGCGAACACCCAACGCGATCTGCTAGCGCTGATGGCCGAATCGTACGCTTCGGCAATCGGCGGGCCACTCGATCGCATCCAGCGTTGGATCGAGAAGACGCCCGCCAATCGGAATCATGTCGATGAAATATTCGCGCGTTTTCCGCAAGCGAAGCTGCTGGTCACGCTGCGCGACCCGCGCGCGATTCTGGCGACGCAAATCGCGTTGGAACAAACGCGAAAGACGAGGCGGTTCTCAGTTTATTACGTGATCGCGCACTGGCGCGTGGCCGCACGGTTGGCGAGACGCGTGCGGAGCGGAGACATTTCCGGATTGTTCGTCCAGTTCGAGCAGCTCGTGAACGAGCCCGCAACTGTAATGAAAAATGTTTGCGACTATCTCGAGATCGGGTTCGATCCGGACATCGTTCTCGTGCCGACGAAGATTGGCCAACCATGGGGCGGCAATTCGGCGGCACAAATTGCATTTTCAAACGTGAGCGCCGAACCAGCGTCGCGCTGGGAGCGTGAATTGAGCGAGGACGAGATTGGCTGGGTGGAATGGCATTGCCGCGATCTAATGCCGGAGTTTGGGTATGAGTCACGGCTGAGTGCGCGCTCTTTGCGGCATTTCGCGAAGCCGATTCGCGGGGAACGGACGCGCGAATATTTGAAATCGCGCGCCTACTCGATTCGCGACGTGCTGACCGGTCGCTAGATCGACATCCCGAGGCTAAAAACCGCCCCTTGCAAAGCCCGAGCGAGCGGGCGATAATCGGCCCGTAGATGTCGGGAATCTAATTCGATCCTCCGATCATCCGTTTCCAAGTCGAAAGCTAAAAGTATGAAGCGAGGTTTCTCATCTTCGCGATTTGATTGGCTGACCACGGCGGATTGCATCCTGAGACGATTCTATTTCCGGCAAGACAAGGCGGAGTTTCCGGCGGCGTCGTCCCGCGAGGGCGGGATTTGTAATTTGTTAGGCGAAACCCTTAGAGATTCGCGCGCCGCGGACCGTGCATCGTTGGATGCGCTCCGTCCATTAAACAATTGGGTCAATACTGAGGATCAACATGAACTCTTATCAACAAGGGAGACGCCAGCGCCACGGGCGCGGTCGGCCTCGACGAAGGGGCGGTCGCGGGCGTTTCCAAGATCAACGCGCGCCAGCTCCAAAGCAGAAAACATTCTGGCAACGCATCGTCGCATTTTTTGGAAATGGCGGCGAAACACGAAGACCAGCCGCACAATCGCGCAACGGCCAGCAACAACAACAACAACAACAGCAGCAGCATCAGCGCTCGCAGGAGCAGTCGCGGCCGTCGCGTAAACCTGAAGCAGTCGAAGTCACTTCGCCGCGTCTTTACGTCGGCAATTTGTCCTTCGACGCGACCGAGAGCGATCTCTTCGAGCTTTTCAATGGCGTTGGCCATGTGCAAAACGCCGAAGTGGTGAGCTATCACCACAACCAGCGCTCGAAAGGTTTCGCCTTCGTTCAAATGCAAACGATCGAGGAAGCCAAGCGCGCGGTGGACGAATTGCACGACAAGGAATTCCTTGGACGCAAGCTCGTGGTCAGCGGCGCGAAATCGAGCGAGCGCGAACACTCGCACGATTAAACGCAGCCTGTGATTTTAGTCGGGAGACGTGGCGCTGATTGAAGCGCGCGTCTCCCGATTTTCTTTTCTGTAGCGGCGGCCTATGACCGTCGCATTATTCGTCTTTGTGAAAGGCGTGTTTTTTATGGTCGGTCCGACGGCGACCGGCAAATCGGAGATCGCGGCCGACGTCGCGCGCGAACTCGGCGCCGAAATCGTCAGCGCGGATGCGTTCCAAATTTATCGCGGGCTCGATCTGCTGACGGCAAAGCCGAACGCCGCAACATTGGCAAAAGCTCCGCATCATCTCATCGGCACGATGTCGATCTTGGAAGAGATGAACGCCGAAAAATTTCGGCGACGCGCGATGCAGGCGATCAGTGAAATTCATTCGCGCGCGAACCCGGTGATCGTAGTCGGCGGCAGCGGACTTTACATCAAGGCGCTCACGCATGGTCTAACTGCTGACTGGAAGAAAGTAGATGTGGATCCAAAAGGCGTCTTTGTTTTTCCCGACCGCGAAGAACTCTATTCGCGAATCAATCGGCGTGTTGAGATGATGTTTGAGAATGGCGTCATCGAAGAAGTGCGCGCGGCTGGCGCGATGAGCGAAACGGCGTCGAAGATGATCGGTCTGCGGGAGATTCGCGATTTGCTGGAAGGAAAGATGTCGATCTTGCAATGCGCGGCGCAAATTCAGCAAGCGACGCGGCAATATGCCAAGCGGCAGTTGACCTGGTTTCGGCATCAAACTAATTTTGAACCGCTGAACTTATCGCTTCTCAGTCACGGTGAGACCGTGAAATGGATTTCACAACGCGCGCGGCGTGCGTTTGCAGAACAGGGATGATCGAGACACGTCCGAAAAAGAATCACGAGCGCGCTGTTCTCGTCGGTCTGGAACAAGCCGGCGTTTCTAAATGGGACTTGCGCGATTCGCTGGAAGAACTCGCCGAACTCGCAAGCTCTGCCGGCGCGGAAGTGGTCGACACTGTCACTCAAAAACTGCAGAAGCCGACCGCGCCGTATTACATTGGCAAAGGTAAAGCCGAAGCGATCAAGCATTCGCTGCAAGATCGAGACATCACTTCGGTGATTTTCGACGACGAACTTTCGCCGGCGCAGGGGCGCAACCTCGAAAATCTTCTGTCACGCAAAGTGCTGGATCGTACTCAGCTCATTCTCGATATTTTCGCGCAACGCGCGCGGAGCCGCGAAGGCCGGTTACAAATTGAGCTGGCGCAGTTGCAGTATCTGCTGCCGCGACTGACGCGGATGTGGGACCATCTCTCGCGACAAACTGGCGGCATCGGCACGCGCGGCCCGGGCGAAACGCAATTGGAAGTAGACCGCCGTCGGGTCCAGGAACGGATCGCGCGGCTCGAGCGTGAACTCGAAGCAGTCCGCAAAACGCGCGCCGTGCAGCGCCAGGGACGCAAACGGCATCAATGGCCGGTTGCGGCAGTCGTTGGCTACACCAACGCCGGCAAATCGACCCTCCTGAATTTACTCACCGGCGCGGACCTCGTGGCGGAGAACAGACTTTTCGCCACGCTTGATCCGACTACCCGCAGTTTTGTTTTGCCTAACAAACAGCGCGTGCTCCTTACCGACACGGTCGGGTTTCTGCGAAAGCTGCCCCACACATTGATCGAATCCTTCAAGGCGACGCTGGAAGAAGTAAGCGAGGCCGATCTCCTCATTCACATTGTCGATCTTAGTCATGCGCGGGTGGACGATCAGATGGAAGCGGTTGAAGGCGTGATCAAGGAGCTGAACGCCTTTGGCAAACAGGCCGTGATTGTTTTCAACAAGATCGACAACCTTGCGAATCGCGAACTTGCCGAGACGTACACGAAACGATTTCCGGGAAGCGTCGCGATTTCGGCGCGCACCGGCGAAGGCATGAACAAGCTGGTCCAAGCGTTGCAGGACGCGCTCAGCGCGTGGCGATTGCGCTCGCGTTTTCGTATTCCGGCGAGCGAGTCGGCGCTGATCGCTGAGATCCACCGCGTCGGTCACGTGCTCGAGCTGCATTACGAAGGCGAAGGCGCGCTAATTGTCGCGCACGTTCCGCCGGACTTGGCGCAGAAACTCGAGCGCTACGCGGAGCAAGGTTAGTTGTCGTGACTGCGCGCGAGCGGGTGAAACAATTGATCGACGTTTGGCCGAAGGTTTATCCCGACGCGCACACCGAGCTGAATTTCAAAACGCCGCTCGAACTCTTGATCGCGACGATTCTGTCGGCGCAATGCACCGACAAGCGGGTGAACATGGTCACGCCGGCGTTGTTCAAGAAATATCGGACCGCGAAAGACTACGCGGATGCGCCACCGGGCGAACTGGAGAACGCAATAAGATCGACAGGTTTCTTTAACAGCAAGGCGAAGAGCATTCGTGGCGCGACAGCAACGATCGCGAAAAAATTCGGCGGCCAGGTTCCAAACTCAATGGAGGAACTGCGCGAGCTGCCGGGTGTTGGCCGGAAAACGGCCAACGTGGTTTTGGGAAACGCGTTCGGGATCAACGAAGGGATCGTGGTCGACACCCACGTGATTCGATTGTCGCAGCGGCTCGGCCTAACGAAACAGAAAGACCCGGAAAAGATCGAGCAGGACCTGATGAAACTCGTGCCGAAAGAATATTGGGCAGTTTGGAGTCACTGGCTCATCTGGCATGGACGTCGTCGCTGCTTCGCGCGCAAACCGGATTGCGCAAACTGCGAAGTCTTGAAACTTTGTCCGAGCGGCAAAATTTTTCTACGAACCGGCATAGCGCAAAAACCAGAAACCGCCGCTGCCTGAAGAGTCAACGTGACTTTGCGGCTAACGAGTGACGAGTATTACTGCCGTGGCGCTCGGCTTTTGCTCGGAGTTGTTTGAATTGCTCTTCCAGTTTCTGTAATTCTTGGTCAGAGAGATCTTCCAGATCGACCAGTTCATTTCGCGCCTTCTTTAGCGCGCGAATGATTTCATCGAGTTTCAAATGCATCGCTTTGGCGTCGCGGTTCTGGGTGTTTTGGATCAGGAACACCATCAGAAACGTAATAACGGTCGTGGCCGTATTGATGATCAACTGCCAAGTATCGGAGAAATGAAACATCGGTCCGGTCAGGAGCCAAACCAGGATTACGAAAATGGCTCCGGCAAAGGCCCACGCGGTTCCCAACATCACGGAGGAATGGCGCGCGAACACGCGAAAGGCATCGCTGACGACGCAAAAGAAGTCGCGTTCCTCTTCGTGTCTCTTTAGCTCCTGCGTCTGGCTCTCGTTCCCCACCTTACTTTTACATCGCACCGCAGTTCCGGCTTGCGTGCAACGAACGAGCGTCGACGATGGGGATACAGTAGGAACTGGCGACCCCGTCGAATTATTTTGCTGATCCAGGCAGGTATCTCGTCGGCGAACCAAGCCGACGTTTTTACATTACACCTGCGCGCAGCAATTCGTTGTAGTAACTCAGAGCTACGCTCGTTCGATATGCTCTTCTGACGTCGCCCTCGTTAACTGATTATTGGGTTTCATTGTTTGTCTGACGATCATAATCTAAGACTTCGTGGCAATCGTCATTCGATTAATCATTCTTGGTCTATGAAAAGAAACACAAGCGTCATCCAATGGTTGGCCTGGTTTTACTGCGCAAATTTTCTCGGTATCGTTACGCTCAGCCACTGGCCCGGCCTAACTGATGCGCAGGGCCGCCTGCTCGGATTTTTCGCGATCGATCCGATCGATGATATTTTTCACCTGCTTTCCGGTTTGCTCGCCGGTATCTGCGCATGGTGGTCGCATCGCTGGTCGGTCAATTACTTCAAATGGGCCGGTCTGCCGTATCTGATTGATGCGATAACCGGACTTCTCTTCAGCGTCGAGACACTGAACGGCGACATTTTCACCGAAGGAATTCATGGACCGGATTTCTCGCTGCATGGCATCGTGGTGAATCTGCCGCACGTCGTCATTCCGGCGACCATGATGTTCATCGGGTTCTGGCTGAGCAAACGTGTGCACGCGCCGGAGTGAAACGGCTCTGGAAATTTCTTCGGCGCGCGCTCGTGCTGCTGCTGCTCTGCGGCGGTGTAGGCACAGCAGTTTTCGTTTGCTGCGCCAGCCGGCTGCAAAAGGATTTTGCTCCGATCAACGATGCGCCACCGCCGGCTGCGGTCGTGGCGGTGATGAATCAAACGCCGAAGTATCGGCGACCGGAAGATGCGAGCTACCTGAGTTTTCCGGAATGGTACTTGGTCTTCTGCCCGCAGGAATACGCCGAATTCTTGCGCGACCATCGGCCGAGTCAATTCCCGTATTTCAAATCGATCGGCCAACTTTGGAACGGCTACGCGCAGGTCTACGGCATCACGCATCGCCGCTATCGATTCAATTTCGGCGATCACCTCACGATGGCGATAATCGCCACCAGCTCGACGGTTGAGTTTGGAATCAAAGGCGCCTACGACGCAACGGTCGGGCGTTTCTTCGAATGGATCAGCGGCACTCCTAGCGCGGAAGACGTTTACGCGGCGCAAGTGGCCAAAGAGTACGGCGACTTCATTCCGACACAGCCATGGTACGATTTTCCCTTCGGACACAAGCTTGGGGGACTATGGTCAACGACGGGGTTTTTCGGTCCGCATTTTTTGCGCAAGTGCGAACGGAAGATTTTTCTCAGCTGCGAATACGCCTTAAAATCGATTTACGCCGGCGTGATTCGTCTCGCCAGTCATTCGGTCTACGGAATCGCCGACACGGAAGTTTACGCCTCAGTCCATAAAATTCAGGAGAGCGCTTTCGCCGATCGGCAGGTAAAGAAGATTAAACAGATCGACGACGACACCTGCATCATCACCGTGCCGCATTATCAAGGTTTCACCGACACCGTACCGACGCTTGCGCGCCAAGGTGTGCAGTTTGATGAGATCGCGGGCAACGACGAAATTCTGCTCACGCTCATCGCGCCGGCAGAATGGAATTACGATCTCACCGCAGGTCATCCGTTGTTTATCATGAGTTTGCTCACCGGCAATTCACGCAAACGCGTGGCGGTACAGGCGCCAGTGAAATCACTCTCGCAAATTTTACAGGAGATGGACGCGAAAGGTTTGAAGCTCGAACACCTTTTTGATTACTGAACCCATGCGCAAAGTTCGATTGTTCTTCCTTTTCGCGCTGGTGGCATTATTCGCCATCGTCGCGCCGCCGGCAATTTTTCTTACTGATGTTTGGTTGCACGACGGAAAGAATCCGCTGCCAATGCCGCCAGCAGGAACGGATGACGCAAGTCATTTGAACACGGGGAAGGCCGCTGAAGTCATCGCAGTGTCGAACGATCCCGCCGAAGCCGAGAAACAACTCGGAGCCTTGGTCGAGCGCGCCACGCGCGAGGGCAGTCACATTTCCATCAGCGGCGCGCATCATTCGATGGGCGGTCACAGCATTTATCCCGGCGCGATCGTGATCGACATGCTGCCGTTCAATCGCATGTCGCTCGATTCGGACGCGCGCATCCTCACAGTCGGCGCCGGTGCGCGCTGGTCCGAGGTCATTCCCTTACTCGATCAACGCGGCTTCGCGGTCTCGATCATGCAGACGAACAATGATTTCTCCGTCGGCGGATCAATTTCCGTGAATTGCCACGGCTGGCAAAACGATTCGCCTCCAATCAGCAGCACTGTGCAATCATTCCGCATTTTGACTGCGTCCGGCAAGATCGAAGAATGCAGTCGGACGCAAAATCGCGAGTTGTTCTCGCTTGCGCTCGGCGGCTACGGACTTTTGGGTGTGATTCTGGAAGTAAAGCTGCGTGTTGTGCCTAACGAATACTACGTTGCGGAAGCGCATCGCGTGAAGCCCGCCGATTATACCCGCGTTTATCACGAGCTAACACGCAATCGTGCCGATGTCGGCATGGCCTACGGCCGCATCAACGTCGCCCCGAATGCCTTCATGCAGGACGGTATCGTTACTTTATTGAAACGAAAGTCGACCGGAGGAAAAACGACCGACACAATGACGGAACGCAAACCAAATCTGCTCAAGCGGCTGGTTTTCCGCGGCCAGGTTGACAGCAGTTACGGAAAGAACCTGCGCTGGTGGCTTGAGAAAACGATTGGTGAAACCGAGGGGAAGGTTATCTCGCGCAATCAAATCATGAACGAAGCGTCGACGCTTTATGCGGATCGCGAGCCGAACACGACCGAGATCCTGCATGAGTATTTCATTCCGAGCGCGCGCTTCGGCGAGTTTGTCGAGAAATCACGCGAGACTTTTCTCAAGCATCGACCTGAACTGCTTAACATCACTGTTCGTAACGTGGAGCCGGATGAAGACACCTTCATGAAATATGCTCGCGAAGAGGCCTTTGGTTTGGTCATGCTCTTTCATCAGAAACGTGACTCTGTCGCTGAAACTGAAATGCAAACGATGACACGCGAGTTGATCGATGAAGCGCTCGCGTGCGGTGGGTGCTATTACCTGCCCTATCGTCCGCACGCCACGCAGGAGCAATTTCTGAAAGCTTATCCCCAGGCCCACGAATTCTTCGCCAAGAAGCGCAGTTACGATCCGTCTGGGATTTTCGAAAATAGCTTCTACCTCCGCTACGGCAAACCGCTTACTGACTCGTCAGAAAACAACTAGCGCAGTGAGTTCTAACTTCCTGCAACGAGGTATTTCTACTGCGCCAAGACTGTTGATCGGAGCCCAGTTCAGAGCTCGCACTCTTAGCAGCCCGGGATTGATTTTCCCGCCGATCTGAGGAAAATAGAGCCCCCGCAGCGCCATGCAGCACGTCACCGCATTCTCGCGTCCAGAAACTGTTCCGCCAGTCGCAGCGCTGGTGCCGAAGCGCAATGTCTGGATTCTCGATAGTTGGCGCGACCTGATTCTCTACGTCGGAACGCCGTTGCTAATTATTCCACTCTTCACCCTGGCGCAGGCGCGCTGGAGTGCGCAGGAAATCTATCTTTTCGTCGCTGCTTTCGGCGCAATGGGACATCACTTGCCGGGAATGATTCGCGCCTACGGCGATCGCGCATTGTTCGAGCGTTTTCGGGGGCGCTTTATTATCGCTCCCATTTTTCTACTCGCTGTCTGCGTCGGTTTTTATTTTTGGGACATCAAAACCAATCCGGTTGTGATGATTGTGTTTCTCTGGGGCGTCTGGCACGGAATGATGCAGACCTACGGTTTCGGCCGGATTTACGATGCCAAGACCGGGTCGTTTGCCACGCTGACTCGGCGGCTTGATTTCGCGACCTGCGGCATCTGGTTCGCAGCGGGAGTGATTCTTTCACCGGCCAGGATGACCGATACCCTGGAGGGATTTTACGGATGCGGTCTGCCATTTATTTCGCCCGCCGGGATTCACGCTCTCCAGCAAACTTTGCTCTTTGCTGCAGTAGCGGTATCGATTCTTTGGCTGGCGAATTACGTAAGGATGTGGGTTGCCGGGACCCGACAGAATCCGGTGAAGCTGGCGCTCTTTATTACGAGCGTTGCGTTTTGGTGGTATTGCAACAACGGGGTGGCGAACATTCTCGCCGGTATCGCCTTGTTCGAAGTGTTTCACGACGTGCAATACCTGTCCCTGGTTTGGATTTACAACCGCAACCGGGTGGAGAAAGACAGCTCCATCGGCGGATTCATGCGATTCATTTTCCGTCGCAGCGGATCGTTGATCGGACTCTATATCGGATTGGTCTTTGCTTACGGTTCCATCGGTTATTTGAATTCGAGCATCGGAATCGAAACGATAACGCGTGTGCTCACCGGTGTGGTAGCGGCATCAGGGTTGCTCCATTTTTACTTCGACGGTTTCATCTGGAAAGTTCGCGAGAAATCGACGCGCCAATCGCTGGGACTCGCCGGCGGCACGGCGGATGTGAGCCTGGGCGGTTTTTTGCCGGGTTGGGCGTTGCACGGAAGCAAATGGGCGATCGCGTTTGTCATTCCGCTCACGGCGATGTGGTTTGGTAAGGTCTACCGCGCAGCGCCGCCGGCGGACCGGAGCGGTTATGTTGCCGCTGATCTGCCAGGCAGTGCGCGGGCCCATTTCAATTACGGCGCAGCATTACAACAAGTCGGCCGGCTCGATGAAGCGGAGAGGGAATACCAAACAGCGCTGCGGTTCGACCCGGATTACGTCAAAGTGCACGTCAATCTGGCGTCGGTGTTGACGTCGAAATCGAAACTGGATGAAGCCAAAAAATATTACGAGCGAGCCCTCCAACTCGATCCCAGCGCCGGCGAACTCCGCTCCGGTTATGCTTATCTTCTGGAACGCCTCGGCCGGACAGACGAAGCGCGTGCCGAGTACGAGAACGCGATTCGTCTCAGTCCGAAATCGGCGCGTCTCTTCTACACTTACGGCGCATTTCTCGATAAAAGAGGAGAGCTCGATGCGGCAATCGCGCAGTATCAACGCGCGTTGCAAGTGGATCCCAATCTCGCTGAGGCGCATTCCGAGCTGGCAACGGCGCTTTTAACCAAGGGCGATTTGCCGCGGGCCGAAGCGCATTATCTCGAAGCCGTCCGGCTCGATCCGAACCGCGCCGATATTCACAGCAACTTCGGCAGTTTACTTTTGCGCGAGGGCAAAACCTCACAGGCGATCTTGCAGTACGAGGAAGCGTTGCGACTCGATCCTAAGCTGACCGAGGCCGCAGAAAATCTTCGCGTCGCCAAAGCAAGCGATACGCGGTTTAAGGCGCGTCCGCCGAAATAATTTTCTGAGCCACGCCCTGCATCTCAATCTCGACGACGCGTGGCGAGATGAGCCGCTCAACTTGCCGATGCTTGATGCCCGCGACTGGGGCGCGCAACTGCGTTTCTCGGCGCCGCCGCGGATCGTCGAAAGATTTTACCGCGAATTCAATTCGCAATGCCAGTCCGGCTCGGACCTCGCGCCGTTCACGCTCTACGGTTCGGGCGATTTTCATTACTTGAGCGCGCTTTGGCTTCGCCGGCTGACGCAGCCGGTCGTTCTTGTTTCGTTTGATAATCACCCCGACTGGGACGTTCGACCGCCGAAATGGGGTTGCGGCGGGTGGATCAATCGCGCGCTCGACCTCGCGCACGTCCAGCACATCGCGATTTGGGGCTGCGGCAATTTCGAATGCTGGTGGCCGCACAATATTTTCGCCAACCGCTCCGGCGAGCGCGAAGGCCGGCTCGAAGTTCACCCCTGGGCGGACGATCGTCCGATGAAAGATCGACAACGTCGCGGAGCGATCTTGCAGGACAATTGGCGCGACCATTTCGAAATGTTCGTTGCCAATCTGGGCGGTGCGAATGTTTACGTAACGATCGATCTCGATTGCCTGGATGCGAAGGACGTGGTGACAAATTGGGAAAGCGGGCGATTCACGATCGCTGATCTCGAGTGGTCCCTCGGGGAATTGCGTCAAGAGAGCCGAATCATCGGCGGCGACATTTGCGGCGGCTACTCGGAACCGAATTACGCGCGCTGGAAACAACGCTTCGCTTCCGAGTGGGATCATCCCAAACTGGATTTGCCGGCGGCCGATCAGATTCGGAAGATTAACTTCGCCGCGCTGGAACGATTGTGGCCGGCGTTAGCTCATTGAGACGAGCACGATTCCGGCGCTGATCAGCAACGCGCCGAGTGTGAGGCGGAAGTTCAATTTCTCTCGGAGCACGATTGCGGCGGCTGCGCTGATGATGATCACGCTCAATCCTTGAAACGGATAAACGAAGCTAAGATCGAGGTGGGCGAGCAGACCGAGCGTCAGAAAAAAATTCACACTCATTGAAAGAACGCCATAAACCAGAAAAGAAATCACCCGCGCGTCGCGAAATCCTTTTTCCCTCGAAGATTCCATCGCGTGTTTAAGCAAGAGCTGGCCGCTCACAAACGCGACCAACGCGGTTGGAATCAGAACAATGACGATCCAGTTCACAATTTTTCCTCCAAGTGCGCGACTGGTTTTGCAGTGAGCATTAATCCAACAATCACGAGCGCGATGCCGCACCAGCGCCGCGTCGAAATATTTTCGCCGAGAATGATCCAGCAACTCAGAGGGACAAGGATGTCGACCACGCGCGAAAGCGGAAAGGCGATTGAAAGTGGAATGTAGCGCAGAACGTAAAGCCAGCTGAGCAAGCTGATGATCATGATCACCATCGCCAGCCAGGTTAACGGTGAAGCCAAAGCTGTGATTCCAGTCCACGACCAGACTTGCGAAAGACTTACCGTCTCGCTTGCGCCGCGCTTCTGCAGCAGCTCGTAAACGAGCACGCAGATGACTTCCAAAACGAGCACAAACCATGGATTGGCAAAGCCGGATGGTCGCTTGTTTGTCATGGCGTTGCTGTGTCGGTTAAAGCTGATCTGTGTTTGGAAATTTTTTCAAGATCGGATCGTGGCGCGTCGGTTCGAGATATTTCACCGCGAAACGAAAGATCGGATTCAAGAGAGTGCGCGTGTGCAGCACGTAGAGATCGAGCGGCGCGAGCTCGTGGCCGAGATGCAGTTTCGGATCATAATTAAGCGGACCGCTGCAGTAATAGCGTAACCGCTGATCGATCGCCCACCGAATCACATCGCGCATGGTGTAAAAATAAAGATGGAGATCGAGCGCGACGTCGTAATCGAGGCCGAGGCATTCGTCATAAATCGTCTCGCCGCAAACAAGGCAAAGGCTGAAAGCGATGATCTTGTCCGATTGTCGCCAGATGAAAAAGCGCGCCTGTTCTGGCATGACCTGGGCGATACGACAAAAAAATTCCTTCGTCAGCGTTTCGAATTTCATCGGCGACCGCTCATGCACCTGAAGATAAAGTGGATATATCGCGTCAACGTGTGGGGTAATGTCGTTGACGACTTCCATGTCGATCTTGGCCGCGCGTTCCGTTTTCCGGAATTTTCGGCGCAGACTTTTGCGGCTGACGTAACCGAGCGTTCCCAGGTATTCGTCGAAATTTTGAAACGATAGCCCGAGTCGCGTCATCGGCATGCTCGGGACGCGCGCATAGCCGTTCTTGGAAAGAATCGCGAGGGTCGAGCGATAACTGGCGGGGAAATCTTTAAAAACAACGAGCGACGCTTTGTTTTCGCGGGCGTAGTGGCGCAGCGTCGCGCTTAGCGCTTCGGCCATAAATTGTTCGTCTTCCGGATTGCAGGCACCGAGCTCGCCGGCGCCGGCGGCGCAGCCGACCATCAAGACGCGCATTGTAAGAAAACGCGGAAATGTTTTTCGGATAAGATCGACAATCTTGCGGAAAGCTCCGCGCATTCCTTCGACCAGATTTTGACGGACGAAAATAATCGGCTGAATCGCGCGAACATTTCCCGAAGCGTCCTCCAGAACGACGTAACGATATTCGAAATCGTTCGCCAGCGTTCGTTCGATCAGTTCGTAGTAGCGATAATCTTTGCATTTGTCCTGAAACGCGCGCTTCCACGCGTCCAGGCTTCGGACTTGCGATAATGTCAGGATTCTGACCGTTCCTTGAGCAAAAGGAACGGCAACGTCATCGCGCATGTTCGCCACGGCGACTCCGTCCATCGGCGGATCGATCCGTCGCGTCGACGTTCCGCACTTTGAGCACACCGCTGCGGATGTGGAGATCGCGTTGTGGATTTGGAATTTCAATGCCGGCTGCGCGCAGATGTTTGTCGATCAGGAAATTCAAATCGCTCTTGAACCGCCGCGGCCGGTAACTCATTTCCTGACTCCAGACCACGAGCTCGAAGTCGATCGTGCTGTCGCCGAATTTGTCGAGAAAAACGCTCGGCTCCGGATCGGACAGCGCGGCCGGATGTTCGCGCGCGGCGGCAATCAGTGCCTCGCGCACTTTGTTGACGTCGCTGCCATAAGCGACGCCGATGGGAATCCGAAACCGCACCCGCGGATCGCCGTAAGTCCAGTTCGTCACCAGCGAATCGATGAACTTCGTGTTCGGCACGATCATGGTGATGTTGTCGTTGGTCACGATCACGGTGCTGCGAGCGCGAATGTGCTGAACTTGGCCGGCAATGCCCGCGACTTCCACGCGGTCACCCACCGTGATCGGCCGCTCGGCCAGAATCACGAGACCGCTGATGAAATTACTCGCGATATTTTGCAGACCGAAACCGACGCCGACACCGACTGCGCCGGCAAAGACGGTCAGCGCTCCGAGATGGATGCCGGCATTGTCGAGAACAATAAAAATGCCGACGATGAGGACGATGTTGCTGACGATTTGCGCAATCGCGTATTGCAGCGAGCGATCGAGCCCGCTTTTGGCCAGGAATCGATTGAACAGAAAACGTTTTGTGCGCGAGGAAAACCAGAAGACCGCGATCAGCAGCGCGACGAGCAGGAAAATTTGAAAAAGGCTGAGATTGACGCCCGGCAAGGCCGCGTTCCACGACAACGGCACGCCCGCGGCGTTAACCGCGGTGATGAAGAAAAACACGAGAACGGCGAGGCTCAGAATCGTTGTGATGATTGCGATTAAATTGACCTCGATCTTTAAACGGCTGAGCAGACGGCGAACGATGTCGTGTTGCAGCACCCGCGACATCGCCAATCCGAGCGCGAACCAAATGACGAATGCGACGATGCCGAGAAACGACACGTCGTGGCCGAAGACATGGAGCAATGGTTTCTCCAGGATGCTAAAATCCATTGTCGTTAGTCTGGGCGCGTTGCGCGCCCGCGCAACCGGGAAAGGTGGAGGGACGACCTCCGTGTCGTCCCATTATTCGTCGGACGCGACAGACCGCGTCCCTCGAATTTAAGAAATTAACCGCGATCTAACCGCCGCCGCCGCCACCACCACCCTGCGTCTTGGCGCGCTCTTTGATGTAGTTGATGACGTCGCCCACGGTCTGCAATTTTTCGGCGTCCTCGTCCGGCACTTCCACGGAAAATTCTTCTTCGAACGCCATCACCAGTTCCACGATATCGAGCGAATCGGCCCCCAAGTCTTCGATAAACGACGCCTGCGGTGTGACCTGCTCCGGATTCACCCCGAGCTGTTCGACGATGATGTCCTTGACCTTTTCCTCAGTCGTTTTCTCAGCCATAAAAATTGTTGGAGCGCAACGCTTACCCCACGCGCTGCCGCACCGCAAGTAAAAGAATTGGCCAAAATTGCGCAACCAAATTCGACAACGCGCTGGTTTTTATTTTCGCCTTGGGGTAGAGAACATTCGTGTCTGACGCCCCTGTCGAACTCGACGAATTGGTCGACCTGAAAATGCTGCCGGCGTGGGTGAACGAGCCCGTGTCGACCGAGCGTTACGCGCAACATCAAGGCGAAGATCGCGCCGACCGGCGCTCGCGTGACCGGCGACCGCGCGATAAGGGCGGACCCGATCGAAAACGTCCAAGGCCGGGTTTCGATCGCCCGACTTCGAAAGGAAAACCGGGCGACCGGCCGCGTCGACATGATCGCCTCCCTCCGCGCGCGCAGGATCGACATCGGCAAGATCGACAACGAAGAGATCGGCCTCATCCCGTCGAGCGCCCATTGCCGCCGATTGCGGTGAAATTTTTGCCGCGCGTGTCTGCCTTTGAGAACGTGGTCGCGCAAATCAAATCCGGCTCGGTCGCATACTCGCTCTTTGCGCTCGCGCGTTTGTTTCTGGAAAAAGCACCGCGCCACGATGTGCAACTCACTGCGCCGGCAGAGTCGCCGCTGTTTCAACTGGGCGAAAACGGCGCGGTTTCGGTCGATCGGCAATTTCTGGAGCGCAACGCGTTTCGTTTTGCCCAGGCCGACTTTTACAAGATCGACATCACCGAAACGGAGCCAATCAAGGGAAATTTCACGAACGTCGCGCGCTGCCGATTGAGCGACACATTGCTCGGCCCGACCAACCATCACGATTATCAGCGTCGGCTCCGCAATTTGTATGAGCAGCGCTTTAGCCGGCGAATGAGTTTCGCCGATTACCAACGCCAAATTCAAATCGTGACCGATCCAGCCGAGATCGAGAAGTGGAAGGAAGACGCGCGCAAAGTCACAACCTATTCAACAACGCGCGAGGAAACGCCGGTCACGTTTTCGTCGGCAACCGAAACGGAACGGCATTTCCAGCAACATTATTTACCGGATCTCGTTCGCCCGGTTTCAGAATTGGTCATCGACGGCCCGGCCAGTCGCCGTTTGCACGATCGCGTGCTGAACCGACTCGTTGAAAGCGAATGGACGCGCGAGACGCGGTCGCCGTCGCCGATGATGCAGGAACTGGCCGCGCGGTTTCGGGAAGCGGGTCTCCACGTTTTTCGGCATCGGCGCGGGATGCTCTTTGTCTCGTCGATCTATCCGCGCGTGTTTAAGCACGCTGAAGCCGGTGTCTCGAGGCAAGTCCGGACAATTCTCGAATCGATTACAGCGAAGGCGCGGATTGGGCGCAAAGAGTTGGCCGATAAATTGATTGTCGATCTTGCGGCGGACGAAGCCGAGCGAGTGAAAATGGCGCTCGCGTCCGATCTTCGCTGGTTGATCACCGAAGGTTACGTGATTGAATTCAACGACGGCTCGCTCGATTTGCCGCGCGCAAAGACGAAACCGAAAGAAACTTCTGTGGCGGCAGGCGTCTCGCCTGCAGAAAAAGAAAACGCCGACGCCGCAGCATTAGCCGCAGAGAAAGAAGCACGTGTGGAAGCAGGCGCGCCGCCTGCGGACGAAAAACCTATGGAGGCAGGCGTCTCGCCTGCAAACAAATCAACTGACGAGATCGGCGGCAGCTAAATCGCGCCGGCTTTTTTCAGCGCCTTGTAAGCGCCGTTTTTATTGATCGTCTTCAATCCGCGCGCGGTTACGCGAACGCGGACGAACTTTTTCAGCTCCGGCACCCAGACGCGGTGCTCGTGCAGGTTCGGCACGAACAGGCGCGGCACATTCTTAGTCACGTGCCGGCCGACGCCGCCTTTTTTCTTGGCCATACCGCGGCGACGAATGGTGCTGCCGCGCGTGGGCCTCGAACCGGTGATGGTGCAAACTTTCGACATGGTGCTGAAACGGGGGCGCAAAAGGTGCCGCGCACACGCTGATTGTCAAGCGGTTTACTCGCGAAAGCTTTCGAGTTGTTGAACGGAGATTCGGTGTAATGGTCAAAGTTAACTCGCGCAATCGTTAGGCGCAGTGCAAGATCGACATCGGACACATGGCTCAAAAAAATAATCAGAAACTGCGGATCGGAATCGTAGGCGCGGGCAACATCGTTCGCACCCGGCATTTGCCCGCGCTCAAAAAAAATCCCGACGTCGAGATCGTCGCCGTTTCGAATTCGACTTACGAGACCAGCGAACAATTTTGCAAAGAACATTGCAAAGGCGCGACGCCGATGGCGAATTGGGCCGATCTGCTCGCGGTTCCCGATCTCGATATTATCTGGATCGGCACGCCGCCCTACATGCATTCGGCGGTGACCATTTCCGCGCTTGAAGCCGGCAAACACGTTTTTTGTCAGGCCCGGATGGCAATGGACCTGGCCGAAGCCGAAGAAATGCTGGCGACCACGAAACGTTTTCCCGAGCTGGTGACGATGCTTTGTCCGCCGCCGTTCGGGATGCGGGCCGATCTGCTCGTGAAAAAATTGCTCGCCGAAAACTTCATCGGCACGCCCCACGCCGTGCGCCTCCAAAGTTTCACCGGCGTCTATTTGAATCCGGAAGCGCCGGCGCATTGGCGGCAGAAGATCGAGATCAGCGGTCTCAACGTGCTCACGCTCGG
>Ga0137396_10000575_pt1 | contig 17802 bp, 13 predicted proteins | sample czc16metaG_FD_108284 | JGI IMG/M metagenome (GOLD analysis project Ga0137396, IMG submission 108284) | Vadose zone soil microbial communities from Angelo Coast Range Reserve, California, USA - czcobulk3.16 metaG | ecosystem: Environmental > Terrestrial > Soil > Vadose zone | place: USA...
CGCGCATCGCGATCCCCTTGCGCGATTTCAGGAAGAACCACCCGAAGGCGGCCAGGAAGGCGAGGCTCACAGCCGCGCCGAGGATCTGGATGGGCGGCACGAAGAGCGGCCCCAGCACGAACGGCTCATCGCTGATCGGCAGGGCGAGGTTCTTGGTATCCGCGCCCCACGTGAGCGGCCCGATACCGCGCAGGACCGCCGCGAGGCCGATCGTCGCCATGACGACCGCGATGATCGGCCGGCCGATGAGCCTGCGCAACATCACGCGCTCGAGCCCGAATCCGAACCCGATCATGGCCCCGAGCCCGACCACGATCGCGAGCCAGAGTGGCGCCTTGTAGGCGAGGAGCGACGCGACGACGACGAAGCCCGCGATCATCACGAACTCGCCCTGGGCGAAATTGATCGCGTCGGTCGCCTTGTAGACGAGGACGAAGCCGAGCGCGATCAGCGAGTACATCAGCCCGATCAGGATGCCGTTCGACATCAGGAGCGCGAAGAACCCGAGATCCTCAGCCATGCGTCGGGACCCCCGAATCGACGTCCTCGATCCGCACGCGCGACTGGATGGCCGCCTGACGCCCGTCCTCGTAGGTGATCGCCGTCGTGAGCTCGACCTGGTCCCGGCCCGAGTACAAGGCGTCGATGACCGGCGCGTACTTCTCCGCGACGTGGCGCCGGCGCACCTTGCGCGTCCGCGTGATCTCGGCGTCGTCGGCGTCGAGGTCCTTCGTGAGCAAGAGGACGCGACGGACCTTCGTGGCGTCCGGGAGCGTCGCGTTGCACTTCCGGACCTCCTCACGGATCAGCTCGCGCACTTCCGCCTTCTGCGAGAGGTCCATGTAGCTCGTGTACGGGATGCCGCGCCGCTCCGCCCAGTTGCCGACCGTGCTCGGGTCGATCGCGACCATGGCCGCGACGAAGGGACGGGCCCCGCCGAAGGCCACCGCCTCGCGAACGAACGGGCTGAACTTCAGCTTGTTCTCGATGAACTGCGGCGCGAACGGCGTGCCGTCCTCGAGCGCGCCCACGTCTTTGGCGCGGTCGATGATGACGAGGTGCCCGCGCGGATCGATGAACCCGGCGTCGCCCGTGTGGAACCAGCCCTCCCCGTCGATGACTTCCCGGGTCGCCTCCTCGTTCTTGAGGTAGCCCTTGAAGATGCCGGCGCTCCTGACGAGCACCTCACCGCGATCGGCGATCCTGACGTCGATGCCCGGACACGGGCGGCCCGCCGTCGTGGGATTCGCCTCGGTGCTCGGCTGGAGCGAGACCAGGCCGGTCGTCTCGGTGGAGCCGTAGATCTGTTTGAGGTTGACGCCGATCGAGCGGAAGAAGCGGAACGTGTCGGGGCCGAGCGGCGCGCCGCCCGTCAGCGCCCAGCGCGCACGACGCAGCCCGAGCTGGTCCCGCACGGGTCCGTAGACGAAAAACTCGCCGAGCGCGACTTGCAGGCGCAGCCACAGGGGCACGGCCTTGCCGTCCCCGCGGAGGATCTCGGCGCGCTCGGCCGCCGCGCGGAAGCGCTCGAAGAGCGAACGCTTGAGCCACGGGGCGTCGGCCGCCTTCACCTGCACCGACGTGAGCATGTTCTCCCAGATGCGCGGCGGCGCCAGAATCAGCGTCGGCCCGAGCTCCCGCAGATCCCGCTGGACCGTCTCGGGGCTCTCCGGGCAGTTGCACGCAAAGCCCGCGTAGAGGCTCATGATCAGCGTGTAGAACGCGTCGCCCACCCAGGCCATCGGCAGGTAGGCGAGATAGTCGTCGTCGACGCGGAAGTCCTCGGCCTCGGCGGCCATCTCGGCGGTCGCGATCGCGTTCGCGTGGGTGAGCATCACCCCCTTCGGGCTCCCGGTGGTCCCCGAGGTGTAGAGGATGAAGGCGAGCTCCTCCGGCGCGCCCTTCTCGACCTCGGCCTCGAAGTGGCCGGGCCGTTCCTGGCCGAATGTGCGCCCGAGCTCCTGGATCTCCTTGAAGGACCTGAGCCAGTCATGGCGGTAGTGGTGCATGCCGCGCCGGTCGTCGTAGACGACGAGGCGGAGGGCCGGCAGCTCGGCGCGGAGGGAGGCCACCTTGTCGACCTGTTCCTGGTCCTCCGCGACGATCACGGCGACCTCGGCGTGATTCCAGACGTACGCGAGCTCCTTCGCGATCGAGTCCTGATAGACCGGTACCGAGACGCCGCCGATGGCCTGTGCGGCGAGCTGCGCCCAGTAGAGGCGCGGGCGGTTGTCGCCGATGACGGAGAGCCTCTCGCCGCGCCGAAGGCCGAGCGCCGCCAGGCCGAGCGCGAAGTCCCGTACCTCGTCGCAGGACTGCGCCCACGTCCACGTCTGCCAGATGCCGCGGTCCTTCTCGCGGAGCGCGGGGCGCGCGGCGAGGTCGCGGGCGTTGCGCAGCAAGAAGCGCGGAAGCGTCGTCAGCTTCGCCGGAGCCATGTCACGCCCTCGCGGCCGTCGAACGGCCTCATCTCGCACCGCCCTCAAGTCTGCCCGCGTCGTCCTTCGTTTCGCCGAGGTACGCCTTGATCACGCGCGGGTTCGTGCGCACGTCCTCCGGCGCGCCCTCGGCGATCTTCGAGCCCATGTCGAGGACCGCGATGCGGTCGGAGATGTCCATGACGACACCCATGTCGTGCTCGATGAGGATGATGGTCGTGCCCCACTCCTCGTTGACGTCGAGGATGAAGCGCGCCATGTCCTCCTTCTCCTCGTGGTTGCACCCGCCCATCGGCTCGTCGAGCAGCAGCACCTTCGGGTCCAGCGCCAGCGCCCGGCCGAGCTCGACGCGCTTCTGGAGCCCGTAGGCGAGCGAGCCGGTGGGCCGGCGCCGGAGGTCCTGGATCTTGAGAAAATCGATGATGTCCTCGACGCGCTTGCGGTGCTCGATCTCCTCTTTCTGCGCGAGCCCCCAGTAGACGAACGACTTGAGCACGCCCGACTTCATGTGGACGTGGCGGCCCAGCATGAGGTTGTCGAGCACGGTCATGCCCTTGAACAGCGCGATGTTCTGGAAGGTGCGGGCGACTCCGCGCGCGGCGATCCGGCTGGGCGAGAACGCGCTGACGTCGGTCCCCTCGAGCACGATCCGACCCGTGTCCGCGTGATAGAAGCCGCTGATCATGTTGAGGATCGTCGTCTTGCCCGCGCCGTTCGGGCCGATCACCGAGAACACCTGGCCCTGCTCGACGTCGAGGCTCACCTTCGTCACGGCCTGGACGCCGCCGAAGGATTTCGAGACGTCACGGATCTCGAGCTGCGCGCTCAGGAGAGCCACCGCTTGCGTCGCCGGTAGTGCTTGACGTCGCGGTAGCTCTTCCGCTGCCCGACGCCCGTGAGGCCCAGGTAGAACTCCTTGATGTCCTCGTTCTCGCTGATCGTCTTCGCGTCGCCGTCCAGCACGATCCGCCCGCTCTCCATCACGTAGCCGTGCTGCGCGAGCTGGAGCGCCATCGTCGCGTTCTGCTCGGCGAGCAGGAGGGCGACACCTTCTTCACGGTTCAGACGGCCGACGATGTCGAAGATCTCCTTCACGAGCATCGGCGCGAGGCCCATCGAGGGCTCGTCCAGCAGCATGAGCTTCGGGCGCGCCATGAGCGCACGCCCGATCGCGACCATCTGCTGCTCGCCGCCCGAGACGTAGCCCGCCTTGGACGAGCGTCGCTCCTTGAGGCGCGGGAAGTAGCGGTACACGACCTCGAGGTCGGCCTTCGTGGCGTGGCCGTTGCGCCGCGAATAGGCGCCGGTCAGCAGATTCTCCTCGACGGTGAGGTGCTCGAAGACGTGCCGCCCTTCCATCACTTGCACGATGCCGCGCCGGACCACCTGGGCGGGGTCACGCCGGTGGATGGGCTCGCCCTGGAACTCGATCCCGCCCTTGGTCACCTCGCCGCGCTCCGTGCGGAGGAGCCCCGAGATGGCCTTGAGCGTGGTGGACTTGCCGGCGCCGTTGGCCCCGAGGAGGGCGACGATGCCCCCCTCGGGAACCCGGAGCGAGACCCCCCTCAACACGAGGATCACGTGATCGTAGATCACCTCGATGTTGCTGACCGACAGCAGCGGCCGGGTCTCGCCCGCGGCGCTCACCCCGCTACTTCTCCTTCGCGCAGTCGCGCTCCGTGTACCCGAGCTTCTTGCCCTCCTCGATCGCCGCCGCCTCGATCTTCGGCCGGACGACTTCGCGCATGGGCGCGATCCAGTCCGAGACGAGGGTCCACCTCTTGCCGTCCCACTGCTGGACCAGGATCGGGCCGTTCCCCTCGTGGTCCTCGCAGGTGACCTTGATCGGGTGCATGAAGCCCTTCATCCCGAGCTGGTCCAGACGCGGCTCGGTGAGGTTGAGGTTCTCGAAGCCCCAGCGGACCTGCTCACCCGTGAGCGCCTTGTTGCCGTACTTGGTCATCGCGGTGCGGATCGCTTCGGCGGAGAGCATCGCGTTGACGACACCGCGGTTGTAGAGCGGCGTGCCCATGTCCTCCTTCTTCCCGCCGCCGCCCTTGCCCTTGTCGTAGACGAACTTGACGATGTCCTGGTGCACCTTGAAGGCGGTGCCCGGCGCGTGGAAGGTCGCGCCCTTGTAGCCCTTCGCGCCGTCGCCGGCCGGGACGACGTCGGAGTCGTTCGCGGACCACCAGTTGCCGATGAAGTGATCCATCTTGAGGCCGATGGCGGCCGCCTCCTTCACGGCGACCTGGTTCATGACGCCCCAACCCGACATGAAGACCCAGTCGGGATTGATTCTCCGGACCTGGAGCCACGTGGATTTCTGCTCCTGGCCCGGATGGTCGACCGCGAGGAGCGTCAGCTCGAAGCCGAGCTGCCGCGCCAGCGTCTCGAGCGTCGTGTTGGCTTCCTTGCCGTAGGGGCTGTTGTGGAAGACGTGGACGATCTTCTTGCCCTTCAGCTTGTCGAGCCCGCCCTCCTGCTGGCCGATGTAGCGGATGACCGCGGACGCCTGGCTCCAGTAGGTCGTCGGAAAGCTGAACACCCAGGGAAACCACCGTCCGTCGGCCGCGGCCGTGTTGCCGTAGCCCATCGAGAACACCACGACCTTGTCCACGGAGGCCTTGGGGATGAGCTGGTAGGTGATGCCGGTGCTGTACGGGTTGACGAGCACCGGGTTCTTCGACTTCAACCGCTCGTAGCACTCGACGCCCTGCTTGGTATCGTACTGCGTCTCGCACTCCTCCCACACGACGCGGACGCCGTTGATGCCGCCGTCACGCTCGTTGAGGAGCGTGAAGTAGTCCACGAACCCGTTGGCGATCGGGATGCCGCTCGGCGCGTACGCGCCCGTGCGATAGACCAGCAGCGGAATGAACATCTCCTTGGGCTGCGCCGCCGCGGCCGCCAGCAGGGGTCCCGCGACGAGCGCGGCCGCGAGCATTCCGATCAGGACCGTGCGCGATCTCATGGGCGTCCTCCTTGGTGTCAGTGTGGGAAAGGCCACAGGCGCAACTTTTCCTTGGTGATCTGCCAGAGCCGCGCCAGCCCGTTCGGTTCGACGATCAAGAAGAAGATGATAAGGCCGCCGAAGACCATCAGCTCCATCTCTTTCTGCAGCGCGACCGGGAGCACCAGCCCGACGAGGTGCGGCGCGTTGGTCAGGAAAATCGGCACGAGCACGATGAACGCCGCACCGAGGAACGAGCCGAGGATGCTACCGAGGCCGCCGATGATCACCATGAACAGGACCAGGAACGACAGCGAGATGTCGAAGGCCAGCGTCTCGGCGCTGCCGAGGTAGAGAAACACCAGCTCGGCGCCGGCGACGCCGCAGTAGAACGAGCTGATGCCGAACGCGAGCAGCTTCGTCCGGAGCGGGCGCACACCGATGATCTCGGCCGCGATGTCGCGGTCGCGGATCGCCATCCACGAGCGGCCCACGCGGCCGCGCACGAGGTTCTTCGCGACGATGGCCCCGACGGCGACGAGGGCCAGCGCCGTCACGTAGCGTGCCTGCGAGGTCGCCGTGGGCCCGGCGACCATCACCCCGAAGACGCTGCGCGGCGGCGCGGTGATGGTGCCCGACGCCGCATAATTCACGAACCACGGCACCTTGTTGAAGAGCCAGATGAGGAAGAACTGGGCGGCCAGCGTCGCCACGGCGAGGTAGAAACCCTTGATCCGGAGGCTCGGGACGCCGAACACGAGGCCGACTGCCGCGGCGACGACGCCCGAGAGCAGGAAGACGAGGATGATGTTCAGCTGCGGGAACGCCGTGGTCAGCTTGAACGCGGCGTACGCGCCGACCGCCATGAAGCCGCCGGTGCCCAGCGAGAGCTGCCCGGCGTAGCCGGTCAGGAGGTTCAGGCCGAGCGCCGCGAGCGCGTAGACGAGGAGCGGGATCAGCACCGCCTGGAGCCAGTACTCGTCGGCGAGCAGCGGCGGCGCCACGAACGCGGCGACGACCGCCAGGCCGACCACGACCCGGTCCTGAGCGATCGGAAAGACCGCCTGGTCGCTCGCGTAGGTCGTCTTGAACTGGCCGGCTTCGCGGTAGATCATGCGCTTCGGTGATCAGACCCGTTCAATGATTTTCTCCCCGAAGAGCCCCTGCGGCCGGAACAGCAAGAACGCGAGGGCCACGACGTAGGCGAACCAGTTCTCGATCGCGCCGCCGACGAGCGGGCCCCAGTAGACCTCGCCGAGCTTCTCCCCGACGCCCACGATGAGCCCGCCGACGATCGCGCCGGGCACGGAGGTGAAGCCGCCGAGGATCAGGACGGGCAGCGACTTGAGCGCGATGAGCGATAGGCTGAACTGCACGCCGCTCTTGGCGCCCCACATGATGCCCGCGACCATCGCCACGATGCCCGCGACCGACCAGACGATGACCCAGATCGTCTTCAGCGGGATGCCGATCGAGAGCGCGGCCTCGTGGTCGTCGGCCACGGCGCGGAGCGCCCGTCCGATGCGCGTGCCGTGGAAGAAGACGGCGAGCACCGCGACCAGGACGGCCGCCGTCAGCGCGGCGAAGAGCTCGAGCTGGTTGACCTGGATCGAGCCCATCATGAACGAGCGGTCGGGGATGCCGACGTCGAGCTTCTTCACGTTCGCCCCCCAGAGCATCTCGCCGAAGCCCTCGAGGAAGAAATTCAGCCCGATCGTCGCCATGAACAGGATGATGTGCTCCTGGTTGACGAGCGGGCGCAGGACGATGCGCTCGATGGCGAAGGCGAGCGCCACCATGACGGCCGCCGTCAGCGCGAGCGCCACGACCACGGGCAGGCCCCGCTCCAGCAGACCGACGAGGGTGAGGGCCGCGAAGAGAACCATCACACCCTGGGCGAAGTTGAAGACGCCCGAGGCCTTGAAGATCAGCACGAAGCCGAGCGCCACGAGCGAGTAGAGGAGGCCGGCGAAGACGCCGCCGATCACGACCTCGGCGAGGAAGCCGGGCGAGCCCGCCATGTCCCGGAACGGCGCCACGAGGACGCCGTAGACGATCTCACTCATGGCTCACCCCGAGGTAGGCGTCGAGCACCCCCTGATCCTTGCGGACCTGCTCCGGCGGTCCGTCGGCGATCTTCTGGCCGTAGTCGAGCACCGCCACGCGATCGGAGATGTCCATCACCACGCCCATGTCGTGCTCGATGAGCGCGATGGTCGTGTCGAACTCGCTGTTGACGTCCAGGACGAAGCGGCACATGTCCTCCTTCTCCTCGACGTTCATGCCGGCCATCGGCTCGTCGAGGAGGAGGAGCGTGGGCTCGGCGGCGAGCGCGCGGGCGAGCTCGACGCGCTTCTGGAGCCCGTACGGCAGCCGCCCCGCCGGGGTCTTGCGGATCGCCTGGATCTCGAGGAAGTCGATGATGCGCTCGACGAACGCGCGGTGCTCCAGCTCCTGACGCCGTGCGGGGCCCCAATAGACCGCCTCGAGCAGGAAGCTCCCCCTCATCTTGAGGAGGCGTCCCGTCATGATGTTGTCGAGCACGGTCATGCCCTTGAAGAGGGCGACGTTCTGGAAGGTCCGGGCGATGCCGAGCGCCGCCACGTCGGGCGGGGCGAGCCGCGTCCGCTCCCGGCCCTCGAAGGCGATCCGTCCCTCGTACGGGTGGTAGAAGCCGCTGATCACGTTGAGGAGCGTCGTCTTCCCCGCGCCGTTGGGACCGATGATCGCGACGATCTCGCCGCGCCCGATCTGAAGGCTCACGCGGTTCAGTGCCAGCAGCGCCCCGAAGCGGACGCTGACGCCCTGCACCTCGAGGAGCGGCCGTGGGCCGGCCTGGCTCAGCGCGCTCACACGGCGACCTCGCGGATCCGGACGTCGGCGCGGAGCGTGCCCGTCCGTCCGTCTTCGTAGGTCACCTTCGCCTCGACCTCGACGTGGTCGCGGTCGCCGTAGAGCGCCTCGATGAGGGCGGCGTACTTCTCGGCGATGTAGCCGCGCCGCACCTTCCGCGTCCGGGTGATCTCCTCGTCGTCCGGGTCCAGCTCCTTATGGAGGATCAGGAACCGCCGTATCTGGGCGCCACGCAGCACCGTGTCCTCCGTGAGGCTCAGGTTCACCCGGGTCACCTCCTGGGTGATGAGCTCGTAGACCTCGGGCTTCTGGGCGAGGTCGGTGTAGCTCGTGTATGCAATGTTCCGGCGCTCCGCCCAGTTCCCGACGGCGGTGAGGTCGATGTTGATGAGCGCCGTGACGTACGGTCGGGCCTGCCCGATGCAGACGGCCTCCTTGATGAACGGTGAGAACTTCAGCTTGTTCTCGAGGTACTTCGGCGCGAAGAGCGTCCCGTCGGCCAAGCGTGTCACGTCCTTGGCGCGGTCGATGATCACGAGGTGGCCGTCTCCGTCCATGAACCCGGCATCGCCCGAGCGCACCCAGCCGTCCTCGACGATGGTCTCGCGGGTCGCCTGGTCGTTCCTGTAGTAGCCCCCGAAGACCCCGGGACTCCGGTAGAGGACCTCGCCGTCCTTCGAGATGCGCAGCTCGACGTCCCGGATCGGCGCGCCCACGGTGCCGAGGCGGACGTCGCCGTCCCGCTGGATCGTGAGGAACACGCTCGCCTCGGTCAGGCCGTAGATCTGCTTGACGTTGACGCCGAGGGCGCGGAAGAAGACGAAGATCTCGGGGCCGATCGCCTCGCCGGCCGTGTAGGCGCGGCGGACGCGCCGCATGCCGAGGTTGTCGCGGAGCGGCCCGTACACGAGGAGGCGCCCGAGCGGATAGAGGAGCCGGCGCCAGGCGGAGACGGGCCGGCGGGCGAGCCGCGCACGCTCGATCTCCTGTGCGAGCCCGAGGAAGAGCTGGACCAGCCGCCGCTTCGGCCACGCGCAGTCCTCGATGCGGACCATCACGCTCGTGAGGATGTTCTCCCAGATGCGCGGCGGCGCGAAGAAGTAGGTCGGGCCGATCTCCTTGAGATCGTGGAGGACCGTCGACGCGCTCTCCGGGCAATTGGTCGTGAACCCGACCGCGATCGCCTGCGCGTAGGAGAAGATGTGGTCGCCCACCCACGCCATGGGCAGATACGACAGGACGTCCTCGTCCTCGCCGACCCCGTCGTCCGCGGCTGCGTTGCGCGCGGTCACCAGCAGATTCCGGTGCGTGAGCAACGCGCCCTTCGGCGTGCCGGTGGTGCCCGAGGTGTAGCAGATGATCGCGACGTCGTCGGCCCGGCCCTTCGCCAGCTCCGCGTCGAAGTACCCCGGATGGCCGACCTCGAACTTCTTCCCCGCCTCCTGGAGCTCCGCGAGGCTCAGGAGGAAGGGCTCCGAGTAGGCGCGCATCCCGCGCGCGTCGTCGTAGACGATGCGCTCGAGGCGGGGGCACGCGCGCCTGACCAGGAGCAGCTTGTCCACCTGCTCCTGGTCCTCGACCACGGCGAAGCGCGCCTCGGCGTGCTCCACCACGTACTCCATCTCCTTCTCGACGGCGTCCTGGTAGACGGGCACGGGCACACCGCCGAGCGCCTGCGTGGCCATCACCGCCCAGTAGAGCTGGGGCCGGTTGTCGCCGACGATCACGACCCTGTCGCCGCGCCGGAAACCCAGCGAGGCCAGGCCGAGGGCGATCAGCCGCGCCTGCTCGTAGTAATCGCGCCAGGTGTAGGACTGCCAGATCCCGTAGTCCTTCTCGCGGATCGCGATCTTCCGGGGGCGCCGCTCCGCGTTGAGCCGGACGAGCTTCGGGAATGTGTCGCGCTCGGGATCGAGCGCCTGCGAAGCGGCTCCGTGCGAGTGTGCGTCCAAAATCGCCTCCGCGACGTTGCGGGTCGTACGCTCCCACTACTTGAGGCGGGCCGGAATCGAGTGGCGAGAGTGTAGCCGGGAGGCTACCGGGTGTCAAGGCATTTGGGCCGCAATGACGGGGACTTACGACGCGCTGCCGCTAGTCGTTAAGAAACTTCCTGATGACCTCCCCCGCCTTGGTCGCCGCGAGCACGCCGTCCAGATGGCCGCCGTCGCCCTCGATCTCGAAGTACTGCACCTGCCGCCCCTGGGATTTCAGGATCGTCATCGCCCGTTTCGAGTGCTCGGGGAAGAGGAGCAGGTCGGACTGCGCCGGCACCAGGAGAACCCTGGCGCCGACGTCCTTGAGACCCTCCTCGAGCGACCCCTTGTGGCCGGCGACGAAGAGCTGATTCGCCTTCGCGAGATAGAGAAAGGAATTGGCATCGGACACCTTCGCGCGCGCGAGGGCAACCCTGTCCAGCGTGTCCTCGATCGCGAACTTGTTGTCCCAGCCCCTGGCCGGATCTTTCTCGGGCGCCGCCCACTTGCGGCCGAAGGTCTTTGCGGCCCAGCCGTAGTGCCGGGCGTGGAGGGTGACCGTCTTGAGCGCAAGCGCCAGCCCCTCGACGGGCTCGTCCTTGCCGTAGTAGTCACCGTGGTTCCACTTCGGATCGAGCATGATCGGCGCGGCCCAGATATTGAGCCAGCCGATGCCGTAGGCGTCGATTTCCCCCGCGCCGATCACCGGGACGATGCGCTGGACGAGGTCGGGGTACGCGGCTGCCCACTCGAAGCTCTGGAGCGCGCCCATGGAGGCCCCCATCACCGCGTGGAGCTTCTTGATCCCGAGGGAGTCGAGCAGCGCCTTCTGGACGTTGACGAAGTCGCGGATCGTGACGATCGGGAAGCTCATGGCGTACGGCTTGCCGGTGTCGGGGTCGATCGAGGCCGGCCCCGTCGTGACCGTGTTCGGGTCCTTGACGTTCAGGTTCACCAACGTGTCGGAGCTGACGACGAAGAACTTGTCGGTGTCGATCGGTTTGCCCGCACCGATGAGCGCGTCCCAGTAGCCCGGGGCGGCATCGGCCGCCTTGTACTTTCCGGCCGCGTGCGAGTTTCCAGAATAGAAATGGCAGATCAGGATGACGTTGCTCTTGGCGGCGTCGAGCGTTCCGTACGTCTCGTAGCCGACGCGGACGTTCTTGATCGCCTGCCCGCCGACCGTCGTGTAGGACGGCATCGCGAACGTCTTCTTCTCGACGAGCCCGTCGTAGCCCCAGCCGGGCGAGGCGGAGAGCAGCAGTGTGAGCAGGGCGAGGCCAGTGATGACGCGTCGCATCGGGGCGCCTCCTCGGATCATCGCAGCGTCTGCTCGATCAGGGGCAGAGCGAAGTATACGACGAACGCCAGGGCGGCCGTGTAGACCATCCAGTGGACGCGAGCCCCGTGCCCGTTGAGCACCTTGATCGCGGTCCAGGTCACGAAGCCCGCGCCGATCCCGTTCGTGATGGACCACGTGAAGGGCATCGCCAGCATCGTCACGAACGCGGGGATCGCCTCCTCGTAGTCGTCCCACGGGATGTCGCGCACGATCGCCATCATGTAGAAGCCGACGATGATGAGCGCCGGCGCGGTCGCCTGCGCCGGGATGATGCTCGCGAGCGGCGCGAAGAACATGGCGAGCAGGAAGAGGGCGCCGACGACGACGGACGCGAGGCCCGTCCGCGCCCCCTCGGCCACACCCGCCGCCGACTCGATGTAGGTCGTGTTGCTGCTCGAGTTGGCGAGGCCGCCGAAGAGGGCGCCGAGCGAGTCCACGAGCAGCACGCGCTTGGCGCCGGGGAGCCGCCCCTGGCCGTCGAGGAAGCCCGCCTGGCCGCCGACGCCGATGATCGTGCCCATCGTGTCGAAGAAATCGCTCAGCATGATCGAGAAGGTCGCGAGCACCGAGGTGACCACGCCCAGGTGCCTGACCAGGCCGAAGTCGAGGCGGCCGAACGTCGAGAAGTCCGGGAGCTGCACGAGCGTCGCCGGGAGCTGGGCGGCGCCGGGCGTCGGGAAGCCCTTCCAGCCGGCCACCGCGCCGTTCAGCACGATGCCGAGGAGCGTCGTCAACAGAATTCCGAGCAGGAGTGCGCCGCGCACGCGCCGCGCCATGAGCCAGGCGGTCAGGAGGAAGCCCACGAGGAAGACCACGCTCGGCAATCCGCTGAGGGATCCGAGCCCCACCGGCAGCGGCCCCGTCGCGGGCTTCACGACGAAGCCCGCCGTGAAGAAGCCGATGAAGGCGATGAAGAGGCCGATCCCGACGCCGATCGCCTGCTTGAGGCCGCGGGGCACCGCGTCCATCACGGCCTCGCGGAAGCGCGTCAGCACGAGGAGCGTGATCGCCAGGCCCTCGAGGAAGATGACGGTCATCGCCTGGGGCCACGTGAGTCCGCGTCCCGCCACGAGCTCGAACGCGACGACTGCGTTGAGCCCCATCCCGGGCGCGAGCGCGAGCGGGTAGTTGGTCGCGAGCCCCATGAGAATCGACAGGAGGCCCGCGGTCAGGCAGGTCACGGTCAGCGTCGCCGCGAAGGGCAGCCCCTTGCCTTCGAGCCCAGGGACGCCGACATACCCGAGAATGATGGGGTTCACGAAGATGATGTAGGCCATGACCATGAACGTGGTCAGGCCCGCACGGACCTCGGTCGCGAGGTCCGTGCGGCGCTCGGCGAAGCGGAAGAAGCGGTCGAGCGACCCGGCCATGTGCCGGGCGCGAGTTTACCTCAGACGGGGCTCAGCGAGAGGGCCCTTGCTCGGCGAGGAGCGCGGGCGCGACGCTATCGGCGGGTTCCGGCGCCGCGGCAAATTCACCGCCCGCGCCTGAGGCCGCGAGCGCCAGACCCGCGAGGAGGGCTGCGAGGATCACGAACCGTCTAAGCGTCACGCTCCTAGGAATAGGCAAGTGTCCTGCCAGGCTCGCGGCAGCCAGAAGTGTTCGATATTGCTCGGTATTGCTTCGAACCATGCCTGTCAGGTGTCAGCGCGGCAAGGGCCGCCGTGTCACTTGCGGTATCTCTTGAAGTTGACCGGCCGCTTCTCGACGAAGGCGTTCCGGCCCTCCATCGCCTCCTCGGTCTGGTAATAGAGGTTCAGCGCCGTGTGGGCGAACTGCGCGACGCCCGCCCGCTGCTCGGAGTCGATGTTGAACGACTGCTTCGCGAGGGCGAGCGCCGTCGGGCTCTTCTCGAGGAGCTCCCTGCACCATTGCTCCGTCTCGGCGCGGAGGTCCTTGAGGGGCACAACCTTGTTGACGAGCCCCATCGCCAGCGCCTCCCGGGCCGTGTACTGGCGGCAGAGGTACCAGATCTCGCGCGCCCGCTTCTCGCCGACGAGGCGCGCCAGGAAGCCCGTACCGTGGCCCGCGTCCACGCTGCCCACGCGCGGGCCCGTCTGGCCGAAGACCGCGTTCTCCGACGCGAGCGTGAGGTCGCAGAGCACGTGGAGCACGTGGCCGCCGCCGATGGCGAAGCCGTTCACCATGGCGATGACCGGCTTCGGGATGTGCCGGATCGCGCTGTGGAGCGCCTCGACGTCCATCGGTCTACTGAAGGGGCGGCTCGTGGCTCCGGCGCCTTCGGCGCCTGATCGCCCCTCACCTTCGACGTCCATGGGTCTCTGGGCGGTCGTGCCGGCGGCGCCGGGCGCGTAGCCGCCCTGACCGCGCTCCTTCTGGTCGCCGCCCGAGCAGAACGCCTTGTCGCCCGCCCCCGTCAGGACCACCACGCCGACGGCCGGGTCCCAGCGCGCGTCGGTGAACGCGTCGGTCAGCTCGGCGACGGTCTGCGTGCGGAACGCGTTCCGGACCTCGGGCCGGTTGATGGTGAGCCAGGCGACGCCGTCCCGCTTCTCGTAAAGGATGTCCGTGTAGGGCATAACGTCTCCGTTCTGCTAGAGGGGCTTCTTCAGCAGCCGCGCGACCTCGCCGACCACGCCCCGGCGGAACGTGAGCACGCAGACGACGAAGATGGCGCCCTGCACGATCGTGATCCACGCGCCGAGCTGGGCCAGGTAATGCTCGAGCGTGACCATGATGAGGGCGCCCACCACGGGCCCGAAGACCGTGCCGAGCCCGCCGAGCAGCGTCATCAGCACCACTTCGCCCGACATCGTCCAGTGCACGTCGGTGAGCGACGCGAGCTGGAAGACGAGGGCCTTCGTGCCGCCGGCGAGCCCCGAGAGCGCGGCCGACAGGACGAAGGCGAGGAGCTTGTAGCGATCGGCCCGGTAGCCGAGGGAGATCGCGCGCGGCTCGTTCTCGCGTATCGCCTTCAGCACCTGGCCGAAGGGCGAGTGGATCGTCCGGTAGATCAGCAGGAGCCCGGCGACGAAGATCGCGAGCACGGCGAAGTACATCGCCGTCTCGGTGTGGAGATCGAGCAGCCCGAGGAGGGTCCCGCGCGGCACCGCCTGGATGCCGTCCTCGCCGTGGGTGAACGGCACCTGCACGCAGAAGAAGTAGATCATCTGCGCGAACGCGAGCGTGATGTTCGCGAAATAGATCCCCCGGCTCCGAATCGCGAGGGCGCCGACGACGAGCCCGAGCGCCCCGGCCAGGGCCGTGCCCGCGGCGATCGCGAGCTCCGGCGACCAGCCCCACACCTTCGCCGCGTGGGCCGTCACGTAGCCGGCCGTGCCGAGGAAGGCCGCGTGGCCGAACGAGAGCAGCCCCACGTAGCCGATCAGGAGCCCGAAGGCGCAGGCGAAGAGGCCGAAGCAGAGCGCCTTCATGAGGAACACCGGATAGACGAAGAACGGCGCCGCCGTGAAGAAGGCGACCATCAGGACGAACGCCACGACCTGGTGGTGCGGGACCGTGGCCGTCGCCGCCGGCTCCTGGGCCTCCGCGTGGGTGTCCCCGGTGCTCACCTAGCGCTCCCGCCCGAAGAGACCGGCGGGCCTGACCAGCAGCACGACCGCCATGATGACGAAGATGACCGTGTTCGACGCCTCCGGGTAGAAGACCTTCGTCAGCCCCTCGATGATGCCGAGCGCGAAGCCGGTGACGATGGAGCCCATGATCGAGCCCAGGCCGCCGATGACGACGACCGCGAAGACGACGATGATCAGGTCGGCGCCCATGAGCGGGTTGACCTGATAGATCGGCGCCGCCAGCACGCCGGCCAGGGCCGCCAGGGCGACGCCGAAGCCGTATGTCAGGGTGATCATGCGCGGCACGTTGACACCGAAGGCCCGGACGAGCGTCGGGTTCTCGGTCGCCGCGCGCAGGTACGAGCCGAGCTTCGTCCGCTCGATGACGTACCAGGTGCCGAAGCAGACGACGAGTGAGCAGACGATGACCCACGCGCGGTAGTTCGGGAGGAACATGAAGCCGAGGTTACGGCCGCCGGCGAGCTCGCCCGGGATCGTGTAGGGGAGCCCCGACGAGCCGAACGCGTGGCGGAACGCGCCCTGGATGACAAGGGCGAGCCCGAAGGTGAGGAGCAGGCCGTAGAGGTGATCGAGGTGGTAGAGGCGCTTGAGCATCGTGCGCTCGAGCACGACGCCCACGAGGCCGATCACGATCGGCGCGATGAGCAGCGCCCACCAGTAGCCGAGGCCGGCCCACTGCAGCAGGAAGTACGCCACGAACGCGCCCATCATGTAGAGCGCGCCGTGGTTGAAGTTGATGATGTTCAGCAGGCCGAAGATGACCGACAGGCCGAGGCTCAGCATCGCGTAAAAGGAGCCGTTGATCAGCCCGATGAGGAGCTGACCGAAGAGGGCCTGGGCCGGGACGCCGAAGAACATGGTGCGGGTCGCGGGCCGCGGGGGCTCCCCGCGGGCCCGCCGTCACGCCCCTACTTCTTCACCAGCGTGCAGTCGCCCTGGTCCAGCGGGCGGAACGCCTGCTCGGCCGGGATGGTCGCGCGCAGCTTGTAGTAGTCCCAGGGCGCCTTCGATTCCGCGGGCTTCTTCACCTCGAAGAGGTACATCGCGTGGACCTTGCGCCCGTCTGGGCGGATCGTCCCCTTGCCGAAGAGCGGGTCGTCGGTCGGCATCTCCTTCATCCGCGTGATGACCTTGGTGCCGTCGTCGGCCTTCAGCGCCTCCACCGCCTTGAGGTAGTGCGTGACCGCGGCGTAGACGCCGGCGTGGATCATCGTCGGGTGGATGCCCCGGTTCCGCTCCGCGAACCGCTTGGCGAAGGCGCGCGTCTTGTCGTTCGAGTCCCAGTAGAACGACTCGGTGAAGATGAGCCCCTGCGCCGTCTGGAGACCAAGGCCGTGCACGTCGGTCAGGAAGACGAGGAGCCCGGCGAAGTTCTGGCCGCCCCTGACGATCCCGAATTCCGCCCCCTGCTTGATCGCGTTCGTCGTGTCACCGCCCGCGTTGGCGAGGCCGATGATCTTCGCCTTCGAGGCCTGGGCCTGGAGCAGGAACGAGGAGAAGTCGGCCGTGTTGAGCGGGTGCCGGACCTTGCCGAGCACCTTGCCCCCGTTCTTCAGCACGACGGCCTCGGTGTCGCGCTCGAGCGCGTGGCCGAAGGCGTAGTCCGCGGTGAGGAAGAACCACGTGTCGCCGCCGGTCTTCACGATCGCCGTGCCGGTGCCGTTGGCGAGCGCCCACGTGTCGTAGGTCCAGTGGATCGTGTTGGGCGAGCACGCCTTGCCGGTGAGGTCCGAGGTCGCCGCGCCGGAGACCAGGAAGGCCTTGCCCCGCTCGCGCGTGATCTGGTTGACCGCCAGCGCGACGGCCGAGTTCGGCACGTCCACGATCACGTCCACCTTCTCGGCGTCGAACCACTGCCGCGCGATGTTGGAGCCCACGTCGGCCTTGTTCTGGTGGTCGGCGAAGATGATCTCGACTTTCAGGCCCTTCTGCGCGGCGCCGTAGTCCTCGACGGCCATCCGGGCGGCGACCACCGAGCCCTGCCCGGTGAGGTCGGCGTAGAGGCTCGACTGGTCGTTCAGGACACCGATCTTGACGAGGCCGTCGGAGATCTGGGCGGACGCCGGACCGGCCGTCAGGCCGAGCGCCGTGAGCACCACCAGGATGCACGTCAGCGACATGCGGGAGCTCCTTTCCACGGTTGCGGGATCGGGCTAGACCCCGAGATACTCGTGCAGCTTGTCCATGCTGGACTCGAGCGCGCTGTTCTCGATCATGTCGACGACGCGGCCGTGCTCCATCACGTAGTGGCGGTCGGCGACCGTGGACGCGAAGCGGAAGTTCTGCTCGACGAGGAGGATGGTGAAGCCCTCCATCTTCAGGCGCCGGATGGTGGCGCCGATCTGCTGCACGATCACCGGCGCGAGCCCCTCGGTCGGCTCGTCGAGGAGGAGGAGGCGCGCCCCGGTGCGGAGGATGCGGCCGATCGCCAGCATCTGCTGCTCGCCGCCCGAGAGCTTCGTGCCCTGGCTCCGGAGACGTTCTTTGAGGTTCGGGAACAGCGTGAAGATCGCGTCGAGTCCGAGGCCGCCCGGGCGCACCTGCGGCGGCAGGAGCAGGTTCTCCTCGACGTTGAGACTCGCGAAGATGCCGCGCTCCTCGGGGCAGAAGGCGATGCCGAGGCGCGCGATGGCGTTCGACGGCAGGTCGATCAGCTCCTTCGCGCCGAGGCGGACCGAGCCGCGGC
>Ga0137396_10000576_pt1 | contig 17761 bp, 15 predicted proteins | sample czc16metaG_FD_108284 | JGI IMG/M metagenome (GOLD analysis project Ga0137396, IMG submission 108284) | Vadose zone soil microbial communities from Angelo Coast Range Reserve, California, USA - czcobulk3.16 metaG | ecosystem: Environmental > Terrestrial > Soil > Vadose zone | place: USA...
ATGGGACCTCGATATCTGGGGCGCGTACGCGTTCGCGGCAGACACCGGACGGTTCGATCAACCGACCGATCCCACCACCAGCATACTTCTTGGAGGAGCCGATCCGTTTTCTCCAGACACCGATCCATTTACAGTAAACAATGGCTTCTTTGTCGGGGAACAGCAGATAGATAACCCGAGGGAACGCGTAAACATTGGTCAGGTTTCGAAGAACCAGTTATTCGCGAGAGATGAAGCGTTCGGTGGCGGTGTCGACGTGAAATATTTCTGGAGCCGGTACTTTGGCGCAGGCATCCAAGGACTTGGTCTCGCTGCGAAGACGAACTTTGCCGGCGGCGGACTTGCCACCTTGACGGCGCGTTATCCGTTCGGCCGTTTTGCTCCCTATGTCACCGGCGGCATTGGTTTCATCGATGGTGGCGCGACCCTCTACCGCTACTTCAACGAGAAGCACGTATACGCCGGCGGTTTCGTCGCCAACGAGTTTGAGTACATCACTGATGATCCGGTTTACAATAATCACATCAGGGCGCTCGGCCAGATCGGTGCCGGGTTGGAATTTCGTATTACCTGCCACATCGGTTTGATGGCTGACTTCACCTGGAACTTCGTTTTCGGTCAGGAAGACCACCCGGACAAGTTTCACCTCATCACGGAGCAGGGCAATAATGTCTTCGAAGCCAACGGAATTCCGGTCCTCACCCAAACGGTTATCAACCAGGCGTTCGACCTCAGGCCCGGTCACGGCAGCGACCATCAGGATTTCGGAATGGCGCGATTTGGCGTCACTTTCTCCTACTAAGGTCAGAACAGCGTAATTTAAACGCCGGAACGCCATTAGCGTTCCGGCGTTTTGTTTTTTGTCTCAGTTGTTAGCCTTCTCGCGAGCAGAGATCGACATCCCATTGGCGACTCAATCAGCGCCGTGAATTTGCGAAGAGCTTCTTCAGCGCGAAACTGTATCGATGTCATTCTCAGCAGTCCTCGATAGTCTCGCGCTTCGGAAACCGCCTCTTGTTCGCGGGTTTGAGCAACTCATCGAGCCGAAGTCGGAAGCGGACCTGGAATCGATGGCGCAGGCTTCGCGCCGGCTCACGCTCCAAAACTTTGGTCGCACGATGCGCCTGTTTGCGCCGCTCTATTTATCGAATGAGTGCATCAACAATTGCCGCTACTGCGGCTTTTCTCGGGATAACCCAATTTTGCGTGTCACTTTGAGTATCGAAGAAGTCGCGGCCGAAGCGCGCTACCTTCGGCAAGCAGGCTTTCGGCAAATCCTCCTCGTTGCCGGTGAACATCCCAAGTTTGTCAGCGGGAACTACCTCCTTGAATGTGTCCGCGCTCTCGCGCCCGATTTTCCGTCGATCTCAATCGAGCTAGGTCCGATGCGGACCGATGAGTACATTCCGCTCGTTCGGGCTGGCGCCGAAGGTCTGGTGGTTTATCAGGAGACATACCAGCGCGGTGTCTACGCCGAACTGCATACCGCCGGGCCCAAACGTGATTTTGACTACCGACTGGATTGTCCCGAGCGCGCATACCAAGCTGGGTTTCGCAGGATCGGCATCGGCGCTCTTTTGGGACTATGGCGCTGGCAGGAGGAAGCAATCGCCCTGGCGGCGCACCTCGAATATCTGTTGCAACATTGTTGGCAGGCCCAAATCACGGTGAGCTTGCCGAGGCTGCGGCCAGCCGCGGGCGGATTTCGACCACTATTTTCGATAAGCGATCGCGAACTTGCGCAATTGATCTGCGCATTGCGCATTACTTTCCCACAGGTAGGGATCGTTTTGAGCACGCGCGAACGGCCTTCTTTGCGCGATGCGCTGGTGTCATTAGGCGTAACGATGATGAGCGCCGGCAGCCATACCGAGCCCGGCGGCTATACCCGCCGCGGCATCGAACATCTCCATCAGACCGTGCGCGGTCGAATCATTCCGCCGGAATTTCGGGACGGCGAAGACAAACTAGCCACCGGTCAATTTGAGATTAGTGATGACCGACCGCCGGAAAGAATCGCAACCATCTTGCGGCAACGCGGTTTCGAACCGGTTTGGAAGGATTGGGAACAAACGCTTTCCGGCTAATGCACATTTCGCTCAACGGCCAGGACGCAGATGCCCGCGGCGCACAAACGGTGGCCGAGCTGATCGGGCGGTTTGAGTTGTCACCTGACACGATTTTAATCGAACACAATGGCGTTGCATTGCACCGCCGTGAATGGCCGCAAAAGTCGATAACTGATGGCGACAAAATAGAAATCATTCGCGTCGCGGCCGGCGGCTAGCTGCGAGTTAACGCGCGGCTTTAACCACCACGCGCATTCCATCTCGGCGGACCACGGTAACGGCAGTGTTTGGCGGGATGAATTCACCTTGGGTGACGACGTCGATAGTTTGGTCGACAAAACGAGCCTTGCCGCTTGGGCGCAATATCGACAACGATATTCCTTCCGTGCCCGGCGAAAGGTCGATGGCAGTCGCAAATTCGCGAGGGATGCCCGCCAATGACGGACCGGGCGGATTCGAAGTCATGAGCGCGAACCGCCGATAAATGCTGGTGCGCGGCAAATATTTCGCGAGCAGAGCAATTACGATCGCGGCTGATATGAGGGCGATGAAAAGATTACGCAGGGGAACGGCAAGCATTTGTCCGGTTGGCAAAAGTGGTTGCTCCGGATAACGATCTATCATTGCCCAAAGCATCGAAGCCAGCATCAGCAAAACGCCAAGCACGCCAAACACGATCGTGGAGTGGGCGAAAAAAAGGATCTCGATGATGACCAGCGACAAACCGAGAACAAAAAGCGCAACCACTTCCCACCCCGCAAGGCCCGCGAGGTAGTGGCCAAGAAAAAAGAGAGCGAAGCAGATGGCCGAGATGATTCCGGGTAAACTTGCGCCAGGAATTTTGAATTCGAGATATGCCCCGATGATTCCGACGAGCAACAACAACGGCGCAAGCGCCGTCAGCCAAAGGGCGAGTTGCTCGAAGCCGGTGGGATTGATCGAAACCACGTTCCCTTTCAGGTCCGCTTTTTTTACAAGATCGACAATCGACTCGGCAACTCCGTCGGCGAGCAAAGGTTTGCCGTTTATTTTTTCCGTTGCTTCCTGGGTGTTGAGAGTGAGCAAGGTTCCTTTCGGATGTATCACGCGATCGCCGATCTTTACTTCCTTGTCCTTGTTCATGAACGCTTCGCCCAAGTCCGGATTGTGTCCGTTTTTCATCGCGGAACTCCGAATCAGCGCCGACCAGTAGGAGATTGTTTTTTCGCGCTGCGTCAGCGGAAGGTCTTCACCGGTCGGCAACACTGGTGCGGCGGCGCCAATCGCACTGACCGGCGCCATATAGATGTGTTGGGTGGCAAGCGCTATCAGCGCTCCCGCCGAGCCGGCGTTCGAATTAATAAAGGTGTAGGTCGGAATGGTCGCGTGGTTCAGCGCGCTGGTGATCTGCTCGGCACTGTCGAGGCGTCCGCCGTAAGTGTTCATCTCGAAAACGATCGCACTCGCGCCGCTGATTTCGGCCGTCTTGAGACCACGGCGCAAAAAAGCCAAAAGCGAAGGCGAGATCTCGCCATTAATCGGCACGACAACAACGTCCCCTTTATGAATCACTTCCCGCGCCTGACCAATCTCCAGCGTTGCCAAGAACGCGATCAAAACCAAGATCGACAATTTCTTCATTATTTGGAAAGCGCCCCAGCGCTGAGTAGATTTTGACATCGCTTCGGAAAGCAAACGAGCGAAAAATAAAGGCGAGTGATTCCTTCAGAAACCATAGAGCAGATCGCGGCGGCGAACGACATCGTCGAGGTGATTGGCTCTTATTTCCCACTGAAGCGCGCCGGCGCAAATTTCAAAGCGCTCTGTCCATTTCATCAGGAGAAAACGCCGTCGTTCCATGTCAGTCCGCAGCGCCAAACGTTTCACTGTTTTGGGTGTGGCGTAGGCGGAAGCGTTTTCCGGTTCGTAATGGAGTACGAGCACGCCGATTTTCCATCGGCCGTGCGAAAACTGGCCGCGCGCGTCGGCATTCCGATTGTCGAGGAACGCGCCGGCGCCGACGAAGATCGACAACATGAAGCGCGACGCACCTTGCTCAAACTCCATGCCGAGGCCGCGGAGTGGTTTCAGGAAAATCTTTTGAAAAAACCGTTCGCGGAGCCAGCCCGCGAATATTTGAAACAACGCGGAATCGACCGGCAGGTCGCCAAGAATTGGCAGCTCGGCTTTGCGCCGGACAGCTGGGACGCATTCTTGAAATGGGCGCTTGATCGCGGTTACTCGCGCCAGCAGCTGTTGCAAAGCGGGCTGGTGAAACCGCGCGATGAGGAACGGCCCGGCAATGAAGTCTACGATCGGTTCCGCGGCCGCATTATCTTCCCGATTTGCAACGACGTTGGCGAAGTCATTGCCTTCAGTGGCCGGCTGCTCGAATCCGATCCGCAAGTCGCGAAATATTTGAATTCTCCGGAAACGCCGCTGTTCCAAAAAGGGCGGGTCCTTTTTGGCCTGCACAAAACCAAACGGGCGTTGATTGACGCAAATTGCGCGATCGTGTGCGAAGGCCAGCTCGATCTGATCGCGTTGTTTGAAGCCGGCATCAAAAACGTGGTTGCGCCGCAAGGCACCGCTTTCACCGAACATCAGGCCCGAATTTTGAAACGCTACGTCGATGAGGTTGTTCTTTGTTTCGACGCGGACCAGGCCGGGCAGAAAGCCGCCGCTCATTCGCTCGATGCGCTTCTCCAAAACGATCTGATCGTTCGCGTGGTAGATATGCCGCCGGGCGAGGACCCTGATTCGCTCATTCGGCGGAACGGGAAAGAAGAATTTGAAAAGCGCGTTGCATCCGCGCGCGACTTTTTCGACTATTGGATCGAGCGCGAAGCCGCAGTTGTCGATCTAAGCTCCCTTGGGGCAAAAATGCAGCTGGCGCGCAAGCTGGCCGAAACTGTTTCCCAGGTTCGCGATCCGCTGATGCGCGGCCAAGTCTCGAACAAGATGAGCGCGCGCCTCGGCGTTCCAGCGTCTGAATTCGAAAAGCTGATTCCCAAACCGAGATCGGAGCGCGCTAGCGAAAATGGTCCGGCCCCATCCGCGCCGGCGGTGGCTCCGCGACATGATATTGCCGTCCTTTGTCTTCTCGCCTTGCGCGATGAAGCTGCTCGAAAATTTCTTCTCGAACAAAACTGGCGAGAAGTGTTGCAACAAATTTCCGGCGCAGAATTGCTCGCTCGTATCCTGGAGAGCGAACTGCGTCCGGACACACCCGTCTCTCTCAATTCCTTTATGTCTCAACTGACCGCCGAAGAGGAAGGTCTGGTTTCTGCTTGGCTGATGCAAAAGGTGCCGGCAAACGCGATACAGGTGGCAGAGGGATGGTGGAACGGCCTAATTCAGGCGACTTTACGCCGGCAACTTGAGATCGCCGAAACCCGAATCCGGCTTCCACAATTGACCACCGGCGAGGTCGTTAATTTACAGAAAGAAATTGTTGACCTGCGGGAGCAACTCCTCCAGATTTCCCGGCTTTCGTCTGTTCCCGAGGCCGGCCGCTGATTGTCGATCTTATGGGAACGTTGATCGAAGGCCGCAAACCTTAACCCACAGTCTTGGCCAGGCATTCGAAAGCAAGGAAAGGCCTTCGCCGATCATCGGCGAAGCGTCCGAAATTTAAGAGGGCGCGGCGAGCTTCGGGCAGCAACGGCTCAGCACCGCGGCTAGGGTTAAAAGGACGGGCAACCATTGCTGCCTTCAAAGCCAAGCGAATTACACGATTGGTGCGAGCACGCAGAACGAGTGCGGGAACCTTGCTCAAATCGAAAACCGAAGCTGACGCCGCAGTCGAGATTCAGCTTCGTCTGCGCGAGCTAATCAAACTCGCCAAGGAGCAGGGCTATCTCACGTTCGACGACCTAAACGAGGCACTGCCGGAGGGAATAACGGATGCGAACGAGCTGGATGCCATCCTGACGCGGCTGCGACGGCTCGAAATCGACGTCATCGAAGCATCCGACGTTGATCGACATAAAGAAATTAAAAAAGACGTCGACGAGGACGAGGAAGAAAAACCGGAGCCGAAGCTGGATATTCTCGACGACCCCGTCCGGATGTATCTCAAACAAATGGGTCAGGTGCCGCTTCTGACCCGCGAGCAGGAAGTAGAAATCTCGAAGCGCATCGAGGAAGCGGAACTCATGGTGCAAAAGCACATTAACCGGTTCGGCTTCACCGCGCGCGCGCATCTCGACCTTGCCCAAAAACTCACCGAAGGCCGGGAACGGTTCGACCGCGTCATTCTCGACAAAAAAATCGAGAGCCGCGAGCGTTACATGAAAATTCTGCCGCGATTGTGCAAGCAGGTCGAAAAATTAGGCGACACGATTACTCAGAATTACGCGAAGCTCTCGAGCCATTCTTCGAAAAAAGACACGAAGCGATTGAAAGCGTTTCAGCGAACGCTCAATTCGCTTCAGCGGCTTTACCCCAAGTTTTATTTCAAACAAAAGGTCACCGAAGAGTTCGTCCACCTGGCGGATGAACATTATCAAACCCTTGTGAGCGTTCAGAGCGAAATCGCGAAGCATCGCCGCGGTTCAGGCGCGCGCTCGCCGGCTGGGATCAAGTCTCGTGAGCTGGAAAAATCGCTTTGGCTTTCGCTGGACGAGTACGCGGAGCAATACCAGTCGCTGAAAAGTTGGCTACGAAAAGCGCTCCGCGCCAAAACCGAGATGGTCGAAGCCAATCTCCGCCTCGTGATCTCAATCGCCAAAAAGTATACCAACCGCGGTTTGTCGTTTTTGGATCTGATCCAGGAAGGCAACATGGGGTTGATGAAGGCGGTCGAGAAATTTGAATATCGTCGCGGTTACAAATTTTCGACCTACGCCACCTGGTGGATCCGCCAGGCCATCACTCGATCAATCGCCGATCAGGCGCGCACCATTCGCATTCCGGTGCACATGATCGAGACGATCAACAAACTGATGCGGGTGCAGAAGCAATTGGTCCAGGAATACGGCCGCGAACCAACCCCGGAGGAAGTGGCCGAGGAAATCCTGTTGCCGGTAGATCGCGTGCGAGCGGTTTTGAAGATGGCGCAGCAACCGATTTCGCTTCAATCGCCGGTTGGCGAAAGCGAGGAGACAAATTTCGGTGATTTCATTGAAGACAAGGGCGCTGAAAATCCCTGCGACATGACGGCGATTGTGTTGCTCAAGGAAAAGATCAAGGATGTGCTCGAGACGCTGACCGAACGTGAACGCCAGGTTCTCGAACAACGGTTCGGCCTGGTTGACGGCTATAGCCGGACCTTGGAAGAAGTCGGCCGGCAATTTCGCGTTACCCGCGAGCGGATTCGCCAGATCGAGGCGAAAGCGTTGCGCAAAATGCGCCATCCTACCCGCATTCGTCAGTTGGAAGGATTTTTGGAAGCACCTGAAGCGTAAGACGTTGTCGGACGCAGGACGCGCGCAACTTTCGGGAGCGAAGTTTGTTTAATTCGCGAAGAAAATGAAACGCGAAGACGACCAACAATTATGGGATCTCCTCGGTCATGCATCGCAGGCCGAGCTTTCTCCTTTCTTTGCCCGCAACGTCGTTCGCAAAATTCGGGAGCGGCCAAACCGCTTCGAACGGCTGCGCAGTTGGCTTACTCCGAGGAAGCTGGTTCCGGCGACGGGCTTGGTGGTGGCAGTGATCGCTGCGATCCTGGCCACGCATCAGCCCGCAACCCGTGATCTGGTGGACAGCGCGCCGGATGTGATTGCTGCGATTGATCCGCAAGATTACGACGTGGTCGCCGACTTGGACGAATTGTTGGCCACAGACGAAAACAACTTGTGGGACGACGACACGCAAACATTGTAGCCGCGATCGCCACGATCGCGATTTTGATCATTGGCTCCGGATCGGCAAAGGCGCAGCCGCAGGGAGCCCAAGGTCAGCATGGTCGCAGGATGCCTCCGCCACGGCACGCTCCGAATCTGAACAATCCGCGTGATCGATGGATCGCGATGCCTCCGGAAGATCGACAAACGTTTCGAAGGAATGCCGAGCGCTGGATGCAAATGGGGCCGGAACAGCGCAAAGTGTTGCGCGAACGGGAAAAAGTATACCGCGATCGGGTGAAACTCGAAGTGGACGGTGCCTTGCGCGACTCCGGTTTGCGTCTGGAAGGGGAAAAGCGCGCGCAGTTCGAACAACGTTATTTGCAGGAACGACGCCGGATCGAGCATGCTTTGCGACAGGAAACTGAAGCGAAGCGTCAGGAGCAATTACCGGCGCTGCGGGAACGCTTGAAGAAGGAATTTCAAGAGCCTTCGCCGTCAGTCCCATCGACATCAGCGCCGGCTGTGTCCACGTCGCCTAAAAAATAAGCCGGCGGGATTTTTTGCACCCGCCGGCTGTGAAAAATTCTAGCCGAGCCTCGGTTTAGTACCAACGCCGGTGATATCGATGGTGCCGCGAATAGTAAACTCGGTGACCGCGATACCAATAAAATGACGGCCCACCATAGTAGTACGGCCTGTAGTAGCCGTATCCGTAGTACGGATAAGGGTAGCCGCACCCGTAATAAGGATATCCGTACCCTGGATATCCGACTCCGATACCAATCGCGACACCGGCATTAGAACTCGGGGCTGTAGCGAACGCGAATCCGCCCGCCACGAGCGCAATTAAAAGAAGCTTTTTCATGTTTTATGTTACCTCCCAAACCTCAGTTATTGAACCTGAATTAGACGTAAAAGTTTCTCACTTTATTCGGTCGCCGCAGCGTTGCCGTATTTCGGATAACCCGTTACACAAATGTCGGGTCCGACTTTTTCAAATCTTACCCGCTCGAGGTGTGCGCTGTTGTGAGTGCGAAGTGCGCCTCGCCCGCCAAATGCGACGATGGGTCCGCCTGTGAGAATCGGGGCGATATAAGTTTGTACCTTATCGATCAAGCGCTCATCCAAAGCCTGACCGAGAACGCGTCCGCCCCCTTCGATCATCAGGCTGGTTATGTTTCTTGTCCCGAGGTCGGCTAAAATTGCCGGAAGCGTCTGATTCCGATAAACGCGCGTGTTCTTCGCGAAGCGATCGGTGAAAACATGGGCGTCACGCGGAATTTTCCCTGAGCGCGTGATGATGACGCGCGTCGGCTGCCGACGATGCGATGCGCTGCGCACGGTGAGATGTGGATTGTCGATCCGAATCGTGTCGGCGCCGACGAGAATGGCGTCAATTTGCGCGCGCAATGTTTGGGCGTGCCGCCGTGCGGTCGCGCTTGTCAGCCAGCGTGATTCCTTTTTGGGCCGGGTCAATCGTCCGTCCAAACTCATTCCGCATTTTGCAATTACGAATGGAATTCCGGTCGCAATCCATTTATTGAATGCCTCGTTCAAGACAGCGCATTCTTCGGCGAGCACGCCAGTTCTGACCTCGATGCCGGCTTCGCGCAAGATCTCGACTCCGCGGCCGCGATGACGCGGGTTCGGATCGGTAGCGCCAATCACGACAGATTTTACGCCGGCCCGGATGATCTGATCGGTGCAGGCGCCAGTCCGACCTTCCGTGGAGCACGGCTCTAACGTAACATACAGCGTCGCGTTTTTCGGGACCTCGCGTCGAAAATTTCGCAGACACTCAATTTCCGCATGAGGCTTACCCGCCTCGCGGTGATGCCCGCGAGCGGCGACCCGATTCTGGACAACTAAGACGGCGCCAACCGCCGGATTCGGGCTCGTTTGCCCGACCGCTTTCCGCGCTTCAGCCAGCGCACTGCGCATGAACCGTTCGTCGTCGCTCATCTGGTGAGAGCAAATATTCGGTGCGACAGAATATGAGCAAATGCTTTCGGGTAACCCCGGTTCAGCCTCGGCCGAGCCCAAAGCTGATGTGGTTCGAGATCGAGCCCCAAAACAAAGAGCTTTTCTGCTTGGCGAATCTGTCGCGGCAGACTTACTTAGAGTAAACGTAAACCCCCGAAAATATGGCCACGAAAACCGAAGAGAAATCCGGCGCCGACAAAGTCGCTGCTGCACGAAATAAAAATTTAGATCTCGCGATCCAGCAGATCGCAAAAGACTACGGCGAAGGCGCGATCATGCGCCTGGGCGCCGAAAAGATCGTCGATATCGATGTCATCCCAACCGGCAACATTTTAATCGATCGCGCACTGGGCGTGGGCGGATTTCCGCGCGGCCGGGTCGTTGAAGTATTCGGTCCGGAATCTTCCGGCAAAACGACGCTCACGCTTACCGTGATTGCGCAGGCGCAAAAGCGCGGCGGCTTGGCCGCGTTCATCGATGTCGAGCACGCGCTCGATCCCCAGTACGCGAAGACGCTTGGCGTTAATCTGGACGACTTGCTTGTTTCACAGCCAAGCTCCGGGGAAGAGGCCCTCCGTATTTGCGAAACGCTGATTCGCTCCAACTCGCTCGACGTTATCGTTGTCGATTCAGTGGCGGCGCTGGTGACGCGGGCAGAGCTCGAAGGCGAGATCGGCGATACCACCGTAGGCGCGCAGGCGCGACTCATGAGTGCGGCGTTGCGCAAATTGACCTCGATCATTTCCAAAGCGCGCACCACCTGCATTTTTACAAACCAGATCCGCGAGAAAATCGGCGTCATGTTCGGCAATCCGGAAACAACCCCGGGCGGAAGAGCGTTGAAATTTTATGCCAGCGTCCGGATCGACATTCGTCGGATTGGCGCAATTAAACAGACCGACGGGGCCGTGATGGGCAATCGCACCCGGCTCAAAGTCGTGAAAAATAAAGTCGCGCCGCCGTTCACCGAAGCGGAGTTCGACATCATGTATAACGAAGGAATTTCCACTACTGGATCGCTGCTCGACCTTGCCCTGGAAAAACAAATCATCGAAAAGCGCGGCTCGTGGTTGAATTACAAAGGCACGCAGCTCGCGCAGGGACGCGATGCGGCCAAGGATGTGTTGAAAAGCGACCACAAGCTTTACGAGGAGATCGAAGCGGCGGTGAAAGCCAAACTGAACGAGGAGAAAGAATGAGGCGCGCTCATAAGATCGACATGTTCTCTCAAATCTTTCGGCTCCGACTGGTCGTCATCGTTCTTTGCGCTGCGTCGATTGTTTCGAACGCAGCCACCAAAAATGAACCAGCACCGCGTTTGATGCCTGGACTGGGCGATGTCCATCACCCGGTCTCGACCAAGAATCGTGAGGCCCAGCAGTTCTTCGACCAAGGACTTAAATTCGTCTTCGGTTTTAATCACGACGAAGCGCGTCGGTCGTTTTGGCGCGCGGCTGAGCTCGATCCGAAATTGGCGATGGCTTGGTGGGGCGTGGCCCTGACTCTCGGGCCGAATTACAATTTACCGGTCGATGCCGAACGCGAGAAAGCGGGTTACGACGCGGTCCAGCGCGCTCTTTCATTGCAGGAAAATACGTCCGATCCGGAACGCGCCTACATCAACGCGCTGACCGTTCGTTATTCAAATGATCCACATGTCGATCTTCACGCGCTCGATCGCGCCTATAAAGAGGCGATGGGAAAACTGGCGGCGCGGTACCCGGATGATTTGGATGCCGCCACTCTTTACGCGGAGAGCGCGATGAATCTCAATCCGTGGCGACTTTGGACCACCGATGGAAAACCGGCTGAAGGAACTGAGGAAATTGTCGCCACACTGGAATCAGTCCTGAAGCGCGCTCCGAATCATCTCGGCGCCAATCATTATTACATTCACGCGGTGGAAGCTTCGCTTCATCCCGAGCGCGCGTTGGCGAGTGCCGCACGTTTGGAGAAGTTAGCTCCAGCCGAAGGCCATCTCGCGCACATGCCGTCACACATTTATGCGCGCGTAGGCGACCATTCGGCCTCGGCACGTTGCAACGAAGCCGCCATGGCAGCGGACAAAAAGTTTCTGAGCGAAACGAACGAGCAAGGCTTTTACCGATTGATGTATTACAGCCACAACATGCATTTCCTGGCTTATGCCGATTGCATGCGAGGCGATTTTGCCGGCGCGAAATCGGCTGCCGACAACTTGGTCTTGAACGTAAGCCCGGGCGTCAAAGCCATTCCGATGTTGGAAGCCTTCTTGCCGACCCCGATCATCGTCTTGCTCGGGTTCGAGCGTTGGGGAGATGTTTTGAAATTGCCGCAGCCGGATAATTCGCTCGCGCTCACCAATGCGGTCTGGCATTCGGCGCGCGGAATTGCTTTTGCAAATCTCGGGAAGACGTCGGAGGCCGAGCAGGAGCAGAAAACGTTTCACGAGGTGGTCGCAAAGATTCCGTCGGACCAAATGTATGACATGCTTAATAACCGCGGGGCCGTTTTCAAAATTCACGAAAACGTTTTGGCGGGCGCGATTGCGCATAGCCGTCATGATGACAACGTGGCGATCGATTTTTTAAAACAAGCCGTCGTAGCGGAGGACGCGCTGAATTACAGCGAACCACCGGCCTGGTATCCGCCGGTCCGGTCGACACTAGGGCGATTATTGCTCGCGACAAATCGCGCCAGCGATGCAGAGAAAGTTTTTCGCGAAGACCTTGAGCGAAAACCTCGCGACGCACGCAGCCTTTCCGGTCTGCGCGATTGTTTGAATGCGCAGGGACGCAAGTACGAGGCCGACCAGATCGATCAGCAATTTCGCGCCGCGTGGAAAGTTGCTGTTGCTACGAGGGCTGCGGCATCCAAGCGCTGATTCGTTCGCAAGATCGATCCGCCGTAGGACGGATTCGCCGTGGGGGACATTTGCCGGTCGAGTCGCAGTTATTGCGACCGAAAACGGATCGTGTAGAAGGCGACTTCGTTTTGACGATCGAAATACGGCGTGACCTCAACGTTTTCGCCGCTCTTTTGAAGTTGGTTTAAATAGGCGACGTCGTACTTGAGCACGCTGTATTCAGGCGGATGGGCGAGGTAAATGAAATCCGGATTCGCCGGCAGGGGCGGTAGCGTTTGATTGAAATCCCAAAAAGGTTCCGACAGCTGCGGTGCGTCGGTAAGGAACATCAGCTGTTCGTTAAAACCCCAATCCAAACTGACGATTGTTAAATCGGAGCGATTCCGATTTTCGCGACAAAGAGTATTCAAACTTTCGCTCCAGCGTCCGCGACCGCCGGTTTGTTGAATTAACTTTTGGGTAGCAGCGATCGAACGCAACCCGCTCAGGCAAACAATTGCGACCGCGAGCATCGCGACCATTCGGTTCAAAGCTCGTGGACTCCAACTGAGTCCAACGAGCGCGGCAATGATCAGATGTGGCAGTGGAAAGACCAAGACCGCATGGTGGATCCGCACCGCATCGGGCAGCAGGAACACGCCAAGAGTGGTGAGCAATGCTGCGACAATCAGAAATGTAACTGCACGCGCTCTGGCAATTTTTCTGCGGTAGGCGAGACCGAAGAAAACAAGACAGGCGACAATAAGCGCGATGCCGATTGCGGCCTTTGGGCCGGCGGATCCGTCGTACATTCGCTCGAAAACGCCTCCGACATCCATGAGTCGGTAAAAATGAGAGCCGTCGTACATCGACAACATCGTTTTAAGTTTTGTGGTCATCTCGCCCGGAGCGTTCGGGTGCGGGCCAGAAACGGTCAGCATCAACATCCGCGGAATTTTTAAGAGCATCGGTCCGGCGCCGAGAGCGAAACCGAGACCAGCCAGTGCCACCGCCGACGAGTGTTGCCGGACCGCGCCGAAGAGCTGTCGCCAATAGCAAAGAGTGAGGGCGGCGCTGACAGCGATTAGGAAGACAGCGAAATCCGCTTTGTTGAAAAATCCCAGCCCGGCAAACAGACCGAGAAAGAACGCGTCCCTCAGTTTGCGCAGCTGGTTCCAACGAACTGCGAAGTAGAGCAACGCGCACCGGCAAACGAGACTCGGGATCGCCACGCCCCAATCGATTACGGAGACAAAAAATTGCGTAGGATCCATTGCCAGCAGCGCGCCGGCGATCAACGCCGTTGCAATGCCGAGCCAGCGCCAGGTCGCGAGCATCAGAAAAAGCAAAGCGATTAATTCCCAGAATAAATTGCTCGATCGCAGCACAGCGACCGTCGGACCGAAGATTCGAACAGCCGGTATCAGCATCCAGCTTTTCAGCGCGCCAAGATAAGTTTGGACAAACAGAGGAAATGGCCGGCCCGCCAGCGTCACAACTTGATGGTCGGGCATGTGTTGACCGTGGACCTGGCCGGTGACGAAATCCTTCGCCAGTCCGGCGAAGACTGCTTCGTCATAATAAAGTCCGGGAACGGATAGATTTTGTCGCGCCAACAATATCATCGCGGCGGCGAGCAGGGCCCAGAAGGTAACGACCAGGCTTAATTCGCGTCGTCGCCTGCGCACATTTGTTTCGTCAGCTTCAGATGTCATCTTCGCGCCGCGCCACGATGACAGCCTGTCGCGCACATTTCCATTTGGAAATCGGCTGACCAAGCATTAACCACGAATCGACGCGAATGGACACAAATCGGGTGGCATTTTTAGGTTTTCAGAATTCGTGTTTATTCGTGTTCATTAGTGGTTAGTAGATCCATGACCTCGGCCCAGATACGGCAATCGTTTCTCGATTTCTTTCGCGAGAAGAAGCACACCATCGTGCCGTCGTCATCGCTCTTACCGGACGCGCCCAACCTCCTTTTTACGAACGCGGGCATGAATCAGTTCGTCCCGATTTTTCTTGGACAACAGAAACCGTCGTGGAAACCGCCGCGGGTGGCCGATACCCAAAAATGCATTCGGGCCGGCGGCAAACACAACGATCTCGAAGACGTCGGGCTCGACACTTATCACCTCACTTTTTTCGAAATGCTTGGCAACTGGAGCTTTGGCGATTATTTCAAGAAGGAAGCGATCGAATGGGCGTGGGAACTAATTGTCGAGCGCTGGAGACTTCCGGCGCAACGACTCTACGCCAGCGTTTACAAACCCGGGCCTGACGAACCGAGCGAGTTCGATCAGGAAGCGCACGATCATTGGGCGCGGTTATTTCAGGACGCCGATCTTGATCCGAAAATTCACGTCGTTACCTCCGGCAAAGCCGATAATTTCTGGATGATGGGCGACACCGGCCCGTGCGGGCCGTGTTCCGAGTTGCATGTCGATCTTACACCCGACGGCGATACGCGCGGTTCGTTGGTTAATAAAGACGACCCACGCTGCATCGAAATTTGGAATTTGGTTTTTATCCAATTCAACGCCAATCCCGACGGAAGTTTCAGTCCGTTGCCTCAACGCCATGTTGACACTGGAATGGGATTCGAGCGGATGTCCGGCTTTTACGCTGCCACGAAAGGCTTCACCGATTTCACGGCCGCGCCGTCGGCTTACGACTCGGATGTGTTCACCGACATTTTCAAAGCACTCGAAAAACTGAGCGGCAAGAAATATGCGAACACGCTTCCGAAACATGGAAGCGCCGGTGAGAACGAGCAGGAAAAGATCGACATCGCATTTCGCGTGATCGCCGATCACATCCGAGCTCTCGGCTTCGCGATCGCCGACGGAATCATTCCATCGAACGAAGGGCGCGGTTACGTTTTGCGTCGCATTTTGCGTCGCGCTGTTCGTTACGGTCGCTCATTAGGTTTTCACGAACCGTTCTTCTTCAAGCTTGTGGACGTCGTCGCCAAAACAATGGGAGACGTCTTTCCCGAAGTCCGCGCGAAGCAAAAGATGATTCAAGAAACAATTCGCCGCGAAGAGGAATCGTTTAACAAGACGCTTGATAAAGGGATCGAGCTTTTCGAATCGGAAGTTGGGCGCGGTGTTTCGAAAATTTCGGACGCGTTCGCGTTCCGACTTTACGACGAGCAAGGATTCCCACTCGATCTAACCGGACTGATGGCGCGCGAGCGTGGGCTCACCGTCGACGTTGCCGGCTTTGAGAAGCTGATGGATCAACAGCGTGAGCGGGCGCGGAAGGCCCAGAAGAAAGAAACAATCGCGGTCGAGCCAGGAGAATTAAAGAGTTCGCCGACAAAATTTCTCGGCTACGATTTTTTGGAGACCGAAGCGGTTGTCGAAACTGTGCTGTCCGGAAATAAACCGGACGAGATCAATATCGTTCTCGATCAGACGCCTTGTTACGCTGAAATGGGAGGACAGGTTGGCGATCGTGGATTGCTTCATGTTCCGGGACATGATCGCACCGAAGTCGGTCAGCTACGTGTCACCGATACTCAAAAACGTGGCGAAGCTTACATCCATCGAACCCAGCTGGTTGAAGGTCGCCCGCCAGAACCAGGCGAAGCTATCCGCATCTCAGTCGACGCCGATCGTCGCAAATTGATTCAGGGGCATCACACCGTGACGCATTTACTGCACTGGGCGTTGCACGAAGTCGTCTCGAAGGATGCCACGCAGAAGGGGAGTTATGTGGGTCCGGACAAATTGACGTTCGACTTCTCGAGCGCAGCGCTGACGCCGGAGCAAAAGCGCGATGTGGAAAAATTGGTGAACGAAAAGATCGCCGAGAACGCGCCCGTTTCGTGGACAGAAATTCCGTACGCGGAGGCCAAGAAGCGCAAAGATATCCAGCAATTCTTTGGCGAGAAATACGGTGAGGCCGTGCGCGTCGTACAGATCGGTGGTGAACCGAAGAAGTTGAACGGTTACTCGATGGAACTTTGCGGCGGCACCCACGTAAGATCGACAAGCGAGATCGGCGTGTTCCGGATCGTGAAGGAGGAAGCGATCGCCGCAGGCACGCGCCGAATTGAAGCCGTCGCCGGCGATGCCGCTCGGGTATGGGCGCGGGAAGAAGCGGAGCGCCAGCAAGAAAGATTCGAAACGTTGTCGCGCAAAAAGCCGCAGCTCGCGCCGCTTCCTGTCTTCACCGACACCGTGGAAACAGACGAGATACTGAAACAGATCGACGCGCGCGCGGCGCACCTGGAAAAGTTGGATGTGGATGTGCGTGAGTGGGAAAAGAAACACGCGAAGGAAGCGGAAGCGGATTTGCGCAGCCGCGCCGCGCAGATTGCGAATGACTTGGCGTTGTCCAAGGTCGGCCAGAAAATCTGCGTGGCCAGCGTTCCGGATGGCGACGGCAAACTGCTCCAAGCCGTGGCCGATGCGTTGAAACAAAAGTTTGATGGTCCGATCGTTCTCGCCGGCGGGAAAGAAAATAACGTCGCGCTCGTAGTGCTTGTTCCGAAGCAACTGACATCCAAATTTCAGGCGAACAAAATTATTCAGCAGATTGCGCCGATCGTTGGCGGCAAGGGCGGTGGGCGACCGGAAAACGCGCAAGGTGGCGGCACCGACGCGGACAAGGTCGACAAAGCACTTGCCGAAGCGAAGCGATTGCTGACTTAGTCTGACGGCAGCACGAGCGTTATGAAAAACGTCGCGGCCAGTGCGAGGAATAGCACGATCAGATAGATAAAACCGCCGGTGAAGAATTTGAGTGTGCTGATGAACCAGCCTTGTCGATAGACCCGGCGGATCGACAAGAATATTTGCATCACGAACGCGATCCAAAGCAGCGCGATGCACCAGCCGGCGATTGCGCCCGGGACCGCACGATTCAGTCCGATTGTTGCGAGCACGATCAACATGATCCCGATGTAAAAGAAGGTGTGGATGTGGAGCGCGTAAATTAGATGATCGATGTAGAAAGTGTGGCGACGGACATAGAGAACTTTCAGGACAAACGCGAAGAGCGGGACACAGCAAAGCATCATGTAAGGCAAATTGCTGAAGAGCGTGCTGATGAAGAGCCCCATTTTCGTTCCGTGCTCACCCATTTTGTCCTTGGCCCGCGCCTCG
>Ga0137396_10000578_pt1 | contig 17739 bp, 9 predicted proteins | sample czc16metaG_FD_108284 | JGI IMG/M metagenome (GOLD analysis project Ga0137396, IMG submission 108284) | Vadose zone soil microbial communities from Angelo Coast Range Reserve, California, USA - czcobulk3.16 metaG | ecosystem: Environmental > Terrestrial > Soil > Vadose zone | place: USA...
ACGAGTTTTTCCTGCCGGAAGAACAGAAACAAGCCGAGGAAAAGGTTCTCCGCCACGTGGTGCTCAAAGCCGACGTGCGAGATTCATCACGTCTGACGCGCTCTCTGCTCGAGCGTGGAATGAATCCAGCTTCCTATTTCAGCCTCAATTTTTACGATCCGGTAAACAAGTTGTTGGCCAAATATGGCGCCCGCAAAGTTTTCCTGGAAGGCGACGCAATCATTCTCGCATTGCTTGAGCGCGAAGGTGAAGCGGGTCTGAGTGTGAGCCGGGCGTGCGTGTTGGCGCGAGAAATTATTGAAATCGTGCGCGGCTATAACCAGCTGTTGAGCCGGGCCGGCCTTCCAACTCTGGAATTGGGATTAGGAATTTCATTCCAGGATTCTGCGCCTATGTACCTTATGGATGGCGAGCAGCGCATCATGATCTCCGACGCGCTGAATGAAAGTGACCGGCTCTCCTCCTGCAAGAAACGGGTCCGGATACCGATCGAGCGCATGGAAAGCCCATTCAACGTCTATGCCTTTCAAACCGTCAGCGATGCCGAGGCCGCAGAGAACGTCGATGACTTCATTCTTCCCTACAACGTGAACGGTATTCGCATCAGTGAAGCCGCATTCCGCAGGCTTCAGCAGGAGATTTCTATCGAACCCTGCCGGCTCGATTTCCCCCAACTCTGGGGTACTGAAGATTATCTTCTCTCCAGCGCCCTGGTGCCGGTGGGCAATGATATTTTTCGCAAAATTGTGGTGCGCGGAAGCCGAATCGCGGAGATAGATCTCACCAACTTCTCTTTGCAGCGATGGACCGATCGCTGGTATTACGAAGTCTGCGCCAATCCCGCGATTTACGCCGCCATCGAAGGAAAAGCGGCAGCCGGCAAGTAAGCTTCACCTCAATATCGAATGGTGCGGAAGGGAATCAGGACCACTGCTTCCAGGTCCACCGCGTACCCATTCTTCATCGCGGGATGGAAGTGCCAGTGGGAAAGCGCGATTCGGGCGTATTCGTCGAGACGCTCGTCTACACCGCGCAGTACCCGTACCTCACCCACAGATCCGTCGCTGCGGATCACAGCGTAAAGAGTCACTGTGCCCTGCACGTTGCGCCGCATGAGTTCCGCAGGATATCCAGGATCCACTTTCCGGGTCGCCAGTGGTGCAACCAGATCGCCATGGTCGCTACCTTCTTTCAGTTCGGCAAAACGGATGATCCAGCTCCCCCCGCCCGAGTTTAGGTTGGGCATATTGAGAGTCATGGAATAGAACTTGCGACCTCCAAAAACTTTTTTTTCCAGCTCGGTGGGGTAGTGGTCAGAAGTTCCCGAACCCACAGACTGTGGAACAGCGGAGACTCGCGGCGGCGTAGCTTTCGCCATTAACCGGGAGTCGTCAGACAATGTATGCGACGCCCCGCTCTTCGTAGTGCCACTCTGATCACGAGTGGGCATGGGAGAGTTCTTTGCTGAGTTTGGCGAGGGGCCGACCAATAATCCTGGGGGAATGTTGTTAGCGTCGACGCCGACCGTACCTCCAGTTCCAGTGGAGGAGGCACGGTCATTACTTGCAGGAATGTCCGGGGTTCCGGCCGCACCACTCTTTCCCTGAGGGGTCGCGGCGAAAATGCCAGTTCGATTGCCGGGCGGTACGGCTAACGGCGCGGTGGGAGTGGATGGATGAATCCCGAGGGCGATGAGACGTCCACCGTTTGTCGTCCCAGTTGCCTCAACAGATGGTGGCGGCGGCACGACCGCTGGTCCAGAGGCACCGAGGGCGTCTGTATTCATTGCCGATGGCGTGCGTTGCTCCGTGAGGGGCAATCCCGGGGCGGGCGAGACTACTTGTGCTCGACCTATATTGATATCGCCCAATCTCTGGATCAACGCGGCTTGCACGACCGGCGGCGGGGCAATGACGTCCCGCGGTAATGCAGGGGACTGAGTCACCGTCGCGGTCATACCTGGCGCAGGAGCAACCACAGATGGGGGCAGAGCGGGCAGCCTCACTTCAGACGCGGAAGTTGCAGTCGCTGCCAGTGGTACTGTCGGTTGATTCTGTGGCCACGCCACGATATTGGGCATGGCTACTTCGCGCTCTAGTCTGAGCCCGGGAGGAACCACGATAGTCTGTCTACGATTGTCCGGTTCTGATGGGACGGAAATAATTGCTTGCGGCGCATGTTCGGGCACCCCTCGTTCAGGAGGTGAAAGGCGGGCTCTGCCCGTGTTCAACGGTGGCAGATATTCGGAAGCCGAGTAATAAATCACATCCTGTCTGTTGAAGCTGGAGTGATCCTTGATCTGTGGTTGAGGCCAAAACTGTGTGGCTCCGGACAACGCTGCAATGATCGCAACATGATAGATAGCAGATTCCAGGAACCTGCGCCAAGGCAAGTGAGGCGCAACGAAGACGTCTTCCCAAAAAGCTGCTGGCGGCGATGAGAGTTTTAATCCTGGCTCCGGTGCACGAAACGAATCTCCAAGATTGCGAAAGAACACTTCCGCCCAGGGCTCCAAATCGACCACAAACCGTGGTTCAGGCGGAACATTTACTGTCCTATCCACCACGGGTTCCACCAGCCCTGAGCCCTGTTTCATGCCACAACCAGCAACAAAGAACTTATTATAGCTGCGTCGTGCCGCGACAGGTTCATGAGTTCGTGGCAGGTGATCTTCCATGCTCTAATAGATTTCGAGAATTGCCCACATGATTCGGAGCCGGGAAAATCTATGAGCGGGAACGTAATGAAGTATCTCGTCAGAGTGTCTGTGATGCTTTTGCTGATAAGTTCGTGCTTGACTGGTCAGGACAGCGCGCAGCAGCCTCCATCTCCTAAGAATCCCGTCGAAGATTACTCCGGCATGTACGCCTTCCTGCAGGATGGTGAATTCGTCCAGGTCACGGTTGAAGACGCGGGACGGGTGACCGGATTCGTGTCTCGCTATGGCGACTTGGAGAGCGATCGCGGAGCCTTCCTGGACCAGTTCTTCAAAACAGGCAAACTCGATGGCAAGAAACTCAGCTTCACAACTGACACTGTCCATGGCGTTTGGTATGACTTCAAGGGCGCGGTCGAGAGGGGAGAAGGAAAGAACGTGGGCGACGAAGCTTACTACGTCCTGAAAGGGACGCTCGTGCAATACAGCACCGACGCGAACAAGAAGACTCTGGCGAAGTCCCGTGAGGTGTCGTTCAAGTCGTTTCCGCAGGATTTCGGGACTGGTCCCGAGAAGCGAGATTAGATCGTAAATAGCCCGGCATTCAGATTGCATCCGCAAAGCGAAAGCACAATCGTTCTCCGAATCGTTGTCGCCAGAACTATGCAGCGTTAGGGAAGCTGCAGGTCGAAGCCATAAATCTCCTGCGTGCTGATGTCGCGGGGAAACAGGGGAACGTCGCCGGGGCCGAGCCCGGTCCAGGAACCAGGGCCGAACTGGCCGCGGAACAGGCGGGCGTTCTTCAGGTCGGCTATCTTCTCCATTTTCGAGTCGCTGACTCGCAGACGAAAATATCCGCTGTCTTTACTCAGGAAGGTGTCGAAGTACACATAGGCGCTGTCGCGCGACCATGCGAGGTAACCGAACGGCGGCTTGGTATCCAATGGTCGCCACTTTTCGGTCTTCACGTCATAGAGCATCAACTTGTCAAAGTCGGCAGAAATCGCAACGATAGAGCGGCCATCGGGAGACCACCGGGGAGCGAAGATTCTCTGGGAACCCGCGAGTTGCGAAGTCTGGCGGGTCTTCAGATCGAACATCTCGAGATAGGTCTTCGCCGGATCCTCCGGGTCGTGATGTCCGAAGGCGAGCAAATTTCCGTCGGACGACCACGTGGGATCAGTTTCCATTGCTTCGTCGGAAGTCAGCGGTTGGGGAACGCCTCCGTCCGCTGAAATCAGAAATACTTTCCACGGCTTTCCGGGTACAGTGCCAGAGAACGCGATCTGCTTCCCATCGGGGGACCAGTGGGCCAAGGCCGTCTGCATGGGAGGGTATGTGAGCTGTAAGCGAGCGCTACCGTCTAGCTTGCTGCGCCATAGGGCGCCATCCGGATAGCTGACATACGTAACCCACTGGCCGTCGCGGGAGAAGTCCACGTCTCCGGCGGAGATGCCGCCGAGATAGGGAATCAGTTCACCGGATCTGGCGTCGTAGCGGACCAATTCCGCGCGCGGCTGGATGCCAATCACGAACAACTTCTTACCGTCCTTGCTGGGAAGCGGTTGGTCAAACTGCAAGGGACCGGTGGTAAGCTGAACAGGCTGGGGAGATGCCTTCCGCCACCAATCGGACCGGTCGGGCATGATCCAGACATTGCTGGCGCCGTCGCGCACACTCGCAAAAACGTAATATTTGCCGTCGGGGGTCCACCTGCCGCAGCATTCGGCCGGAGAAGTATTCCAGCCGGGTAGCAGCGGATGTATGCCCGTGCCATCGGCGCGCACTTCCCAGAGAGAACTCGTGTTGTTGACCTGGTTTGAAACCGCAAATCGAATGCGGCTTCCGTCAGGTGAGAAACTCAGCGAGGACGGACGATCCGGAGCGGTAAGGAGCTTGTGCGGATTGGAGCCATCGTGATCGGCGAGATAAAGATCGTTCCCTTTTGCAAAGAGCAACGTACCGTCGGGCGCCCAGATGGCATAGTGCGCAAACACGTCGCCCAGTCGGCGTGGCGAGCCGGCTGGCATGGGCATCGACCAGTAGAAGGCGTTGTCTGGCGATCCTTGTGTAACCAGCAGTTCTGACCGTTCCGGCGAAACGTCAGCCACGACGGGACCGTCGAATGCCAAATTAATAGGAGCAGTTTCGCCTCCGCCTACCGACACCTGGGCGATGCCCTCACGGGTAGTGGTCACCTCGGTAAAGTAGAGTCGGTTGCCATCAGTCACCAGGGTGATCTTGGGCAGTCCATCGTTGGTGATCTGCTTTGATCCCATGATTCGCGGCGGCGGCAGCGGGGAACGCCAGAATGCGATCCCGGCCGCCAGCGCGACAAGCGCCGGGATCGCACTCCACTTCAGCAAACGCATCGTGGGCTTCGAGGCTGCCGTGGCAACCGCTACTACGCTGCTGGCCGCTGCCCTTCCCGATTCCGTCTCGCGCCGCAAGCGTTTGAGGTCGGTTTCAATATCGGCGGCCGAGCGGTAGCGGAGATCGCGATCTTTCTCCAGCGCCTTGTTGATGATTCGTTCAAGTTCGGCAGGCAGATCGGGATTCAGGCGCACTGGGGCAACGGGAGCGCGGTTCACGATCGCTTCGCAGATCATTGCCGAAGTTTCACCGCGGAACGGCAACGTGCCGGTTGCCATTTCGTACAACACGGCTCCGAAGGAATACAGATCCGTGCGGGCGTCCAAATCCCTGCCGCGTACCTGTTCGGGCGACATGTAGGCGACGGTTCCCACCATCGTTCCTGGGCTGGTCAAATACTCCTGCTTTACAGAACGGGTCTGGGTGTTGAGAGCAGCGACTTGGCTGGACGGGCTGTCGGGCGCGACCTTAGCCAGACCGAAGTCGAGGATCTTGGCGTGGCCGCGCTCGGTGACGAAAATGTTGGCGGGTTTAATGTCGCGGTGGACGATGCCTTTGCCATGCGCGGCATCCAGGCCATCGGCGATCTCGATGGCGAGTGAGATCAGGATCTCAAGATCGAGCGATTGGCCTGCGATGCGGTGCTTCAGTGTCACACCTTCCAGATATTCCATGGCGATGAACGCAAGGCCGTTCTCCTCGCTAATGTCGTAAATGGTGCAGATGTTGGGATGATTCAAAGCAGAAGCGGCCTGTGCCTCACGCTGAAAGCGGCTCAGAGCTTGGGGATCTCTAGCAACGTTATCGGGCAGGAATTTCAGAGCGACAAAGCGGTGTAGCCGTGTGTCCTCAGCCTTGTAAACCACACCCATCCCGCCACCGCCCAGTTTTTCGATGATGCGATAGTGCGAAATGGTCTGGCCGATCATGCGCAAGCATGCTATGGCGGAAGTGCAGGCAAGTCAATGAAAGCCGCGGAGTTGGCGTTGTCTCAAAAAGGTTGCAGGCGAAAAATGGTCAACAAGAGGCGGCTAGTCTTTGAGAAGTAGAAGCGAGCGCGAACACGGCGCGCACTGCCGGACTTTGTGGAATTGCCCGTTCAGGCCAGCTTGGTGCCGCCCGAGGTTCGCCGGGCGTCAGCGAGTTTCTTCTCCAATCCGTCGCTGTGGCTGGCTTCGAAGGTCATCAACTCGCGGTAAAGTTCGCGCATCTCCGGCTCTTTTGTGGTTTCACTGAGCCGGGTGTAGTAGCGGGCCGCGTTTTGCTCGGCCGCAATCGCAATTTCAAGCGCCATTTCGCGCGGCGAGCGGCCAACCTTCAGTCGGCTGAAAGTAAATAGCTCTCCATTTTCCAGCCGCGGCAGTTCGATGAAATCATTCACGTCTTCTTCCGTCACGGCGCAAGGACGTGTGCCATAGCGATCGAAATATCGCTTTTGGAGCAGCGTGCCGTGTTGACGCTCCTCCGCCGCCATGTCCCAAAAAGTGGCCGCGATCTCGAGCGATTCGGCTTCGCCGAATCCGGCGAACATTTCCGCAAACTGATAATAGATTTCCGCGTTACGTTCCTCGATGAAGATCGCGACATGCAAAGCCTCTTGTGATGTCAGCGAGGCAAAGTCACGCTTCATGTGTTTTTCGTCGCGTCTCACAACAGCAAGCATAAATGGTGAGAGCTGATTTGAATAGCAGTAAAGGACAGGGTTTCAGGCGATGCGAAGCGCAATCAGGGCCAGGAGCCGTTGGAACTTAAGCCCCTTGCATTGTATGCTCGGGGCGTGTTGCGCTCGCTTGCGCCGGGTCGGTCTCCAACTCCAGGTCTGATCCTGGGGCTGATTATCACGCTCGCCGCCGTGGTCGCCTATTCCGGCTACATCGCCTTCCAGATCTCAGGCTTGCGAGAGCTGCAGAACAATCTGGTGGATCGCAATCGTAAAGACTCTCTCCAGCTGCTGCGTATCCAGAATGATCTTAATTCGGTGGGACTTGCGATGCGCGACATGCTGGACGCGGACGAGCCGTATCCCCTCACGGCCTGGTCGGCGCAATTCCAACGGGTTCGAGCTGACTTGAATGACGCGCTGCGTCTCGAGGAACAAGTCGCAGTCGCCACCCGAACGCCCGAGCAGAGACAATATCTGACCGACTCCGTAGCGCAGTTTTGGGATGCAGCCGATCGCACTTTTGCGCTCGCTCGTGACGGCAAGGACAAAGAAGCACGGTCTCAGATACGTCTTTCGTTGCAAGCCCGGCAGGCGGCATTGAGCACAGCGGTGGCGCGACTGCTTGTCCAGAACAACGAAAGCGAAGAGCAGGCGGCGCAGCGGGTCAGGCAGATTTATGATCGTGTCGGACGCCAGGTCTATTTATTTCTTGGCGTCACTCTGATCGCGATCGTGCTCACCAGCCTCTATCTGATTCGTTCCAACCGCCATTTGTTTGCGCAACTCGCCGCGCTATCCGAACAACGCAGCGAACTGGCTCAGAAGTTAATTTCCACGCAGGAATCTACCTTGCGTTACATTTCTCGGGAACTACACGATGAGTTCGGACAAATCCTGACCGCGGTGGGCGCAATGCTGGGCCGGGCGGGCAATCAAGCACCTGAGGGCTCGCCACTCCGCGCCGAATTGCGCGAAGTCTGCGAAATTGCCCAGACAACGCTGGATAATGTCCGCAGTCTCTCGCAGGCGTTGCATCCCGTAATGCTCGATGAGTCCGGGCTGGAGAGTACTCTTGACTGGTATATCCCCACGGTGGAAAGGCAAGCCGGTATTGACATATCCTATGAGAAATCGGGAACCCCTTTTTTGGTGGATGGTCACGCTGCCATTCATATCTATCGTGTTTTGCAGGAAGCTCTGAATAATGTCACGCGGCATTCGGGAGCGCGCGAGGCCTGGGTTCGCCTGCAATTCTTGCCGGAGCGCCTGCAGCTCGAAGTGGAAGATCACGGTTCGGGATTCGAACCTCACGCGGTCAAGCAGGGAATAGGCCTGGTTGCAATGCGCGAGCGCGCAGAATTGCTGGGCGGTACCATCGAGTTTTTGAAATCGAACTCAGGTGGTTCGCTGGTGCGTCTAAAGGTTCCAAGAGAGAAATCGGACACACATGCCGAATAAAATTTCCGTGCTCTTAGTGGACGATCACAGCCTAGTGAGGCGGGGGTTTCGTCGCATGCTGGAAGATGAGCCCGACATCTCGGTCGCCGGAGAGGCAGGCGATGGCGAAGAGGCCATTCGTCTATCCGAGAAGCTGCGACCGCGTGTCATCTTGATGGATTGTGCGCTGCCTGGCATGAGTGGCCTCGACACCACGCGCCGGATTCTCGAGAAATTACCGGACACCATTGTTCTAATGCTCAGCATGCATACGGAAGAAACCTTGGTACGGCAGGCGCTCGAGTCCGGCGCACGTGGATACATGCTGAAAAATGCCATTGACTTGGAGTTGGGAACAGCGATCCGCAAAGTTGTGGCCGGGGAGATTGTGCTCGATCCTCAGCTCTCGCACCCCACTGCGTTGAAAGGTGAGCGCGATTACGGACTCACCACCCGCGAACTGGAAATCCTGCAACTAATCGTAGACGGAAAATCTAATAAAGAAATTGCCGCACAGCTCAAACTCAGCGCCAATACCGTTGCGGTCCATCGCGCCAACATGATGGACGCTCTCGGAATTCACAAGACCGCAGAACTGGTAGTTTATGCGATCCGCAACGGGCTGGTAAACCTTCCGTGAACCGCCGGTCTTTTCTCCAGGGAGTTGCAGGACTAGCGGGGGCCTGCAGTCTGGGTTCCCTCAATGCTTTTTCACAAACTTCCAATGCCGGGTTCAAGCTGGTAGACGTCACTGCTCGTGCCGGTTTGCAATTCCGTCACAACAGCGGCGCCTACGGCGGCAAGCTTCTGCCCGAGACGCTGGGCGCAGGCTGTGCCTTCCTTGACTATGACCGTGACGGCTGGCAGGACATTCTGTTGCTCAACGGAATGGACTGGCCCGGACGCAAGCGGCAGCGCAGCACACTCCGCCTGTACCGCAACAATCGCAACGGCACATTCTCGGATGTAACCCGCAGCGCCGGTCTCGATATCGAGATGTACGGAATGGGTATTGCGGTTGGGGACTACAACAATGATGGTTATACCGACATTCTGATTACATGTGTCGGACAGAACCGATTGTTTAGAAATACGGGCAAGGGGACTTTTGTGGACGTCACCAAAGCCACTGGCCTGGGCGGACGGTCCGGCTTCAGTACTTCAGCGCTGTGGTTCGATTTCGATCGCGATGGACTGCTCGATCTTTTCATCTGCAACTATGTTAAGTGGTCTGCGGAACACGACGTGTTCTGTAGTCTCGATGGGAAGCATAAATCCTATTGCACGCCCGAGGCCTACCGCGGCGAAACCTGCTGGCTTTTTCACAATCGCGGAAATGGGACATTCGAAGACGTCACCGCGACCAGCGGAATTTTTGACAGCAGTTCAAAGTCGCTGGGCGTGGCAATGCTTGACTACGATCAGGACGGCTGGCCTGACCTACTGGTCGCCAATGACACGCAGCCGAACAAGCTCTATCGGAACCTGCGTAACGGAACGTTTAAAGATGTTGCCGTCGATGCCGGCATCGCCTTCAGCGCCGAGGGAAAAGCGCGAGCCGGAATGGGTGTAGATGTAGCCGACTTCGATAACTCGGGCGCGGCAGGTGTGGCAATCACCAATTTTGATAACGAAATGATCGGCCTCTATCGACGTTCTGCGAACGGAACTTATGCAGATGTGGCGGCGCAGAGCGGAGTGGGACTACCGTCAAAAGATAAGTTAGGTTTCGGCTGCATATTTCTGGATGCCGATCTGGACGGCTCGCCTGACTTGGTCTCGGTGAACGGACACATCGATGACACCGTGCGGAATGTCCGTAACGTCGGTTACGCACAGCCCCCGCAGCTGTTTCTAAACAACGGTAAGGGAGTGTTTCGTGACATTGCTTCAGAAATCGGCCCTGAATTCGTCCAGCCCAAGGTGGGACGCGGTCTGGCTTATGGCGATTTCGACGGCGACGGAGATCTCGATATCCTGATGACCACTAACAACGGCCCTGCATTCCTGTTTCGCAATGACCAGCTTGCTGGCAACCGCAGCATAAGAGTTCGTTTAGTGGGGACAAAGTCAAATCGCGATGCAATCGGCGCTTCAGTGCGAATCTTTCATGGAGGCACGAGTCAATTACGTCTGGTCAAAGGTGGATCCAGTTACTTGTCACAATCGGAACTTCCCGTTACTTTCGGTGTGGGTAAACGCGATCGCGTCGATCGCCTGGTGATTCAGTGGCCCAATGGTCGGACTGAGGAATACAAAGATCTCGCAACTGGCCGGGGCTATGAATGCGTCGAAGAAAAAGGAATTGAGCCGCTCACTACCTTCTAGTATTTTTCTAGTATTGCGCCCCTCGAGTAGCCGGACTAAGGTGTGGACAATTTTCATGTCCTCATCCGCGGCGCCCTCCGGACCGCAGCCTTGAGGCGTTAAACCCACAACTAAGTTAGGCCGCCAAAATGGCGGCCTCTCTTATATCTAAATGTTGTAGAAGCTTTTTTCGACTCTATCTCGACCAAGATTGTCTGGAGGCTTCACATGAAATCTCGCACTGCGATCATCAGACTCACATTGCCGTGCCTATTGCTTGTTGCTGTTCTGGCGCTCGCTAAGAGCGACGGCAAACCATTAACGGTGAAAGGCTATGTTCTCGACTCGGCCTGTGCATTTACCAAGGGTCTCAGCAAACCGATAAGCAAAGACTGCGCGGAGGCATGCGCGAAAGCAGGCTCTCCGTTGGTGATTCTGTCGGATGACGGAATCATCTATTGGCCCATTGCCGAGACCACGCCTTCCAGTGGGCAGAATGAAAAACTGCTGCCATACGCCGGTCAGAAAGTTACAGCTAGCGGGAAGGTGTTTCAACGAGGCGGTTCGAGCGCCATGGTTATCGAAAAACTGGAACCGCTTTCCAACGGCAAATAATTACCCACTGTTCGATCCGGGCCCTGATTCATATCTCGGTTAAGGAGTATTCCCGTGCATGTGTCGTCGATCCGTTGCGCGGTGTTGATAACAGTCACGATTCTATCCAGCTTGTTGCTGCTTAGTGTTGTCAGCGGTGCGCAGGAATTGGGAACTGCAGTGCTGAACGGCGACGTCACGGACCCACAAGGCGCGGTCGTGATTGGCGCTCACGTGATTGCGCGAAGCCTGGCCACGGGCGTTCAGCGTACCAGCGTGACCAACCACGTCGGGCTCTTCGCGTTTAACAACCTTGCGCCTGGCCCGTATGAAGTACGAGTAGAGGCCGCAGGATTCGCTCCGGCGACGGCAACCGTCCGTTCGGAAGTTGGACAGCAGGCCAGCTTGAAGTTTCCGTTAACCATCGAGCAAGAGAAGACCACGATTGTGATCGACGACCGCGACTCAATCCCACTCATCAATACTGTGACCTCTGTGGTGGATGGCGTGATAAACGCACAGAAGATCGACAATCTGCCCCTGAATGGCCGCAATTTCCTGGAACTGGCGCTGCTCATTCCGGGTAATACGATTGCGCCCAATTTCGATCCCACCAAGTCGAGCACTGTCGTCATTTCTTCGGCCGGGCAGTTGGGACGCGGCGGCAACGTAAGCATCGACGGCATGGACAACAACGACGATGTCGTGGGCGGCATGCTCGTCAATATTCCGGAAGATGGAGCGCAGGAATTTCAGATTGCCACCAACCGTTTTTCCGCCGAGGTCGGGCGTTCGGGATCCTCCGTAGTAAATGTGGTGACCAAGTCCGGGAGCAATATATTGCACGGTTCGGCGTCATTCTATGAGCGGGACAAGGTTCTCCAAGCTCTTCCTGCCACGTTTAACACCTCAGCCGCAGCGGGCGAAACCCCGCCGTTCCGCCGGCAGCAGTATGCCGGAACCCTGGGAGGCCCGCTGGTCAAAGACAAAGCCTGGTGGTTCGGAGCCTTCGAGTATCGCGACGAATTGGGCGGAGTCCTGGTGGGAACGCGCGACCCCGCGAACCAAACCATCACCAATAGCTTTGCGTCCACGCCTTTGACCGATCCCATGGGAACTGTTCGTGGAGATTGGCAGATCACGAGCAACGATCTGCTTGCAATGCACTATTCGATTGAACGCCAGAGCGTCACGGGTGGGGCGAGTTTCCTGTCAGGCGCTCCCATCGGTTCAGCCTCCGAACGGCAGGATGCGCGCAACAATTTCCAAACCTTTCAAACTTCGTGGACGCGCGTGCTGAGTCCCACGTTACTCAACCGGGCCAGCTTCAGTTTCAACAACTTTATCAATAGCACCAATCCAGTCGCGCCCGGAATTGAGCTCGACTTTCCCAGCATCGCAGATGGAGCTTCCTACCGCGTCCCACAGCAGACACGCCAGAAGCGGCTGCAGTGGGACGACGGCGTGGATTGGACTCATGGTCAGCATAACCTTCGCTTCGGAGGACAGGTGCAGCACATTGGCGCTGATTTCAACCTGGGAGTATTTCAGGGCGGCGCGATTGAGTTCATTCAGGACTTCGCAGACTTCGATCACAACAATGACGGGGTCACCAACGACCAGGATTTGCTCTTTGCGGTGACTATCCGCAGCGGCAAGCCTTCAGTGCCGCTGCTTGTCCCGGACGCCAACAATAATCATTTCGCCACATACGTGCAGGACGACTGGCGCGTGCATCCGCAGTTCACTTTAAATCTGGGGTTACGGTACGAGCTCGACACCGACGTAAATAATGTTGGGCACTACAATCAGATCAATCCCATCCTGCTCCCACTCCTCCACGGCAACCGTCACAAGGACACCAACAATTTCGGTCCGCGCGTGGGCTTCAACTGGGCCACTCGGGGTGGCCAGCTCAGTCTGCATGGCGGCTATGGCATTTATTACGATCGAGTCACCCTGGAGATCGTCTCACTGGAGCGTGGACTCGACGGCCGAGCCCTGCCCATCGACGTACGCCTGGGCAGCGCCAACTATTTGGACTCGAATGGGCATTTCGTTCCCGGCGCCCCAACTTTTTCTGATCCCTTCACTGGTTTCATCATTCCGGGAGCAGGAGGCGCGTCCGAGGGCATCAACATCATCGATAACAACATGCAGAATCCCATGGTGCAGCAGTTCAACCTGGGTGTTCAGTATCAGTTCGCCAAGAACTGGGTTGTGCGCGCGGACGGGATTCATAACCTGGGAACGCACTTCATTATCGGCGTTCCGCAAGGTGCCGTGTTCAATCCGGACTCCGGCGGCCCCGTGACGGTCACTTCGTTGCAATCGAGCGCCAACACCCACTACGACGCGCTCTGGTTGACCGTGGATCATCGCTTCGCACAACGCATGCAGTTCCACGGCGCTTATACTCTTTCCAAGGCGTTGAATTACGCGAATTACGATCAGATCCCGTTTGGTTATCCGCCTGTGGATCCCAACGACCTCCACCGCGAATATGGCCCCACGCCTAACGATCAGCGACATCGCCTCGTGCTTCAGGGAGTGCTTGATCTGCCTTTCGGATTGCGAATGTCTCCGCTCTGGACTTATGGCTCAGGAGTTCCCATGGACATCCTGTTTCCCGGTCCAAATGGAAATGCGCGCGTCCCTGAATTGGCACGCAATGCGGGTGGCAGGCAGTTTCATACCGGAGCCGAGTTGAATGCGGCTATTGCAAATATCAATGCGAATGGTGGAACAGCGAATGGGGTTCAACTGCCGCTGGTTTCTTCCAACGCACGATTCAACGACACTTTCAATTCGTTGGACCTGCGTTTCTCCAAAGAGTTCCACTTGACTGAGCGCTATACCCTACAAGCCTTGGCCGAAGCATTCAATTTATTTAACAAAGCCAACATACTTGGCGTGAACAATGCTGACTATTCAGGATTTTTCAACGTCCTGGTACCTGATAAAACTGACCCAACCCACTCCGCGAGATTCGGCACACCAGTCTCGACCGCCGGTGGAGTATTTGGATCTGGCGGCCCTCGCGCGTTCCAACTGGGGGCGAAACTGACATTTTAGAGAATGTGCTCCGGACACTGCGACCAAGGGGACAGCAAGGTCCCCATCGTGGCCAAATGCTAGGTGCTAAATGCCAAGTGCTGGTTCCGTCAGCGTAGCGTCATTTGGCAAATTAAAATATTCGGTCCGAAATTCCGTGGCTCATGACAACCGTACTGCTTTAGTTCGGCGATCCACTTATCTTCGTTTTCATTAATCCATCCAGCCTGAAACAACCAGACCGTCGCATCGGAACCCAAGCCATATGTTTGCTGCATCTCGCGTAGTGTGTTAGGAAAAATTGCTGGTTCGAAACTCCAAATTGTCTTAGTAAAGGTGACGACTTGATAGGTGCCGCAGTCGGATTTGAGGAATGATCGTTGTGGCTGCTCGAATGGGACTAGCCTGGCCGGGCAGAAGTAATAGCTGAGCACGAGAGCTCCCTGATAATCCGTGAAGAACACCGATCCCGGGGGCGCGGAAGAGCGGAGAAAATTAGTAGCCTCATTCATCAGCTTCCGATTCTGATTCTTTGGCAGAATGAAGGGCGGAGTTGGAGACGGAAAGAGATTGCAAATCAGGAGTGCGCCGGCGACCGCCGTTGGCGTTAACCATTTCTTCCAAACCTCCAAACGCGTCAGCCCAATGCTCACGCCTGCCATCGCAAATCCGGCGAACAAAGCGTCATGACGCGTTCCTCCGTAGGGATAAAGGCCGGCGAACGCTGCGCTCAAGGTGATCAAGAAGGGCAATCCCAACAGCAGCGCCGACTGCCGCGAAGTAGGATTCCGGGGATCCTGAGGCGATATCTTATCTCGCAACAGTGAAACGATGCCCAGTACGAAAAGCAGCAGAGCCACGACTCCGATGGTGCCGTGACTAAAAAAATATCGGAACAGGCGAACGGTATTCCGCACACAGAAAGTAACGAAATGATCCTGGCCGGAGTGGAAAATGGAAGCGCGTAACCACGTATTCGCAATTTCACTAGGAAGTCCGCGGCTTTTTAGCCTGGATATCTGACTGACGTATAAGAACGCGCACAGTCCCAAGGCTCCGAGTTGGCCGACGATCCATGCCACGACTACTCTGGTCCGTGGCTTGCTTGTGCGCACTCGAACTAGCGCGTAAATCCCAAGCGTGAGCGCGAAGATGAAGGAAGAATAATGGGTCAGCAGTGCCAGATAGAGTGACAGGGAAGACAGCAGCATCATGCCCGCTGAATTTTCTCCTATTGCACGTTCCAGAAAGTACAGGCTGGATGCGCAGAAAAACATTAACAACGAATACTGCCGGTTCTCCGCCGAAAGCGAGATTAGCGAAGGAGAGAAAGAAAGAAGAGAAAGGCCGATTAAGGCAGTTGTCCTGTCTGTCATTCTTTGTAACCACAGGAACATGATCCAGCAGAACGCCGTTCCCGCTAGCACCGAAGGAAGACGCAAAACAAATTCGGAGTTGCCCAACAAACGCCAGTAGTGCAGAAGCACGATCAATAGAGGAGGATGCGCCGTAGTAGTGAAACTGGCCTTGTAAGCCATATCGAACGAAGGCTCCGCGGATAATAAATAATGTAAGACTTCGTCTGGATTCAGAAAGGTGAGGTGTGCGAGAAGCAGACGTGCGGCCAAGCCGCCAGCTAGGAGAAAGAGTAGAAGCGCTCCCGAATCAGACACTGTCCGCGTTTGCGGCTTCGTGGATGTTCTGGAAAATGTCATGTATCCGTTTCGAGGATCTATCCTATCTGGGTTGGCTGCGAACACAACCGCCAATGCTCCGGTGAGACCAATAAGAACGGTGCTCAATTGAAGTCCCGGAATCAGAGCATGTTAGATTTGTGCGGGCACACCGAATGATCAACCGTCATTCCGCTCTGCGATCCCAATTCCACAGCGGATCGTCCGTGTCCATCGAGACACTCGTATTAGTCGCCACGTGGTTCGGCATTTTTGCCGGGCTGACGGAAGGCTGCGGACTGCTGCTTTTCCAGAGAATCAATTGGACGCAGTGGGGGCGGCTCGTGCATGTGTCCAAGGAAGTCCTTTGGATCTCCCCTCTGGTGGATCTGAGCTTTTTTCTGATTGTCTCCCTCTCGGTCTGGCTGATATCGCGTTTGTCACAGCGTATTCCCTCCATTCAAGTGCTTGTATTTCTGCTGACGTTCTTGACCATTTATGACTGGCTAGCCCTCACCAACCGTCTCTACCATCGCGCATGCTTGATTATGGCGTTGGGAGTCGCGGTAGCATTCACGCGCTGGATAGCAAAGAGGGAAGCGTCAAGCGTTACATTCTGGAAGAAGTCGACACCATGGTTGGCGGCAGTTTTCCTGCTGACATTGTGGGTAATTCAGGGCGGCAAATGGGCGCATGAAAAAATCGCAGTTGCCAGACTGCCCGCCGCGCCCCAGTCCGCGCCCAACGTGTTGGTGATTGTGTTGGACACGTTGCGCGCCGACCATCTTTCCTCGTACGGTTATTCCCGACCCACCAGTCCCGAAATTGACCGGATCGCCAGCCAGGGCGTGCTGTTTGAAAATGCGATTGCACCTTGCTCCTGGAGTCTGCCTTCTCATGCTTCTCTATTGACTGGACGTGCTCCATCCGAACATGGAATGCAAAATGTCCAAGCCATGCCCTGGCCAGGCTGGGGAGAAAAAAGTCTTAGCGGCTATCCCGCGTTGGGAGAAGTGCTGAGACATAGGGGATATAGGACTGGCGCTTTTTCCGCGAACCGGATTTATTTCACCCGCAATGTGGGATTAGGGCGAGGCTTCATTCACTTCGAAGACTACTTCGATTCCGTCGGCGATTCATTCGTCCGGACGCTATACGGCAGGGAATTCGCGCGCCTTTACCTCAACCGTAGTGAGAACAGTAAGGTGACGCGAGCGCTTCGCTACCTCGGGCTAGAGTCTTGGCTGGATAAGGACTCCGAAGGCTCCGGCGATTTTGGCGGCGCCTATGGTGTGCGAAAGCGTGCGAGTGCGGTGAATCAGGAACTGATGCAATGGATTGACCGTGACCGCCAACATCCTTTTTTTGCCTTCCTCAATTATTTGGATGTCCATTATTCCTATGGCGGCCCCCCAGGTTATCCCAAGCCTGACTGGGATCGCGGAACTACCGTTGATGAATACGATGCTGGCCTCAAATATGTTGACGACTACATTGGGCGGCTTTTGCGGGAGTTGGAACGGCGGGAAGCAAGAAATACGATTGTCGTTATTACCTCGGATCACGGGGAATCACTCGGTGCACATGGTCTGAGCTATCACGGCGCTGCCTTGTACCGCGAGTTGATCCAGGTGCCGCTAATAATTTCATATCCTCAGCAGATTCCGAAAGGTCTGAGGGTGGCAGTGCCAGTTAGCATCACTGGGATACCTGGCACCGTCATGGATCTTCTGGCGGATCGTGAACCAGGAGTGTTTCCGGGGCCTTCCCTGAGTGCATTATGGAAATCGCAGAACCAGCAAACCAACTGGCCGTATCCGATTTCCGAGCTGGCGCAGACTGACATCATCGTACCGGCAGATCGGGTAGTGGAAGGGAAGATACCTATCGCTACCAACGGTTGGATGAAATCGCTGGTCGCGCCTAGATGGCACCTGATCACGCACGAAAAGTTCGGCCAGCAGCTCTATGACTGGACGAAT